>Ga0115001_10000047_pt1 | contig 67698 bp, 57 predicted proteins | sample ArcticOcean_MG_C_12_FD_89869 | JGI IMG/M metagenome (GOLD analysis project Ga0115001, IMG submission 89869) | Marine microbial communities from western Arctic Ocean - ArcticOcean_MG_CB8_130 | ecosystem: Environmental > Aquatic > Marine > Oceanic | place: Arctic Ocean: Canada Basin | collected... | reverse complement strand
GCTCAAGGGTGGAAATCAATTGAGTCGAGCCGCTAAAAATATTGCGGGTGCAACTCTTTCAGTGCGCGCCTTGACCAAACTCGCTCGTCTTGCTTTGTATCTCGACTCCATTAAATGAGTGAGCCCACCCCGAAACGCCGCCGCCGCAATACCCGTAACTGCCATCGCTGGCTGGGACTTGACTGCTAGGAATTTGCTTTTAGTGGGAGGGCTTTGAAGCCGCCTTTGGACCGGAGGGAATGGGGGCGAAAGGGGGTTGCGGGGGAAAAGAGGGGCGGAGACGGTGGGCGGGTGAGATGAATGATGCGTTGATGTCGCTTCGCTCCGGTTCCCAGAGGCCGTGGTAGCGGACGCGGCGCTGGTGGCAGAAGTGGCGGCCCTTGCAGGTGAAGGCGAGGAGGCGTTCGTGGCCACAATCCGTGCACTGGAGTCGGGTGAAGCCCGGTGCCATCGATAGCGACAATCAAGAACTCATCAGCATCTTAACAACCGAGAACATCAGCTCTTTGAGATCGACTCGTCGAGGTTAAGGATGAGGGAGGCCACGGCGGCATAGGCCGCGAGTTGTGCCGGGTCGAGATCAGGGTCCGCTTTGAGGGCTCCGCCACCGGCGAGGTAGGCTTTGGCGCGGGGCAGGTCTTTTTCGAACTCGCCTAAGCGGTCCTCGAATTCGGCGACGAGGATCGCCAACTCGGACGCGTTTGCGGTGCGCGAAGTTGAGAGGCGAAAGGCGTAGGCGAGTCTTGATTCGATCGATTCGCCGCCCTCCTTCATCGCCCGCGTGCCCAAGGCGCGCGCGGCTTCGACGAATTGCGGGTCATTGAGCAAGACCAAGGCCTGAAGCGGGGTGTTGGTGAGTTCGCGGCGCGTGCGGCATGAGACGCGTCCGTCCGCTCCCAGGATTCTCATGTTGGCAGCGGGAATCTGGCGTTTCCAGTAGGTGTAGAGGCTGCGCCGGTAGAGGTCGTCTCCCGATCCCTGTTTGAACGAAGCGTTCGACGAGCCGATTGCGTTTCTGCCGAACAAAGCCGCCGGTTGGTAGGGTTGGACGCCGGGGCCGCCGCGCTTTTCGACTAAGAGTCCGCTCACCGCGAGCACGTGGTCGCGAACCGATTCCGCTGCGAGGCGCTGGCGCGGGGCGTGCGAGAGGAGGAGGTTGTTGGGGTCGTTTTCGAGGATCAGCGATGATTGCGCGCTCGATTGCTGGTAGCTTGCCGAGGTAACCATCATTCGAATCAGATGCTTCACGTCCCAGCCCGACTTGACGAATTCGACTGCGAGGGAGTCGAGGAGCGCCTGGTGGCTCGGCCGGTCTCCTTGCGTGCCGAAATCTTCTGAAGTCACCACAATGCCGGCCCCGAAGATCATCTGCCAATAGCGGTTCACCGCGACGCGCGCGGTGAGCGGGTTGTTCGGATCGATGATCCAGCGCGCTAGACCGAGACGGTTCTTCGGCAGCTCGGCAGAGAATTCCATGATGCTTCCTGGAGCCGAAGTCTCGACCGCGTCGCCCGGTTTGTCATACTCGCCGCGCATTAAAATATGATTCGCTCGCGCCTCAGGCTCCACGGCGGCGATCATGGTAATCACGGCCTGTTTTTCGATTGTGGCCTTTTCCTTATTTAGTTCTTCCAACTGTTTGCGTTTCCCGGCGAAACCGGGCCAAGTGCTGCGGAAGTGGGCCAAGCGTTTGTTGCGATCCTTCGGCAATGCTGCGCGGCCCGCGGCTGTTTCGTCCGCGGTCAGTTGCAGCTCGAAGGGGTCTCCGGCGACGGTGAACTTTAAAGTTTCACCAGCGGCGAGGTCGGCTGATCTTTCAAGAGCGACGATTTGCGGTTCTTTTCCGATCTTCAGCTTGGTGGCCGCTTTGAGTTTGAGTTCGCGTGTCTTACCGTCTTTTTCGATGACCTCGAGTCGAAGCGATTCAACAAAGGCGGGATTGGCGCTGGTTAGCCGTAGCGAAGCGATTTTACCCGCTGTGGGAGCGACTCCTAATTCGTAATGTTTCTTCTCCGATTGCGGTTTCGGCGCATCGGGGTTGAGGACGAATTCGCTCTTGAAAGGCGCATCGTCGACCTTGCGGGTGGCGATGACTTTGCGATCCTGATCGAGGATATTTACTGTCACGTTGTCGAGTCGCTCGGGGCAGCAATCGTTGCGGTTGTAAACCACGATGTGGTCGATCGAATTGACCGCGCCGAGGTCGATTTCCCACCATGGATCCGTCTCCTCGAGGGTGCAGGCACAGGAGGCGAAGGTGCCATCATTGGTGCCGTCGATGGCCATGCTTGCAGCGGAGCCAGGGCCGTAGTTACTCGACTGCTTCGCGGTCCCGGCGCGCGCGATGTTTTTTTCCGCGGAGAAGATTTCGACTTCCGAGATCGTGATGAATCCGCTGTGTCCCTTTGCGGTTTCGATCCGCACGAAGCGTCCTGAAACTTTCGATGGCGTTGTGGGCTGGGGCGGTTTGGCACTGTCTTTTACTTGGGCGTTGTTGGAGACAACTCGTGGCGATTCCCAATCGATTGGTTTTGCCAGCCCCGCGAGCCAGCTTTCGAAATCTTGGCTCAACTGCGGGGGAATCTCGTCCAAGGTTTTCTCAATCGATTTGATTCCCAGATTGATTTTTGCAAGGCGTTGCTCGTGTTCCGGCGGCAAGATCTTCAAAGTCGGCTCGGTTGACCCTTTGGTGTTGCCCTTGCCGACGAGGCTGTTGAAGAACCCGCCCATCTGGTAATATTCTCGCTGCGTCATCGGGTCGAATTTATGATCATGACACTGCGCACATTCCATGGTGAGTCCGAGGAATGCGGTCGAGGTCGTGTTGATGCGATCGATGAGGTATTTGATGCGGTAGTCCTCGTCGATGATGCCGCCCTCGTTGGAGGTCGGGTTGTTGCGCAGGAAGCCGGTGGCGATTTTCTGTTCCTGGCTCGCTTCTGGAAGGAGGTCGCCGGCCAGTTGCCACGTGATAAAATCGTTGTAGGGCAGGTTTTGGTTGAAGGCGGAAACCACCCAGTCGCGCCACGGGTAGATGCTGCGTGGGTGATCCTCGAAGAGACCATCGGTATCGCCGTAGCGGGCCACGTCCAACCACTCCAGGGCGAGTCGCTCGCCGAAGGCGGGTGATGCGAGTAGTTGATCGACGACGCGCGCGACCGCGTCTTCAGATTTATCGGCGAGGAAGGCGTCGAGTTGTGTGATGCTCGGAGGGAGGCCAGTCAGATCGAAATGGAGGCGTCGTAACAGGTGGGCTTTGTCCGCAGGTGCTGCCGGTTTCAGATTTTGCGTTTCCAGTTTCGTTAAGATGAAGGGGTCGATCAGATTGCGCGGCCAGATGTTATTGTTGACGGCGGGCGGAGTTGCTTTTTGCGGAGGGATGAAAGCCCAGTGCCGCTGCCACTCGGCTCCGTCGGCGATCCATTCTTCGATCAGGGCGATCTCTTTTTTCGAGACCGTGATTTTTGATTCGGGAGGCGGCATCACCTCGTCCGGATCATGGCTCTTTAGGCGTTGAATAATCGCGCTGTTTTCCGGTTTACCCGGGACGATGGGGAAGACCCCGCTGTCGCTAAGTTGTGCTTTCGCGAATTGCTCCTGGTCGAGGCGCAGGTCTGCTTTGCGCGCCGCGGAGTCCGGTCCGTGGCAGGCGAAACAGCGGTCGGCCAAGATTGGGCGGATTTCGTCGTTGAACGATGCTGCATGAGTGCTCGCGGTGACGAGCGACAGGACAAATAAGAGTGAGGTTGGGCGTTTCATCACTATGCGAGGATCGGTTTGATGACCTTGCCGTGGACATCGGTGAGTCTGAAACGGCGTCCCTGGTGTTTGTAGGTCAGTCGCTCGTGATCGATCCCCATCAGGTGCATCACGGTCGCCTGGAAATCGTGCACGTGGACCGGATCTTTGGCGATGTTGTAGCCAAAATCGTCGGATTCGCCGTAGCTGATACCGGGTTTGATGCCGCCGCCCGCCATCCAGTAAGTGAAACATCGCGGGTGGTGATCGCGCCCGTTGGCGGCCTTGCCCGCTCCGCCCTGCGAGTAGGTGGTGCGGCCAAACTCGCCCCCCCACACGACGAGCGTGTCATCGAGCATGCCGCGCTGTTTGAGATCAGAGACCAAGGCGGCGCAGGCTTGGTCGGTGTCGTTGCATTGCTTCGGCAGCGCTCCGATGAGATCGCCGTGCTGGTCCCAGCCGCGGTGGTAGAGCTGAACAAAGCGCACCCCGCGTTCGGCGAGGCGGCGTGCGAGCAAGCAGTTCGCGGCGAACTTGCCGGGCGTCTGGCATTCAGGGCCGTAGAGATCGAGGATCGACTTCGGTTCGTTGCTGATATCGGTCGCCTCGGGGACCGACATCTGCATGCGGAATGACATTTCGTATTGCGCGATGCGCGTGGCGATCTCGGGATCGCCGAAGGCTTCGAGCTGCATTTGGTTGAGCGCCCCGATGCGCCCGATCATGCGCTTGCGGCTCTCGACGGTCTCGCCGGGTTGGCTGTTGAGATAAAGCACTGGTGTCTTGCCGCCGCGGAACTGCACGCCCTGGTGCACGCTCGGCAGGAACCCGCTGCTCCAAAGTTTGGTATAGACCGGCTGACTGCCGGGCCGGCCGGTGCCATTTGAAATTAAGACGCAGAAGTCGGGGAGGTTGCTGTTTTCGGTGCCGAGCCCGTAGCTCATCCACGATCCCATGCTCGGGCGGCCTGGTTGTTGATTACCGGTTTGGAAGAAGGTCACACCGGGATCGTGGTTGATCGCTTCGGTGTGCATCGATTTCACAAAAGAAAGATCGTCCGCGATCTTCGCGGTGTGCGGCAGGAGTTCACTGATCCAAGCCTTGCTCTGGCCATGTTGAGCAAACTTGAAGTTCGAACGCGCGATTGGAAACGAACTCTGCCCGGAAGTCATCCCGGTGAGACGTTGCGTCTTCTCGATGAATCCGTCCTTGCTCCAGGTCTTCGATTTCGAGTCGTATTTTTTAAAGAGTTCCTGGCCGTGGAACTCGTCGAGCTTCGGTTTGTAGTCGAAGATGTCCTGCTGCGACGGTGCGCCGTTCATGAACAGGAAGATGACTCGCTTCGCCTTCGGCGCGAAGTTGGTGCCACGACGAGCGAGGTCGGCCGCGAAGGCTTTCGGTGCCAACATCGAGCCCAGGGCGAGCGAGCCGATCCCGGTTGAGCCAGCGCTAAGCAGATGGCGGCGCGTGATAGCGTGTTTGTAGGTATCGAGGATCTGATCGTTCATGACTTTTACTAATATTTCTACGACATTATTCCTGCGCTATACGGAAGAAGAGAGGACTGTTCGCAGGGTCGACGCCGAAGGCTGTGACCGTCGTGGTCGCTCCCTGGGAATCGATGGCATCGGCGAGTTCTTCCCAATTCACGAGATCGGATGAGGCTTCGAGAAGATAGCTGAACCTCGGGGCTGATACCCCCGGTTTTCCGCTCAAGCTCGGTGATCACCAGTGGACCGGGAGGAGATTTGACGACTACCGAATTGGGAGAGTCGAAGAGTTGCTGAATCTGCAGTTCGTCGAAGGAGAGGCGGAACAAAAGTCCATCGACCGCCTTTTCGGAAAGGGGAATGGCAAGCACGGGGCGGGCGACATCATCGCTCACGATTTCGAGATCGGTCCATCGCCATTGTTACCGAGTGAAACGCCGCCGCCGGAGGACCCCGCGCCGAGAGTCGAGAGAGTGGCGGTGCCGATGCTGTCGTTGGGCTCGGTTTGCACGATCTGCGAGAAGGCGGGACCAGCGAAGGTCAGACAAGTGTCGAGGAGTCGGTGGGATTTCATGACAAGGAAGCGAAGAGGAAACTTTCTCTGTCTTGATACGGTAGATCTTATCCCGATTCTATCTTTTGGCGTAAATTAAAAAGCGGCGACCCACACGTGTGGGTCGCCGCTTTTGAGTGACGGGTTGGTGCTACGAGGGCTGCTACTTCTGGATCACGTAGCGTGCCTCGAGTGCCTTGGTAATGCGCTTGGCGGACTCTGACAGGTGGGCCTTGGTGTAGGCGTCGAGACCTTCCTTATTCATGGCGACTTCGAGCTTGTTCTTAACCTCGGTGAGCTTGAGCGATGCCAGATCTGAGACGGGTTTCTGAGCGGGCGAGGTGCTAGTCTTTCCATTGGTCAAGCCCATGAGGCGGTCAAGATACTCACGCTGCAGGTTTCGCTGGAAGCTGGAGATCAGCGGCTGGCGGGCGGTGTATTTTTTACCTGCTTCGGCTTTATCAAGCGAGGACCACACTGCTTTATCGACGGTATCGAGCACCTCGGGGAGGGTGAGCGCATCCTGATCGGAGGGCACGCGGAACTCGTTATCGTAGATGCGGCCGAGGGTGGTTGGGTTGAGGATGTAGGTCATCGCGGATGCTTGTAGACCGAGCACCTTGTCATGCACCGGCCATGCGGGATCGATCGCCGCGGTGTCGTCATCCCACCACTTGTCGATGGTCATGTGCTTGAGCAACTCAGATGTCAGGCCGTAGGATTCGTCACGGAACGAGTTCTCAATGACGAACTTGAGTGCCCGGCGCTGTTTGTCGGCGGGGACGACCTCGATGGGCGGTTTTCCGTTCGGATCGCCTTTGCGGTGGCGATAGACGTGTGCGCCGCCGAGCCAGTTGGCCATCATGCTGACGACTCGTGCCTGGCTGGAGACGGTAAGCAGGTAACCGCGTCGGGCACGCGACCAGCTCTGGCCGTCTTTGACGAACTTATCCAGGAGTTCGCTGCGATGCTTGCGCACGATTTGCATCATCTCGTTGCTGTAGTCGAGCGGGTCGGCGGAGAAGTCGTAGCGGCGGGCGAGCGGATCTGATCCGCCCGTGTCCTCGTCCGTGGCGTATTGTAAGAGCGGGTCGGCAACCTTGGCCAGGATGGGCTTCAGATCTTTCTCGAAGCTGTAGCCATATTCGATGGCCCAATCATCGTAGGGGCCGACGCTGATCATGCCGTAGTCGCCCTGTTTTTCGCCCTCGCCGGCGAGAATCATATTCACCGGAATGTAGTCCATCACCGAGGAGGCGAGTGGCTTTTTCCCTATGACTTCGTCGCTGTTAATTTGCTTCAGGGTGTAGATTGACGAGCCTTTGAAGTTGTGGCGCAGGCCGATGGTGTGCCCGACCTCGTGGACGGTCAGATCGGCAAGCAGTGGCCCGATGAATCTCTCCGGGATCCCGTCGATGATCTGTTCGTCGTTCTTTTCATCACCGGCGGCTTCTTTGTCAGCGGCCTGGATGTCGAGTATCATGCGCATGGTGGCGATGCCGTGGGTTTTGCAGTTGGCAGCTTGGCAGAGGCCGTTGCGCTGGCTCTGTCGACCACGCAGGCCATCGAGAATGTGTTCGCCCAGAAGTCGGTTTTCGGCGTCGCCGTGCTGCATCAGCGGATGGGCTGGATCAGCGGCGGTGGCGGCCAGCTCAGCGCGTATTCTGGTGCGTTCTCGCGGTGCCGCAAGCAGGACACGTGGGTCCCAGTCCGGGTTTTCTGCGAGCCACGCCATGGTCTCCGGAGCCATGCCCTCGGTGGCGATCTTTGGTAACAGATCGTTGTATTGCGTCCACCAGTGGCGGATCCAGCCGTCGGTCAGGATGATGTCGGCGTCTAAGATCTGGCCGGTCTCCGGATGGACGCGGCTCGGTCCGATCGCGGTGCCGGCACCGTTACTGAGCCAGCGGACGAAGTTGTAGCGCACGTCTTCAGGGTCGAGGTCCATGTAACTCTTCGAGGTGGCATCTTGCTGGCGAACTTCGATCGCTCCGAGGATACCGATCTTCTCGAAGGCCTCGTTCCACATCAGGATCCCTTGCCGCACCCAGCGGCGATATCGGATGGGGGTGGTGTGTTCGATGTAGAAAACGATGGGTTCCTTCGGCGGGCTTAGCTTCAGGGACGGGTCGGCCTTTTTCAGGTTCCAACGGTTGATGAATCGCACGCGCGTTTCGTTCTCGGTGAACTTGCCGAAGTCGACATAGGACGTGGTGAAGTAGCCGACGCGCTCGTCAGCGACGCGTGGTTCGTAGACCTTTGGATCTGCGGAAGGCAACAGACTGATCGAGTAGTGGAGGGTGCGTAGCTGGCCATCTTTCATCGGCACTTCAATGCCAACCTCGACGTTACTTGGGAACGCCTTTGCAGTGACGACGCGGTGCAGTTTCGAGTTCAGACCGGCAACGCGGCTCCCGAAAAACTTGCTCGCCTGGCCCACAAGGAGCGCATCTAGGTCGATGATCGGGCCACCCTTGGGCGCCATCGCGACGATGGGCACGTCGAGGAGAACCTTGTCGGTGAACAGTCGATTGACCGAGGACTTGCTCTGCGGGTCGCCGGATGACTTAATCTCGAGGTTCGGCTCCACGAGGGCGATCCGCTTGTCGTATTGGCGCCAGTAGAACACGCCATCGCCTGCCTGCAGGCCGGCGTAATTGTCTCCACTGGCGACGGTGAGCGCGATGAAGTGCCGCTGTTTGGCGAAGTTCTTCGGGAGTTCTGCGAGGAGTTGCCCGTCTTTCTTTCGATGCCACAGGGTGTAGAAACTTTTGGCACCGTCACTGGTCGATACGATTTTCTCGTAGCCCTTAAGAACTTCGGTATGCGAAGGGAAGTCAGGTTTTACGGCGGGGTTCCCTCCGGGCCTTGGCGGCCCTTGCTGCACGGGTGTTTGAGCAATCGCTGTCGAAGCGAGTGCCAATGCCAGGACGGAGCCAGCGATCAGGGTTTTGATGTGGGTTTTCATATGGAATTAACAATTACGCGTTCTTAAATAGTTGGGAGTTCACCTTTTGAGGATCGGTATGGCGACGGCCTAGAGGCCGGGGTTGGAGAGAGTAGCGGGGAAGGATCTTAACTCCATCTCACTCTAAATACCTTGAGAGGGTGTTAGCGAATACGGGTCGCCTCCGTCAAGCTCGAAGCCGCGAACTGGAGCCGGAAATGGTGTAAGGTGGGTTTTAGAGTATTTTTGTATGCGGGCAAATTTCTTATCGGTATCCATTTTGTGGCTGCCAGGCCAGAGAGCCTTTCTCTCCGAAAAGGATTTTTCTTCTGTCATGATTTCACGATTCAGCCCGCGAGAAGGCCGAGAAGGCGATCGCGCACGGAGTCATTGCGGACCAATCCGCTGAACTGCTCTGAACCCGGACCAAAGGCCGTGAGTTGAGTCGGGTCAGAGGTGTGGCAGATGCCAGTCCAGCCGACACCAGTAATATTTCCTACAATTTGCCCGAGGATCCCGACGGGGTTGGAAAGCTGGTTGCTCCACTCACTCACTTGGCGCCCTGCGATACACTCCAGCATGACATTGGCCTCTTTTTGCGAAGGAGTGAATCCGTAAAAGTCTTCGATCTTCTTGATCATATCAGCGCTCTTACCAGTTTTCCTGTTCCATTCACTGAGGAAGCGCTCGGCCGAGCCGCTAATCTGGGCGACTTTTTGGAAGTGCTCGTCCGTTTGGCGATAACCGGCACCGGTTCCGTTCAGACCCGGGTTGGCATTGCCATGGTCGCTCGTCAGGACGATGAGAATGTCGTCGTGATTTTGAGTCATCGCGAGGACCTTGGCGATGGAGTCATCGAATGCCATCTGCTCCCGGAGAATGGCCCCGATATCGTTCTTGTGGGCCGCGTGGTCGATGCGGGCTCCTTCCACTTGGAGTAAAAAGGGATCCTCGTTCGTGAGGAAACGCTGCAAGGCGGCTTCAGTCATTTCGGCCAGAGGCGGAACTTGTTTTTGAAGTTCTTTGTCCTCGTTCCAATCAATGGTGTAGGGGAGGTAACCATTTTGAAAAGTTCCGAGGATTTTTTCGGATCGATTATTTTTTAAGTCGGTGCGGGTGCGGGAAATGCCATAGCCGGCCTTTTCGAAAATACCAAAAAGATCTTTCTTATCCTTACGGGCATTCCCAGAGAAGAATCTATCTCCTCCTCCGAGGATGACATCGACGCGGTCGAGATACTGGGGAGCGATAAGGTCTTCGCGCCCACGATTTTTCACGGTAGCGGCGAAGCCGGCTGGCGTGGCGTGCGTGATGCTGGCGGTGGAGACGAGGCCGATCCGGAAATTGTCCTTCTCCTTCTTGAGAGTCTCCCCAATTGATTCGAGTTTTTTGCCGTTGGCATCGACGTTGATCTGGCCGTTGGGGATACGCTTTCCAGCACTCCAGGCGCTGGAAGCCGCGGCGGAATCCGTCACCAGCGAGCTGGACGAGGCCGTATCCATCAGGCCATGCGTCGCACCAGGGGTAGAAAGGAGCTCCCACCACGCGGTGCCCTGCTTACGGGTCTGCTGGGAAAAGGCTTCCGTCATCGAGAGCACCCCTTGGCTCATGCCGTCTGAGACCATAAAGATAATCCCGCGAGGTTTCTTCGGTGAGTTGCTCACCTTGGGGTTTGCCTGCGATTGAGCGCTTGCTTGAGAAATCGATGAAAGCACGGCTGCCGCGCTTCCAGCGAGACTGCCTTTTAAGAGATAACGACGAGTATGGCCCATAGGGGAGGGACCATACATCATTTTTTCAGATCTGCAGAGGCGGGATTTAGGGTGCTCAGTTTGCAATCGATGGAGTGGATGGCGAGGTGGTTCTTTAAATTGGGAGCTGCGGTGATCGCGCTTTCCCTTTTCAAACTCAGCGATTACTTGAATTGGCGGGGTGGGAAGGCATCTGAAAATATAAATTTACTGCGGCTGCATGATTAAAGCAGAGCGATGTCTTCGCTAAGCCCGACGCCGGATATCTCTAGTGGTGGAAGGATACAAGGTCGCATTCTCGCCGCCGGCGCTGGAAGACCTTGAGTCAAGCTTGGCTTGGCTGGAGGAAGAAGCTCCGGAAAAAGTTGTTGAGTGGGATGAGGCGATCAAGGCTCACATCAACACCTTGAGAGAGCTTCCCGAAGCTCATCCCGTGGCACCGCAAAATGGACTCTAGGGCAGCTCTTCTTTCAAGGCATCCTCTCGAAGTATCGAATCCTCCTTTGCTTCTCTCGATCTGGATTTTGCTTAGGACAGATTGAACCAGTAATTCTCTCGCCGTTTGACCCGGTGATAATGGTTTCTCCATTTTGCCAAGGGCACCCTAAAACAGGTAATAACCCGCCGTGTCAATTTTCACTTGATCCTTTGGAAAGAACCTCGGTTGGCTCATATTTGATCTCAATGAAACAAGCTGTGCTTTTTGGGGTGATCATAGTCCCCCTACTGGTCTCGCTACTGGGCTTGGCAGGCGGAGAAGAAAGAACCTTCCAACCCCGCACCTTGATGAAGCCTTTGCCTGCGATTGAGGATGCCTCCTTCGTAAAAGCGGAAGAGGTAAAATCGATCGGCGACAAGGATCTTGTTCTTGCGCTGGCGGTCAATGGCCACTCCCGGGCCTATCCCATCAATATGCTGACCGGACCCAGGCGGGAAATTATCAATGACATCCTGGGAGGTACATTCATCACGGCCACCTGGTGACATCTCTGCTTCAACGGCATCGTGTATGCCGCGCAAAATCCGAAGCATGACAAACGTCTCGTTTTTCAGGTCTCGGGAAAACTTTGGCACCGCAGTCTTGTGATGCGCGACCTCCAGACGGGATCACTTTGGAGTCATATCCTCGGCGAAGCGATGGATGGCCCTCTTAAAGGAACCACGCTGAAGCCAATTCCCTCGGTCATCACTTCCTGGGGAGAGTGGAAAAAGAAGCACCCTGAAACAAGCGTCTTGAATCTCGATCTGAGCGCAAAGAGATTTGATACTAAGGCGTGGAAAGATCGGAAGCGTTTCGTCCTTGGAATTGAACACGACGGCAAAACCAAAGCCTGGCCTTATCGCTTCCTCGAAGAGAACCCGGTAAGTGTCGAAACGTTCACGGGGAAAGAATTCCTGATCGTCTTCCTCAAGGAGAGTGCAACGGCCTTCGCTTTCGAAACGGGAGGGATCATCAAAAGCGGCAAGCTCGACCAAGGAACTTTGGTAAGCGATGATGGCACCCGCTGGAACCTTTGGAGTGCCAGAGCGATGGAGGGTCCTCAAAAAGGCAAAAACCTCACCCGCGCCTTCGCCCTTCCCTCCTATCGAAAAGCATGGCTTGATTTCCATCCCGGTTCAATGATAGCCGGTGAGGCTTCGAAAAAGTAGCCTGGGTTTCAATTTAACGACTTAAATAGGATAATCCTAGCGATCAGCCAACAGGAGGTCTCGGAGTTCGCTGATGTGGGAGATTTTCGCATCGGGTTGATGGTCGCCGGAGTTGGGTTCGAAGCGCTCGTAGGGGAGGTGCTCGGTAGTGAGGATGGATTGCATGGCCATCCCTTTAGCTCCTTGAACGTCGGCGAGCCAGTTGTCACCAACGTAGAGGCAGTCTGCTGGTTTTTCTTTGAGTTGATCGAGGAGGGCTTGATAGGGACGGGGGTCGGGTTTGACCCAGCCGATTTCTCCGGAGACGACGATAGCGTCGAAGTGTGGAGTCATGCCTAGTTTTTCGATTCCGTCGCGGATGGAGCGGCTACAGGGAAAATTGGAGAGGAGCGCGAGGCGGTAGCGTTTTCCCAAGTCTTGCAGCAGGGGGAGGATGTCGTCAGAGAGTTCGATGATATCGACGAAAGTTCGATAGCGCTCTTCGGCGAGTTCCTTGACTTGGTCGTCGGTTGCGGTGAGAGGGTAGATTCCTTCGATGAGCTCGCGGCAACATTCTTCGACGTCGTTTTCGCGGTAGCCATTTGAATATGGGGCGACGATTTGAACGTCGCGGATTTCTTTGAGTTTGGCGGCGTGACAGCTGCCGAACATTTCGGTGAGCTTGGTGGTGAGGCGCTCGTATTGCATGGCGATCTGCCGGGGGCCGAATTCAATGAGAGTGTTTCCAAGGTCGAAGCAGATGGCTTTTGTTTTTGTAAAATCAGAATTCATTATATTTCCAAGGATTACCTCTTTTCACAACTCATGACACACAATTGTAAGTCAGCAGGTTTACCAGTCCACTCTCTACTCTCACATTTTGAGGCTCTTTTAAAGGGTGGACGAGACTTCAGATCTTCCGAAGTGGTTCGTCCTTCCTGTCCGAAGGAAAAATAGCCCAGCGAGTCCGTCCATTTTTTATAAGACGACTTCCATGAAAAAATGCTTCTTCTTGAAAGCCGTTGTTTACATGGCTAATTACGGACATGCGATTTGCACTCTTGTTCGTTGCGACTCTTTTACTGAACGCACCCCTTTTTGCGCAGCAGCCCAATATTGGGAACCTCACTTTGGTGGACGAGGGCGGGTTTAATGAACTCGATATCAGGATCTCTGCCGTGAATGCTTCGGACAGCGATACCACGGCGCTGGCAGGTGAGATGGAAGTCCTTCTCAATATCGATTATGGGAGCGGGACCACGGACACGATGGTGATCAAGAGCGCCGATATCAGTGCTTCGGATCTTGAGTTTAGATTGCGCGTTCTTTTTTTTACAATTGCCGAGATCAATGCGCAGGGGATGAAAGGGAGCGCGTCTACTCCGGATGGAATTGGATCCGTCGATCCAGCTTCGGGCGAGTTTGATGCGGCCAATCACACCTTCACCATTTCTGAAGGGATATTTAGTGGTGAGGCCCTGGGAATGCCGATCGATAACAATGTTTCCGACACCCCCATTACCGGATTAGGAGCGGGCACCGGGACGGTTACGCTGGCCAATCCGGTCGAGGGAGCGAATAGGGTGATCACTTATGATGTTACGGTGACGCTTCCGATTGCCTTTGATGACACCCTTCCTACGGGAGACGGCGGAGTGGAGGCCGATGTCACCGTTTCAGGGACCATCAAGGCGGTGGGGACGGCATTTATTATTCGTCCTGCGACATACGTCGAGTGGGCGGTTGAGCAGGGACTTGCGATAGACAGTCAGGCGCTCTATTCACTTAGCGAGAACATGTCGAATGATCTTATCCATGCGCTCGGTCACAGCGCGGCTGACGTTCCCTCGTTTCCGCTCGAGAAGTCCGAGAATGGTCTCCGCTTGAATGTTGGATTGAGCGGGCAAGCGGCCGAGGTCGTGATTGAATATTCTGAAGACCTCGTGTCCTGGGACCCACTTTCTGCGGTTCGTCTCGTTTCCTCTCCAGGTGACCCGATGGAGGTGAGCACGCCTGATGAACTTGGATTCTATCGGGTGATCGTTTCGTCAGAGTAGACTTATCAAGGGTCAGTCTTGAGTCGTGATCAATCCTACAGGGTGGTGGTGATGCGGCGGCGATTTGGAGCCTGAGGATAAAAAAGGAGCAAGATTTCGAGTTTTTCTTCTTTGTGAAATAGGGAGGTTGCATTATTTTGCACATATAAGAAGAGGCATGAAGGGTAATTTTTCCCGCCTCTGATTCTAGTATTTACCTAAAGATTAGAGATATGACTGCCTCGATTCCCGCCACTGTGCCGAGCCGTATTGTTCCTGAAGCAACATTTGCTGCGGCGAATCAGTGGCTGGTCGAGTCCGGGAGGGAGTATGTCGCGATCGACAACTTGGAGACTCTCGATCCCTTCTTCCTGAACATCGTGACGGCTGGGGAGCAGTGGTTTTTCTGCAGTAGCAATGGCGCTCCGAGCGCGGGTCGTCGTTCGCCTGAGTCCGCACTGTTTCCCTACTACACAGCTGATAAGATCATCGACAACTGGAATTCCACAGGTCCTTGGACCGGGATTGTGTGCGAAGGGCAATTTTGGAATCCCTTCACGCCACCGATTGCCCATTTGGCTCCGATACGTCGTCGCCTGCTGAAGAGTCTTCTGGGAGATGAACTGCTTTTTGAAGAAAGCCACGAGGGGCTGGGCCTGCGCTTCAGCTATCGCTGGCAGCTTTCACAGAAGCTTGGCTTCGTCCGGAAAGCAACGATCACCAACGTGGGCGATCAGGCACGCGATTTTCGGATCGTGGATGGCCTCGATAACGTTCTTCCTCCAGATATCGGTAGCCGGATGCAGCTGCAGTATAGCTGCTTGGCCGATGGCTACAAACTGAGCGAGCTGGAATGTGGACAGACCCTGATGGTGCATCGGCTCGCTTCAGGGATCGTGGATGCGCCGATTCCGCTTGAGAGTCTTAAGGCTACCACGATTTGGACTCATGGTTTGGGTGCAGGACCTGCCTATCTCACACGTAATGCGGCTGAGAAGTTTCTCCAGGGGAAAGAAATCGATTCCCCTGACCGGATTCGCGGAAAACGAGGTGCTCTTTTGTTGGCTCGTGAAATGGCGCTCGCGCCCGGGGAATCCCAAGAGTGGGTCATGGTTGCGGAGATCGAGCAAACTCAGGCTGAGGTGGAGACGCTTCGCCAGCAGTTGGCTGATCCTTCGGCACTCCTTGCTGCGGTCGAAGAAGATTTGCAGTGTGGGCGTGATCGTTTGCGTGAGGTGATCGCTTCCTCCGATGGCTTCCAGCAAACTGCGGATCGTGATGGAGCGTTGTATCACTATCAGAATACTCTTTGTAATCTCCTTCGTGGTGGAGTTCCAGAAAAGGGCTCTCTTTTTAAGCGAGATCAATTTCTTTCCTACCTCTCGATCCATAATCTTCCATTGCGTGAGAAGCATGCGGAAGTGCTCAAGGCTCTTCCTGCAACTCTCACGAGAGGAGAGCTTTTAGAAAAGATGGTGCCTTTGGGTTCCTCTGACCTGACGAGGCTGGTCGAGGAATATCTTCCGTTGATTTTGAGCCGACGGCATGGCGACCCAAGTCGTCCCTGGAACAAATTTGATATCCGCCTCAACGACGAGGAGGGTGAGCCGATTCATCATTTCGAAGGAAACTGGCGCGATATTTTCCAGAACTGGGAGGCCCTTGCGTGGAGCTATCCGGACTTTCTTGATGGCTTCATTTCAAAATTCGTTAATGCCTCGACGATTGACGGCTTCAATCCCTATCGCATCACTTCCGCTGGAGTTGATTGGGAAGCGCCCGATGAAGATGATCCTTGGGTTTCCATCGGATACTGGGGTGATCATCAGATCATTTACTTGCTGAAGCTCGTCGAGCTGGAGGCTAAAGTGAATCCGGCGCGTCTCGCGGAGAGCTTGGACACGCCGAGATATGTTTTTGCCGATGTTCCATACGCCTTCAAATCTTGGGAGGAAATTCTCAAGGATCCCAAGGACACCATTACATTCGATCAGGAGCGGGATGAGCAGCTTATCGCCCGGAAAGAGAAGATGGGTGCCGATGGCTTGTTGCTTCAAAATGATGAGGGTGAGCTTTGTCGGGCCACGCTCGCGGAGAAGCTCCTCCTTCCTGCTGCAGTCAAGCTCGCCTCACTCGTGCCGGGTGGTGGCGTGTGGATGAACACGCAAAAGCCGGAGTGGAATGATGCCAACAACGCGCTCGCCGGATATGGTCTCTCGGTGGTGACGACGGCTTATCTCCGCCGCTATATTGTCTTTCTTGAATCTCTCTTTGTTGATCATGAGCAGGATGATTTGCAGATCTCTTCTTCTTTGTTGGGCCTCCTTGAAGGCATGAGCCAAGTATTCTCGAAAGAGAGCTGGAGTGATCAAAGCAAGCTGACCGATGGGGAGCGCTTTGAGCTGGTGGAACATTCAGGACTGATTCTTGAGTCCTATCGGGGTCAGATTTTGCGGGGAGGCCCGGGTGCGTCGTCATCGATTTCGAAGAGTGACCTCCTCGAATTTCTGAAGAAATCCCGCAAGGCCCTAGAAGGCGTGCTGCGTCTTAACAAGCGTTCCGATGGATTCTGGAATGCCTACAACATCCTCGATATCCGTCATGCGGAGAGCGCGATGGGAATCAAGGAGCTTCCACTCATGTTGGAGGGGCAGGTTGCCATCTTGACTTCCGGAATGTTGAAGCCTGAAGAAGCGCTTCATCTTTTGGAAGCGCTGCCGGAGAGTGATCTGAAGTCGGAAAGACATCCGACTTACTTGCTCTACCCGGATCGCGATCTTCCTCGTTTCCTGGAAGGGAATCGGATTTCGCAAGAGCAACTTGAGACTGTGCCCGCGCTTGTGGAAATGGTGAAGGCGGGAGACTTCCGTGTTCTTGAAAAAGATCCGGAAGAAGGGTTCCGCTTCGAGTCTGCCATGACGAATGGCTACGAGCTGGCGGAAATGATCGAAACTGTGGGAGGCTTTTCTGAAGAGGACCGCACGAAGCTTGATGCGCTCTACGAGTCGGTCTTCCATCACCAATCCTTTACCGGTCGGAGTGGCTCGATGTTTAGCTACGAAGGACTGGGCTGCATTTACTGGCACATGATTTCGAAGCTGATGCTGGCGGCTCAAGAAGTGGCCCTGCAAGCGATCGAAGATGGCGTTGAGGATGAAATGATCACGCGTTTTATGGGGGCTTACTTCTCAGTACAGCATGGCCTTGGCTTCCGTCAGACTCCGGAGCAATTTGGCGCCTTCCCGGCGGAGCCCTATTCCCATAGCTCCAGTCATGCCGGGGCGCAGCAACCGGGTCTCACGGGACAGGTGAAAGAGGGGATTCTTTGTCGCCTTGGAGAACTGGGAGTGGATTTTAAGGATGGTTGCCTGAGTTTCGAACCGCGCATGCTTCGTGCTGCTGAGTTTAGAGGCCTTCCCGGAGGACCGGAGCATGAGGCCCTTTCTGAAGGAATGATTTCCTTCACCTACGCGCAGACGCCGATCACCTATCGTCGGGTTCATGAGCTGACGAATGTTTCCGCAGTAGTTTATCTTTCCGACGGCTCGCAACTTAAGGCTCCTGAAGGGCGTCTTGATCGCGAAACGACACTGGAGATTGTCAGCCAATCCGGCGCGGTCTCCCGTATCGATGTCCAGCTTCCTTCCTCTTGGTTGATTTCCTAGCAACAAATAATATGACAAATTCCAAAGCTTCCCTGTCCTTTAAAGAAAAGGCCGGTTACGGGCTCGGCGATACCGCGTCGAACTTCGTCTTCCATATCGTTAACGCCTTTCTGATTGGATACTACACGGATGTGGTAGGATTGAATCCTCTCGCAGTAAGCACGCTTTATGCAGTGGCCCGAATTTGGGACGCCATTTCTGACCCGCTCATGGGAAGATTGGCAGACCGGACGCAGACTCGATGGGGAAAGTATCGACCCTATCTCCTCTGGATTGCGATTCCTTATGGCTTGGTCGGTTTTGCTGCCTTCTATGGTCCTGACTTGAGTGCCAGCGGGAAGCTGATCTACGCCTACGTTACTTACATTGCCTTGATGACGGTTTACACGGCGGTGAACGTTCCATACTCGGCTCTGATGGGAACGATTACCTCGGATCCAAATGAGAGAACATCGTTGTCGAACTTCCGTTTTGCCGGAGCATTCTCAGCGCAAATCATCATTGGTTTGGTGCTTTTCCCAATGCTCTTTCGTTTGGGAGGAAGAGAGAGTCCCGAAGCATGGCGAAGTGCGATGGCAGTGTTCGCTGTTTTGGCGACATTATTGTTTCTTGTCACCTTCGTGACGACACGTGAGCGAGTTGTTCCTGTGAAAGCGGAGAAAACAGGATTTTGGAAGGATATCGGATTTCTTCGTAAAAATAGCCCCCTGATGGTGATGCTGATTGTCGCGTTCATCACCTTGAGCTTTTCAGGCCTGAGATGGGGAATCACTTACCATTATTTGAAGTATGTCGCGAACATGAGCGGCGAGACTTACTTTTGGTATTTGGACCGGATGTCTATTTTCTATTCAACGGCGCCCATTGCGCTGGTCTGTGGTCTCGTGATGACGAAGCCATTAAAGCGTTGGTTCGGAAAACGAAATGCGCTCATTGGATTGACCATCATCAATGGACTTTCGGTGATTGCCTTCTATTTTGTTCCGGCCAGTAACTTTGAGCAGATCTTTTGGTTGAATTTATTCAGCGCATTCGTTGCGGGTCCAATGCCGGTTTTGGTCTGGGCGATTTATACAGACGTGGTTGATTTTGGAGAGTGGAAGTTTGGTCGTCGGACCACGGCACTGACCTTTGCCGCTGCCATGTTCGTCCAGAAAGCTGGGCTCGCGCTGGGCGGATGGACGGTTGGTATCCTCTTGGCCTTTTATGGATTCGAAGCGAATGTTGTTCAGAGCGAGGGCTCTACGGCAGGAATCTTGTTGATGTTTTCGGTCATTCCAGGAGTGCTGACTCTCCTCACGGCGATTGTTCTGCTCTGGTATAAATTGACTGACGATGAAGTCGATAAGATCGCAGTGGAGCTGAGTGAGCGTCGGGGCGAGGCTTAGTCGGCGGGTGGTTGGCCTTCGGGTTGCTCTTATGACTGTAGGTGGCAGAGCTTCCTCCTAGGCCAAGGCGAGATGAGCGACCAATTTTGGTCGGGGTGATTGACCCTAGACTGCTCCGCCTTCGCTCTTCGAACGACGGTGCGACAAGTACCCTGATCTGCGTTATACCCTCTTCTGTTCTACTACTTGGTATTAGATCGGACCTTTGGCCCTTGAGGGCGGGGAGTGATCTAGGCGCGCGGGCCGACGGTTTTTCCTTTGCGGAACTTCCCGGAAATGTAGACGTGCTGGGTGCCGCCGAAGCGTTTGTGAACGCGTGCAGCAAGTCGCTCGGCACCGGTCGTGCCGATGGATCGGAAGGGGATTTCCAGGGTGTTGAGCGTCGGGCTGTTTTTGTCCTGCTGGATGCCATCGAATCCGGTGATGGAGACGTCTTTAGGAACACTGAGGCCTTTCTTTTCGAACGCGTCGATCAAGTCATAGGCCTGGTGGTCTGCGGCGCAGACCCAAGCGGAGACTCCTTGTTTCGTTCTTTTGAACACTTCCTCGATTCCTGCTTCGGTGCTTCCGAAGGCGCGGGGGAAGATGCCGATGAGATCCTCGGGAAAGACTATGCGCTCCAGTCGGGCCATTTTTTGAATAAAGGCGCTGTGACGACGATAGGACCAGGTGGCGGCGATGGGATAATCCTTGGTGTAAAAGCCGATACGCTCGTGGCCGGCGGCGGCGAGATTCTCGATGGCTCTCGAGATGCCGTCGTAGTGGTTTACGTCGACACAATCGATTCCGGTGGTCTGGACCTGGTCCACGGTGGAGACCACAGGGAAGCGTTTTGCCAATTGGGCAATGACGGTCGGGGGGAAGGGGTAGACGAGGAGAATGCCGCGTCCGCTGCGGTCCTTGAGGCCGGCGATTTTCTGAAAATCCGGGTCGGAGAGATCAGTGGCATTTGGCGAAATAAAGTGGACGTCGACGAGGATATCGTTGACTTGGGCATATTCGGAGACGCCCACGAGGATTTCTTCACCGGGGCTTTCGTAGTCCTCGCGGAAGTATTCTTCAGTCTCACTGCAAATGAGCACGCTGAAGTTGGCCTGCTTTTTCTTTTTTCGAACGGAGGGGCTCCTGCTTTCGAGGTGAGTGTATCCAATCTCGGCAGCCAGTTGAAAAACTTTGGCGCGTGTGACCGCACTGATTCCGGGGTGATTGGTGAAGCATCGTGACACCGTAGCGCGGGAAAGCCCGAGGCGGTCAGCGATCACTTGTTGATTAACTTCGGACATTATCAGTGGCGGAAAATTTTATTACCCATGACTGGTCGGGCGTCAAAACACAAGAATCAAGGGGTGTATTCTTTTGCAATCCACCCTTATCGGATTATCGAAAGAATTTTACTTTTGGCATTTAGGGCACCAGGCGGTCGTCCTTGACGCGATGGTGTCGCGGGAGAGCTCAACTTTGCAGGCTGGGCAGTTTCCGCCTTTTTTCCAGCGATGTTGGAAAAGCCAGTTTTTCGGGGGGACATTGGTGACGTAGGAACCGGGAGCGAATCCGGTGGTCGAGGCTGTTTCATTCCTATCAGCGACATGCTTGAGGGCACCAAGGGTGACGAAGCGGATGGCTTTGCGCAGGCTGGTGGCATCGAGTTCCGCTGAGTGGATGGCGGGGTGCAGGCCCAGTTTCCAGCAGATTTCATCGGCCATCCAGTTCCCGATACCCGGGCAGATGGCTTGATCGAGGAGAAGTCCTTTCAGCGGCTTTTTGGGATGGCGCTCCAATTTTTTTCTCAAATAGGCTACGGAGAATTTGGAATCCTGAGGTTGAGGCGGCAAGTGGGTCCAGGGGTCGCTGAGATCGTGGAGCATGATCCGACCGAACATGCGGTAGTCGTTGAAAATGAGAGCAGCTTTCTTGGTTCGAAGGATGAGGTGGTCGTGCTTCGCGACGGAATGGTCCGAGGCATCGACTGAGAGTTTACCGGACATGCCAAGGTGGACTTCGAGATGAAGCGCGGGGGCGAAGGAAAAGAGCATGCGCTTTCCGTGGGCCTTGGAGCCAACGAGTTTTTTACCGTCGAGGATACGGAGCGCTGGCGCGGGGCAGTCGCGGTAGATGCGTGCTTTGGGCTGGGTGTCGATGGAGATGATTTTTTCTCCATGAAAGGCGGCCCATTGGCGGCGGGCAAGTTCGACCTCGGCGAGTTCAGGCATGACGTTAAGTTGATCGAGATGGGGGGAGGAAGCAAGGGGAGCTTAGTGAAGGAATGTCATTTGAGATGAATGACACCACTCGGCATTTCAAAAGAGAGGAAAGATGTTTTTAAATAGTCAGGAAAGAGCGCTGGGCGTTGGAATCACTCCGGCATTCATCTCTTTTAAAACACTACTTGGTATAAGTGTCGGGTACATACAAAAGCCATCGGGATTGAGATCCCGATGGCGAAAATTTAGACGTTCGCTTGTTTTACAAAGCGAACTCTCGGCGGCACAAGACGGCTCGTAAATCCTATTGCTAGGATTTGTAGCGGAGGCGCTTCTTGTGGCGATTCGCCTTCATGCGCTTCCGACGCTTGTGTTTGCTGATTTTGGTCTTACGACGCTTTTTAAGATTACCCATGGTAAGCTGGTGTCAATATTTGGTGTTAATGGTCTGGGACCGCGGTTCCGTTGAAACTGTTTAGAGGACGATTTTGTTCAGAGGATACTCGATAATGCCTTCGGCACCAAGTTCCTTAAGATCGGGAATTAGTGAGCGGGCGACGCTCTCACAAATAATGGTTTCCACGGCAACCCATTCTTCGTCAGCCAATTTGGAAACGGTGGGGCGGCGGAGAGAGGGCATCTTTTCCAGGACCGCGTCGAGGGCGGATACGGGAAGGTTGAGCTTGAGTCCCACTTTGTCGCGAGCTTCCAGGGCGCCTTTGATCATCATGACCATGCGCTCCATTTTCTCGCGTTTCCAGTCGTCGGCAAAGGCCTTTTTACTGGAGTAGAAGTGGGGAAAGGATTGTAGGAGTTCGTCGACGATGCGCAGTTTGTTGGCGTGGATCGAGGAGCCGGTTTCGGTGACATCGACGATGGCGTCGACGAGGTCGGGAACTTTTACTTCGGTGGCTCCCCAGGAGAATTCCACCTTTGCGGTGACACCCTTTTCCTTGAGGTAGCGCTCGGTGATGCCGATTCCTTCGGTCGCGATGTGCTTGCCCTCAAGATCGTAGACGGTTTTGATGGGGGAATCTTCAGGAACGACTAGCACCCAACGAGTTGGCCGCACAGTGGCGCGGGAGTAGGGGAGCTCGGCGAGGTCGACAAGATCGACATCGTTTTCGTAGGCCCAATCGAATCCCGTGATGCCGCAGTCGATGAATCCCTGATCGATGTATCGGGCGATTTCCTGAGCGCGGATCATGTAAATATCCAGGGAATCATCATCGGAAGAAGGACGGAGTCCACGATCCGAGGTATATATATTGTACCCGGCCTTTTCGAGAAGTCGAAGAGTCGGTGCCTGGAGGCTTCCTTTCGGAAGAGCAATTTTAAGTGAATTGGACAAGAGCGGGGCGGGGATTTAATGCCGGAGCGCTTAGGAAGCAAGAACTTTGATGCAGAGAGAGTCGCTTGTTTCGAGAGGGACTCAGGAAATTGACTCCCATTCCGAGGGTCGCACTTCCACGAGTGTGAGCTAGTTCGACTGGGAGATGTCCTTTCTCCGATATGCTTCGTCTCGTTTCTTTCGGAGGTAGTCGTGGTAGCGGATCCGCGCCATGAAATCGGGATCGGCTTGCTGGTTCACGAAGGGATTGTTAGTGCCATACATCGACCACGGTCCCTTAGGGACTTGTGAAAACTCGATGAAGCGCCAGTGGACTTTCACCATATTGCCGACACCAAAGTAGTCGCGCACGGCGGGGGAGATATCGATGCCCGCTCCTTTGTTTTGCGTAGTCTTTGGCTTGGCATTGCCAAAGACGTAGGCGTGGTCATCGGTGGTGAAGGGGCCGCAATCTTCCCACTGCGCGTAGCAGATTTTTCGATTGCAGATGATTTGGAGCCAGCGTCCCTTACAAACGGTGTCGCCTGGTTTCGGATTGTATCGTTTAAACCAAGGAATGACGCGTCCGGCTTCGGGTTTGTGCTGGGCGTGGTTCAGGCAATCGTTGTAGGGGAGGGCAACGTAGAAAGGGTTGAGCTTTGGGGCGAATCCCTGAGGGAGGTATCCGTTTCGCTGTTTTGGGTCATCGTATCCCCCGTAATTTATCTGCCATTTCTGATCCCAGGAGGACTTGTGATTCGGGGTTGGATTGTTTTGCGTTGGCTGTTCGCCAATCCAGAAAACCGTAGCGGTGATGAACTTCTTCCAAGGGTAAATGGTCTTCTGATATTGATAAGGATTCGGCGGCGTGGGCGCGATCTTCACCTTCGGTCCATCCTGCCCAAAAAGCGGAAAAACGAAGAGAGAAAGGAAGGGTATGACGAGGCGTAGAGTCAACAAAGCGGAGAATAGGGCTTTTCACAAAAAATTCCAGCCCACATCGGTACTTGCTCGCGATCGTCATCGGGGAGAGATTGTCTCGAGAAATAAGATGCGCTGCTTTTACTCTCCAGAATTTCACCTCGATCTCCCAAAGGGGCATCCGTTCCCAATGGAGAAATTCGAGGTGTCGAAGAACATGCTCATTGAGAGTGGCGTGTTGAAGGGGGAGGACGTGCTCGAGGTCCGAGCTGCAGATGCCCATGTCCTGCGTCGAGTCCATGACGCTGATTACCTCTCGAAGATATACAATGGGCATCTCGATCTGAAAGAGCAGATCCAACTGGGGCTCCCGGTGACGCCTAAACTTTACTCGAGGAGTGCCACGGAGGTCGAAGCCACCCGCCAAGCGTGTTACGCAGCGCTTCAGGATGGAGTGGCTGCGGTTTTGGCGGGAGGAACTCACAGCGCGTTTAAGAATCACGGAGAAAACTACTCGGTCTTCAATGATATTGCGGTGGCTATTCGTGATCTGCAGGTTCAACGGCCCGGAATCAAGATCATGGTGGTCGACACTGATGCTCATCAGGGAGATGGCACCAATAACATCCTCCATGATGATCCGAACGTATTCACTTATTCGATTCACGTTGGTCGCAATTCACCCTCTTCGTCGGATGGATCGATGGATGTGGAAACGGTGCGCTATGTGGAGGGCGACATGTATCTCAAGCAGCTGTTCACCACCTTGGCAGCGGCGCTTGATGTGTTCTCTCCGGATCTCGTTCTTTGGGTAGCGGGTGCCGACAATCATCGCAACGATCGCTTGGGGCTTATGCGGCTTGATTTGAAGGATTTTATCCGCAGGGACGAGGTGATCTTACGTGCCTTTATGCGAAATAATATCCCGGTCGCGATTCTCTATGGTGGCGGCTACAACCGTCAGCAGGAATACACGGCAAAGATTCATCGGAACACGGTTGCGACGGCAGTTAAGATTTCGAAGGAGATTCCAAGGTAGATCATTTTTGTGATGAGTTCGTTCGCGATTGCTGGAGCAGGGGCCTTGGGGTGTTATTATGGGGCTCGCTTGGCGGAGGCTGGTAACGAGGTGCGTTTTTTGCTGCGTTCGAATTATGAAGTGGTGAGGGTGGAGGGTCTGAAGGTGGAAAGCATCCATGGGGATATCCTTTTGCCGGAGGTTACGTGTGCTAGGACTCCCGAGGAGGTCGGGAAGGTGGACGTGGTGATGGTATCGTGGAAAACGACGGCTAATGAGAATTATGAAAAAGTGATCGGGCCGATGCTGCATGAGAACTCGCTTGTTCTCACGATGCAGAATGGCTTGGGGAATACCGAGCGCTTGAGCGAAATTTTTGGAGCGGAGCGCGTGATGGGAGCCTTATGCTTTGTCTGTATCAATCGGCTGGAGGCGGGGTTGATTCGTCACAGTGGAGGCGGGCCGATTGAGATGGGCTGTGCCTTGCCGGGGGTGACTCCGGAACTGGAGGAGCTGGCGGCGATTTTCGAAAAGGCGAAGGTGAAGTGTGTGGTTTCGCCTAATTTGGGAGAGTCGCAGTGGCGTAAGTTGGTTTGGAATGTTCCTTTTAATGGGCTTTGTATCACGGAGGGCGGAATTGATACGGAGGCTTTGCTCGCGCTGCCGGATGGGGAGGAAAAAGTGAGGGCTTTGATGGCCGAGGTGATCGCGGGGGCTCGGTCTCTTGGTTTTAAGATCGGAGATTCTTTTGCCAATACCCAACTGGATCGGACCTACCCGATGGGACCTTATCGGCCTTCCAGCATGATTGATTTCGTCGAAGGACGGGAAGTGGAAGTGGAGGCGATTTGGGGCGAGCCCCTTCGTCGTGCTCAGGCGGTTGGATTGGAAGCGCCTAAATTGGAGGCCCTTTACCAGAAGATTCTAGCGATGGTTTAGGACCCATTCATATTCCGCGCTAATTTGGTCAGTGAGAGGCTTTTGAAGGTGCTGAGGGAGAACGCCCCAAGTATAGGTCTCGATTTCCAGGTGAGGGCAGGTCTCGGGATGCTCTCGCAGGTAAAGAAGTGCGGATTCCGCGTGATCGAGCGTTGATCCGAGGGGAGCAAGCGGCTCCGAGTAAAGGGGGACGTGAAAGTGGCACCGTGCTTCGCACGGAGTTTCAAGTTTCAAGTCTTCAGTTTGAAGAGCCTTGAAGAAGAGGGGAAGATCTTTGAAGCGGGTAAGTGTGTCGCCTTTGATGATGACCTGGTGGAGGTAAGTTGGCTCGTCGAACTGGCGGATGGCTTCGAGGGCTTCGGAGTTCTGGGGGTCGAAGGTGAGCGCGTTCGAGAGATGAATTTTTGAAATCCGAAGTCCGGCAGAGGCGAATTTTTCAAGAGCAGTGTGGCAGTCATCGAATTCGAGGGCGAAGTGGCAGGTGTCGTAGTTGATGCCTACCCGACGTTTAAGGAGCTCTGCACTTTTTCTATTCGATACGCACCAAGCGCTGAAGCGTTCGAAAAAGGTAAGCGTCTCCTCGGTGTTTTCGAAATGTCCCAGCGGTTCCGGCTCGAGCCCGAGGTGGAGATCTTTGCCATTTTCTAGCGAGAGCATTTCGATGAGTTGGGCGCAGGAATAGAGGTTGGAAAAGATGAGTTCTTCATCGGCTTCAAATTCCTTGAAGGAACCCGGTAGCGAGGAGACTGATCCTCCGGATTCCTCAGGGCAGAGTTCCGCGATGATGATGAAGAGGTTATTCGTGTAGGTTAGACGTTCCTCGCTGGACCAATCCGGCTGGTAAACTTTTTCCTTCACGTGCGTTCCGTGGAATGCCCCATAGGGGAATCCATTGATGGTGAAGACGTAACAATTTTCCTCAATGAGCCATGCTTTGAAGAGACGGAGATTTTTTCCATCAGGGCCGATGAGCTCTGAGGCTGCTTGAGCTGAAAGGCGCAGGCCAATGGCGTACGGTTGGTTGGGTGAGACCCGGTCCCGGACAGCTAAAACATCTGTTTGAAGCACTTGAAATGTCTCTTCCCACGTTTCAGCTGGATGTATGTTGGTGCAATAGGCGAGATGCTGTTGTGCGTTGAGCTTCACAACACTTTCTTAGCGGCAGCGAGAAGTGGGGCAAGTGGGAAAAGGACGAGTCCTCTATCTTCTCCCGCATTTCCAGGATCTCTTTCTCTACCTTGTCGACAGCGATGAGCTCTTTGAGCTCAAGTTGGATGGCCTACTAATTATTGAGCCAGAACCATCCGACGGCAATCATGACAAAAAGAAAAATTACTCCAAAGGCAAAGGTAGAGCGATGGCCGCTTGTTTTACCCTGGAATTCCTCGAAGCCTGGCTCTCTCTGTTGTTCTCGTTTGAGAGGATTTTCTTGGTGCCCTTTGATTCTTAATCCGCCGAGTCCGCGCGATTTGTCGGGTTTCTTTCTTCTTGATCCGGCGACTGTGCCCCAATCCACATTCTTTTTATTTTTTGGAAAATTGGAACTCATGATTGGCGAAGGAAAGTGGTTCAACTTGAACAAGTTGAATCTTTGCGATTTGTGTCGACCAGCAAAGATCTTACCCAAGCTAAGCGGAGTCTCTTGAAGATGTCGATCTGAGACTTGAGGAAAACAGAAAGAATGAGCGCATGCTTCATCCTGAAGGCCTGCTTTGAGGTGGCGAGTGAGGGGTGTGCATCCGTTGGCTGTCGAAGTGATGAGGAAAGCGGGAATTGAGATTGGAGACTGGGAGTTAAAGAGCCACAGAGAGTTCTTTGAGAAGGAGGTTCACACGGTGGTGACGGTGTGTGGGAACGCGAACGATTGTTGCTCGGTTTTTCTGGGGCAGGTGAACCGGTATCATTGGAGCTTCGATGACCCGGCGCACTTTGAGGGGTGATGGAGGTTTATGTGATGGGAGTGAGGGAAGGGCTTTGACGGATTTCTCTTGGGTTGCAGGGATCTGCACGGAGTTGCCGTTTCTCTACAGTTTTGGCTGGGCGCTGAGTCTGAAGTAGCGCGTGGTTCCAGGGGCGACGGGATTAGGATCGCGGACGGTGACGGTGGTGGTGCCAGCGGGGTTGGCGGTGGCGCTGATGGGGATGGAGGTGGCTTCCCAGGTGATCAGGTCGTGGCTGAGTTGGGGGACGAGATTGTAGTCAGGGAGACCGGTGCGGATTTGGAAGGTGAGGGCGAGGAATTTGTTGCTGATGGCGGCTAAGGAAAGGGGGCCTTCGTTGAGGTCGCTCCCCTGGGCATAGAGGATGAGGTTGGGTTCATTGGCTCCAGCGGGGATTGCGTTGGGGTCGGTGGTTGGTCCATTGTCTGGTCCGTAGGTTTTGAGGGCCCAGAGGTCGAAGCTGACTTCGTCGGCTTGTTGCGGGGCTCCGTTGTCGAAGAAGGACGGCTGCCAGCGCACGCTATCTCCGAGTTCGGTGGTGAGGGTATTCGTCACATCGCTGAGAACGAGGCTGGGGCCATCGCCATCGGGAGACTCGGGCCAGGGTGATTTGTCGTTGTAAGCGAAGTCAAAGATAATGGCCCCCTTGGCGTCCAGGAGGATGATGTTCTCTCCCTTGTTGGAAAGTTTGGTATCGTTGGCGAACTCACCGACGATGGCGTCTCCAAGGGACGCGCCATAGCGGGCGAGGAAGGCGGCTCGATTGCTGACGATGACCATGCGCTCACCTGCTGCCAGGGTGGAATCGATGGGGAAGTTAAAGTCGAATCCACGACTGAAGACGCAATAACTTAGATTGATGAGATCACTGCTCGTGTTTAAGAGCTCGATGAATTCGTAGTCATCGGGATTGGTGGAAATGGCGATTTCCTCTGCGGTGCTCGCGTCCAGGGGATGATAGTGGAGCTCAGTCGCGAGCAAGTTTTCGGACGAGGCGGGGATGCCGATGAGATACTTGGCTTCGGTCAAGGCGGACCAGCTTCCATCGCTCGCCAGCGTTCGTGCTTTGATTGTGGTGCTACCGGAAACATGAACTTCGGATGCGTAGGTGAGGGCGGTTGGCGAAAGTCCCCCCTCCGGGTTTCCGGTGTCTGCTAAAAGGGTGGCCTGGATGAGAAAGTCTGAACTGGTGGTCGAGCGATTCAGGCCGTGAATGGCGAGGACGTTCTCGCCGATTTGAAGGGAGCCGAGGTCGTCGGTGAGGTTGAAATTAACATAGTTGAGAGCGGCTGAATCGTTGTGGGTTTCTGAGGCGCTTGAATTCCAGTTTGCAGTGGTGGCGTTTTCTGATTCTGCAAGGGTGCCATTGAGATAGGCGATGAAGCCGTCGTCATATCGTATTCCCAGGCTGAGGCTGGTGATGGCATCAAGGTTTTCTTGGTCGGAAATGTTGAAGGAAAAGCGGAGGTAGGCGGAGGAGTTGATATTCCGCATGCTGACCTGAGTGCGGATCCGGTTGGTGAAGTTGATGAAGTTCGTTGGACTCGCCTCGTAGCCCACTCCATTGGTCCCTGAGGTCCAGTCATCGATGTTTGATGGTTCGGCAGAGTTCCGCCAACTGGTTCCGATTTCATCGTCGATGTCCGAAGTAGGAATAATGACTTTTACGACGTGATCTTCTCCGACAAGGCTCAAGATAGATGATGATCCGGGAGTTCGTGGATCGGTGCCATCGGTAGTGTAGTAGATGGTGGATCCGGCCGAGGTGGAAGACATCGAGAAAGAGACGGGCGAAGTCGAATCTCCTCCAAAGGGAGAGAGGGAAGGGGCGACGATGTCCGGGTAGAGATCGACCGCGCGGAATTGGCTGATGACGGTGGGAGGACGGTTGATGAGGAAATTATTACGCACCCAATTGACGGCTGGGAGCCAGTCGCTGTTTCGGGTCATGGGCGAGTTTCTCTCCCCGCCCCAAAATTCTGTTCCCCATCGAGCGGACTCGGCCACGATGGGTGCATTGAGAAGGGATGAGTAGGAATCCCAGAGGGGCTGAAGCTTCGATGAAGTTAAGACCCCCTCGTTGAAAAGGTGCTTGTGCAGGCGGTCTCCGAAACGGACTTGGAATTCCTGATGGCGACGCAAGGCATTATAAATGGCGCCTGGTGAATTTGCGGTGTCGATGCGTGAGAAGTCATTGTTGAAGACCCGCTCACCGGCGAAGGGGATGCCCATCGACATCTCGGCATCCCAGGAATAGAAGAAAAACTTCGACGTGCCATTTCTGCTCTTGCGGCCGACATACCAATTCTTGTCATCGAAGAAAGTGCTCACGTCGAACCCCTTGATAAAAAAAGGCGAAAGCCAGTCTTCGTCGCTGGCCCAGATGCGCTGGATCATCGCGTCGATGAAATGGTCGAGGTCGAGATACTCCTGGATCGCTTGGTAGTCCGCGTCGGTATCAATTCCAGCATTGGCCAAGGCGATCAGTTCATTCCAAGCAGTATCATTTCCCCCTTCGACCTCGCCGCCGTGTTTCACGACGTCCCAGTCCTCGGCCTCGCCGCCTTGATGGTCGGCATTGAACTCAGCGTGGGGGAGTTCTTGGAGTTCATAGATGCCCCAGTAGTTGCCATTCAGAAAAAGGTTCACGTGGTGGCCACGCGGGGAGGGCTGATGCATTCCCAGCTGCACCCGATGAAGAAATTCGTTCCGAATAAGAGTGGCTTGATCCCAGTCCTCCTGGAATGTCCAGGCATCGTGACCTCCACCACGGAGAAGGAGATTTTTAAAGGTGTCTACCTTGGAGTCGGGGAAGATTTCGTGGCGAAGCCGCGAGTCGCCGTAGTCGTTTCTGAAATAGAGCCGGAGGGCTTTCTTGGGATGTTCCCGTGAATTGCCTCCGTGGATCCGCACCCCGCCGGGTTCGTGAGTCGAGTTTAGCGGATCGTTGGGGTCGAAATATTCAAAGTGCGCCTGACGCTCACTGGTTCTCCCTTTTTGTTCATAATTGCGATAGATTCCAAAGCCCCCGAGAACGTCGCTCGTTCGAAACGAAAGAGAAACCACCGGCAGTCCTTTGAGCCCTTCGTGAACCTCATCTTTGTAGGTCGGCGAGCTCGTGATGGCGCGTAGCATGTCAGATTGGTCCACGATGTCTCCGGTAAAAAGGTAAGTCTGCGCGTCGACATTGGTTGAAACCATTCCGTCCTTGTATGCGACGACCCGGAGGTTGGTGGTCGAGGTGACCCGAAGCGGAGAGGAGTAAACGAATCCGAAGGAGGAATTCGGTTTCGTGCCATTCAGGGTGTAACGAATTGTCGCTCCGGGAGTTGCTGAGGTGATCGCGACGGAGAAGGGCTCGTCGTAGAATCCCCGCTTGTGGGAAAAGACGGTGTCCTCGACAAAGCCGCTGAGGGCCGGGCCGTTTACGTTGTTGGGGGTGGGGGAGAGGTAAGAAACCGTTCCGCTGCTACTGATACCGTAGGAGGTGTCGTCCTGTTGGTCGGGATAATCGGTAAATTCTGAAACGACGTTTCCCTGGGGGTCGATCAAGGCGAGGTAGCCACCTGAGCCCGAGAGTGAGAAATTGGTATGGAGCTCGTCGGAGAGTCGGTTTTTTGAAGAAGCGAAGACGACGAGCCGTTCGTCCGAAGTGAGGCTTGTCCCTAAGGGGAAGGCCCATTTTTTGAGCTGATCGGGATCATCGGTCAGGTGGTAGTTTTCCAACGCGACGGAAGTATTTGCGGAATTGTGGATTTCGATCCAATCGGATGAATCACGGTTACCATCGACCAGAGAATTGGCGTTCCGGGCGAGGAACTCGCTGATGACTGGGTTCGCATGCAGGGGCGCGAATGCGAAGATCGCGACAAAAGCGATGCGGTCAAAAGGCGTCATGGGGGATTAGCCCTTGGCGGCTAGAGTTTGAAATTGGGACACTGGGAGAGGAATCTTTTGGGATTCTCAAAAATGACCTTATCAACGATTTCGGCAGAATGCTGGCGTTTTTTCATTTCCAGCGCGGTCTTGATCACTGCAAGCGGATCCGAGATGCCCCAGTCACAAGCTGAGTTCATCCAAATACGCTCCATTCCGAAGGTCTCTAAAATGTCGATCGCGCGTGCCGGGGAACATTTCGATTCGGGGTAAAGAGTCATGCCGGCCCAGTAACCGGCATCGAGGACGAGCGGGGCGGTGTGCTCCTCAACGTGGTCCACGATGACGCGGTCGCAGTCGACGTTGGCGTTTTTGAGGGCATCGAGGATGAGGCGCGTGCCCTTGAGCTTGTCCTCGAGATGAGGGGTGTGGATCAAAATGGGACGGTTGAACTTCTTCGCGATTTCCAAATGTTCTTCGAAGATCATGAGTTCGTTCTTCGTGTTCTTATTGAGGCCGATTTCTCCGATGCCAAGCACGTTCGGCTTATCGATGAAGTCGGGAATGAGCGCCATCACTTCGCGAGCGAAGACCGGGTCTTCTGCTTCCTTCGGGTTGATGCAGAGCCAGCAGAAATGCTTGATGCCGAATTTCGCCGCGCGAGCGGGTTCATATTCGGTGAGCTGGCGGTAGTAGTCGAAGAACCCCTGTGGGGAAGCCCGATCAAAACCGGCCCAAAAAGCGGGTTCACAGAGTGCTTCGCAGCCTGCTTGCGCGATGTTCTGGTAGTCCGCCGTGGAGCGGCTGACCATGTGGGCATGTGGTTCGATGTAGCGCATAATTTTAAGAAAGGCTGCTTTGGATCAGGTCGAAGTGTTTGTCGTTATGGAGAAGATCGACCCCGTATCGGTTGGCGCAAGCTTGAACTTGGATGTCGGACAGGGGGACGTTGACTCCTTTGTGCTGACATAGTCGAGCAATCCGTGCTGACTCTTTCCAGCATTGATCGTCGGTATCGAGCATCCTCACGTCGCTTATGAAGTTGGCGAGTTCGGATTCCTCTCTTTCACTCCGGACTCCACAGTAAAGTTCTATCCAAATAAGTCGGGTGATCGCTAGGTGATCGCTGAGAAAAAGTTCGGCTAGTGTCGCATCCGCTTCTGGACTCAGCTTCTGCCGAAGATAAGCAATGCACATGGAGCTATCAACAAGAACCAAGCTCATGCTTCAGGGGCCCGGGATTGGGATACTTCCAGTCGGCGGGTTGCCTTTACGACATCGGCAGCTTCGATTTCGTCATTACTTGGTATGTCCAAGGGGTGCTCTTTTATCCTCTTGATAAAGGCTTCAACTCTTTCCCGGCGATGATATTTCTCGAGTGCTTGCACGACGGCATCTCGCTTGGTTTTAGCCCCAGTATACTCCATCACGCCAGTCAAGAGGTCATCAGGAATATCAATAGTCGTCTTCACGGAAGCAATTTCACCCTAAAAAGGAATCTTTTCAAGGTTCATTGTGATGCGCTCCCAGGGCGAATTGAATCCCGGCGCTCTCTGCTGGGACGGTCGAGTGATCGGAAAAGGCGAGATGGACGGCTTGGGCGCGCGTCGTTTCGGGAGGAGGGTTTTGCATCGCTTCCAATGCCTTGGCGAAGGCAGGGTGGCGGAAGTCGACTTCGCCATCGTGGCGATCGACGCGATCTAGAAAGGACGCGATTTCAAGGAGCTTGAAGCGAGCGTCCATGAAGTAGAGATCTTGGATATCTTTCTTCGTGGGCATACGCTGATGCTAATGCTGAAAATGAGTCAGCGCAATGTCTCTATCGAATCCTCTCCGGAATGAGGGTCTATTCTAGAACTGAGCGCCGGTGACGTGCTCGTAGAAATCAGGGCCAAGTTCAGCCAGGGGCTCGCGGAGTTTTGCGATTTCCTCGCTGGGGCCATGCACTTCCACCCGAATGAGTTCAGAGATAGTGAGACCTTCCTCGATGCAGGTTCCGACATTTTCGAGGTGGGCCAGCAATCCGGCGGCACCGGCGTAGGCTTCCCGGCAGAAGACGATGTTTCCGCAGACGGAGAAATCGTAGTAGAAGCAGGTTTCTTCTGTCGAGGTGCGTGCGACGAAGCGGTCCATCAATTCCTTGAAGGCTTGGAGTTTGCCCTCTTGGACGCGAAAATAGGGATGAATGCTGACGGCGTTTGAAAGATCGTTCATGGTTTGAAAGACTCGGGTATTTTAAAAACGTTTCAAGCGGGAAAAGAGAGCAACTCTTTCTCGCGAGAGTCTTTCTATGCTCAGGCCGTCTCCCTTTTGCGGATGTGGCACAATTACCAGCATCACTTGCGAAGGAGCTTGGACTAATATAAATGATTATAACGCCATAAGCGTCTCTTTAGAGAATCGGAACCTCGAAAGGCAGTTCTACCGGGTTGTTTTGCTCGGTGATTAGCCTCGATTCTCAGCGTCCGCGAGATACTCGCCGGCCTTCTTTTTCCAAAGGGCGCTGAGTTTTTGGAGTTTCTTGGGGTGCTTTTTTGCCAAATCCTCGGTTTCGCTCCGGTCTTTGGTGAGATGGTAGAGTTCCCAAGGTTCCTCGTGACTGTGGACGGCTTTCCAACCGTCTTGTTGGATGGCGTTGTGGCCTTCGTGTGACCACCAGAGGAAGTCGTGGTGTTTCTTGGGATCATTTTTAAAGAAGGGGACGAGGTTCTTGCCGGGAAGGGCGGGAGAATCAAGGAGGGGCATTGCGCCAGCGAGGTCGAGGACGGTGGGGAGGATGTCGATGATGTGGCCGGGAGTGTGGCGGAATTCATTTTTTACGGTGATGCCCTTGGGCCAATGTGCGATGAGCGGGGTGGAGATGCCGCCCTCGTGCGTCCAGGTCTTGTGCTTTCGGAAGGGCGTGTTGGCAGTGGTGGACCAACCGGGGCCGAGGCAGAGGTAGGTGGGGGCGGATCCCATGGGGGCGGCGGGGTCGTGGCCGTCGCCGCGCACCATGATTTCGGCACTGGCGCCGTTATCGGAGAGAAAAAAGATAAGGGTGTTTTCGAAGCGGCCTGTTCTTTTGAGGTGGGAGATGACGCGTCCGATTTCCTGATCCATGCGGTCGATCATGGCGGCGTGGAGGGCCATCTTTTTTGCCTGAAAGGCTTGTTGGGATTCGCTGAGGGAGTTCCAGGGGAGGGGCCGGTTGACTTCATTTTCTCCCAGAATTATAAGGTGGTCGGGGAAGTGGTAGGGAGGTCCGAGCTCCTTCATGACGGGGGAGAGTTTAATTTTTGGGAATCCGAGGGCGGCCATTTCTTGATGACGTTTCGCGCGCAGTTTCTCCCAGCCGGATGTGTAGATTTTCTCGTACTTCGCGATATCGGAGGGAAGGGCGTGGAGGGGGAAGTGGGGCGCGGCGAAGGCGAGGTAAGTAAAGAAGGGTTTTTCGGGGTGTTTTTCTTCGTGCTCGCTGAGGAACGCGAGAGTTCGATTGGCAAGCTCGGTGGTGGCGTAGAAGTCGCTGCCTTTTTTGACGGGAGGGAGCGCTTTGTCGTCGAGGTGGTGGGTTTGGGGACTAAAGAAGCGGCTTTGGTCCCCGAGGTAGTATGAACGATCAAATCCGGCGGCGATGGGGGTGCTATCGATGTGCCATTTTCCGATATGGTAGGAGCGGTAGCCGGCGGGCTTGAGAAGGACGGGGGCGAGGGGTGCCCAGGAGGGACGTTTGCCCCGCTTGGGTCCTTTTCGGCCTTTGATAACGTCGCGTTGGACCTGCTGAGGATAGTAGCCGGTCATGAGGGAGGCGCGGCTGGGCCAGCATCGGGCGGTGTTGTAAAAGTTGGTAAAACGAAGGCCATTCTCGGCAAGGGCGTCGAGATGTGGGGTTTGGATTTCAGAGCCATAGCAGCCGAGGTCGGAGAATCCTAGGTCATCGGCGAGGATGACGAGGACGTTGGGTTTTTCATCGGCGTGGGCGAGGGAGAAGAGTGCGAGGAAGAGGAGGGTGCGCATGGCTTGGGAGGGGTTAGCGAAGAACATGGGCGGCGCGGGCCTGGGCCTCTGGTAAGGGAAGGCCGTCTTTCGCTCCCGGGCGTTGGTGGCCGATGTGGGAGAGCCATGCGGGCGCGAGAATGTTTTGACGTTGGTTGTAGTAGCTGACGAGTTCGTCGGAGAGCTCGGGTATTGGCTTGCCCATGAGGCTTTTGTAAATGACGGATGCGAGCAGGCGGTGGCCTTCCCGGTTGATATGAACGCCGTCTTTTGAAAGGGCAAAAGTGGGATCTTTTTGACGACGTTCGTTGACGATGGTGTTGATGGGAGTGTGGGTATCGACAACGGCGGCGACTTGATCTTTTTGGGCCACGACCCAGCGGGCATAGGTGGCGATGACATCGCGGTCGTAGTGCTCATAGACCTGATTCCAGTGAAATTCTTTCGCGTTGATCGGCGCGATCTTCTTGGTGGCCTTGGGATCGAAAGGAGGAGGCGTGACGAGGATGAGCTTGGCACCGGAAGCGGTGACCTCGTTGATGAGTTTCTGGATGCCCTGTTGATACGCCTGAAAGCGGTCTATCGAGAAGGGGTGGTAGATGCCATCGTTCATGCCGTAGCAGGCGATCACTAGATCGGGCTTGGCCTTGGAGAGGGCGCGGGTCAGGCGTTCGTGGACGTTGGGCCGCGGGAAGGGGTGCTTGGGCTCGGAGAGTCCGGTGACTCCTTCGGATGAGAGTCCGCAGGCGATAATTTCGGGGGCGAAGCCCTCGAGGTGGAGGGCCGCTTGAAGATCGACGAGGTAGCCGCGTGAGGCGGTGATCGAATCGCCGAGGAACAGAATGCGGTGGGAAGAGAGGAGGAGGTTGCTGGATTTTTTAAAGCCCCAGACTTTTTCCAAAACCGGGATGACCTCGGGGTCCATTTCTCGTAGCGAGGCGTAGTTGTAGGGGGTAATGTCGTTTGCGCCGAAGAAGGCTTCCGTGGTTTCGGCGAAGTATTCCATCTGATTACTCATGGCGTAGGTGGGTCCGTTGCTGACGCGGAGGGGTTTTTTGGGATCGCCGCTACGCTTGGGAAGGTTGGTGAATCGGCCGGTTTTTTGGGCATTTTGATAGGCCTTGAGGATGCCGGGATGGTCGTCGCCGAGGAGATGGTTGTGGTAGGCGTGGGCGAGCTCGTGGAGAGTGAAGTTGGGCATGCGCATGGTCTCGCGCTCGAAGTTGAGGATGTTGGAGAACTCAACCGTCTTCGCCATTTCTACCGGGAAATTATTGCTCTTGAGCCAGGCTGAGCTGGGATGATGACAAGCTCCGCCGTGGCCATCGCCGGAGGGAGAAAAGTAGAGAGGGACTTTTTTCAAATAGGCGACTGCGGGGGCGGGGACGCGGTCGATGATGTCCTGTAGTTGGTTGTGCAAGAGGTGGATGGCATGTTTGGTTTCGCGGGGATGCTTCTTGAGAAGATCATCGTGGATGAAAAGGGACCAGCCGAGGCGGCTTTGGCGATTGTATCCGGCGGGAGCAGGGAAGTTGGAGTGTCCGGCGGCGAGGAGATTGGCGGCAAGGGTGTCGCGGTAGGGGGTGAGCGATTGGCGCAGTTTGGGTGGGATGGAATCGAGAAAGGCTTTATTGGTGATCGCGGCATGGGCTCCGGCGGGCGAGAGTTTTTCGAGACCGAGCTTGAGGGCCGGGTGATCGGGCTGCTTGCCCTTGAGAAGAGCGAGGGGCGAAAGTTCTACCGCGAAAGCAGGGAGAGCGAGGATGAGAAAGAGGAACCACTTCATTGGAGAAAGCATAGACTGAGATCCGTTAGGAGTGGAGTAGAAATTCTGGATCGCAATTCCATTTCGATACCCGATTTAGGCCTTTCATGATGCAGTTAGATGCTGAGCGATAGTAGGCCTTCTGATTTAAATGCCAGCCAGCGCCGCAATAGTCGGCTGATTGTCTTTGGGCAAACGAGTAGTAGATCCGGGGATGCGCCTACTCCTTCCGGTGGGCCGCTCGGGATGGCTACTTGGGTCTGTTTTCGCTCGTGATTTTTCCTGCGCCCTTGGCGTTGATCATTTCGATTATCGCAATACGGGACATTCAGAAAAGTGATGGGGCGTTCAAGCAGAAGCATGGAATGGGGCGCGCCATGTTCGGATTGGGAATGGGGATTTTAGGGGCCTTGATCTTGGCGATTGTGCTCCTGTAGCATCTGTCTGATAAATAGACCTTTAGCATTCTTCGATTCTTCTCACAAGATCATCGATTTCACGTTGGACGGGACGCGTGGAAATTGTGCGAATCTCGAAGAGGAAGGGCTTTAAGATGGGGCCAAGCGAGCTGGGGGGCTTGAGAAGGTTCCAGAGCTTCTGGCTCGCCTTCATGGCGCGGGCTTCTTTGTGCGAGGAAAGATCCTGAAGGAGCTTCTGGACGGAGCGGGATTCCTTTTCAGATACGCTGGTATCGGACCAGTCGAGTTCGCGAACGCGTTTCCAAAGGGGAGAATCCATAGCAATACTCTAGGCGAAAACCGGGAAAGAAAAAAGACGGACCTACAAGAGGTCCGTCTTTGTTTAGATGTTTATTCGAGTTTTCTAGAAATTCCAGACTCTCATTCGATTCCGGTAGGCGCCTTAACCTCTGGCTCATCTTCTTCCCAGACGCTGTCCGGGCCAGGAGTGAAGAGGTTTGCACGGCCTTGTCCCTTAAGGAGGGCTTTTCCGGAGCCGTCTTTCGAGATCTTTCCGGTGGCAACTGAGTTGTCACCACGAAGGTAGACATACTCACCCGCGTAGGGGTTAGAATCGAAAACTGGATCCTGTCCGCCTGACTTGAGGGGAGCAACGGCGAGAGGAGTGGAGCTGCGGGTGTAGCTTGAGGAGAGGGCTTGTGAGCCGGAGAGCATCACGTAGCCAAATCCATTTTCACCCCGCTTGAGGACATCATCACGGTTCTTGGTCACATCGTCACCTTCTTTGGTTCCTTTTACACCCTTGGCGTAGAAGATTTTCTCGCTGTCAGTCGAGAGGCCAACGATGAGCTGGGCAAAGTAAGCATTAGCGTCGTCGCCGCTGGGTACTTCAGCGCCTTCCTCTTCGAGCTGGATTCGAGTATCCTCGGAAGGATAGCTGTCGTAGCTGCTGTCGAACTCGTTCATCGCAATACCAATCTGCTTGGCATTGTTGATCGTTTTCGCTTTGTCAGCGTTCTTTTTGGCTTTGAGAATCGCCGGAGTCGCAAGTCCTGCAAGGACAGCGATGATGGCGATAACAACGAGGAGCTCCACGAGAGTGAAGCCCTTGCGCATCAATTTTTTAGTTAATTTCATTACTTTGGTATAATTTGGCCTTTTTTCCGAGGAATCGGGCCGGTTTTTTAAGTGGAGGAGGGCAAAAACACATTCCTCACATCTGGAAGTTACGCCGCAGGGATGTCACGGCAAGAGAAAAGGCCTGGGTCCTATTGAAAAGCGTCCTTTAGGCTATCGAGATCGGCCGGGCCGGCTTGGTCTGCTGCAATAATCGCTTCTTTCTGAAGGGTCACGAGGGTTTCGATCCCTTTTTGAGCGAGTTCCAGCATTGCCGTCATTTCAGCGGGGCTGAAAGTCGATTCCTCGCCGCTGCCCTGAAGTTCCACAAATTGGCCGTCTTCGGTCATGACGATATTGAAGTCGACTGCGGCGTCGCGGTCCTCAGGGTAATTCAGATCGAGGATGGCTTCTCCTTCATAAATACCTGCGCTGACGGCGGCGACGAGTTTCTTGATAGGGAAGTCTTTCAGCTTTCCTTCGCCCATGAGCTTATTGAGTGCGATGGCCACGGCGACCATTCCTCCGGTGATCGAGGCGGTTCGGGTGCCTCCATCGGCTTGGAGGACATCGCAGTCAACCCAGATCGTGCGTTGACCGATTTTCTTGAGATCGACGACGGCACGGAGCGAGCGACCGATGAGGCGCTGGATCTCGGAGGAGCGGCCATCGAGCTTACCGCGGGAGATGTCCCGTGATTTGCGATCGTGGGTAGAATAGGGGAGCATGGAATACTCGGCGGTGAGCCAGCCGCCCTTGACTCCCTGCATTTTCATCCAGCGAGGAACATTTTCATCAACAGTTGCCGCGCAAATGACGCGGGTATTTCCAAAAGAAACGAGAACCGAGCCAGTGGCATGGGGGGCGACGTTGGGAGTGAAGGAAATAGGGCGAAGATCAGTAACTGTGCGGCCATCAGGACGTTCCATGAGGTCGGGCATACGCTGGAGATGGGCCTTCAAGCAATGTCAAAGCGGGTCTAAGTAAGAATAATTACAATTGTGGCTTGCTTTCGGGGCCAAAATCGATAGTTCTTCCCGCCCCATGGCAAGAAAATGCTGGATAGAGCGCAACAAGCGCAAAGCTAAGACCGTTGCAAAATATGCAGACCTTCGTCACCAGTTGAAGGAGGAGAAAGATTATGTCGGTCTCACTATGCTTCCTCGTGACGCTAGCCCGACTCGTTTGGTGAACCGTTGTGAAGTGACTGGACGTCGCCGTGGATTCCTCCGCCGCTTCCGTCTTTCCCGGATTGCCTTTCGTCAGATGGCTTCCCACGGCCTCATTCCTGGAGTGACAAAGTCCTCCTGGTAGAGTATTACATGGGTCGTCAGGAAAAGTGACGTGCCCCGCACGGTCATCGATCTGGCTCCGCCCATGCCTATATACGAATACCTTTCTGAAAGTCCGGATGAGCCGGGCTCTAGCTGTCGGATCTGCTCAAAAGGCTTTGAGCTTTTCCGTCCCATTGACCGTGAGGCGCTTAAGAAGTGCCCCATGTGCAAGAATTCTGTGCGCAAGGTGATCTCAAAGGTCAGTTCGCCCAGGACGGTCGCAAAGCCTTTTTCCACTTCTGACGCCAAGAAGGCGGGCTTCACGGTGCTCGAGAAGCGAGACACGGGTGTTTATGAAAAGATCTAATCGGCGATGATGATCGATCTTCCTTTTATATTGGCTTCAGCGTCGTCTGAAATTCCGACGGAGTATCCCACGTGGGGAGAAGCTGGACTTTATCTTCTAGGGATCGCCTTTTTTCTACTTCTCAATGCCTTCTTCGTGGCATCAGAGTTTGCCATCGTGAAGGTCCGTCCGGGCCAGATCGAAGGAGAGCTTGAGAGCAAACCGAAGAGGGCCGGGATTGCCAAGTTCGTGGTGGGGAACCTTGATGGTTACCTCTCGGCGAACCAACTCGGGATTACCATCGCTTCCTTGGCGCTGCCATTTCTCGGAGAGCCCTTCATCAAGAGTTTGGTCGCACCTTCTTTGGTGTCGCTGGACTTGTCAGAGAAGGTTATTAAAGGGATTTCTTATACAGTGGCGATGGGATCGTTCACTTTCCTTCATGTGGTGATTGGGGAGCTACTGCCAAAGTCGATCGCTATTCGTAAGTCACTTGGCACGACATTGGTAATCGCGAGACCGCTCCATATCTTCTACTGGATTTTCCGGCCGGTCATTTTTATTCTCAATGGCACTGCGAATTTCTTGCTGAAGAATATTTTCAAGATCGACCCGGTCTCCGAGGGCGAAGCGGTCCACAGTTCCGAAGAGCTCGCGATGCTGGTGGAGCAAAGCGAGCGTGAGCAAGAGGTGACCGAAACCGAGCGTGAGATTCTCATCAATGCGCTTGAACTCAACGACATTTCAGTCAAGGACGTAATGACACCCCGGAGCGAAGTGGTTTTTCTTGATATCGAAAAAGGATTTCCGGAGAACCTCGAGTTTGCCATCAAGGCGACGCATACCCGTTTCCCCCTGGTAAAGGGACATCTCGATGAAACTCTGGGTCTCATTCACATCAAGGACGTGCTGAAGCTCATGAATGAGGACGACAAGGATCTTCTTCATATCAAGAGGGAGATCAAAGTGGTCCCTGAGATCATGAAGCTGGATGATCTGTTAAAGTTCTTCCTTACCGAGCGGGTTCATCTTGCGCTCGTGGTGGATGAGTTTGGCGATCCGGCGGGTCTTGTCTTCATGGACAACATCATGACTGAACTGGTGGGGAATATTAAGGACGAATTCGATGTCGATGAAGCGACCGAATTCCGCCGCCATAATGCAGATGAATTTACGGTGGAAGGCGGACTCACTCTCAATGAACTCTCTGATCACGAACCAAGTCTCGATCTCGACAGTGGCGAGGTGAGCACCATCGCGGGCTACATCGTCCAGCAATTGGGGCACCTTCCTGAAGCGGGAGAAAAGGTTGAGGTGGAAGGATTCGAAGCGACGGTGACCCGCGCAGACGACCGCCGGATCGAGGAATTGACCTTCATGCGACTCCCCGAGCCGCATGGAAAGGAAGAAGAGGCTTAGTTGTATGAACTATTCTTTGTCCACCGAGTCGGGGACGAACTTGAGCACGGTGCCGTTGATGCAGTAGCGCTTGTCGGTGGGCGTGTTGAATCCTTCGCCAAGAAAGACGTGACCTAGGTGGCCGTCACAGTTCTTACAGCGGACTTCGGTGCGGGCATAGCCAAGGTCGAAGTCGGTATCCGTGACGATATTTTGAGCGTCGGCGGGATCGTAGAATGAAGGCCAGCCGCACTTTGAATCAAATTTCTCATTTGAGGAGAAGAGCTTCGTATCGCAGCCCGCGCAGAAGTAGGATCCGGTGCCTTGTTCCTTGAACTCATGGTAGATTTCGCCATTGGCTGCCTCCGTTCCTGCTTCGCGAAGAATGCGGTATTGCTCGGGGGTGAGCTTTTCTTTCCATTCTGCGTTGGTGAGTTCGACCTTTGCTTCAGGCTGCTCGGGAGGCGTTGATTGGGTGGCCATGGGATCTTGTTTTTTGCAGTTCACGAGGAGGAGAGGCGCGATTGCCGCGAGGAGGATTGCCATCTTCATGATATTAAGAGGGTAGGGGGCAAATCTTGTTCCGTCAAATTTCGTGAGCTTGTTGAAATCTGAAAAATGGCCGATGCTTGCTGACGTGAAACTCACACGCGGAAAAGTCATCGTGGCAGGGCTCGTTCTTCTGGGCCTGACCTTTTTAACGTTGGGAGTCATGATGACGAAGAAGCGCCCCAATTACTACGCCCACTCGCTACGAAACTGGCAGGAAGCGGACGCTGTGCCGGGCTATCCTATCGCGCTTAATGGCGAGGTGGAGCTGCGGGAGTTTGTTACAATGGAGTTTGCTCCGAATCTGAATCTGCTCAGCGGGATTGACCTCTACTTATTACCGGTGGCAAGGGCGTTTGAGAACCCTCTCGGTGACTTCGCGATTATAGAGGAGGGCTTCGGTGCGAATGGTCTTTTGGGCGCGAAACTGAATAGCGCTGGAGGAGGAACTGCCGGAGTGAGTGATTCGGTTTCGGCGGCTGGGAATGGGCTCGTCCTTTTCGTGGGTCAGGCGGAAGGCTATCCTGGAAAAGTTATCGTGCTGGGTCATCGGCTTCCTGATGGGAAGGTTGTCCAGAGTCTCTACGCCCGGGTGAGTGATGTTTCGGTGCGGGTTGGTAAAGTGGTGTCCCGCGGAGCTGAGATGGCCAAGCTCATTTCTCTCGAGAAGGAGGTTGGGCTTCATTTTGAGATTCGAGAATCGATAGGAATCGATGTCATGCGGCAGGAGATTGCGGGAGTGGTTCTCAATGAGCTGCGCAGTGCGAATCATTTCAACCGGATTGATCCGATGGCTTTTCTAGAAGAGTACGAAGTTGCGAGCTGCTGGGCGGAGCCACTCGCGGTGATGCAGGAGGCTAAGGGAAAGAATTTTAGTGAAATTCTGGAAATGGATGCGGAAAGCGCAGCGAAGCTCAGCGAGATTCTCGGCGGTGAAGAGAAAGAATGATCTTAGCTTTGCGGATGCGGAGGGGAGTATCTTGTGCTATCGCCTATTGATGATTCGACTTTTCCTCCTTCTTATGGCGTTTCCGGCAATGGCTGGAAGCTTGCGGGTGGAGATTCTTCCTCGTTTCGCAGGGAAGCCGCTGACGCTTGATGCGATCAAGTATCAGGGAGCGGAGACCTTCTCGGTCACACGCTTGAGCTATCTCCTGAGTGAGTTCGCGGTCCAGAAGGAGGACAGTAGCTGGCTCGAACTTGGGGAGCAGTTCGCCTACCTCGATGTGGGGAAGCGCCGGAGCAGCTTCATGGTAAATGATGTCCCGGAGGGACGCTACCGGGCGATTCGTTTTTCCGTTGGAGTGCCTCAGCCTGCGAATCATGCTGATCCGGCGAAGCTCGCGGCGGATCATCCGCTGAATCCGAATCTCAATCAGCTCCACTGGGACTGGGCGAGCGGCTACATTTTCATGGCTGTCGAGGGGCGGTATCGCGCGGGGGATGATCTGAAGGGCTACGTCTATCACCTTGCGAATGATAATAATCTCAACCGGCTTCAACTCGCGGCAGACTTTCAGGTAAAAAAGATGACGGGTCTGGGCTTGTCGCTCGATGTGAAGCATCTCCTCCACGGGACCCGCTCGCTTTCTTTCGAGCAAGATGGTTCTTCGACTCACTCGCATCCGGGCGATGCTATTGCCAGTGCCCTGGTGGCGAATGCCCAGAGCGCCTTCGCAGTCATCGGCGTGACGTACTCGCCTGCCGAGCTTCCGCAGGAGGCGGTGAAGCCGCTTTATCTCCCGGCGAAGTATGAGAGCTATCCTTTTAAAACGAGCCGCCGCTTTCCGCTCCCGCTCTTGCCACGCGATAATCCTCTTTTAAAAGAGCGGGTAGCACTCGGGGAAACGCTCTTTTTTGAGAGCCTCCTCTCGATCGATAACACCGTCTCTTGTGCGGCTTGTCACGCACCACACCTGGCTTTCACTGATCAGATCCCCATCGCGCGCGGGTTTGAGGGGCGCTTCGGGAGACGCCACTCGATGCCGCTCTTTAATCTCGCTTGGAAGTCGTCCTTCTTTTGGGACGGGCGTGCGAAGTCGCTCCGCGAGCAAGTGTTGAAGCCGATCGAAGATCCCATGGAGATGGCGGCCCGAATGCCTTCCGTGCTTCGGAGATTGAACAACCAAAAAAGCTACCGAGAGGGGTTCGAGGCGGCCTTTGGTCCCGGAGAAATCACCGGAGAAAAGATCGGGCTAGCGCTCGAAAACTACGTTCTCACCCTCACTAGCTATGGCTCAAAGTTCGATGACGCGATGGCAGGTAAGTTGGAGCTCAGCGCTGCTGAGAAGCGGGGGATGGAACTCTTTTTTACCGAGAACGAGCCCCGCAGCCAGCAGTTTGGAGCTGATTGTTTCCACTGCCACGGCGGCGCGAACTTCTCCGACCACCAGTTTCACAATAACGGACTCAAACCGACCAAGGATCACGGGCGATTTGAGGTCACGGGCGAGGAGCGTGACAGGAACGTCTTCTCGACCCCGAGCCTGCGGAATGTCGGACTCACCGAGCCATACATGCACGATGGTCGCTTCGGGACTCTGGAAGAAGTGGTGGCTCATTACAGCGGCCCGATGCACCGGAGTCCGTCACTTTCTCCTAACTTGGCGAAGCATTCCAAGAATGGGCTCAATCTGAGTAAGGAGGATCAAGCGGCACTTGTCGCCTTCCTTAAGACGCTCACCGATCCGAAATACGATAGGGACTTTTAAACTAATATAACCCTCCCTCATTTACCTTTTCTCCATACTTGGTTTGGAGAATTTTAATGTTAAATATTATGGTTACAAAAAGGGAGAATCATCTTGAGTATTTCAAAAATCACTCAATATATTTTTATTATTCTATCAATGCACGGATTTAATGTCCCACCTTTAAGAGAGTCTTGAAGGCGCAATCAGCAGTCTCGAAAGGCCCCTGCGGCTGTTGCGAAAAAAATCTTCGCTTCAATGTTCAGATTGTAGTTTTCAGCGAGCCGGGTGCTTTTTCGAGATGGCTGCGTCCCTGCTCGGTCACGCTACCCGCACCGCTCCCCCGCACCGCTTTGCCCTCTCGTAAAATCACTCCGGCATGTGTCTCTTCTATTCTGCTACTTGGGATAACGGCCATCGGAGGGATTGGTCAGATGGGGTGCATAAAGGGCGTAGTCCTCCTCCGAGCCTTACCAGAAGTGGAAGATCTTACCTCGTTTATACTGATTTCCCGAGAAAAGTCGGCTTGCGGTAATTTCTTGTTAGGCTAAGTGTAGTGTAACGTATTTTTTAGCGCACACGTTACCTTATGAGTTCTACTTTGACTGTCGACGAAGCCCGGGAGCAACTAGATTCCCAGACCCGGGGAATGATTAACTGGCACTTTTCGCCAGAGACTGGATGTCCCTATTGGCTCGATTGGGCCAAGGAAGCGGGTTGGGACCCTCGAGAAAAGGTGAAGAAGTTCGCTGACATGCTTCATTTCGATAATTTCGATGATGAAGTGCTGCGCAAAGAAGATCCGGCTAAGTTTATCCCGAAGGCCTTTGAGGGCCGTCCTTACAACGTTTTCGAAACGGGAGGCACCACGGGTATGCCCAAGCAGCGCATCGGTTGGGAGGACTACAAAACCGACTATACCGAGTTTTCTGAGCATTACGGGCCCGACTTTTTCCCGCAGGGTGCTAACTGGCTGATGGTCGGACCGACCGGGCCCCGACGTCTCCGGATGGCGATCGAGCACCTCGCGAACATTCGTGGGGGAGCGTGCTACTTCATCGATCTTGATCCTCGTTGGGTAAAGCGCCTCATCGGGATGGGTGAGATGCAAATGGCGAAGGCCTACCAAGAGCACGTAATCGATCAAGCTGTCACCATCTTACGTCACCGTGACATTAAGTGCATCTTCACCACTCCGCGTCTTCTCGAGAGTCTCTCGCTGCGCATGTCCCTTGCCGATGCCGGCATCCGGGGCGTCTTTGCTGGAGGCACCACCATGACTCCGCAATATGTGAAGTTCATCCAAGAAGAAGTTCTCGAAGGAAAGATCAACTACGCGCCCACTTACGGAAATACCCTCATGGGCCTCGCCATTTCCAGAAAGCGCGAGCCCGGTGAGTATTCGCTGACCTACTATGCGCCCCAACCCCGCGCGACTCTGCGGGTCGTCGATCCGAAGGATTCCACCAAGATTGTCGACTACGGTGAATATGGCCGCGTCGAGCTCACCACGATGACGAAGGAGTTTTTCGTTCCTCGTTTCCTTGAGCGCGACGAAGCAATCCGTCGCACCGAGTGCGACGAGTTTCCATGGGACGGTGTTGGCGATGTGCGTCCTTTCCAATCTGGCACCAAGGCAGTTATTGAAGGTGTTTATTAACTAAAATGGTCTGAGGGGTTGGCAATTAGCTTTTAGCGATTAGCAGTCACAACTGCACATTAATAATGAGGAATCTTCGCAAGCTTAATGTATAAGAGAAAGCGCATGAGTTTACGCTTCTGCTATAGTAAAGAAATCCAGCCTCTTTAAAAATCGGAGCAGAAACTCCAAAAAATCCAGGGGCTCAACGTTAAAACCCAATCGCCAGCTCCGCCCACCAAACCACTCACTTTTTCCAAAGATGCAAATTCCTATCCTCCGCCTTGGCGAAACTTACGAGTCCGCTGACCATGTCAAGCTGAACGAAAACCTCGTTACGCATACCGCGAACCCAGGGATCATTCGTCGCGATCTTCTCCGCATTTCCGAGTCGAAAGCGGCTCTCGATGCCATTCCCGCAGAGGCGCTTGCAGATTACTGCGAGGCTGCTGCTGAACTCTTCTTGCACGCCGAACTTCCTTGTGGCGACTCGACGCAAGGCCCACAGGACTACATTGAATCGCTCTCTGATCTCACGCGTCTTCCTCACACTTTGGTGAAGATGAATATGGGAAAAATCCATGCTGCGATGTCGCAGATTCGCACCGTGATTGGAGGCCTGACCCGTGGCATGCCTTTAGAAATTTTCGACCGTGGCATTACTTCCGTCGGTGACCTTGAGGTGAACTATTATCCCGCGACCAGTTCGCTCGGCGTCGCTCTTCCCAGTAATGCTCCGGCGGTCAATTCACTCTGGCTTCCCGCGCTTGTGATGAAGATTCCTGTCCTGCTCAAGCCAGGACGCGAAGATCCCTTCACCCCACTGCGCATCGTGCAGGCCATGATCCAAGGCGGTTTTCCAAAGGAAGCCTTTGGCTATTATCCCACCACTCACGAAGGCGGCGACACCTTACTGACTTCCTGCGGAGCGGGCATTTCCTTCGGATCCGATGTCACCGTGCGGAAATATGCGCCCTTCAAAACCATCCAGGTTCACGGGACTGGACGCTCCAAGATTCTCATCGGCGACGACTTCATTGACCGCTGGGAAGACTATCTCGACGTTCTCGTTACTTCCATTGCTGCCAATGGTGGCCGCAGTTGTATTAACACTTCAGCCATCTTGGTGCCATCGCATGGGGCTGAAATTGCTGAAGCGCTTGCAGCCAAGCTCGCCGAAGTCAAACCGCTCGCGCGTGATGATTCCAATGCTCTTCTTTGTGGTTTCGCCAACACTGCGATGGCCGAGGGAATCGATGGTATGATCGAAGATCATCTCAAAGAAAAAGGCGCACGCGATGTCACCGCCGCTCATCGTTCCGGGGCTCGGAAGGCGGAGGCCTTTGATCAGACCTACCTCTGCCCGACGCTCATCGCCTGCGATGACAAGGATCACCCACTTGCCAATACCGAGTTCATGTTTCCCTACGCGAGCATCGTCGAAATGCCACAGTCCGAGATGCTCGCTAACATCGGCGAGACTCTAGTCGTGAGTGCTTTCACCGGGAACAAAGAGTGGATTCAGGACCTCATGCTGAGCCCTAATATCGAGCGCCTCAACATCGGACCGTTCCCGACCAATCGTGTCCAGTGGGAGCAACCGCACGAAGGAAACCTCTTTGAGTTCCTCTACCACCGTCGCGCGATTCAGGGCGATCTTTCTGCGATCCAATAAGCATAAGTTTTGCCTGAAATAGAATTCGAGGACGCCTTCCAAAAGGGCCTTGGAAGGACGCGGTTGGGAGTGGAGGCTTTGGTAGGAAATGACTTATCGATTGGGGGGTGAGCAAGCCAGTCTCAAGAACCTGATCTATGACCGGCAATGTGAGGGACTCCGGAGTGGCTGGATCTGCTAAGGAATTAAGCTTACCGGGGTTCCTGCGCACGACGAGAATTTCATCATCGAGAGCCTGGACGGAGGGATGGGAATGGACGATTCGGCCCATGCACTGGATTTACTTCTTTGTTATGCTAGGGATTCCTCGGAGCGTTCACGGAAGGAGATTTGTTCTTGGTTTGGGAAAAGCGAATTCAATGAATCGTGGCTTGAAGGCGATCAAATTGTTGCTTTGGATGCACTGGAAAAATTTCTTGAAGCCGCAAAAATCATCGGGACTAATACCACTCCGTAAAACAGAAGAGACAAATGTTTATTTTAAATCTCAGTGGGAAACTGAATTTTGAGGGTGAATTACAGAGTATTCTGATCTTCTGCTTTGGGCGAACTTCCTGTTCTAATTTCCGCAAGAGGCTTCACGAAAAGCTAGAGAGCGGAGATCTTCTTACGGGCGAGCTGCGCGCAGAATATAGATATGCCCGCCTCCTGCTGCAGGCTTAGTGTCGATTTGATAGCAAAGACGACGAGTTCGAGGAAATGCTGACCTGATCGCAACTTGAATCCCGTTCAAACATCGGTTATAACAAATGCGTGACGACGTTCGAGCTTACTGCGATCGGGGATTCTACTGGAGTAATTTTTCCGAAGGAACTTCTAGAAAAGCTGCGCGTTTCAAAAGGGAACATTCATACTGTGACCGAGACTCCTCGTGGGGTGGAGATTTCGGCGTATGATCAAAAAAAGGCCCATCAAAGGGAGCTCGCAGAACACGGGGGGCAGGATGGGATTCGCGACGAGGGAATGTTGCTTCCTGCGCTATATGGTCCCAAGCAACTTTTTCAATATGGAGACCCTCCGCCAGACCTCTGCGCATTGGCGGCATCTTATGCCTTTGGCCTAGCAAAGAATCATCCTTTTGTGGATGGAAACAAGCGGACGGCAGCAGTTGCCTGTGAATTATTTCTTTTGCTCAATGGCCTCCTGGTCACGGTATCCGAGGAGGAAAAGCGTCCTCATTATTTGAACCTCGCATCAGGCGAGCATAACGAGGAAGGCTTCGCCAAATGGTTGCGTGAAGTTACCGCCAAGATTTGAAAGAGCGGCCCTATTTTTTCGGTAGCTCATTGACTCCACTTTCTCTGTGACAAATCACCTTCAACTTATTCTTCATGGCCCGGGTTCTCTTGCGGAACTTCCGAAACACGTATCGGGAAAAGCCCTCATCGTCACCGATTCCGGGATCGTGGCAGCGGGGCATCTTAACTCGACGACATCTCTCTTGCATGATGTTGTTGTATACGATGCCGCCCACGAAAATCCCACGGAGTCTGATGTCGCGGCTTGCGCCGAGTTCGCCCGTTCGGCGAATCCCGATGTGATCATCGGTCTGGGCGGGGGAAGCTCGATGGACACCGCCAAGGGCACCCTTTTTCTCCTCAGTGGAGGCGGGATAATATCCGATTATCAGGGCCACGGAAAAGCGAAGGGAAAAATGTTGCCCTTTATTGCCATCCCGACCACCGCAGGAACCGGAAGTGAGTGTCAGAGTTACGCCGTGCTCAGCCGTGATGGTTCCCATGAGAAAATGGCCTGTGGAGATCCGCGAGCCCTTGCGAAAACGGTCATCCTTGATCCGGAACTCACGGCTTCGATGCCCCTGCGAGTGGCGCGACTCACCGCCCTCGATGCTCTTTCCCATGCCCTCGAAAGCGCGGTCTGCACCAAGTCCACTCCAGAGTCCCGCGAGCTTTCTTTTGCCGCGTTCCGAAAAATCGAGCCTGTCATTGAGTCGATTCTCAAGGGCGAGGCGACCACCGCACAGCGTGGCGACATGCTCCGTGGCGCGGCGCTTGCCGGCCAGGCCATCGAGTCCTCGATGCTCGGTGCCGCTCACGCCTCGGCGAACCCACTCACCGCGCACTTCGATGTTGTCCACGGCCGCGCCGTCCTCACCATGCTCCCCACGATCATGCGATGGAATTCCACGGTGGTGGGTGAAATCTATCAGGAGCTCCGTCCCGATCTCATCGAGTGGGTCGAGAGCCTGCGAACGATTGCCGAATTGGAACCTGTCCAGGTCCCTGCGGAAATGATTCCTCAATTGGCTGCTGAAGCAATCAAGCAATGGACCGGCCAATTTAACCCGCGCTCTTTCGATGAGGCAGATTTTGTGTCACTCTATCGCGACGCCTTATGAAGCTTTCTTATTTTTCGCTACTCCTTGTCCTCGCCTCATGCAAACCGGCAGAGGAAGACGTGAACGCCTCCGCAAAGAATCAAACAGAGTGGACCCGCACTTCATGGCCGGTGGCCCGGGGTGGTGCCGGGCTTTCCGGCACAACGGGGGACCCGCTTCCCAGAAAACCTGAGGTCGCGTGGATTTTCAAAACCGATGGCCCCATTCTTGGAGAGGCGATCGTCTCCGGCTCCTCCGTGGTCTTTGGAAATGACATGGGCCTCCTCTACGTGCTCGATTTCGAGACGGGTGACCTTATTTGGAAAAAGGAATACGAGGACGCTATTGAGGCCACGCCCGCCATCCACGAGGATACTCTTTTTGTGGGGTGCCAGGATTCCTTCCTCTATGCCCTCGATCTCGTGACCGGTGATGAAAGGTGGAAGATCGAGACCGATGACAAAATCACCGCTGGCGTGAATCTCATCGGGAGTCCCGATGGAAAAGAAACCTGGATTATTCTGAATGGCTACGATGGGGTCTGCCGAGCGCTCCGCACTACCGATGGTAAGGAAATGTGGAGACACGAAACCCAGGAGTTCATCAATGGCAGCCCTGCGATTGTGGATGGAAAACAGGTCGTCTTCGGCGGATGTGACCGGGTTCTCTATTCGCTCGATGTCGCAACGGGCAAGCCGAACGAGGCCATCGAGACCGATGCGGAGATTGTCTCCACAGTTGCGACGTCCGGGACTTTTGTGGCCTGGGGAAATTACGGAAACGAAGTTCTTGCCGCGGATGTTGCCACCGGCCAAAAAGTCTGGACTTACACTGATCGCAAGTTCCCCTTCATGAGCGCTCCCGCGATCAATGAAACACAGGTCTTCATCGGTTGCCGCGATAAGAAACTGCACGCCATTTCAAGAGCCGATGGCTCCGCGCTTTGGCAGTATAAGACCGGCGGACGGGTCGAATCCTCTCCGCTTCTCTTCACCGATGCTGTCGTGGTGGGATCATCCGACGGGCGGGTGTATGCCCTGGAGTTGGGTCAAGGAGAAGAACTCTGGAAGCTCGATCTCGGCGAGGCGATTGTCGCCGCTCCAAGCTTTGCCCGGGGCACGATCTTTGTTGGGGGAGAAGACGGGACCCTTTTCGCGATCAAGGAGAAGTAATGAAATTTGCCAAACGTTTGAATAAAGGAGGAACGGTTCCCGTTTCACTAAAATTGACCCGTCAGTCATCTCATGAAGCTCTGACTTGCCCTGCCACTCCTCGGCCTCCTCTTTGTCTCCTGTCGCCAAGATAAGGTCACCCTAGGTTCGCTGGCCGATCCTGATCAGATTCTCCGCTTGGAAGAGCGTCTCGGATCCATAGAGGATCACATTTCTCAGTTGAACCGCGCTCTAAATGACTCTCGCGTTCAGCAAAATAAGCTCGCCGAACTCTGATGGAAAAATTGATCGACGGGTTGCTCGATTGACTGCCGTCGGAGAATCCCTGGGGGCCGTTTACACCCTGGATGGCCGTAAGTTTTATGATGCCCGCATCACCCGGCTCTAAGTCGCAGAAGGTAGCAGTGGATTTTTTTCTGAAGCTCGCTAGTTTTCGGGTATGCGTCAATCGGTTAAAAATCTCTTAAAGAGCCCTTCTGCTGAACCTGCGGTGGAAGTTTGCGGATGGGTCCGCACCCGTCGTGATTCCAAGGAGTTTTCCTTCATTGAAATCAATGACGGATCAAGCCTCCAGGGGATCCAAGCGATCATCGATCAAGGTATTCCCGGATCGGAACTCGTCTCTAAAATAACGACCGGTTCCTCCGTGCGCGTCCTCGGAGAACTTGTCGAGAGTCCCGGAAGAGGCCAAAGCTGGGAAGTTCGCGCTACCGAGGTGGAGCTCGTGGGTAAAGCGCCCGACGATTTTCCCCTTCAGAAAAAAGGTCACTCCCCCGAATTTCTTCGCTCCATCGCTCATCTTCGTCCCCGCACGAACCTCTACGGCGCCGTCTTCCGCATGCGCAGCCGCCTTTCCTATGCGGTGCATCGTTTTTTCAATGAACGCGACTTCGTTCACATCCACACGCCCATCATCACTGCGAGCGATTGCGAGGGCGCCGGCGAGATGTTCCGCGTCACCACGAATGAGGGAGGGAAAGCCGAGGAGGATTTCTTTGGTAAGAAAACCTACCTCACCGTGAGCGGCCAGCTGGAAGGGGAGACCCACGCCTGTGCGCTTTCGAATATTTACACCTTCGGCCCGACCTTTCGGGCCGAGAACTCCAATACTACCCGCCACGCCGCGGAGTTCTGGATGATCGAACCCGAAATGGCCTTTTGTAATCTGGAAGGAGACATGGACCTCGCGGAGGAATTCATCAAATATCTTGTCAAAGACGTCCTTGATAATAACGAAGGCGATCTCAGCATCTTCGAAAAATTCGTGGATAAAGGCCTCCGTCCCCGACTCGAAAAGCTGGCCTCCAGTGATTTCGCCCGCATGAGCTACACCGAAGCGGTCGAGAAACTCCTCAAGTCCGGCCGGAAGTTCGACTATCCGGTCGAGTGGGGTGTCAACCTCCAATCCGAGCACGAGCGCTACCTCTGCGAAGAAGTCGTCGATGGACCGCTCACCGTTTACAACTACCCCAAGGAAATTAAGCCCTTCTACATGCGGACCAATGACGACGGCAAAACGGCGACTGCGATGGACGTCCTCGTCCCTGGAGTCGGCGAAATCATCGGCGGGAGCCAGCGCGAAGAACGCCACGACCTTCTCAAAGCCCGCATGGAAGCGGATGGCCTTGATCTCAACGATTACGGTTGGTATCTCGATCTCCGGAAATATGGCACCGTGCCTCACGCCGGCTTCGGAGCCGGCTTCGAGCGCCTCCTTATGTATGTCACGGGAATGCAAAACATCCGCGATGTCATTTCATTCGCGAGGACGCCTGGAAGCTGTGAGTTTTAGGATTTATCGGATGCCGCGATTCTCCCTCTGCTGACCGCTCCTTGAGTTTGTCGAAGTGATGTATCACTTGAAGCTGTTCGGGCGTTCAACGAGTATTACGGTTTGATCGCCGATCGGTTTCCGAGCCTGTTTTAGGCAGTGTTCCACAATCGTCTCGGGACATGCAGGATCTTTTTTTGCCGCCGTCATCGAAGAATTGCCGCTTTATATCAAGATTGGAATCGATGATTAGGAAGCGCAAAAGGATAAATTTACTAAGATATTGATGATGCCTGCGCAGCTGGATATGGATGGATTTGAAAGTGTTTTACCCACATTTTTCAAGATAAGATGGCGTCCCGTCGACGCTTACCTCCGCATGCTTTTTCACTTCGCTGTCTTTTTCTGCCTGACTGCTTCTTTGGCGGCGCAGGTTCCAGAGTTTGCGCAGCGCAGCGAGAGTAATCTGGGGCAGATCGTGGTTCATGGTGGGACGCCCTCGATTCGGGCGGAGATCATTCAAGACACCGAGGCCTTAATTCGTGATCTGGATGCGCTGGTGGACTCTGTTGAGGGTCGAGGGAGTCCGGTCGTGATGGAACTTTATCCTTCAGTGGATGGAAAACCGGGGGCGATCCGGCGTGAGTTGCTCACTTTGCCGGAGGACCAGAATCGCTTGCGTTTTCAAGTGAGCGTCCGCTTTGCCGCGCCTCAAATTTACCCCAAATCCGATCTTAAGAATATCCTTCTCGAAATCTTCCTCGTGGAACGCGGCATCCGCGACGTGGCCACTGACGATCTGCCTGAGAGTTTCACGCTTTCACCTTGGCTCATCGATGGCATCCAGGAAGCGATGGCTTGGAAGAGGAAGAAAGGGAAACGGGGTGTCTATGCCGCGCTTCGAGACAATGGGGGCTGGATGCCGGTATCGGAATTGATTGAGAATAATAAAGTGGTTGGGATGGATTCCCTCAGTCGTGAGCTCTTTCGAGCTTCATCCGGTGCGCTCACGATGGCTCTTCTCGCCCAGCCCGGGGGGAAAAAATCAATGACGGCCTATCTTGCCGAAGCTTCGGGTTTCGAGGGCGAGCCCTTTCAGCTTCTGAGTAAGCATTTCCCTGACGTGAATCTTGGTCGCGAAGGGCTCGAAAAGTGGTGGCTTTCCCAGGTGGCTGCGCTTGCTGAGCCAGGCCTCACCCAGACCATGACGATTCCGGGGACGGACAAGGAACTTACGGACGCACTCAAACTTTACCTGCCGTACGAAACGGGCCAGCTCATTCCCTATGGTATCGAATCCTGGCCTGATGTAATGGACCTGGAAGAAAATAAAGATCGGCTGACGGCCATTCGTCAGGCCTCCGACCTCCTCACGGGGCTTTCATATCGCTGTTTTCCAACTTATCGGACTGTGGTGGGTGGCTACTTGAAAACTCTCTCCGATTTGACAGGAGAGGAACGCGGCCACATTGCGGAGGCGCTCGATAATTTGGAAATGTTTCGTGAAGCGGAGAAGCGCCGCTACGAGCGTCTTCTCGATCTTCTCGATTGGTATCACCTCTCCACCGTCCAGGAGGAAAGCGGAGAATTTGACGACTATCTCCTTATCAAAAAGGAGTTGGAAAAGGCCGAAGTGCCAGTCGATGATCCTATTCTGGAATATCTCGATAAGGCCCAAAAGCTCTTCGAAAAGCGGAAGAACGGTCCGTAAGGATTACAAAGCGCTGATTTCTTTCTCATCGCTCCCGCATTTTTAGGTGCTAATATTAGCACAAATGGACCTTCTCACACAATTGGGCCTTGCTCTTGGGTTTGCGACTCTTTCGGGGGTGAATCTCTACCTCACTGTTTTCGTGACCGGTATCGCGGTGCGTTTTAACTGGCTCGATCTGGCGTCGGCCCATGAGCAGTTTACCGTTCTCGGAGATCCTTGGATTTTGGGTGTCGCGGGGGCCTTGTTTTTGATTGAATTCTTTGCCGATAAGATTCCCTGGGTCGATTCGACTTGGGACGTGCTCCACACGGTTGTGCGGCCGGTGGGTGGTATCATGCTGGCGCTTACGGCGCTGGGTGAGCTTGAACCCTCGATGAGCGTGGTAGCGGCTCTTCTCTCAGGAGGAGCTAGCTTGGCAATGCATAGTTTGAAGGCGGGTGGGCGTTTGCTTATCAACCTATCTCCTGAACCGGTTTCGAATGCGGTGGCCAGTGTGACCGAGGACGGGCTTGTGCTGGGAGGACTCGGCTTAATGGCATTTTCACCGGTGATCGGATTCTTTGTTTTCTTGTTCGTTTGTATCTTTGCGGTCTTTGTAACGTCTAAGATCTGGAAGAAGATCACGAGAGGGATCGGAGTCTTGCGGGCGAGGTTTGGGAAGAAGGAACTTGCTCGAAGCTAAGGATCGGTTTGAAACGATTCGTTGTTCGGTCTCGAAGCCGACGTGGGGAGCGGACTAGGTCAATCCAATCAAAAAATAGGATCCGAGCATAAGAATAGAAGGATTGACTAAGCGCTTTGTGACATGCCCATCGCAAGTGGTCCTATTGTTAAGCAGGACCGATGTCGATCAGCCAACCAGGAGGTCCCTCACTGCGGAACGCTTGAGGGCCAATTCCCGCCATTCGTTGACGAGGCGGGATTCTTCAATGACGCCGCAGCCGCTGGGGAGGACGTATTCGTCGCCCTTCCAGCCGATCATGCGGATTGCGACGAGCGCTTCGAACTCGCCATCGCGCATCATCCCGAAGGGAGCGCCGAATTCCGGGGGGCAGCCGAGCCGCTCACGCCATTCTTTTAAGAGGGCCATCGTTTCCGTGGTCCGTGGAAGGGGACCCAGCGCGGGCGTGGGATGCAGTCGCTTGATCAGTTTCTCAGTCTTCTCATGTTGATAGAGTTCGACTTCGATGAGGGTTTGAAAATGGATGAGCTTCCCGAGGTCGATGATTTCACGTTCTTTTTTGCGCACCATTCCGAGGTCGGAAAGTTTGGCGATGAGGGTTTGGGCGACAAACTCGTGCTCGCGGATCTCCTTGTCATCCACAGCAAAAATTCCGGCTTCATCGCTGCGGGCGGTGCCAGCGAGGGCCATGGTATAAATGCGACCGTCGAAGGCTCGAAAAAGAACCTCGGGAGTGGCGCCTAAGAATCCCTCGTTCTCGCTGATCCAGCCGTAGGGACGGAGGGTTTCCGGGGCAGCGAAGAGTCGGTTGAGAAGAGCATCGGGTCCTCCGCTTTTAGCGTGCCCCTTGGCGGTGACCACGGGGACTGACTTTTCGATCACGCCGCGCGAGATGGCTTCGACGACCTCACGAAAGACTTCCGCGAAGGGTGCCGACTCGGGCTCGGTCCAATCGACTTCAAGGGCTGCGGCGTCCGATTGTTCGAGCACTTCCACTCGTGCTGGCAACAGCCAAGGTTCGGGCTCGCTGAGCGCGAAATCGTTCTTGTAAAAAGCCACCCCGGAAAGAGGTGGCTCTGAAGAGGTCGTAAATGGTCCGTGTCCGACGTAAATATCGCCTTCCTTCGTTCCAAATACTGCGCGGTCCATCCTTTCTTACTCGGGCACGCCGTTCTTGATGAGATCGGCAAAAGAGCTAACTTCAAGAGCGGCCCCTCCGACGAGGGCGCCGTCGATGTCTTTCTGGCCGAGAAGTTCAGCGGCGTTGCCTGGCTTCACACTTCCGCCATACTGGATGCGGACTTTTTCCGAGACAGAGATGCCGTAGAGGTCGGTGATGACGGAGCGCACAAATGCGTGGGCGTCCTGAGCTTGCTGAGGAGAAGCGGTCACGCCGGTGCCGATGGCCCAGACGGGCTCGTAGGCGATGACGGTGTCGAGCATCTGCTTTTCGGTGACGTCCTTGAGGCCGTCGGTGATCTGGGTGCGGAGGACTTTCTCCAGCTTGCCGTCTTCGCGCTCTTGCAGAGTCTCGCCGATGCAGAAGATGGGCTTCAGTTCGACTTCGTGCGCCTTGAGAACCTTGGCGTTGATAATAGCATCTGTTTCACCGTAGATCGCGCGGCGTTCGGAGTGGCCCAGGATGACATACTGCACAAAAATTTCCTTCAGCATGAAGGCGCTGATTTCACCGGTGTATGCACCGTTGTCTTGCTCCGACATGTTCTGCGCTGAGACGCGGACGCGGGACTGGGAGAGAAGCTCGGTGGCCTTGACCAGGGAGACAAAAGGAGGAGCAAGGACAATGTCGACGCCCTTAGGAAAGTCGGCTAGCTTGCTTTCAAAACCACGGATGAAATCCTCGGTGTCAGATGGTCCTTTGTTCAGCTTCCAGTTGGCGGCAATAATGGGCTTCCTCATGTCGAGGACCGCATTAAATGCTGAGGGGACTAAGGGCAAGAGGATTATTGGAGGCTCGGCTTCAGGGCGATTCACACTACCTGAAGTGGAATCAGCGGTAGTCTCCATCTAGTATTTGGCATACTTTCGATCTGCATCCCTTTTCGGGCACTTGGATGTGCCTTTACCAGATGAATTTTTTAGGATCTTTGATTAGCTTGCTATGAGTTTATTTTAGGTTTTCTGAGGTAGGCATGACGAATTTTGCGGAGCTTAGGTGACATACCCCCTCGCTGAGAGGTTTAGAACGGTTGTTGAAAGTCCGTGAGATCGCAAATCACGGCTTTGATGAAAGCGGTGGACTTTGGCGTGAAAAGCTCGTGCATAGATTGGGTCGGCATCGAGCCCTGCCCGGTGGCGAGTGCGGGGTGTGATCCGGCGGGGTATGTGCATCCGTTGGCTGGCGAAGTGATGAGGGAAGCGGGAATTAAGATTGGAGGCCGGGAGTCGAAGAGCCACAGAGAGTTTTTTGAGAAGGAGATTCACACGGTGGTGACGGTGTGTGGGAACGCGAACGATTGTTGCCCGGTTTTTCTGGGGCAGGTGAACCGGTATCATTGGAGCTTCGATGACCCGGCGCACTTTGAGGGGGAGTTTGGGAGGGTAAGGGATGAGATTAAGCGGGTGATGGAGGTTTATGTGATTGGAGTGAGGGAAGAAATTGGTGTGGGAGGGGAGCGATGAATGTCAGGTTTCACTTTAGACCTTCCGGCAGTGAGTTCGCGCCAGCGTGGTTCTGGGAGTGGGGGAACCCTTATTTTGTGTGATAGAATCTAAAAGTTTTAGCCGGTCCTGGCAAAATAATTGAATAGAGTTGCATAAAGAAATTGAGGTGGTTTCTTGGCGATAAACCTAATTTGGTCATGAAACGTATTCCATTTCTTGTCAGTCAGATCGTTGCTTTGTCATTGGCCCTCCCAAGCCTTGCTGAAGAAGCTACCGTGACGATTCAGCGAGAGGGGAGATCCGCCACCCTATTGGTAGACGGAAAGCCTTTTGAGGTGAAGGGAGTCGGAGGTGAAGGAGCGCTTGAGCTGCTTCGGGATTCTGGAGGAAATACCGTGAGAACCTGGGGAATCGGGGAGACGACACCCGAGATGCTCGACGAAGCGCATCGACTCGGGCTGAAGGTGGCCTTGGGATACTGGATTGGGCACGAACGGCATGGATTCAGTTACACCGATTGGGGTTCGGTCACCGGACAAGCAGATGCTCTCTTTGCCGCGGTGCGGAAATTTAAGGATCACCCGGCGGTCTTGCTCTGGGGAATTGGCAATGAGATGGAAGGGTTCGAGGCGACTTCGAATCCGGCGATCTACACCCAAATCGAGTATCTCGCGAAGAAAGTGAAGGAGATCGATCCAAATCATCCCGTGATGACAGTTACCGCGGAGATTGGGAAGCGTCAGATTGAGGGATTGAATCGCTTCTGCCCGAGTGTCGATATTCACGGCATCAATTCTTATGGAGGAGTGGTTTCCCTTCCGAAGCGATACAAAGAGGGAGGGGGAGTGAAGCCCTATGTCATCACTGAATTTGGTCCTGCGGGGACCTGGGAGACGGAGGCAAACCGGTGGGGAATGCCAGATGAACTTTCGAGCACGGAGAAGGCTAAATATTACCGCCGAGCTTACGAGACGGTGCATGCGGATCCTCTTTGCCTGGGGAGTTTTGCGTTCATGTGGGGATCGAAGCAGGAAGCGTCCGCGACCTGGTTTGGCCTTCTCCTGCCAAGTGGTGAGAAGCTCGCGGGGGTGGATGAGCTAACTCAGCTTTGGTCCGGGAAACCTGCTGGGAATCTCTGCCCCGTGATTCAATCGATTGCACTGCAGGGGCCCAATCAGCTACTCGATCAAGGGGCGATCATTGAGGTGAAGCTTGAAGCGTCGGATCCGGAAGGCGAAGAGCTAAAGGTCACCTGGGTTCTCGCGGAGGATTGGAAAGAGACTGCCGAGGGCGGTGATGAGCGTCCGGCCCCCCCGACATACTCGGAAGCCATTTTACCTGAATCAACGGCCTCGCATGCCCGCATTCAAATCCCTCAAAATGGGGGGACGTTCCGAGTTTATGCCTATGTTGTTGATCCAGCAGGTGGAGCGGCGACCGCGAATGTTTCGATCAAGGTAACGGGAGGAAGAGAGCTGATTTCGGCCAAAAAACTTCCGCTTCCGTTGACGGTTGCCGGGGCTGAAGGAGCGGGCCCGTGGGTTCCTAGTGGTTGGATGGGAGACACGGAAAAGCTGACGATGGAGGAGCTTTCCACGGAGAATCCGAAGGTGGGTGAGCACTGCATCAAGCTAAATTTCACAGCTGACTCGGGCTGGGCCGGGGTGGTTTGGCAGCATCCTTCAGGTGACTGGGGGGATGCGCCGGGCGGGATCGATGCCACGGGTGCCGAAGTGCTTTCTTTCTGGGCTAAAGGTAAAGAGGGAGGAGAGAAGCTCACAGTGGGAATTGGAGTTATCGGAGCCGATAAACCCTATCACGATACCGTAAAGGAGAGCCTTGACCTGACCCTCACAAGCGAATGGGTGCAGCACGAGATTGTTCTTAAAGGCAAAGACCTTTCCCGCGTAAAATCAGGGCTGTTTTTCTCTACCGCCTCGAATGGGAAGCCGTATACATTTTACCTCGACGAGGTCGTGATCAAGTAGGGGAGGCGAACCTGATCGGCGGATCGAGGAGGCTTGAGTTTTGTCCTTAAGATTCGCGGACGACGACCGCTATGAGGGAGAATATGGGATTCGTGATGTTCGAAGCGATTGAGACGGGGAAGCCCCATGGTCTCACGACGCACGCCTTCGCGATCGAGAAGCAGGCCAGCCTTCCCCTTAATGTTTACCCGTTGTCCATTCTCCGGCGTCATCGATAAGGAGAGAGAAAAAAGCCCCAGAAGAAAACTTCTGGGGCTCGAGAAAATGATTGGGGAGAGATGCTTATTTCTTAGGCAGGAGTTTAGCCACGACGGCTTCAACTTCTTTCTTTCCGTAGGAATGACCGTCGACGGTCTTGATGACCTTGCCCTTCTTGTCCTTGGCGATGATGCCGTGGCCCTTGAGTTTGGCTTTTTTGATTTCCTGGGTGCTCTTACCCGCACCGACGAGGACGTTGTTGAAAGTGATTTCCTTACCTTTTGTCTTTTTGAGATCATTCACGATGACCGCGATTTTCGCGCACAATGGTCATCCGTCGAAGTAGTAGTAGGTGAGCGTCGGCTTTTTAGCTTCGACGGTTTTCTCGGCAGTGGCAGCGGATTTCGTCTCCTGGGCTACGACGGTTTCGACGAGGAAGACGGGTGCGATTGCAGCAACGGTCCAGAGCATAATTTTTTTCATCGCCTGAGAGTAGAAGTAATTTCCGAGAATACAATGAGAGATGACGGATGGGAGCTGCGGTTTCCTTCTATCGGGTTTCTTCTCCAGTGCGACAGATTGGCGCACTGCTTTTTCCGGATTGCAGAAATTCTAGCACTCCTGCTTGCGGGTCGAAGAAGTTGGACGAAGGTATCAGATGACTAAAATAAAATCTTTCCTTTCTCTATCGATCATTGGGATGGCTACGCCTTTGGTTGCGTCAATCAATTGGGATGAGTGGCGGGGTCCGACAAGGGATGGAATGGTCCATAAAGGTGCTCAGGTTTGGCCGGAAAAGCTCAGTAAAGAGAATTTCAAGAAGGCGTGGTCGGTTGAATTGGCTGAGGGTTATGCGAGTCCGATCGTTTTTGGCGAACGGGTGTTTACGGTGGAGACGAAGGATAAGAAGGAGGAAATTGTTCGGGCTTTTGATCGAAAGTCGGGGAAGCAGCTGTGGGAGTCGTCTTGGGAAGGCTCGATGAAGGTGCCATTCTATGCCGCGCGAAATGGAAGCTGGGTCCGGAGTACTCCTGCTTGCGATGGGAAATATCTCTATGTCGGAGGAATGAAGGATGTTTTGGTGGCGCTGGATGTGACGACTGGAAAGGTGAAGTGGCGGGCTGATTTCCCTCAGGATGAGGGAACGCAGAAGCCGCAGTTTGGCTTCGTTTGCTCGCCTTTGTTGGGGAAAGACCATCTTTATGCGCAGGTAGGATCGGCACTTCGTAAGATCCGGAAATCGGATGGTAAAACAGTTTGGAAGACGCTGGAGGACGGCCGGGCGATGTTTGGGGAGGCCTTTTCCTCGCCGACGAGGACAACGATTGGAGGGAAGGATCAGATTTTGGCGCAGACGAGAACTCTCCTGGCAGGAGTGAGTCCTAAAAATGGTAAGATTTTGTGGTCCACACCGGTGAAAGCTTTTCGGGGAATGAATATTCTGACTCCGACCCCGATAGGTGACCGTGTTTTTACGGCGAGCTACGGTGGGGGGACGTTCTGGTATGAGGTGAAGGCAAACGAAAAGGGGCAGTCGGTGACGGAGCTTTGGAATGACAAGGTGGAAGGAAATATGTCTTCTCCGGTAGTGATCGACGGGAAGGTTTATCTTCATGGGCGGGACAAGCGCTTTCATTGTATTGATCCCGAGGCGAAGAAGATATTGTGGTCGACGGATAAAAAGTATGGGGATTACTGGTCGATGGCGGTGAATGGGAGTCGGATTTTGGCTTTGGACAACCGTGGAATTCTTTTGTTGATCGAAGCTGATCCAGGTGGTTTCAAGTTGGTCAGTGAGTTGGAGGTCACTGGAAGTCCCACCTGGGCTCACATAACGATTTGTGGAGATGAGGTCTTTGTAAGAGATCTCAAGGGTTTGACTTCGTATCGATGGAAGTAAGCGCTTGGTGCTTTGGGATCAGGGGAATATGCGGTATATTCTCTTGGGAAAATTTTACTGTTGGACACTCCAAGGAGATTGTTTTCAATAGCCCCGCAGAACCTTGGAAAAGGGTGAACTCTCAAAATTGTAGCTTAAAAAAAAATGTCAGAAGAAGGTAAATGTCCGGTGATGCACGGTTCATCCGTTGCTTGGAAAGGGATGACCAACCGTAATTGGTGGCCCAATCAACTCAACGTGGGACTCCTGCGTCAAAACTCCACCCTTTCAGATCCCATGGATGGGGATTACGATTATGCTGAGGAGTTCAAGACTCTCGATCTCGCAGCGGTGAAAAGAGATCTCACGGATCTGATGACCGATTCGCAGGACTGGTGGCCGGCTGACTATGGTCATTATGGCCCACTTTTCGTCCGGATGGCTTGGCACAGTGCCGGCACCTACAGAACGGGTGACGGACGCGGGGGCGCGACTTCAGGGTCACAACGCTTTGCGCCGCTTAACAGCTGGCCGGACAATGCGAACCTCGACAAGGCGCGTCGCCTTCTTTGGCCCATCAAGCAGAAGTATGGTCGTAAGATTTCCTGGGCGGACCTCATGGTGCTGACTGGAAATGTCGCGCTCGAGTCCATGGGCTTTAAGACCTTCGGATTTGCAGGTGGCCGTGCTGATGTCTGGGAACCGGAAGAAGATATTTATTGGGGTCCTGAAAGCGAGTGGTTGGGTGACGCACGTTACTCTGGAAATCGCGAACTTGAAGCGCCTCTTGCGGCGGTTCAGATGGGTCTCATTTATGTGAACCCTGAAGGTCCGAATGGAAACCCCGACCCTCTTGCTTCAGCGAGAGACATCCGTGAGACTTTTGGTCGCATGGCGATGAACGACGAAGAAACGGTTGCTTTGATCGCAGGGGGTCATACCTTTGGAAAAGTCCATGGTGCGGGTGATGCGGGACTTGTGGGACCTGAGCCGGAGGCTGCTCCCATAGAGGAGCAAGGCCTTGGTTGGATTAGCAGTCATGGCTCTGGAAAAGGCGTCGATGCCATCTCCAGTGGACTTGAAGGAGCTTGGACGACCGAGCCTGCAAAGTGGGATAACGAGTATCTTGAAAACCTCTTTAACTACGAGTGGGAGCAGACCAAGAGTCCGGCGGGCGCAACTCAGTGGATTCCGAAAAATGGTGGTGGTGCCGGAAGTGTTCCGGACGCTCATGATCCTTCCAAGAGTCATCAGCCCATCATGCTCACCTCTGACATCGCGCTGCGTGAGGATCCGACTTACGGTCCGATTTCCAAGCGTTTCAAAGAGAACCCGCAAGAGTTCGCCGATGCCTTTGCCAAAGCTTGGTATAAACTGATGCACCGCGACATGGGGCCGATTCAGTGTCTTCATGGATCTGAAGTGGCTCCCGAGCAACTTTGGCAAGACCCGGTCCCGGCTGTTGATCACGAATTGGTCGATGATTCCGATGTCGCAAATCTTAAGGAGCAGATTCTCGCTTCCGGTTTGAGTATTTCCCAGCTTGTTTCCACAGCATGGGCTTCTGCTTCCACCTACCGTGGCACGGACCGTCGTGGTGGTGCCAACGGTGCACGCATTCGTCTTGCTCCTCAGAAATTCTGGGAAGTTAATCAGCCAGGCCAGCTAGCAACCGTTCTTGCGGCTTTGGAGAAGGTTCAGTCCGACTTCAATGGCGCGCGGTCCGGTGGTAAGAAAGTTTCCCTCGCCGATCTAATCGTTCTCGGTGGCTGTGCCGCTGTCGAAGCGGCCGCGAAGAAGGCTGGAAATGATTTGACCGTTTCATTTACGGCAGGCCGGACCGACGCCTCAGAGGAACAGACCGACGTTGAGTCCTTTTCGGTGCTTGAGCCCGCTTACGATGGCTTCCGCAATTACATTGGTAAGAAATACGGGTGGTCTTCAGGTGCGATGCTCATCGACAAGGCGCATCTTCTGACACTTACAGCTCCGGAAATGACGGTTCTCGTCGGCGGGCTTCGTGTGCTTGGTGCCAATGTGAATGGAGCTCAGGAAGGCGTCTTCACCGACCGTCCTGAGACATTGACGAACGACTTCTTCACTAACTTACTCGATATGGGTACGAAGTGGGAGAAAGCCGAGGGTGCGGAGAATCTCTTTAACGGGCTCGACTACGAGAGCGGTGAGCAAAAATACACGGCAAGTGATGTCGATCTGGTCATGGGTTCGGATTCACAAATCCGTGCGCTTTCCGAGGTCTACGCCACCGATGATTCGCAGGCTAAGTTCGTGAGCGACTTTGTTGCGGCTTGGACCAAGGTGATGAATCTTGATCGTGTTGATTTGAAGTAATTCCGGTAACGATTTCGTTTTTTAAGCCCGCTTTGTGCAGAGTTACATTGCGGGCTTTTTTCATCTCGACGCCGGTATAATTGGCGAACTCGACGCCATGGCGGCTGTTGTTTTGATTGCGGACCGACATGTGAGGATCGGAGAAGAGATCGGGATTCGCTAGTGGAATGGGAATGTTGACTTCTGGGCCCTTGAAGCTGAAAGAAATCCTCTTGCGTGATGGGAAAAATCTCCCAGCCTTTAAAAGATATCCGAAACGATTCCTCTTTGCTTTACGAGATTTTCTCCTGAAGAGATGAAAAAACGGGCCGGTGAATTGCAGTCACTCGTTGAAAATGAGGCGCTCGGTGAGGGATTTTTCCTCAGAGGAAATTCCCGTCGGAGTGTTGGAAACTTGCATCGAAATCGCGGGGCTGGCTCCCTGTGGGGCGAACCAGCAAGGGTGGCACTTCGCGATCGTGAGGAGTGCGGAGGTGAAGCGTCAGATCCGAGAAGCGGTGGAAGCCGAGGAGCGTGAATTTTATGATTCACGAGCTCCCCAGGAATGGCTCGATGCGCTCGATCATTTGGGGACGGATGCGCGGAAACCATTTTTAGAATCTGCACCGGCGCTGGTGGCGATTTTTCAAAAATCACGCGTGAACGATGGAGAAGAGAAAGTCTATTATCCGAAGGAATCGGTGGGGCTGGCGAGCGGCTTCCTCATTTCAGCTCTGCACCAAGCGGGTTTGGCGAGTCTCACTCACACCCCGAGCCCCATGAAGTTTCTCAATGAGGTTCTGGAGCGACCGGCTGCGGAGAAACCCTTTCTCTTACTGGTGGTGGGTTATCCTACTGATGGGTGTCAGGTTCCGAAGATCAGCAAACATGTGTTGGAGGAAATATCGTCCTATCACTAGAGTTTTGCCCACTGCTCTTTGGCGGCGTCGACGAAGGCTTTCAGGAGCTTGGCTTAGCGTTCGTCGTCGGCAACAAGCATTTCGGGGGGGGCATTGCACGCCGATGGGGAAGCGGCGTGAGGTCTTTTTTATGATGACTCGACCAACGAGCACTCAAACAATATCTCCTTGTCGAAAATGGTCCAGGAGAGATGGTCTTCATCGTGAAACCCTACGTTAAGCTTGCGGAGTCCAAGATGCCCGATGGCACCCATTATTCGCTCCATCAGCATGACGGGAAAATTTACCTCAAATACAATGGATTTGAGCTGATGAGCACGGCGCTCACGTTTTCGGAGCAGATGCTTGCGGATGTAGGATGTGGAGCCTTGCTTGCGGCCTCGCCTTCCCGGCCCGCGCATCCAAAAGTATTGATCGGAGGTTTGGGACTTGGATTTACACTAAAGAGAACTCTGGAGTTGGTTGGAAGCCCAGCCACGGTGGATGTCGCCGAGCTGATGCCGCCGCTGATTGAATGGAATCGAACCTTCTTGGTGGAATACAATGGGCCGCTTTTGGAGGACCCCAGGACAAAGATTATTCAAGGGGACCTTTTCGATATCGTTTCGGGAAAAAATCCAGGGAGTTACGATTCTCTCCTTTTGGATATCGATAACACGCCGGATGATTTGATTACTTCGGGGAATTCCCGTCTTTATACTCCGGAGTTTCTGCAGAAGTTGAAAAAGGTGATCACACCGAAGGGCTGCATTGCTTATTGGCTGTCGGAGCCCGCTCCGAAATTTAAAAAACTTTTGGCCAAGGCTGGGTTCTTGATCGAGGAGCTGGCTTCCAAGCCGCACGAGAAATCGAAGCGCTCACGGCATTGTCTCTTGGTGGCGCGCCGGAAGTCCTAAGGTTCCTCGATCCAGATTTGGGAGGAGTGACGTTCGGGGATTTCGGCGGGTCGATGGGTGTAGGTGAGAGGGCTGTTCGTTCCCTTGAAAGCATCGGGATGTTAAGCGCTGATGTGGGAGGGGGCGCTTTTTTGTAAAGAGGTGGTTAAGGAAGAATTGAGAGAGATCGACGAACTATCCTCTTGATTCACGATGGCAAATGGAGGGATGATTCTGGTAACCGAATGAACCGATGAAATTACGACTGACTTCTCTGCTGGCTCCAGTTTCTCTGTTATTAGCAGCCTCACTCTTGATCGGACAGGAAGCGACGGGTCCTGGTGGAGAAAAGAGTGTGAAGCCAGGGATCAACGAACGGTTTCTTGATCCTGAATTGAAGGTCGATGACTGGCTGAAGCGATTTGAAGTGGAAAGCCGAGAGACCTTCTTCGAGCGACACAAGGTGGTCGAATCCTGCGGAATCAAGAAAGGGATGGCGATTGCGGACATCGGGGCCGGAACCGGGCTTTACACGCGACTTTTTGCAAAAGAAACCGGCCCCGACGGTTGGGTCTACGCGGTTGATATTTCCGCTCCTTTTTTGAAGCATATTGTGGCCCGCGCGCAGCAGGAGGGTCAGCAAAATATTAGTGCCATTTTGAGTCCAGAGAACGTCACCCCACTCCCTGCTAACTCGCTTGATATGGCGTTTATTTGCGACACTTACCATCACTTCGAATATCCCAAGGGGACGATGGACTCCTTGCTACGCGCTTTGAAAAAAGGGGGTGCTTTGGTTGTGATCGACTTTGAGCGAATCGAGGGAAAAACCCGAAAATGGACGATGGGTCACGTGCGCGCTGGCAAGGAGGTTTTCCGCAAGGAAATCGAAGATGCGGGACTGACCTTTGTGGAAGAAGTAAAACTTGAGGGC
>Ga0115001_10000044_pt1 | contig 69104 bp, 63 predicted proteins | sample ArcticOcean_MG_C_12_FD_89869 | JGI IMG/M metagenome (GOLD analysis project Ga0115001, IMG submission 89869) | Marine microbial communities from western Arctic Ocean - ArcticOcean_MG_CB8_130 | ecosystem: Environmental > Aquatic > Marine > Oceanic | place: Arctic Ocean: Canada Basin | collected... | reverse complement strand
GCAGCCGATTCTGACGGTTTCCTTGGAGCCTCGGTGGTTGCCGTCGACATTCCGACCGCCATCGAGAAGTTCGGTTCTGGCGGCGAGGTTGACGCCATCGACATCCGGCTCGCAGACGGCGCAGACGCAGCTGTCGTCCAGGCAGCCATCGAAAACGTGATCCCTGCTCGCGTCGAGGTCGTTACCGGCGAAGTTCTCTCTGCCGAGGGCCAAAGCGACGTCGACGGATTCATTTCTGTCTTTGGAACAGGCCTGCTGATCTTTGCCTTCATCACGACATTCATTGTTGCCTTCATCATCAACAACATCTTCCAGATCACCATCGGGCAACGCCTGCGTGAGCTCGCACTACTCCGGGCCGTGGGCGCATCGGCAAAACAGGTGCGTCGAATGATTGTGGCTGAGGCCTTCGTCCTCGGCTTGATCGCCACTGGGCTCGGCATCCTTGGTGGCATCGGCGTGTCGCGCTTCATTGTCTGGGCGTTCAACAAGGCCGGTGCAGGGTTCCCCGACACGTCGACGATCCTCGAACCGAGGACGTTCGTCGCCGCAGCTGCGGTCGGCATCGGCGTCACGATGCTCTCAGTCTTCGTCCCGGCCCGGCGCGCCTCAACGATCCCGCCGGTTGCCGCAATGCGTCCCGAGTTGGGATTTGACGCGTTGAAGAAGCAGCAGCTGATCATCGGCGCTGTCGTCACCGCCGCCGGCACCCTCCTGCTCATCATCGGGCTGTTCGTTCAGCCAGGCGCTGCTGCACTCTGGGCAACCGTCGCCGGCCTCGGCGCACTGGCCCTCTTTCTTGGCGTCGCCAGCGTCTCGTCGACGATTGCTCCGCCAGTGACGCGTGCAATCGGCTGGCCAATTGCGAAGCTCTTCAAAGTGCCTGGAGTGCTGGCTCGCGACAACGTCGTCCGCGCCCCAAGGCGGACGTCGTCGAGTGCTTCAGCACTCATGATCGGCGTTGCCCTGGTGAGCGCTTCGGCCGTCTTTGCTTCGTCGTTGCGGGCCACGATCACCGACGTTCTCGACAATGCGATCACCGCCGACTACATCGTCACCGACCCCAATTTCTTTGGCCTGTCGCCGGCAGTGGCAGAGGGGCTTGATGCTCTCCCGGAGCTGGACGCCGTCACGCCCGTCCGCCAGGCCAGTGCGCAAGTCGATGGTGAATCGAAGAGCATCGGGGCCATCAATCCGGATGCGTTTGACAAATTGGTGGACCCCGACCTGCAGAAGGGGGCAATCGCCGGCCTCGGTCTGAACGAAGTGCTGATTCACACTGACCCAGCGAACGACCTGGACAAGCAGGTCGGCGATACGGTCAACGTCCTTTGGCAGAGCGGCGGAGTAGGAACTCTGACTGTCGCTGGCGTGTACGGCAACGCGACATTCGGCAACTGGTTGATCAGCCTCGACACACTCGATGCCGTGAGCGATGCCCCGGCACGCGATCTCTTCATCATCGCCAAGCTTGCTGACGGCGTCACCGCAGCCGAAGGCGACGCTGCGGTTGCAAACGCCACCGCTGAATTCCCACAGGCTGATGTTCAAACAAACGCTGAATTCCGCAAGAGCCAAGAAGACCAGATCAACCAGCTGTTGCTGACAATCACCATCTTGCTGTTGATGTCAATCATCATCGCCGTGTTGGGCATTGCAATCACCCTTGCGCTCGGTGTCTTTGAACGGACCCGCGAAATTGGGCTCCTTCGAGCGGTCGGCATGAACCGGCGCCAACTCCGACGGTCGGTCCGCTGGGAAGCAGTCATCGTGTCGTCCTTCGGTGCGGTGGTCGGCATCGTGCTCGGCACCTTCCTCGGCGTCATCGCCTCACTCGCCGTGCCAAATGACGTCATCAGCAAGCTGGCTTTCAACCCTGCGATCATCGTGGTGGTCATGGTCTTTGCAGTGCTCGCTGGCCTCGCAGCTTCGCTTTACCCGTCGTTCAAGGCAAGCAATATGGATGTGCTCGAAGCAATCGCGACCGAATAAGCAGGCAGACTCACTCCATGGCGCTCGACATTGATCAGCTCGACGACTCCGTCATGGAGTTCCTGACGGAACGGCATCTCGCGACACTGACGACCTTGCGGACTGACGGGTCCCCGCATGTGGTCGCGGTCGGGTTCAGCTACGACCCTGTTGCCCAGGTTGCTCGGGTAATCACCTGGGCAACTTCGCAGAAGGCCATCAACGTGGGGCGGATGGAAGCACGAGGCCAGCATGCTGCGGTCTGTCAGGTCGATGGAGGCCGCTGGCTGACACTTGAGGGCCCGGTTCGCCTCGTGACCAACGACGTGCAACCCGGCATCGACGGCTACACAGCCCGCTATCAGCAACCTAAAGAACGCGACGACCGGGCCGTCCTTGAAATCAAGGTCACGAAAATCCTCGGCCGCGCCTGACTGCTACAACCCCTCGGCCTAATGGCGCAACCGACTCTCTCCACGACAATCCACCGCGAGCTGCATGTCTGGCAATGAACGTCACGCGCTGATCGCACCCCGATCGTGTGATCTGCGAAGGTCGAACGAGCCAGGTTGGGAAGCCAACCCCACCCCTCAACTGATCCTGGCTCAGCGGTTCCAGGGGAGGGAGGCGAGGTAAATCTGGGCCGCTGGATGCGGGTCCGTCGGCGTCTCATCCGACCGGGCGGCCTGCTGCGGGCTGAGATGGTTCTGACAGCCCCGACACCAGTACAGAATCCGGCCATGTTGACCGAGTGGCCGACTGTCGATGGTTTCGCCGCACCGCCGGCAACGCTGCCCGTTCCGCCCGTAGACCGCCGTCGTGCACCGGTTCGAGCGAGCCAGGTTGGCCCGCAACATCGTGGCGGCCGTATTGACAATGCCAACCGCATCGTGCTCGGACAACGCGTCAACCCGAGCGAACGGACTCAGCTCTTGGGCCCACAGCACCTCGCAACGATGAACGTTGCCAACACCACTCATCACTCGCTGGTCAAGCAGGACTTCACCAATCGGAGCCGCACCGTCTCGATACGACAAAAGCAGGTTGACAACCCCACCGAGGTCGGTGGCGGGCTGACAGAGATCGGGGCCGAGGCGCCCCATTCCTGGGTGGCGTCGCTTGTCGGGCATGCGGTATGTCTCGACGGTCGGAGCATTGAAGCACACGGCGACCCAGCCATCGACTTCGATCGCTACGGCCATCTGGTGGTGCGGCTTGTGCCACTGCTCACCTTGGCGGTAAACGTGCCAAGAGCCGGTCATTCGGAGATGCGTATGAAGCACAACATTGTCGTCCCACACCGTTTCGACGTGTTTACCGTGGCTCTCGATCCGTTCGATCACTCGCCCGGCCTGGGGCGTCGGACCAACCAGGCGTGGAGCATCGAATCGCACCATGGGCTTGCCCGCGAGCGCTGTTCTCAGCGCACTGACGGTCCGGTGAATTCCCTCTCCATTCGTCATATGTTGTGAAATATTAGACCCTTAACAGGTCGACGCCAAGGTTCATTCTCGTACTACTCGTTTGAGTTTGAGCGCTGTCTAGGGCAGCTTGCCGACATGAGCAAGGGCAAGACGGATCAGGCGGTCGTGACCGCTGGTCATCTCCAGCACGACGTCGTCACTCACGGCTTCTTCGGGGGTGAACCAATGAAGGTCGAGCGCCTCTTGCGTGGGCTCGCATTCGCCGTCGACTGGGACGACGTAGGCCAGGCTGACCGCATGGTGACGCGGGTCGTGGAAGCCTGACACCGAAGGGTCAGGGAAATACTCGGCAACGGTGAACGGTGTTGGGTTGGCCGGCACCCTCGGAAGCGCCATGGGGCCAAGATCCTTCTCGCAGTGACGCATCAGAGCTTCGCGCACCCGCTCGCCATAGAGCACACGGCCGCTGACGACCATCCGGCTGATCGATCCACCGGCACCCTGACGGAGCAGCATGCCAACTTCTTCGACGTTGCCCATCCCGTCAACGCGCACCGGCACGGCATCGACGTAGACAATTGGCATCCGCGACCGAACGAGTCCGAGTTCGTCCTCGGACAGCCAGGCATTGTCGGTCTGTGTGTCGGCGGCGTCGATGTCAGTCACGACAAGAATGATCCCACGGTTACCCCGCCAGACCGAGGATCTCGGCTGACGTCACAGGACCTCGTCGCCGCAGGTTCGGCCCATCACGCTGTGTGTAAGGCTGATTGAATGGACTTCGACCGGAAGCGCTGGGACGAACGCTGGGCTGCGGCGCCCGATTCGGTCGCGGCAACGCCTCCCGACGTCATCAGCGCACACCCCGAGCTACTCGACGTCATTCCGGCAGCCGGGCGGGCGCTCGACATCGCGTGCGGGCCCGGTGCGCAGGCCCTCTGGCTAGCTGAGCGAGGCCTAGCAGTCACCGCACTCGATGTGTCATCGGTTGCGATCAATCGGTTGACCCGCGCCGGCCAACCACACGGCCACCGACTCCGAGCTGATGTTTGGGACACTGACGAGGGACTGCCGCCAGCATTCAACGATCTTGCGGTGATCCTTTGCCAGCGATACCGATCCCCGGTGCTCTACGGCCAGCTCGTCAGCCGCCTCCGTGTCGGCGGAGTACTCATCTTGACGGTGCTGTCAGCGGTTGGCCTTGAGGGCCAGCCTGGTGCATTTCACGCCCCAGCCGGCGAGCTGATCGATGCGTTCAATCGAGGCGGCGTCGGCGTACTACTCCACGATGAGGCCAACGGCCAGGCGTCGATCGTGGTCCGTCGAGAGCACTGACTCAGTAGACGTTGCCGAGGATCACGTCACGCAGCGGTTCGGGCCCGACCGGACCTGCTTCGGTAGTCAGCAGGAAGTCAATGAGTACCTTGGCGAACCGCTCTGGGTCTTCGACGTGTGGGAAGTGGCCGAGCCTGTCCATAATTTCAAGTCGACTTCGTCCGATCTCAGCATGCGCTGCGTCAGCGTGCTCAACAGGGATGATGCCGTCACGATCGCCCCACACGAGAAGCGTTGGAACGCGTGCTGCCAGATACAGCCGATCGGTGGCATTGACCATTTGCCCGCCGGGTTCGATTACGCCACGCATCGTGCGGATGAACGCGCTTCGATTCGGTGCGCCGGCGAGCGACGAATATCCCCGCCACAACTCGCCGAGGCGCTTGTTGAGGAACCCGCTGCGGCCAGCAAATCGGCCCATGGCGGTTCCGAGTTCAACCATCGGCTTCAGAAAGCCAAACGGCATCACGTACTCGAAACCAGGCAGCGTGAGCATCCTGAGCAACCAACTGACCTCCCGCCCGAGCCCACCACTGCCGACGAGGATCAGACGGTCAAGCAGCTCCGGATGTTGGTAGGCAAGCTGCATCGCCACACCGCCACCGAATGAGTGACCAACAATGGTGACGGTCTGAACGTCAAGAACTGCGAGGAGGTCGCTGAGGCCGCTTGCGAAAGCGCCGTGGGATTAGTCGCCGACCGGCTTGGCCGATTCGCCATGCCCGAGCAAATCGGGAGCAATCACATCGAACTGCTCTGCGAGCACGGGCATAACGGCATCCCAGGTCTTGGAACTCCCGGCGAGCCCGTGGATCAGCAGGATTGTCTGCGTGTCGTCCGTCTGATGCGTCGGGCCCATCCTGCGGTACCCGACGGCGTGGCCGTGGATCGACACGTGGTGGAGCGGAGATCGCTTCATCTGTCCAGCATCGCGGATGCTCGATCGAAAGGCTGAGGTCTTTCGACCCTGACCCAGACGCAACAACTGTCCCGCATGGTGGACCAGTTCCATATTGCGGACCGCGCCCTTTGACATTCTGTTAATGTCGGTCGATACAACAGACGCCCGCCTCGGTCGGCGCGTACCCAGAGAAACGGAACACACCCATGGCGCTGGCGAGACGACTCGATCAACTTGGTACCGAAACGGCTTTCGCTGTCTCCCAAGCAGCCGCTGAATGGGGCGCCAAGGGCAACCGGATCTACCCGTTTCACCTCGGCGACATCAATCTCCCTACCCCCGGCAACATCGTTGAAGCAATGAACGTTGCGATCGCCGACGGCAAAACGGGCTATTGCCCAGCCGCCGGTATTGCGCCGCTCCGCGAAGCACTCGCCGCAAACATCGGCGGCGACCGCAACATGTCGCTCACGCCTGACAACATTGTTGTGCAGCCAGGCGGCAAGCCGGTAATCACCAAGTTCATCCAGACACTGATGAACCCGGGCGACGGCGTGCTCTACCCGAACCCCGGCTACCCGATCTACGAGAGCCAGGTCGAATACTTCGGCGGCAGGCCGATGCCGTACCGCTACCACGAGACCCCCACGGGCTTCGGGATCGACCTCGACCAGATCCGTGAGCTCGCAGCATCGGGCGCCAAGGCGATTATCTACAACAACCTGCAGAACCCGCTCGGCTGCGAAAGCAGCCTCGAAGAGATGCAGACCATCGCCGATATCGCAATCGAGCATGACCTGTGGGTGCTGTCTGATGAGGCCTACTTCGAGATGCGGTACTCGGGTACGTCCACCTCAATTGCTTCGCTTCCTGGGATGGCCGAGCGCACGGTGATCTTGTACACCTTCTCCAAAAAGTTTGCAATGACGGGCTGGAGGCTTGGATGTGCAGCTGCGCCAATCGAGGTTGCGCAGATGATCGCCAAGCTGAACACCAACGACGAGAGCTGCACCACTCACTTCGTGCAAGCCGCAGGCGTCGAAGCGATTGCGAATCCCGAGGGCGCCGCACCGCTGCTCGCCGAGCTGCAATGCCGCCGCGATGCCGCCGCTGCCGGCCTCGCCCAGATCGAAGGGATCACGTGCGCCACACCCGAGTCAACGTTCTATCTTTTCCCCAATGCGACTGACGCAATGGAACAAACGGGCTTCACAGACGTCGGCGACTTCGCCACCGCTGCCCTCCAGAACACCGGCGTATCGTTTTGCACCCGCCGCCACTTCGGCCGGCCCCAGCCCGGCGAAACACAGGAGTACATCCGCCTCGCGTACTCCGGTATCTCAGTCGAAGACATCACCGAGGGCCTCGGCAAACTCGCAGCATGGATTAATGGATGAGCGACCCAATCAACACCCCCCGCATTGTCGTCACTGGCCGCATTCCCGAGGCCGGCCTTCAAATCCTGCGTGCCATCGACGGTGCTGAGGTCTGGGCCTGGGACGACGACGCCGTGATTCCAACCGACGTCCGCAACGACCAACTCGCCACCGCCGACATTGCTGTCACCTTGCTGACCGACCGGGTTGACGCCGCGTTCCTCGACGCCGCGCCGAACCTGAAGATGGTGGCCAACGTTGCGGTCGGCTACAACAACGTCGACGTCGCAGCGTGTGCAGCCCGTGGCGTCGTGGTGTCGAACACCCCTGGGGTCCTCACTGACGCCACCGCTGACCTCGCCATGGGCCTCCTCCTCATGATCACTCGTCGCCTCGGCGAAGGCGAACGGCTGATCCGTTCCGAGGAACCATGGCAATGGGGCATGTTCATGATGCTGGGCACCGGCCTCCAAGGGCGCACGCTCGGCATCATCGGCATGGGCGGCATCGGGGTCGCCATGGCCCGACGTGCACGATCATTCGGTATGCGGATCATTTACAACAACCGCAAAACCGTCGACGCCGCAATCGAGTCCGAACTCGGCGCGACCCTTGTCAGTCGCGACGAACTGCTCACCCAGAGTGACGTCGTTTCCCTCAACTGCCCGTATTCCGAAGCAACGCACCATCTGATGAATGCTGAGACGCTGGCAAGGATGCAGCCGTCTGCATTTCTGATCAACACCGCCCGCGGGCCCATCGTCGACGAGGCAGCGCTCGTCGCTGCACTGCAGAGCGGGGCTATCGCCGGTGCTGGCCTCGACGTGTTCGAGAACGAACCTGCCGTTCACCCGGGCTTACTCGCATGCGACAACGCCGTCCTCGTTCCGCACCTCGGATCAGCGACCGTCGAAACCCGAGGAGCAATGGCAGCTACTGCTGCCAGCAATGTCTCCGACGTGGTCTCAGGCAGTGCGCCGCGTAATCCCGTCGCGCACTGACGCTCTCGTGACACCCGATCGGGGTGCCCTGTTGGCATGATGTCTCCGTGAGTTTGAACGGGCCAATAGCGGCACGCCTCTACGACCAGCACGTCGGGGCCGTGTATTCATACGCCGCGCGCCGTGTCGGCCGAGATGTTGCCATCACCGTCGTGAAGGACGTATTCGAACACGCCCTCGGGCAACAGGCCCGACGTCCGGAAAAGGCCAGCAGCGATCTCGGTTGGCTGCTCGCGATCACGACCGCATTCCTACGCCGTCACACCGCAACCGAATGCAGGCGGCTGCTGAACTGGACAGGCGAACACACCACCGGGTCAGGGTCGATACCGCGTGTCACCGATCCACTCCTCTCTTCAGATGCCGAGGACGCTGCCCTGGCCAGCACGGCCAAGGTCATGGCCGCGGTCGCCGAACTTGAACCCGAAGACCGCGACGTGCTGTTCCTGGTCGCTTGGGAAGGTTGCTCCTCAGCACTCGTCTCCGCAGCCACAGGGATACCGCAGGGCAACGTCCGTTCGAGGCTCAGCGCCGTGCGCAAAGAACTCCGCCGGCGCGTTGGCGACACCGCCACCGCCACCGCGAAAGAAAACGACGAAACCGACGCAGACGACGAGCGACCGACCGAACCGGTCGACGACGAAGTAGAGGACCCGTCGTGAACCCCATCCAAATTGTCGCGGCAGCGCGACCCGACGTCGGCCCGATGCGTGCCGACGAACAGCGACACGTGCGCGAACTGCTCTTCGACGTAGCGATGCGCGCCCAAACCGGACACAAGCCAATGGAGGTGCGATCGCCGAACACACGTCGCTCGAACGCCCTCCGACTCGGCGCACTCGCCGTGCTCGGCGCCGTCGCCATCGGGGGCCTCGCATTCTCCGCAACGCGCGACACCGGAACCTCACTCAACGAGGCGACGCCCGACACCAGCCCAGAGCGAGCAACTGCTGTCGCCACCGAACCAGAGCGAGTCGCAGTCATTGAACCGCCACGCCCCACTACTGCGCCGACCACGACCACGCCACCGATACCCGGATCGGCCGCATACCCGCTTCTACTCCCACCTGAACGCACCCGACTCGACGAGCTGAGGGTCACCCCGATGCGACTCGGTGGTTCGACCCTCATGTTGCGCGCCGCCGACCTCACCACCATTGAATTGCGGGAAGCTGACGGCGTCAAATCAGCTGCACCGAAACCGCCGACCACCGACGAAGCTGGCAAGACCATCCCCACGGCGCGGCTGAGCAAGTTCGATGGCTTCATGCTGTCGGAACCTAATGAGGCAGGGGCCTACACAGCCAACATTTCGTGCGGTTCCCTCACCATCGCGGAAGGTCCTGGGTTCCCGCCCTTCAGATTGGAACTCAACCGGCTCCTGCAGTCAATGTCGGTGGCCGATGGGGCAATCAACGTCGTCCTGCCTGACGGGTGGCAGCTAATTTCAGAAGGTCCGAGCGTCAATGAGTTCACGTTCGGCCTCCCTGTGTTGATCGGCGGTATCAACACCGTCGTGACGCTCGCTCAGTATCCAAACGGATCAATTGCCGAAGCTGCCTACGGAGACCGCCAGTACGTACCGGAGACCTTCCGAGGCCAGCCGGCATGGATCCATTGGAGTGCCAGCGATCCCGGCGCCTTCGATCTCGTCGGCATGCTTGGGACGACCGCATTCAGGGTGAGCTCCCGCGACATTGCACTGGTTGAGCTCGAATTTGTTGTCTCTCAACTGCTCTCTGGCGACGTCGACGAGTGGATCACACGATTCGGCGCCTTGCCGGTCGAGACCGACCCGGACATCCGGACCTGTTCGGCGCAACCCTCGTTCAACGTGTCCTGATTACGGCCAGCTCTCTTGTCTCACGGCGTGAGTAAGTAGTCGGTGATCTGCGCGTCTTCGGCACCTGCGTCGGCAAAATTGTCGTCGGTTCTCGCCCGCATGTAGTCCCGCCAGCGGAACCCTGCGTACTTCGCATCTCCCGCAAGCCCCGAAATTGGCTCGACGACAGCGTCACGCGGCGGATTGAAAAAGTACGGGATGCTGTACCGGTCGCTCGACGTCATTGGAACCACCCGGTGCACGGCTGCACGGTAACGATCATTGGTCCAGACCTGCATGGCATCCGCGAGGTTGACCACAATCGTGCCGGGCGTCGGTTCGATGTCGACCCAGCTCCCATCGACGGCTTGGGCTTGCAGCCCGCCCGTCATGTCCTGGAGCAGCAGGGTGAGAACCCCCGGGTCGGTGTGGTGGCCGAGCGCTGTCTCGCCGAGGTCATGGAGGCCAACTCGTTCGCCCTCTGGCACTGGATCACCGACCGGATAGTGGTTCAACCGCACAGAACTCGTCGTGCGGCTGCCGAGGCTGGCGGTCGCGTCGATGTCACTTGCCGTAGCAAATGCAAGCGCATGGTGCACGAGTTCGTTGGCCCGCACGGCGAGATCACTGCAGGCGTCGTAGAACTCAACGAGGGTGCCGTGGAACGTGTCGGAGTCAGCAGGCCAACGGTTGTGCTGGTCGGTCCGAGGGTCGGCAGGGTCCGTGAAGTCAAACACTTCCTTGCTGTCGCGCTTGCGCTTCGTCAACTCCCGATCGAAGTACCCAAGCGGGTTGTCGGCGTCGCGCATCACTGCCAGCTTGCTCGCACGATCACCAGCGAAGAACTGCTCCGTGATTGCCCACGTTTGTTCAATCAAGTCATCAAGCCCATGCCCACTCAGCAGGAAGAAGCCGTGATCAATACACGCCTGATCGAGCTCACTCAACATCGAATCGGTCGGCGCCGAGATGTCAACAGTCGGAACCAGATGATCAGCCATATGGAAAGTCTCGCAGAGCAGGCGCGCCCGCGTGCATGCAGAAGAGGCGAGCGCAAGTCGAAGGCGCCAGAGGCGCCTTATCGTGACCAACAACTTGAACGGTGCGCTGCCCGAACAATCGGCGTGGGTCGACGTCGAGCTCGCTGGAAGGCTGTCAGGCCGACGACGTTGACGCAGTCGCCGCCACACCGGACATCAGTAGGCCGATGTCGTTGATGTTGAAATCGACACGGGAAACTTCACCCATAATCTCCCCTTCGAGCAGCACGATGATCCTGTCCGACAGCTCCATGACTTCATCGAGATCCTCCGAGATCAGCAAGATCGCTGCGCCGCCGGCACGCTGCTGCAGCAGCCGCTCGTGGATGTACTCGGCAGCGCCGATGTCAACCCCGCGGGTCGGCTGCGCAACAACAAGGACGTCGGCATCGCAACTGAACTCGCGGGCAATGACAACCTTCTGGATATTTCCGCCGGACAGGTTCTTGGTCGGCGTGTCGATATTCGGCGTCTTGACGCGATACTCGGCAGTGAGGCCCTCGCAGCGCTGCTCGATCGCTGACCGATTCAGCAGGCCGTGTTTCGTGTACGGGTCGGTCTTGTAGTCGACGAGCATCATGTTCTCAGCAACAGTGAACTCGCCGATTGCGCCGTCGCGCATGCGCTCCTCCGGCACGTACGAGAGGCCTTTGGCGCGCACCCTGGCCGGGCTCGGCGATGGGACCCAGTCGCCAGCGATGTTCACACCTCCACGGGCGATGGGCCGCAGACCGAAGATCGCCTCGGCAAGTTCACGCTGTCCGTTGCCGGACACGCCTGCAACTCCGACGATTTCACCGGCATGCACGCTGATCGAGAGGTTCTTGACCGCCAGGATGCCACGGTCGCCGACTACGTCGAGGTCATCAACAATGAGCTGTGCTGCACCGACTTTTTGCGGCGCCACGTTTCGAGTCAGTTCGACCGGCCGGCCGACCATCAGTTCGGCAAGCTTGTGACGCGACACCTCGCTCGGGCGGGTGCGTCCCGATACCCGGCCGTTTCGCAGCACGGTGATCTCATCGGAGAGTTCCATGACCTCGTGCAGCTTGTGCGAGATAAAGATCAAGCCTTTGCCATCGTCTTGCATCTGGCGCAACGTGACAAACAAGTCGTCGACTTCTGGCGGCGTGAGGACCGCTGTTGGCTCGTCAAGGACCAGCAGTTCAGCATCGCGGTACAGCGCCTTAAGAATCTCTGCGCGCTGACGTTCACCGACGGCGAGCTGCCAAATCAGCGCATCCGGGTCGACGTGCAGGCCGTACCGTTCAGAAACTTCTGCGAGGCGCTTCTTGACGGGGCCCATCTTGGCCATGCCCCACTTGCCACCGAGGCCGAGCGCCACATTCTCGGCAACCGTCAGCGTGGGAACAAGCATGAAGTGCTGGTGGATCATCCCGATCCCCTGTCGGATCGCGTCGGCCGGTGAGGTGATCGTGACGGGTACTCCGTTGAGTTCAATCGTTCCCTCATCAGGCGTGTACAGCCCATACAGGATCTTCATCAAGGTGCTCTTGCCCGCGCCATTTTCGCCCAAGAGCGTGTGTACCTGGCCGGGGAGCACCGTCAGATCAACGCCGTCATTCGCGACAACGCCAGGGAATCGTTTAGTGATTCCGGTCATCTGCAACATCGGTGTAGTCATCGGGTGCTCCCTGGTCAGATCTTCATTACACGGGGTTCAGTTGTCAACGCATTCGTGTTCGTTTTCCGTGGTTGGTCACTCGCTAGACGGAACGGTGATCGAGCCATCCGAAAGGCCCGCGATCGTGGCGACGCCACTGGCCTTGATACCAGCGTCGAGGGCGTAGCTGTCGTTGAACTCCATCTCGAGGCCAGCGTTGCTGAGCGAGATCACAACTGCTTCGCCGCCAAGCTTGCCGCCGGCGATCTGATCGAGGATCGTGTTCAACACGACTTCCCAGTGGTACACCTGGGATGCAACGACGATGTCGGTGCCGAGGTCGGTCTGGTTCGACTGTGTGCCAAACCACGGGACGCCTTCTTCAGCAGCGATGCCGGTTGCGCCGACGACCATCTGTGCGGTACCCGTCAGCACGTCGGCACCGCTCTCGACGAAGGCCTTCGCAGCTTCCGATGCGAGCAGCACATCGCCGAAGGAGTCGATGTAGTTGACGTTGACCTCGACGTCAGGGTTTTGCGCCTCCGCACCAGCGACGAAGCCGTCGATGTAGAGCTTGGCGTCACCTGCTGGCACGGGCCCCACGACGCCGATCACATTCGACTGCGTGAGCTGTGCAGCCATCACGCCATTGACGTAGCCGCCTTCGCCAGCCTCAACCGAGTAGGCGTAGATGTTGTCCTTACCAAAGAAGTCGGTCGACGTGCCGAGTGCAAACGACACCTCGGGGAAGTCGTCGGCGATTTCCTGCAGTGGCGCACCGAACTGAGTACCGTGCGCGATGACGAGGTCGAAGCCGTCTTCGGCGTATCCGCGAATGGCTGCAGCCGCATCTTGGACGACGAAGAGGCCGCCGGAAACGGCGACTTCGACGTCACGGCCTTCGGCCACGCGATTGACCGAGTCAACCATGGACTGCGTCCATGCCAGGTCGTTCTCGGCGCTCGGCGCCACGATGCCAATCTTGATCGGTTCAGCGACTTCCTCCGCCGGTTCGGCAGGCTCGTCTGCGGGTGCTTCTGCAGCGACCTCGGCCGGTGCGTCCTCGGCAGGCGCGTCGGCTGCGTCATCACTTGCGCCACAGCTTGCAGCGACGAGTGCGAGTGCAGTCACCGCTGATGCGACGACTTTGGTTGATGTTGCTTTCATGGTGCTCCCCTTGTTGTTGGATTGAGACTGAGATTGCTGCGTCGGCGACATTTTTGTCACGCCGCACGGTCGAACGGTCGGGTGAGCGCGCCGGGTGCAGCCACCCGGCGACTCACGATTGCGAGCACGACGATGGTCAGCACTGCCGGGGCCATGGCAAGCAGGCTCGAGTTGGCCCCTTCAACGATTCCTAGCGTCTTCAGTTGCAAGACTGTGGCCTGCACGATGCCAAAGAGCAGCGCGCCCAGCATCACGCCGTATGAACGCCACGCGCCGAAGTAAACGAGTGCGATGGCAATGAAGCCCTGACCCGACGTAAGATTCTGCTGGAAGATCCCGACCTCGAGCGCAAGTGCTGCGCCTGCGAGGGAGGCCATGGTGCTCCCGATCAAGATGGTGGCCAGGCGAGTCCTGTTGACGCTGACGCCGAGGGTGTCCGCTGCCTCTGGGGTTTCGCCGACGGCGCGGATGTTGAGACCAAACGTGGTCTTGTTGATCATGAACCAGACGAGCGGTACGAGGGCGAACGCGAAGTACACCGGCAAACTGTGCTGGAAGAAAATCTCGCCAACTTTCGGAATGTCACTGAGCAGAGGAATGTTGACCTCGCCCAAGCCACGGATCGGTTTCGGAGTACCGACGTTCTTTTGAAACAACAGGTCTGTGAATCCGAGGCCAAAGAGATAGATGCCGATACCGCTGATGCCCTGCTGGGCCTGCATGATCAGCGTGATGAACGCGTAGGCCAGGCCGATGAGTAGACCGACGACGATCGCACCGAGAATTCCGTAAACAGCGCTGCCCGTTTCGAGTGTGATGTAGTACGCCGAGAACGCACCAAGCAACATGACGCCTTCGACGCCAAGGTTCAGCACACCGCTGCGCTGGCCGATTGTTTCGCCAAGTCCGGCGAGGAGGAACGGCGTGGCCAGACGGATGCCCGAGGCAAGCGTGGCGACCAACACCGAGACCGTGAAAAAGTCACCCATCAGAGTCCTCCGAGATTGCTACCGAATCCGCAGGTTGAGGCGCATGGTCAGAAGGCGGAGATTCGCTTCCTCGCAGGGACCCGCTGCCCGCCCCTTGCGCCCACGAACGAAGGCGGGTTTGCAGCTTGAGACTGCCAACAACGAACAACACGACGATCCCGTTGAGCGCCACGATCAGAGCCGCCGGAACCTGCAATTCCTGCTGGAGCGAAATCCCTCCGGTGAGCATGCCACCAAAGAAGAACGATGCTGGGACGACGGCGAGCGGCGACAGGCCGCCGAAGAGTGCTGCGACGATGCCATTAAAGCCGGCGCTCTGGGTAAATCCCGATGCACCGCCTTCAGCAATAAGCCGGTGCGACTCGGAACCGAACACCAACACCGCCCCCGCAACGCCTGCACACGCTCCTGAGAACGCGAGGGCCTGGACGATGCTCTTCTTCACCGGCATGCCTGCGTATCGCGAGGCATCGGCATTGTGGCCAACTGCGCGGAGCCTGACTCCAAGCGCTGAACGGAAGAGCAGGATGTGACCGAGCACGGCGATCAAAATTGCGATCATCACGCCGAGGTGCAGGCGGGTATCACCGGGCAGGAGCGGAAGGTCGGCGTTGGCGCTGAGACGTTCGGTCTGCTGAATTTTGATTGCGCCCGAAGCCTTGTCCGTCAGCAAGTCCTGCAATAGGAAGCTGAGGAACTGCGCTGCAACAAGGTTCATCATGATCGTGGACAGGATCTCGTTGACCCCGGCATACGCCTTGAGCACTCCCGGAATCGCACCCCAGAGGCCGCCACCGATTGCCCCACCTACGAGCACAAGCGGAACGAGCAAGATTCGCGACACGTCAGGCAGGACCAGCGCAACCACCGTCGACGCGATCGCCCCGGCAATGATCTGGCCCTCGCCACCGATGTTGATGACGCCCGCCCGGAACGCAATACAAATACCGACGCCGACGAGTAGCAGTGGCATTGCCTTGATTGACGTATCAGCGAGTTCATCCCACCCGCCGAACGCACCGTCGATCAACGCTGCATAACCCGTGATCGGATTCGCTCCGAGCGTGAGCAACATGACTGCGCCGAGCGACAGCGCGACGAGCACCGCCCCCACAGGAACAGCGAGGCCGACAAATGGCGCCAGCAGCGCAGCCGCCGAGCGTCCGCGAAATTTCTGTTCGTCTTGAGCGAGGCCCGAGGCTCGCTCGTCGTGCTTGGTGTTCAATCGTCCCCCAGTGAACCAGCCTTGCGTTTCTGAAAGATTAACAAAACGTCTACGGCGTAATAAATTCCCCCATACGCCGCAGCTCAGTCGAGTCGGAGCGGCAATCCTTCGGCTGCGTTGAGGAGGGCGACGAGGGTCGGCAAATGCTCGTCGGCGCCGCCACCCGCCGACGCGGTGACCGCTCCGTCGGAACCGAGCAGAAATCGTGGCCCCTCGGCCGCTTCGAAGCGCTCTTCCTCAAGATATAGACGCGGCTTGATCACAGCCGGGTCCCCGGTTTCAGGGCAGAACGTCAGGCAGTTGCCGCACTCATTGCAGAGCTCGCTGAACACGAGGTACTGCTGGCGGCCGTTGATGCCAGCGAAAATTCCGCCAGGATCCGCGTCGGCCTTTGGAGTCGGCAACTTGAAGAACGCATCGTTCGGACAGACCGTGACGCAGAAGTTGCATGCCACACAGCCCCACATTTCCAGGTCGTGGTCGACTTCTCGTGGCAGCTTGTCGTTCCCGGCCAGCTCATATTTGCCCTTCGACGCACCAAGCACATCGATGAGGTGTTCGGCCGCCGTGTCACGGTGCCCAGCGTGGCGCGCTGCGTCGAGCGAAGCGCTGCGGTACTCGTCAAGGTTTGTCGCTCCGCTCGCAACTACGGCGCTCGTCAGCGCCTTGAGCATTGGCGCGAGACGCCCGTAGCCGCCCGGCTTTAGTAGGTCAGAACACACGCTTGCCGGCCGAACCCCCATAGCCACTGCGTCGGCGAGGTTTTCCTTGTCGATGCCGGCCGAGAAACTGACCATGATGTCGCCGTCGTGACCGGGAATCATCAGCTGGCCGGGCAGCGCATCGGCCAACATGTCGAGTACCGCTGTGGCCAGGACGTGCAACGGCGGTCCTGACAGATACATCGTCTGGTCGGGCATCCACTGCTTGTGGTTGTCAACGACGAGAGTGTTGGTGAGCTTGATGCCAAACCGATGATTGCGGTCCTTGGCGTAGGTGTTGAGTTCGCCGATCAACGAGATGGCCCGTTCGAGCTGCAGATCCTCTTCAAACGCCTTCGGTACGAGTTTGACGTCGGCGTAGCCAAGTTCGCCGTGCACGATCTCAGCGACACGCTCTGGGCCAAGAAGGGTCGGATTGAGCTTGACGATCATGTCAAGGTCGTGCTCATCGATCAGGTGCTTGGTGATTTGTTCGATCTCATCCGGCGGGCAGCCGTGGAAGGTCGACAGAGTGACCGTGTCAGAAATCGTCGGAGAGAACTTCAGGTCGGCGAACTGTGCGAACACGCCGCTCGGATCTGCCGCTATCTCAGGGCGGAGCCGTTCGATTTCGGCGGATGCATCGCGCATCGCGTCAATGAACCCGGCGACCTTGAGCGTTCGGATACCGGCAAGGTCGTAGCCGACCGACATGTCGAACACGTGCGGGCCGGCGTCGCCCGTATTGGGGTGGCCGACATGTTCCCGCAGCGGTTCCCAGTTGCGCAGGATCTCGATGATCATCCAGGCCTTGGTGTATTCCTCCACACTTTGCGCGATGAGCAATTCCTGGCTCCACTCGATGTTGTACCCAACGGTCTGCATGTCGATGCAAGGTCGTGCTATCTCGAGTTCGTCAAGCACCTGAACGGTCTTCAATTCGAAGAGCCGCGAGCCGCCGAGCCACGACAACACAATGTTTTGGGCCATCTGACTGTGCGGTCCAGCAGCGGGCCCGACCGGCGTCGCTGCTGGCCGACCAAGAAATTCGAAGGACAGATCGACACCTGGGTCCGGCTTCCAGAAGCGTGCCGTCGGCAGGTCGAAGATCCGCTTACGCGTCTCCCATTCGTGGCCAATTCGACCGAGCAGCATGCTCAGTGACATCGGTGTGAGCGGCGGAGCATCGTGAGCCATCCCATCACTTTACAAACTGTAAAGACATGAGTGCAACGACCCGGACAGCGATCGACGGCAACGTCGCATGCGAAATCCGATTCCCCTCTAATCAGAAAATGTCCAACCTCGTCAACGGTGTAGCGCGTTGAGATAGCTGTACACGGTGATCCGGCTGATACCGACAGCCTCAGAAACATCCTCGACGGCACGCCGCAAGACGAAGGCCCCCAGTTCGTCAAGACGCCTGATCGCTTGCTGCTTCTCGAGCCGGCTGAGCGTCGGGAGCGGGGCGCGCAGCTCTGCTTCGACACGCGCGACAATCCGATCCAGCGAACCGTGAATCGGCGGAAGCCGGGCGCCGCCGACAACATTGCCCTCCCAGACCAGCGGCACGTCAGAGCCATCGACATCACCAGGACGCACAGACCGCGCGCCGGTGGCATCGATGATCGGCTGCAACGCAGCGATCAGCGGATGCGAGTCAGCCACGTGGCAGATCGTAGAGCGTTGGTTGTCAACACGACGCCACCACGCCCGTCTGCAGGTTCAGACTTCGAGTGCGGCGTGTAGCCGGACAGCCTGTTCGGCGGCCTTCGCGCGGATCTCTTCACCATCAACGCGGGTGGCAACACCGTCACGCAATGCCGGCTCGCCGTTGACGTCGACATCAATGGCACGGATCGTCGGGGTGAACGCAATATGCCACGGCTCGATCGTCCCGTATGACCAAGTGACGAGATCCTGTTTCGCCTCGGGGAAGAGCTCCCAGCCACCCTCCAACCACGACCAGGCTGCATCCGGGCTCGCCTCGACATCGTGGTCGCGCTGTTTGACATACGCCAGTTGGAACTCGCCAAGCATGTCGGCGCCGATGCCGTCGGTCCCGAGTGCAGTCGGGTTGCTAAACCGCGCCGGGTTGGCGTACCCAACCGAGTTGTTCATGTTCGAACGCGGGTTATGCACGATCGTTCCACGAAGGCCGTGATCGTCGGGCAGGTGGACGCCGTGAACGAGCATCCAATTGTCGCGTGTGAGTTCGCGAATGCGTTCTTCGACGCCGATGTCGTCGGGGCCCTCGGCCACGTGAATGTGCACGCCAACGCCGTGCTTCTCCGCCAGAGCAGCTGCCCCTGCGAGAGATTCGTCGGAACACGTGAACGCCGCATGCACACCGACCATTCCCTTGCGCATGCCATCTCCGGGTGCCAAAAACTCCTGCAGGTAACGATCGTTCTCGGCCAACCCGAGCGCAGCGCCTTCGATGCCATGCCGATCGGTGATGCCGTAACACGTGTTGATCCGCACACCGATCTCGTTGACGGCATCGGCGATGACCGACAGCGATCCTTCGATGACGGTCGGCGATTCGTGGTGATCGATGATCGCCGTCGTGCCCGCTTCGAGCGCTTCGAGCGCACCGAGCTTCGCCGACCATTCGATCATGTCGAGATCGAGCGCCATGTCGAGTCGCCACCAGACGTTCTCAAGGATCCCGAGGAAGTTCGATGGCGTCGCCGTCGGCGCGGGCATACCGCGCGCCAGCGAAGAGTAGAGGTGGTGGTGAGCGCAGACGAGGCCGGGCGTGGTCCCCCGATTAGTCACGGTCAGCTCTCCCTCTGGTCAGGTGCGACTGGCTCATCTCAGGTCCAGGCGCTGGCGCGCTCGCGGTTGCTCTCATTGATCATCGGGAGTTCGTTGTGCCACCTACCGGAGTGCTCGCGAAGCGCAGCAGCCACGGCACCGGCTGTCGGCACGAGCCCGATTTCCCCGACGCCCTTGATGCCGTACGGCGAGTCTGGTTGTGCAGCTTCGACCAAAATCACATCGACGGTTGGCATGTCTTTCGGCCGAATGATGTCGAGCGACTTAAGCGTTGTGTTGGTTGGACGGCCGGTCTCGTCGCATGGGAAGCCCTCGCTCATCGCATAGCCCAAACCCATGTGTACGGCGCCTTCGATCTGGCCTTCGCAAAGCATTGGATTGACGGCGCGACCAACGTCGTGGGCAGCCGTGACGTTCTCGACTGTTCCGTCCTCGCCAAGCACGACAACCTGCGCCGCGTAACCGAAAGTGGAGTGGATGATCGGATTCTCGATCGGATTGCCGGCTGACTTCGCAGCGGCGATTTCACCGAGCGAGCTGGTCCAGTCGACTCGGTACTCGCCTTCGTAGTCGACACCGACTTCGCAACCGCCAGCGAGGGCCGCTACACAAGCCGCCTGAACCGAGCCAGCACCCATCAGCGTGCCTCGACTGCCCGTGGTCTGGCCTGCACCGAGCTCGCGAGTTGAGTCCACGATCACGTCAATCTGCTCAGCCTCGATGCCGAGTTCCTCGATAGCAACCTGCATGACAACGGTGTGGATGCCCTGGCCCATCTCGGTCCAGCAGTGACGGATCTCGACACGGCCATCGGCTCGGAAGTGCACGACGGCCTTGGCGATCTCTTTGAAGCCGTTGCCGAGGCCAGAGTTCTTCAGCCCAAGGCCCATGCCGACCGACTTACCGGCAGCGACAGCAGCGTCGTAGGCAGGCTTGACAGCGTCGAGACACTGACGAGCACCCTTGCAGCCGTCGTCCATCACTTGACCGGGGCCCCACGTGTCACCGGGCATCACGACATTACGGTTGCGGATCTCCCAACCGGAGATGCCGACCTGCTCTGCCAGCCGATCGAGCACACCCTCCATTGCGAACTGCGCTTGGTTAGCACCAAAGCCGCGGAACGCTCCGCATACCGAGTTATTGGTGCGAGCTGCGATGGCTTCGACGTCAACGTTGCCAACGGCATACGGACCAGTTGCGTGACCGGCCGCCCGTTCGAGCACCTTCATGCCGACCGATGCGTACGGACCGGAGTCGCCAATCATGCGAACCTTGATGGCTGTGAGTTTGCCATCGACATCGCAACCGGCGTCGTACTGCATCCGAATCGGATGGCGCTTCGGGTGCATCAGCAGCGACTCTTCGCGCGACAGCGTGATCTTGACCGGCGCTTCGAGATGCCATGCCGCGAGCGCCGTGTGCGCCTGGTTCGACATGTCTTCCTTGCCACCGAACGCGCCACCATTGGAGACGAGTTCGGTCGTCACACGGCTGGTGTTGATGTCGAGCATCGCAGCGATGTCATTGCGGTCGTCCCAGATTCCCTGGCCCCCGGAGTACACGTACAGACCCGGTTCGCCCGCGCCCGAGCCCACTCGCGTCGGCACAGCGAGCGTCGATTCGGGTTCGAGGAATGCGTGCTCGATGCGCTGCGTCTGGAAGGTCTCCGACACCGTGAACGACGACGATGCAAGAGCGACGTCTGCGTCGCCGCGGGTGTAGGTGGACGTCGACAAAATGTTCCCATCGAGCTCCCAGACAGCCGGCTCAGTCGACGTGATAACGCGGACCGGATCGACCATTGGTTCGTGCACTTCGTATTTGACGGCGACGAGTTCGGCCGCAGCTCGAGCGATCTGTCGAGTGTCAGCAACGACCACGACAAGCACATCGCCAAGGTACGAGGTTCGTCCACCGACCGGAATCATGATCGGCCAGTCCTTGTGAATAATCCCAACGCGCTTGACACCAGGGATGTCCTCAGCTGTGAAGACGCCGCGCACGCCATCAACGGCAAGTGCCGCTGATGCGTCGATCGACGTAATGTCAGCGCGGGCGTGATCGGTCAAGCGAAGCGCGCCGTGGAGACAGCCCTGCGGGTTCATGTCGTCAATGAAGTCGCGAGTGCCGATCGACAGCTCCCGGCCCTCGTACTTGATGCCGCGCGACCCAACTCCACGCGGCTGCACCACAACAGGAATATCGTCCTGTGCCAATGCTTCGACAGCGTCGAGGACCTTGATGTAGCCCGTGCATCGGCAGAGGTGGGCACCGAGGTGGCGCGATGCCTGCTCGCGAGTCAGGTCGGCACCGTTCTTGTCGATTAATGCCTTCGTTCGGACAACGATGCCCGGTGTGCAGAAGCCGCACTGCAGCGCGCCGCACGCAGCGAACGCATCGGCCATCCGCTGCACCTCGGCTGGGTCGAAGCCTTCGAGCGTCGTCACCTCGCCCCCGTCGATCTTGTCCATCGAGGTCTGGCATGAGACGCGCGCCTTGCCGCCAATGAGTACCGTGCAGCAACCGCACTGGCCCGTCGGGGAGCAGCCGTCTTTCGCCGACGTGATGCCGAGTTCATCACGGAGTGCCGCTAACAGATGCGGGTGGTCGTCGCGTGCCGTGACCTGCTCGCCGTTCAAAATGAATTCGCTCATGAGATGACTCCGTCTTGCTTCGTCGCGCCGGGCGCAGTTGCGCCCTTCTGTGCCGTGATTCGTGCGTAGACCTCGGGGCGCCGGTAGCGCTCGAAGTCGAACAGCGTCTCTTTGTATTGCTTGCACCAGTCGAGGTCGCACCGGGCCGTGATCAGCTCGTCGCCAATCGTGACGGCCTGCGCAACGATCTGACCAGACGGCGCGATGATCGCCGATTGCGCGAGCGACTCAACGCCCTCTTCAATGCCGCCTTTGGCAACACCGACAACCCAGGTGCCGTTCTGGTAGGCGCCGGCCTGCATCACCAGGTGGTTGTGGAATCCGGCAAGCGCGTTCTGCGTGGGGTCGGGGGCGTAGAACATCGGCGTGTTGTAGCCAATCATCACCAACTCGACACCCTGCAATCCCATGACTCGGTAGGTCTCGGGCCAACGCCGGTCGTTGCAGGTGGCCATCCCGACGACACCGTCGAATGCTTCGAAGACCGGAAAGCCCTCGTTGGACTCTTCGAAGTACCGCCGCTCGAGATGCTGGAACTGGCGCCATGGCTCGTGTGCTTCATGGCCGGGGATGTGGACCTTACGGAACCGACCAACGATTGTGCCATCGCGTTCGACCAAGATCGTTGTGTTGAAACGATGAACTACGCCGACATTGTCGGGCTCGGTGAGTTCGGCGTACCCGAGGCTGAAACCGACGCCAAGTCGCTTGGCTTCGTCGAAAAGCGACTGCGTTTCCGGGCCCGGCATCGAGCGCTCGTAATACGAGTCAAGCTCGGTTGTGTCACCCGAGATGTTCGATGCGTCTCCCTCATCGAGGTACCAGCGCGGGAAGAACGTCGTCAGCGCCAGCTCTGGAAAGACCACCAGGTCGCAGCCGGCCGCTGCGCCCTGCTGAAGTAGGTCAATGAGGCGCAAGACGACCGTCGCGCGCTGTTCGTCGCGAGCAATCGGCCCAAGTTGGGCGGCACCGACATTGAGATAGCGCGGCATCAGAACTCTGTTCCTGCAAGGGTGAGCATTGTTCGAAGCAGCACGTTTGCGCCCGCTTCAAGATCCGCTGGTTCGGTGTATTCGGTGACGTTATGGCTGATGCCGTTGACGCTCTTCGTGAAGATCATCGCTGTCGGGCACACACGAGCGAACATTTGAGCGTCGTGGCCAGCCCCTGACGGCATCCGACGATGCGTCAGCCCGGCCGCCGCAGCGGACTGCTCGACGATTTTGATGACACGTGGATCGAAGTTGACCGGCTCGAAGCGGGCGAGCATGCGGGTCTGCACGCCGACACCCTCGCGCTCGGCTGCCTGGGCAACGAAGCCGCGGAACTTAGTCTCGGCTTGCTGCAACACTGCTTCGTTGGTGTTTCGGAGGTCAACGGTGATCGTTGCCACCGACGGCACGACGTTGACAAGATTCGGGGTGAGGTTGATTGCCCCAACCGTGCCGACCTGCGGCTCACCGAATTCAGCCGTCAGATCGCGGACGAAGGTGACAATCTTCGATGCGACGTAGCCGGGGTCGTGGCGGAGGCGCATCGGCGTCGTGCCGGCGTGACACGATTGTCCGTTCAACGTCAACTCGGTCCACGAGATGCCCTGCACTCCTTCGACGACGCCAATCGTGATGTCTTCGTTTTCGAGGACCGGGCCCTGCTCAATATGAAGTTCAACGAACGCATGCGGCGTGGGCCCGGGAACAGGTGCCGGGCCGGAGTAGCCAATCCGGTCGAGCTCTTCACCGACCACAGCACCATCACGGTCTTGGATGAGCAGCGCGTCTTCGAGCGACAGCCCGCCCACGTACACAAGGCTGCCAAGCATGTCCGGCTGGAAACGGGCGCCCTCTTCGTTGGTGAAGAATCCAACCGCGAGGGGCCGGTCGAGTTCGAGGCCTGCCGCGATCACCGTTTCGATGACTTCCAGTCCAGCGAGCACCCCGAGGTTGCCGTCGTATTTACCGCCGGTTCCGACCGTGTCGATGTGTGAACCGGTCATCACCGGTCGGTTTCCCGCCGCGAACCCGGGCATCGTCGCAATCACGTTGCCGATGCCGTCGATCGTGACATCGAGGCCGAGATCACGCATCCAGGTGACAACCAAGTCACGGCCAGCGAGGTCGTCGTCGGTCAGAGCGAGCCGGGCACAGCCGGTCGTTCCGGGAATCGCACCGACCTCGCCGAGGGCCTCAATGCGCGCCACTAATCGCTTGGGGTCAATTGACAAATCTTCCAACACGCTGTCGTTCACTATTCCGACAGTAACAAAAATGCTTTACAAAACGTCAAGTATCGCTCCAGTTCATCCCGCCTTTACCGACCGGACATTGCGCAGTGAGCCGCGCGAGTAATCTGGCCCAATGGCAAACGCTCATCTCGAAGTCCTCGTGGAGCCATTCCGCGAGAATAATCCCGGCCCACACGTGTCTGCGGTCATCGAAGCTGCAACCGCCGCTGGCCTCGAGCCCAACATGGGCCCGTTCGCCACCGAAATCCAGGGCGACATCGACGTGCTGGCGGGTGCCATTGCCGAGATGATCCGGGCCGGATTCTCCAAGGGTGCAACCTCGATGCAGCTCCGCATCGAAACCAGCTGAACCGCCAGCACTCTCACACTTTGGTCACACTTTGGTCTGACCAAAGTGTGACCGGCCGCGGCCTCGTGAAATGGTTGTCAGCGGGTGCGAGTGAGGATGCGCAGCGATCCGGCCGCCGAACGTTCTTCGAAGCAATCTGATGCCAGAGCGCGAAGATAGATCTGCTCGTACGGCGGTCGACCACCTTCTGCCGGATCGGGGAACACGTCGTGGATTGCCAACGTGCCGCCCACTGCAACGTGCGGCGTCCAACGTTCGTAGTCGAGCCGCGCCGGTTCTTCACCGTGACCACCGTCGATAAAGAGAAAACTCAGCGGAGCGGTCCATGCGGCGCCGATCGCCGGCGCTCGGCCAACCAGACCCACGACAGAGTCTTCGAGGCCGGCATCATGAATCGTCGCCCGGAAAAACGGCAGCGTGTCCATCTTGCCAATGCGTTCATCGACGACCTCAATATCGTGGTGATCCCAGCCGGCCTGGTTCTCTTCAGAGCCACGGTGATGATCGAGCGCGAAGAGCAAGACTCCTGCACCCTCGGCCACATCGCCGAGCCACACAGTTGATCGGCCACAGTATGAGCCAAGTTCGAGCATTGGCATCCCCGGCATCGCAGCGGTCGCGGCGCGCGCTGCTTGCCACAACGCGTCGCCCTCTTCAGCCGGCATAAAGCCCCTGGTGGAAAGCGCAAGCGAACGACGGCCCTCAGACAGCATGAAGACAGTCAATCGTTCAGCTCGACCAAGTGTTCCAGTGAATGATCGTCTCGGGATCGGGCCGCATCGCAGTCTTGAAATCCGTCCCCTTTGTGTAGGCGAGCGGACTGAGTACGGCCTGCTGCACCGAGCCGAACGGGATCCCGACAACATCGGCGATCTGCTCTTCCATCATCAACCCAACGGTGGTCCAGCAGGTACCGAGCCCGCGCGCACGTGCCGCCAACATGAAGCTCCACATTGCCGGCAGAACATTGCCCATCGACGAAGCTGCAGACATCGCGGGGACACCGTCCAGCCGACCAGCCTTCGTGCAAGCAATCACCAACGCCGGAGCGTCGGCCATATGGGCTGCAAGGTATTCAGCCGAATCGGTCACGCGATCCTGCTGTGCCTGTCCCTCTACCGTTTCGCGCTTCAGTGACCCGGCGTACACACCGTCCATGCTGCGGTAGATGTCGAAGCACTTGCCGTAGATTTCACCGATCGCAGCCCGCTTCGCTGGGTCGGTGACGACAACGAACTGCATCGTCATTGTGTTCGAACCGGACGGTGACTGCATGGCCATTGCTACGCACTCACGAATCAATTCGTCCTCGACCGGCCGATCAAAATCGAGGCGTTTACGCACCGCACGGGTGGTGGAGAGCAATTGGTCGGATGACAATTCGAGCTGTGACATACAGTGACCCTAGGACGGACGACCAATTCAGGCCAGAACCGTGGCAACATTGACCGGGCATGACCGCTGACAGCGAAAGCCCCCACTATCCAGCCGAGCCGACACCCGGAAACCAGGCGGCGCTCGACAATCTTGTCAAGCTGCTCGACCTCGAGGTGATCGAGGTCAACATGTTCCGGGGCGCATCAACCGATGAAGATCGTCAGCGGGTCTTCGGCGGCCAGGTCGCAGGCCAGGCCCTGGTTGCTGCTGCGCGCACAATTGATGAGCCCGGCCGCATGGTCCACTCGCTCCACGCCTACTTTCTTCGCCCAGGCGATCCGACGACACCGATCCTTTACGAAGTTGATCGCATCCGCGATGGCCGCAGTTTCACGACCCGCCGCGTCGTGGCTATCCAGCACGGGCGAGCGATTTTTAACCTGCAGGCCAGCTTCCACAACGAAGAGCCTGGTCTCGACCATCAGCTCTCGATGCCGACCGACCTCGCAGAGCCCGAGTCGCTCCCCGATTTCAAGACGCGCAACGCGCCATACGCCGACCAGCTCGGCGATTACTACGAGCAGCCTCGGCCGATCGACCTGCGGTATGTCACGGGTGACCCGATGAGCCGCAAGGGCGAAAAGTCAGCGTCGCAGCAGGTCTGGTTGCGCACGAACGGCCAACTTCCCGACGATCCAGTACTGCACGCCTGCATTGTCACCTATGCGAGTGACATGACACTGCTCGACACCACGATCCTGCCCTTCGGCATGTCCTGGGCGAGCGGCGACGTGCAGATGGCAAGTCTCGACCATGCCATGTGGTTCCACCGTCCGTTCCGCGCCGACGACTGGCTGCTCTATGATCAGACAGCGCTCAGCACATCATCCGCTCGCGGTCTTGCAGGCGGCTCGATCTTCACCTCCGATGGACGCCTTGCGGTCAGCGTGGTGCAAGAAGGCCTGACCCGAGTGGGCCGAGCATGAACCGACGCCGCGTCGTTGTCGCGTCCGTCGTTGGTGCTGCACTCGTTGTTGCGGCGTGCGGCGGTGGGTCCGACTCATCCAGCAAGAATCCTCCGAATGACCCAACCGCGACATTCGCAACCATCCCAGAATCCAATGGATCGTCAACCGAATCCGGAGTCACCGAGGCCACAGCAGAGGAGACAATCGCTACGACCCTCCCTGAACTCGCACCCTCCGATGACATCGACCTGCCGACCGGCACACCTGAGGAACTGTCGACTGCTCCAGCAACCACCATGGCAACGGGTCCGCTACCGATTCCGGTGGTGACCCTGGTCGACGCCGGAACGTTCGACGCTCCTGTCGAGTTGTTCAGCCGCGACGGCGACCCGCGTCACTTCGTCGTCGAACAGAACGGCCGGATCATTGCTGCCGGCGACCTGTCAGCCGAGGTGATGCTCGACATCACCGACCTCACTACGGCCAACGGTGAGCGCGGTCTCCTCGGCGCCGCATTCCACCCCGCTCAAGACCTCGCCTACGTGCACTACACCAACGCCAATGGCACCACCGTCGTCGACGAGTACGTCATCGACCCGGTCACGGCAATATTCGACCTCGCGAGCCGGCGCGAGGTGCTGACGGTCAAGCAGCCATTCGGCAACCACAACGGTGGCGAACTCGCCTTCGGCCCCGACGGACTCCTCTATCTCGGGCTTGGCGACGGCGGAGCGGCCAACGATCCTGAGCGCAATTCGCTGGCACTCGCGAGCCGACTCGGCAAAATTCTCCGCATCGACCCACGAGAGTCGAGTGAGGAACCGTTCACCATCCCAGCCGACAATCCGTTCGTCGGTGTCGAGGGCGCCGACCCTGCCATCTGGGCGTTGGGTCTACGTAACCCGTGGAAGTTCTCGTTCGACGCGGCAACCGGAGACCTCTGGATCGCCGACGTCGGCCAGGGCGATCTTGAAGAAATCAATTTTGCTCCTGCTCTCAACGGCAAGGGTGCTGGCCGAGGCGTCTCGTTTGGATGGAGCGCCTTCGAAGGAACTGCTCAATTCAATGACGACCAGGACCCGGACGGTCATACTCCGCCCATCGTCGAATACAGCCACGACGACGGCAACTGCTCGGTCAGCGGTGGCGCCGTCTACCGCGGCGACGCCATTGCCGACCTGCAGGGCTGGTTCGTCTACGGCGACTTTTGCTCAGGCCAGATCTGGGGATATGACCCCACCTCTCAACCCGGCGCGCCGATCATCATCGAACTGGCTCAGCAGCCGAACCTCGCAGCAATCGCCATTGGCGGCGAAGGCGACCTGTTCGCCATCAGCAACATCGGCACCGTGAGTCGCTTCACTGCATCATGAGTTGCATCGTGAGTTGCATCACCGCTTCTGCGTGATGGTCAGCCGACTCGCTCGAAGTCGACGCGACGTTCTGCCGGGTCGGCGTTGATCAGCTTGACCTGGATGTCATCGCCCGGATCGACACGGCGTGCGACCACTCGGGCGACCACAGCGGGATCACAAACTTGGATGCGTGCACCACGGTCGTCTTCGTCGGTGACCACCGCATCGAACACTTCGCCCTCACGGCCTTGCAGCACCACTGCCTCGGCGAGGTCAATCGCAGCGCGGTCGACGCGGTTCGCACGAGTGCCTCCCTGGCGCATGGCATGAGGTAGCTCGGTGAACGCCTGCTCAACCTCGTCGGGAACAGCATCACCGTTGGCCACGGCCAAGGCCGCCTCGATCACGTAGCGGTCCGCCAGGCGACGGAGCGGGGCCGTGACGTGACTGTAGGCCGCAGCCACTGCCGCATGCCACGGCTTCTCGTTCGGGTCGTACGGCTCGTACGCAGCGCCGCCGCTGGCTCGCCTGACAGCAAGGAGAAAGGCCGAGGTTTTCGGATCGTCCCTGGGCAGCGATTCGTTGAACGAGGTCAGTGACTGCTCCTTTGACCACTGCAACCCGACCGCCCGCGCTGTATGACGCAGCCGGCCGAGGCGGCTCTCGTCAACGGCCGGCATCGTGCGGAACAGGCCGGTCTGGGCGGCGAACAGCGCATCGGCGACTGCCATGTTCGTGGCGAGCGACATCGCAGCGTTCTGGTTTTCGGCGTCACTGCGCGGCCGAAACTGGAGTGCAAAGCCACCATCGACGCGCACGACTTCTTGCTCGGGCATCTGGATGCGATCGGCGCCGCGTGCCTGCTCGCCGATCTCGAACCGCCGCGCAAGTTCGGGAAATGCCTCGGGAAGGTCCGAAAGAGTCACGGTCGAATAGGCGAGTTTCGCTCGGTTTCGGATCATCGACCGTTCGACGCCATCGAGTCGAACCCCGCCATCGGCTGAAATCCTGACCGTAAACACGACCGCCGGCTTCGGACCGCCCGGCAAGAGGCTGCCGGCATCTTCGGCAATACGCGGCGGGTGAAGGCCGGCGCGGGCGTGCGGCATGTAGACCGTGACGCCCCGCTTCCAAGCTTCGTGATCAAGGGCGTCACCGGGGCGCACAAACCAGCCGACGTCAGCAATGGCGTAGTGCAGCACGACGACGTCGCCTGACATCTCGATGGCGAAGGCCTGGTCGAGGTCAGTGCTGCTTGCCGGGTCGAGCGTGAGAAAGTGCATGTCGGTTCGATCAATGTGCGGCGACTGACCGTTGCCAAGCTGTCGCTTGGCAGCAACCTCCGCTGCTGCCAGCACCTCTGGCGGATAGTCAGCCGGCACGTCGAAATCGACCTCCAGTTGGGCAAACCCTCCCCGGAAGTCAGCGAGTGTCTCCGAAGCCATGCGCATGCACGCACAATACGACGCGCTCACCTTCAACAGTTCTCAGGGCACTCAGGTGGCTCGAGGACAAGGCGCGCCACGACGAAGTTGCCCTCCGGCAACGAGGAGTTGGCGGAACGCAGTAATCGGGCCTCCTGAGCGGCCTGAGCTAGCGGCGGGCGCCCATGAACATGCCTTTGAGCGCTTCGTAATGCTCGATGACATGACCGGCGCCGAGGACCACTGCTTCGAGTGGCACGTTTGACATCCGCACCGGGACTTGGGTTTCCCGTTCGATCCGTTCGGCGAGACCGCGCAGTAGACCGCCACCACCGACGAGATACATGCCGCGCACGAGAAAGTCCTGCGACAGTTCGGGCGGCGCTTTCGACAGGCATCGGATGACCGACGCGACGATCGACGAGATGACATCTTCGATGGCGAACCGCACCTCTTCGGGCGTGAGTAGGACCGTTTTCGGCAGGCCAGTCATGAGGTCGCGTCCGCGCACCTCGGCCTGGTTTTCGCCGTGCGTTGGATCAGCTGAACCGATCGCAACTTTGATCTCTTCGGCAGTCCGCTCGCCGATGGCGATGCCATGCTCGCGGCGCACGTAGTTTTGGATGGCGGCGTCGATGTCGAACGATCCGACACGCACTGCTTCGAGAGCAACGATGCCGCCGAGCGAGATGACAGCGGTCTCTGAGGTGCCACCGCCGATGTCAATGACCATGTTGCCCACGGGCTCATCGATCGGCAAGTCGGCACCAATCGCTGCGGCCATCGGCTGTTCGATCAGGTTGGCGTCAGCGGCGCCTGCTCGGCGGGCGGCGTCGGTGACGGCTCGGCGCTCAACCTCGGTGATCGCAGATGGCACACAGATGACGACCTTGGGACGCGTAAATCGGCTGACGCCGACGCGCTGCAACAACAACCGGATCATGCGTTCGGTGATCTCGAAATCGGTGATGGCTCCGCCGCGCAGCGGACGAACCGCAACGATGTAGCCCGGCGTACGCCCGATCATCTGCCACGCCTCACGGCCGGTGGCAAGCACTTCACCGGTCTGCCGGTTGAGGGCAATGACCGACGGCTCGTTGAGCACGATGCCGCGGCCCTTCATGTACACGAGCGTGTTTGCCGTGCCGAGGTCGATCGCCAGATCGCGTGCCATCAGGAAATCTTGGCCAACAGGGCGAAATTCAGAAAGATACGACGTTGCATAACGACCTCATTCTGCCTCAGAACAAGCGCAGAAATCGGGAGCCTCGATGCGGTACCGGTCACGAAGTCGACGAATCGGCATCGTCAGCATTCCGCTCGGCGGACTTGACCCGCTCGACGGTGGGTTTGCGAGCCTCCGATGAGAGTGCATCGATTTGTCGGCGGAACGAGTCGACGCCGTCTTCTTCGCTTCGCCCGCGGAGCGCGATGCCGAGAATCACGGCGACCACCACGATGGCCAACACACTGATGGCAACGATCATTCGGGGCCCCCGACAGACTGCGCACTACCGATGTCGTGTGCACCGATACCCCAGTCAGCGCCATCGGCCCAGACTTCGTGCTTCCAAATAGGAGCTGTTTCTTTCAGTGCGTCAATGGCAAACCTGGCAGCCTCAAAAGCGCTCGGTCGGTGCGGCGTGGAGACGATCGCGATGACTGAGGATTCACCGATCTGCAACTCCCCGATGCGGTGCAACAGCACGACGCGACCGACGTCAGGCCAACGCACGCGAAGTTCGTCGCCGATGGCCTCGAATCGCACAACCGCTTGTTCCTCGTACGCCTCGTAGGTGAGGTGCTGGACACCATCACGGCCTTCGGCATGGTTTCGAATCGTTCCGCTAAACAGGACAACAGCACCACAGTCAGGCCGAACGGCCCATTCGTAGGCAGCACCGATCGGGAGTTCCTGGGTGGTGAGACCGAACCAATTGTTACCTTTTGCCGGTGACTCCACCCTGGTTACCGTAGCCGACCTGGCAGCACCGTCATGTCGCCGCAACACGTTTGACTGCACTTCGTTGCGCGACGGCCATTACCAGTTCGGTGTCGAACCATGCCGCGATCACCCGTAGCGATTTCAGTACTACAGTCCTCACTTCGTGGAACACGCACCCCTCCCCCCACATGAAAGAACGTGGAGGCATCCGTCCGAGATCGGCCCAACAACGGTCGATTTCAATCGCGGATCCGGCCACGGGTTTGCAGCGCTTGCCGCAGGGGCGTTCGCTGTTGCCCTCATCGCCGCATTGGTCGTCACGGTCACGCCAGGCGGATCAATCGACGCCCCCATCGCCGTCAGCGCCTCAACGTCGCCTCCGGTTCGTGCCGCCGAGAGCACAGCCATTGCCGCAGCAGAAACGATCCGATCGATTCGTTTGGTCGAGGCAACCGCAATTCCAAGCGCCATTGCCGATGTCCCTGTTGCCGCGTACCGCTCGACCGGTTCATCGGATCCAGAGGCGGTGCTACCCGATCTGCACGATCAGGTCCTCGTTCTCACCGACCAGTACGCCTATTCGGTTGCCTGGAGCGGCGTTGCACGTCTCGACGTGGAAGGTGACGCTGTTGTCGTGCGCGCCAACGGTGAAATCGTCGCTCGTTTTAAAGATGGCCGCTTAATTGTCAGCCACGACTCGGTGGTCGGCTCGGCATTCGCTGCTGACTGATCATCACCGAACTCTGGCAACGAACTCCTGGAGCAATGCTCAACCTTGTCGAGCGTGCCACCAGCGTCGGCCGACCAAGACCGCAACGACCGTGATGACGAGCCCGAGGCCGACACCAATACCGAGCGATAGCTCTTGCCGACGTTTTGGCGACACCATGGTCCACCATCGCGCTTCGGTGCCTTCGACGTAGGCCTGCTCGTTGGTCACCTTGGGCTTCCATCCTTCGGCCAACAACCGTCCGCTCGAGACAACCCAAGGTTCGCGGGTGTATGAGCGCAAGCCTGGTGGAATCGGGCCCCGCTGGAAACGCCACCGGACTGCACCGAGTACTTCGGAGAACCGCTCTGGCAGCGGGACGCGCGGTCGCTCACCTGATAGCGCTCGAACTCGCTCGCCAGGAATCCATCCTTCGGGTGCGACGTTGTAGACGCCATCGAGGCGGCGCTGCGCCGCCAGCACGATCGCTGCGGCCAGATCATCGAGGTGCAAGAACTGCGATGGCGGGTCGTCTTCGGCAAATCGTTGGCCGAGCCCCGAAACCAGCGCACCTGCGAGTTGCGATGTACCGTCTTCAGCGAGAGAGATCGCCGGGCGCAGCACCGACGTCGCTCGACCTGGCCGGCTCCGACGCCACTGCTCGACGAGTTCCTCGGCCGATGCCAGTTGGCGGGCAAACACGAACTCGGTGTCGGGACGAAGCACCGTTTCTTCCGTGAGCGGAAACGGGTTGCTGGCGTTTGCGCCGTACACCATGGCCGACGAAACAAACACCACTTGGCCCGCTGAGACCGCATCGGCGATGCCGAGGCTCGTCGTCGCGTGCTGAGTCGAACTCTCGCGCTGTTTGGCAAGCCAGTCATGATCGTTGCTCGCCATGTCAATGACGACATCAGCGGTATCACCGGCAAAGTCGTCCAGGCTGCCAGTCGTCTCGAAGACGGTCACGTTGCCGAGGGCCCGAAGCCCCTCGACCACTCGCGTCTGCAGCGGCCCAGTCGCACCGGTAATCACGACCGTGAGCTCGCCCGTTGTCACTGGCATCACGTTGCCGGGGGCATCGACCAGTGCTGTCACGAACCCGACGCTAGTGCCACGGCGGCCCCGACGTGGAGTGTCTCCATTTCGGCGATCTGACCGCGGCCAGATCGCCGCTGCCTGCCGTATCCTTGCGAGCATGGACGACGGCAACGACGACGCCATCACACCCAGCGGAGACGACGCTGGCAACAACCCGTTCGCGGGGATGCCACTGTTTGGCGATCTCTCTCGGGCTCTCTCAGGGCAGGGCCCGCTGAACTGGGACGCAGCGCGCCAATTCGCATTGCTCGCGGCCAGCGGCGGCGACATGGCCGGCGCGATGACTCCCGGTGGAAAGGTGCCGGTCCCGACCGGCAACATCGAGCCAAGTGTGCGCATCAAGTACGCCGAGCTCGCAGGGATTGCGCGGCTCCATGTTGCCGACGTCATGCAACTCACCGTTATTGAAAGCGACCCGGAAGTTGCCACTCCCGAGCAGTGGGCTGCCCAGACACTCGATGCCTACCGGCCTCTGTTCAACGACATGGCGACGTCGCTCGGACAGGCCAGCGACGACGACGGGTCCAACGACCCAATGATGCAGATGATGGCGGGTCTCAGCAAGATGATGGCGCCTGCGATGATGGGCATGTCCGTCGGCTCGATGGTTGGCGGGCTCGCACGTCGAGCATTCGGGGTCTACGACCTCCCGATCCCTCGCGAAGGCGGATCTGCCTCGAAGCTCGTCGTTGTCCCCCCGACGATCGACAAGTTCGCCACTGCCTCCGATATCGAGCTCGACGAGATGCGGCTCTGGGTCATCGCTCACGAGATGGCAGGCCACACCCTTCTGTCGATTCCACACATTGCTGACCACCTGCGGTCACTGGTGCAGCGACACGTCGGCGCGTTCCGACCTGACTCGTCCGCAATGACCGACAAACTCACCTCGCTCGATATCGACCAATCCGACCCGATGGCTGCAATGCAGGCCGCGTTCGGTGATCCCGAGGTCCTGCTTGGTGCCGTGCGGTCGGACGAACAGATCGCGCTTGAGCCCGAGCTCGACACCGCCGTAGCCGTCACGATCGGCGTGATTGACTGGGTCGTCGACGCCGTCGCCGTGCGGATCATCGGTGGCAATGCGCTACACATTGCTGACGCTGTCCGGCGCCGCCGTGCCGAAGCATCACCTGACGACTTGTTCGTCGAGCGACTTCTCGGCATTCGCCTCGGAGCCGATCAAACCGCCCGCGGGAAAGCTTTCGTGCAAGGTGTCGTCGACCGTGGTGGCGAGAACGGATTGGCGCCGTTGTTCAACGACGCCGACGCGGTGCCGACGCCGAACGAGATCGGGGCGCCCGGCCTTTGGCTGGCGCGGGTCGCTGATTTCGATTCCGCTGGCTGACGCTTCGCCGATTGCGCTGCCGGCCGTCACTCCGACTGGTCCCAACGACCAGGTTGACAAGTGTCCCGGCAGCAGCAACGCCAACGATCAGAAAGCCAACCGGCCCTGACACCTGGATGGCGACTGCGAAGAACGCAGCCAACGCCCAAGCCAGCTGAAACTGCGTTTCGAACTTCGCGAAGGCCCGACCCTGATTCGCACCCGGAGCATCGCGCTGCACGATGCTCTCGAAGCTGAGCCGCCCGACTGCGGCGACCATGTTCAAGGCACCGGCCAAGATCACTGCGCCTGCGGGGCCACCAAGCGCCGCTGTGCCGATACCCGCGACGGCTGCAACCGCCAACGACGAGACCAGCATTGTTTCCTCGCGCATTCGGTTGCGCAGTCGCGGAGCTACGGCGTTGCCCACCATGGCAACAAGAGCTGACACGCCAACGACCGCCCCAAACCACAGGGTTCCCTGGTCTTGCGAACGTAGCCAGAACGCCAGATGGAAGAAGGTGAACCCGACGCAACCGCGCAGCACGGTCATCGCAATGGCACCGTTCTGCAAGCTGGCCGACCGCAGCTGCATCGATTCATCCTGATCAACACCGTGCGCTGCGACGACCTCGCGAGGCAATCGGGTGGCGCTGAAGAACGCCGCGCCGAAGATCAGCATGCCGTAGATCAACGTCGCAGGCGCGCCGACCGTCTTGAGTAAAATTGCCGCCGGAATCACCGCGATCGCACCGGTCAGGCCGGAAATCAGGCCGAGTTTCGAGTTCGCCTCGACCAACTCATCTTTCGAACGAACGGTCGACGGCACAAGCGCCGACTTGGACACGACATACGCCTTCTGCAGCACCAGGTTCGCGAAGACCAACGGGAAGAGTGCAAGTGCGTCGATGTAGCGCGCCATGAAGAACAGCAGCACGGCGCGGGCGACGGCAATGACCTGGATCACGAAGCGGCGGCCACCAGCCACGCGGTCGATTGCCGGGCCGATCAGCGGGGCGACGAAAAGGAACGGAGCAAACCCGATTGCCAGGAAGAGCATGACCCGGGTGCGCGCTGCGGTGAGGTCGATGTCGAAGAAGAGCGAGTCGGCGAGCGCCACGACCATCGCCGCGTCGCCCCCCATCATCAGGGCGTGCGTGATCGCTAATCGTCGGAACTTCGACGGTGCCGGCCCGGCGGCAGATGTCGGTCGTTCCACTGAACTTATAGTAGGCCGCCGAGCTGCAGGACCACGGCGCCTCAGTCGCACAGGGGGACCCCGTGTGCAGCGGCTTACGAACTCAGCTAGATTGCCCGACTCGTATGGTTGTTGCCACTCCAGAACGCCCGACCCGCTTCGATATGCCGACGTGGATGCGCTCAGCGCTCGTGTTCGGTTTGATCTACACCTTCCTGGTCGGCGTCTCCGCCCTCGAAAAGGGCATCAAAATCATGGGCGAGGACACGCAGGAACGCTTGTTCTCGAGTGTCAGCAACCCAATCGCTGGCCTCTGCGTCGGCATCCTCGGGACGGTGCTTGTCCAGTCGTCGTCTGCCTCGACATCGGTGATCGTCGGGCTAGTGGCCACGAAAGGCATCAGCGTCGATGCAGCGATTCCGATGATCATGGGCGCGAACATCGGTACGACCGTGACCAACACCCTGGTGTCGCTCGGCCACATCAGGCAGCCCGCCGAATTCAAGCGAGCATTTGCGGCCGCAACGGTGCACGATTTCTTCAACGTGATGGCCGTGGCCGTCCTCCTCCCGCTCGAACTGATGACAGGCGCGATCTCAAAGACCGCGACCTGGGTGAGCGACCGGCTGGTTGGTACGGCCGGTTCCGAGTGGAAGAGTCCGGTAAAAGCGTGGGTAAAAAAGCCCGTTGAGTGGATCGTCGACATCGAAGGTGCCATCGGGTTGAGCGGCAACGTCCTTGGTACGTTCGTCGTCATCACCGGGCTCGCCATCGTGCTGCTTGCGCTCACCTTCATCACGAAGAATATGCGCACGCTTGTCGCCGACCGCGTCGAAAAATCGGTCAACACTGTGCTTGGCAAGGGATCAGGCTCGGTGGCGATGCTGCTCGGCCTCGTGATCACTGTTGCTGTGCAGTCGTCGAGCATCACCACCTCGATCCTCATTCCGCTGACCGCCGCCGGCGTATTGTCGTTGCGCAACGCGTATCCGGTCACACTCGGCGCCAACGTCGGCACAACGATCACGGCATTGCTCGCTGCACTGGCAGCGTCGGTGCCTGAGGCGCTCACCGTCGGGCTCGCCCACACCACGTTCAACGTGATGGGAATTGGGGTGCTCTACGTTCTGCCGTTCGCGCGCGATGTCCCTGTTCGGCTGTCAGAGGGCCTCGCAGAGATCGCCGTCAAGCGTCGCGCTTTGGCCGTCGCGTACGTCATGACAGCGTTCATTATTCTCCCACTTATCGGTGTTGCCCTGCTCCGATGAATCACTCGCCGGGCGAAGTTTTTAACCAACAGCAACTCATGAGGGAAGTTCGATCATGGTGATGTCATTTTTTAGCAAACGCGAAGGCGGCCTCGATCACATCGTGTCTCGGGCCGTCGGGATGCTTGGCGACGCTCGTCACTCGTTCGATCTCGCAACGCTCGCACTTCTCACCAACACGGACACCGCGGCAGTAGAAGCCGACATCCGTGACACCGACCAGCGCATCAACCACATGGAACAGCAATTACGTTCTGAACTGGTTGTCCATGTCACCGTGCAGGGTTCGTCCGACATCGGTTCGGTACTCGGCATGATCCTGCTCCTCAAGAAGATCGAGCGCATCGGCGATCAGGCGACCAACGTGCTCGACCTCGCCGAGAGCGGCGTGCGCCTGGCCGGCGAAACCGACACCGAGGCAATGCTCGCAGAGCGCGGATTGATCTCCACGATGTTCGGCGAGGCAGCCGACCTGCTGGCTGAGTCAAACGCCGAGCGCACCGAGGAGTTCGCCACTCGCATCCTCGCCCTGGTCGCTGAGCACCAAGCCAAGATCGAGAGCTACCTCCACTCTGACCGACCTGGCCGCGAGGTCGTGCCCCGTGCGATTTACTACCGCTACCTCAAGCGCATCGTCGCCAACCTGCTCGGCATCGTCCGCACCTCCGTCGACCCCCTCCCCTTGAACGCGACCCAAGAAGACGACAAAGACGACTGAACAGAACGTGACCGCGGAGTCCCGCAGTTCCGGGGCGCCTCGTCAGCGCGAATACTTGTATCCCAAGCCTCGGATGGTGGTGATCAACTGGGGGTTAGTCGGGTCGGTTTCCAACTTGCTCCGCAACCGCTTGATGTGAACGTCGAGCGTCTTCGTGTCGCCGACATAATCGTGTCCCCAAATCCGATCGATCAATGTCTCGCGCGGCAGCACGCGACCAGCGTTGACGAGCAGCAGGTGAAGCAGCTCAAACTCCTTCAGCGGAAGGGCCAGCTCGTCACCTGCGAGGGTAATGCGGTGCGCTTCAGGGTCGAGCATGACGTCGCCCACTTCGATTGTTCCGGTGCCGAGGCCTGCGGTCGAGTCAGATGTCTCCCCCGAACGTCGAAGCACCGCTCGAATTCGTGCAGCGAGCTCGCGGACTCGGTACGGCTTCGTGACGTAGTCGTCTGCACCGACTTCGAGCCCGACGACCGTGTCGATCTCCGCGCTCTTGGCGGTGACCATGATGATCGGCACACGGCTCTTCTTGCGGATCTGGCGACAAACCTCGATGCCCGAGAGCCGGGGCAGCATCACGTCGAGCAAAACCAGATCGGGTGAGACGGCGTCAAACTTTTCGAGCGCGTCGACTCCATCAATGGCCACGTGGACCGTGAACCCCTCACGGACGAGGCCAATATTGAGGGCTTCGACAAACGATGGCTCGTCTTCGACGACCAGGATCACGGCTTCACTCATCGGGCATGCTCACCTTCTGTGGCGGGGTTGTTTCCGCCGGAGCGCGAGGCCGATCGGACGCTGGCTGCACTCCGGCCGAATAGGACCGATCGACTGAATCGTCAACTTCGGGCGTTGGCCCAAGAAGTCGGGCGGGGAGGCGAAAGGTAAACGTCGACCCTGCGCCTTCCTGCGATTGCACAGATACAACGCCCCCGTGGTTGTTCGCGACGTGCCGCACGATGGCAAGGCCCAACCCGGTTCCACCGGTCTGTCGGGCACGCGCCTTGTCAACCCGATAGAACCGTTCGAACACTCGGTCGAGATCAGCGGCGGGGATCCCGACGCCTTGGTCGACGACCATGACTTCGACCCACCGTTCGTTGCGACGGATGCTGACTTGCACCACCGTGCCTTCGTCGCTGTATTTGACGGCGTTCTCGACGAGGTTGCCGATGGCGGAAGCCAACTGTGCCCGGTCGGCACGAATCCACAGTCGATCCACTGTGTCGACAGTTTCGACGTCGACCTCGTGGCCATCAGCTGCCATCCGGCCTCGGGCCACGGCTTCTCCAACGACCGCCCTCAGGTCGACTTCGTCGTCAAGATGATGGCTCAACTCAATGCGTGACAACTTGAGCAAGTCATCGATTGTTCGTGCCGCACGGTGTGACTCTTCGACGACTCGGGTCGACAGTGTGTTGATCACCGTTTGATCGGTTTCATCGGCGAGCATTTCTGCCAAAACCGCTATGGCGCCGACCGGCGTTTTAAGTTCATGCGAAATGTTTGCCACGAAGTCGGTGCGCATCGAGTCAATCCGGACACGTTCGCTGATGTCGTCGATCGTGGCCACTGCGCCGCCGCGCGGGATCGGCATCGCGTCAATGCTCAATGTGGTCTTTGGTGGGCCCTGAAGTTCCACGATTCGTCCTGCTCGCTCACCCGACCGCACCTCGGTAAAGAGTTGCTGCAGGTGTGCATCCACAATAACGCCGGCGTGCGTGCCCGTGAGGGCGTCGGCGGCGCCATTGCGGTATGTGGTCTTCAACGATGCGTCGCACATCACGACGCCCATTTGCAGATGGTCGACGGCGCTCTGCAATCCCAATGCAAGATCGGCAACAGGCTTGTCTCCAACGCTGCCGGCGGCTGCGCCTGGCCCGCTGGTTGGTTGGTTGCTTGCATCATGGGAGCGCCGAGCTGACCGATCGCCGTCGATCGCCCATCGTGCCAGAACTACTCCGGTCGCGAGACCGATCACCACTCCAGCAAGCAACGCGACAATCAGGGGCACGGCAGACTTCAGCTTTGGCCAGCTGGAACGATGACACCGTCGACGATCTCGGGCGGGTCGTTGTCGCTCTCGGCGTACGGATGCTCAGGGACCCAGCCATCGACGATGTAGCGAACGCGGTCGCCGACGTTGACAGCATGGTCGCCTATCCGCTCATAAAAACGAGCGACCACGGCGAGTTGCACAGCGACCTGCAGGTCGATCGTCCCAGCCGCATGGCTCTCGAAGATCACCTGGATGAACTGGCGTTGCAAATCGTCGAGATACGAATCCATGTCGTGCAGTGCTGCGGCACGGGGGCCATCGAGATTGAGATACGCCTCAGTTGATTCCTTGAACAGCACACGCGCCTGGTTGCCCATCTTCTGAATGACGCCACGCAGGCTTGGATCGAGATCGTGGCCGTAGATACGGCGAGCCGCTTTGCAGATGTTGACGCACAGATCGGCGGAGCGCTCAATATCGGCAATGATCTTGATGGCTGAAACAAGCGAACGAAGGTCGGAGGCGACCGGGGCTTGCAACGCAATCACACTGAAGCATCGTTCTTCAAGCTCGACCGCCTTGGCGTCGTATTCGTTGTCACCGAGAATGACGTACTCAGCCGCCTCGAGGTCGCCGTCGAGGAGGATTTGGGTGGCACGCGGCACGAGTTCGGTGACTCCAGCGCCCATTTGCGCGATGCCATCGCGGATTTCGGTCAACTGCTCGTGGAAGTTGGAGCGAAGTTCTTTCGACATCAGCCGAACCGTCCCGTCACGTAGTCCTGCGTCGCCTGCATGGCAGGGTTGGCAAAGATCTTCTCAGTCGTGGCCATTTCGATCAGCTTGCCAGGTTTGCCGGTTCCTTCGATCGTGAAGAAGCCGGTGCGGTCGCTGACTCGCGCCGCCTGCTGCATGTTGTGCGTGACGATCACGATGTTGTAGGTGCGTTTCAGGTCCAGCATCAATTCCTCGATCGCCAACGTCGAGATCGGATCGAGCGCCGAGCACGGCTCGTCCATCAGGAGCACGTCAGGCGACACGGCAATCGCGCGGGCGATGCAGAGGCGCTGCTGTTGGCCACCGGACAGGCTCGAACCCGGCTTATCGAGACGATCCTTCACCTCGTTCCAGAGGTTGGCACCACGCAGCGACTCCTCGACGAGCTCGGCCCCTTCGGTTTTGCTCAGCCGCTTGGAGTTGAGCCTCTTACCGGCCAGCACGTTGTCAGCAATCGACATGGTCGGGAACGGGTTGGGGCGTTGGAACACCATGCCGATCTTGCGTCGGACCGCTACTGGATCCACACCGGGACCGTAGAGGTTCTTGTCGTTGATGACGACGCTGCCTTCGACGTAGGCGCCGTCAATGACTTCGTGCATCCGGTTAAGCGAGCGTAAGAACGTCGACTTGCCACAGCCCGACGGGCCGATCAGCGCAGTGATCGACTGCGGGTTGATCGTCATCGAAACGTCTGCCACCGCCTTGAACGCTCCGTAGTAGATGTTGAGATCGTTGACGTCGATGCGGTTCGGCAAGTCAACCGGCGCATTCGGGTCAGATTCGACCGCCGAGCCGGTGCCGGCGTGAGTCGCTTGTGGGGAGTCGGACATGGTCGCTGCGCCGTTCTGAGTCGAAAGGAGATGGCTTGAAGTTACCGAGCGGTTCATTTCAGACCCTTGGGCTTGAGGATGGAAGAAAGGATACGGGCCCCGGTGAAGAGGACCGCCACGATGATGACGAGGGTGAGTGCCGACGCCCACGCCCGATCGAGGCTTGCGTCACGCGGCAACGTCGGAAATGCGTAGGAGTTGTAGGTGAAGACGGGCAGTGTCGCCATGCGTCCCGAGAACGGGTTGTAGTTGACACCTTGAGCAATGCCCACGGTGATGAGGAGCGGCGCTGTTTCACCGATCACGCGAGCGATCGACAGCACAATGCCGGTCAAAATGCCGGCGATTGCAGTAGGCAGGACGATCTTGGCGATCGTCCTCCACTTCGCGACGCCCAAGGCGTACGACGCCTCGCGCAGTTCGTTTGGGACAAGGCGCAGCATTTCTTCAGACGCACGAACAACGACGGGCGTCATCAACAACGTGAGCGCAACGGCTCCAGCGAGACCCGATCGGTGGCCGGGGCCATCGACAAGAACGAAGAGCGCGTAGGCAAACAGGCCTGCGACGATCGAAGGGATCCCGGTCATCACGTCGACCAACCCGGTGACCCGCTTGGAAAAGCGAGTCTTGCCGCCGTACTCAACGAGATAGATGGCAGTGAACAGTCCGAACGGTACGGAGAAAGTTGCCGCCAGCGCAGTGATGATCAACGTGCCGATGATGGCGTGGTATGCGCCGCCACCCTCACCAACGACGCCGCGCATCGTCTCGGAATAGAAGGTCCAATCGAATCGATTTGAGCCACGCTCCACAACGGTCCAGACAACCGAGACGAGCGGCAGTAGGACCACGGCAAAGGAACTTGTCATGACCGCAGTGGCGAGCCGATCGGTCGCATGACGCTTCGACTCAACAATGCGCGAGACGACGTATGTGCCAATGATGTAGGCCAAGATCGTCACAATCACCCAGCGTGCCCAGTTGACGCTGCCCGACGGCAACCACGTCAGCGCTCCGAGAACGACGGCACCACCAAAGACCGCAAACGTGCCTTTGCCGGCAAGTTCGCCGCTCGTGATGTCGCCATTCGAATCAGATCCGATGTCGCGATCGCGGTCGCGGTCGCGGTCGAGATGGTCGGTGGTCAACATCATCCGTCAGCTCCAGTGAATCCAGTGTCGGCAACGCGACGTGCGAGTGCATTGACCCCAAAGGTGATGATGAACAGCACCAGACCGGTTGCGATGAGTCGATTAACCTCAAGGCCAGACGACTCCGGGAACTGCAGGGCGATGTTCGCAGCGATCGTGTTCGAGTTCGAGTTCGTAATGATGTTCCAGAAGTATCCGTCGGCCGGCGACAGGATCATGGCGACGGCCATCGTCTCGCCGAGCGCACGGCCCAGGCCGAGCATCGCTCCGGAGATCACACCCGAGCGACCGTACGGGAGCACTGCTTGGCGGATCATCTCCCAACGGGTTGCGCCGAGGGCCAGCGAGGCCTCTTCGTGCAGCCGCGGGGTCTGCAGGAACACTTCTCGAGAAATTGCCGTGATGATCGGCAGCACCATGACGGCCAGCACGATGCCGACGGTCAGCGTGGTCCGGCCGCTGGTCGACACATTCACGTCGGAGCCGAAGAACGGCAGCCACGAGGCGTAGTCGTCGAGCCAGGGATACAGCGTGCGCGAGAGGATCGGAGCCAGGACCGTGATGCCCCAGATGCCGAAGACGACGCTGGGAATGGCGGCGAGAAGATCAATGAAGTACCCAAGGGTCTGCGACAGCCGCTTCGGCGCGTAATGGCTGATGTACACAGCGACTGCGACAGCGATCGGTGTGGCGATCAGTAGGGCGATCATGGCGATGTAGACCGTGCCGAGCACCAGCGGACCGACATATCCAAAGAATGAATCGCCACCACGCTCGAGGTCGGACTTGTCGCTTGCCGTAAAGACCGGCAGCCCTTCCTTAACGAGGAAGAGAGCAACAGCACCGAGGGTGACCAGGATCAGTGTGGCCGCGCCGAAGGAGAGACCAAAGAAGACCTTGTCGCCTGTCTTGGAGATCTTTTCGTCACCGAATGGCGTGTCGGGCTCGGTTGGTTGCTTCGGGTTGTCAATGATCGTCACTGCGGCACATCTCCGAATTCGTCAGCACCGAAGTGCCAGGGAACGTGAGTGACGGCGAGTCGGTCCAAACAATTGGGACCGACTCGCCGCCTGACTCTGGTTGGGGGGATGATTAAGCGCCGACGCTGATGGCGTCGATCGACTTCAGCATGTCAGCACGGACCTCGGCAGAAATCGGAGCCGAGCCTGCTGCTGCAGCCGAATCGGCCTGACCTTGCTCAGAACCAACGTAGGTCATGAATGCCTTGATGAGGTCGACTGTCGCCTGGTCCGGGTACTCGAGGCAGACAATGTGGTACGAGACCAGAGCAATCGGGTACACGTCAGCCGAATCGGGTGTGCGGTTGACTTCAATGGCGAAGTCGAATTCGTTGCGACCCGTGTTGCGCTCGGATGCATCGACGACGCGACCGGCTGCTTCGGGGCTGAACTCGACGAAGCCGTCACCGACGCCGACGGCTGCGGCCGGGAGGCTGCCGATCTGGCTGGCATCGGCGTAGCCGATCGAGCCTTCACCGGCTTCAACAGCTGCCACGACACCGGAGGTGCCCTGAGCGCCTTCGCCACCGCCAGGACCGTCATCCCAAATCTCGATCTCACCAAAGGTCCAGACGGCGGGCGCCGACTGGCTCATGTAGTCGGTGAAGTTCTCCGACGTGCCGGATTCGTCCGAGCGGTGTACCGGGTTGATGTTCAGGTCGGGAAGCTCGACACCATCGTTGGTGACGGCGATCGCCGGGTCGTTCCAGTTGGTGATCGTGTTGGCGAAGATGCCGGCGACGACCTCGGGGGTGAGGTTCAGTGTCGCGTCGACCGACGGGAGGTTGTATGGGATGGCGATCGGCGAGATGTAATGCGGCAGGTTGATAGCACCTTGGTCGCCGACACAACGCTCCTTCGAGGCTTCGAATTCCTCGTCCTTCAGTGCGGCATCCGAGCCGGCGAAGTCCGAACCCCCGGAGAGGAACAACTCACGGCCGCCACCGGAACCAATAGCGTCGTATTCGATGGTCGCGTCGGTGTTGAGGCTCTGGAAGCCAGCCTGCCAACCTTGCATGCCTGCAGCCTGGGCTGACGACCCTGCACCGACGAGGGTGCCCGAGACGCCGCCGCCTGCAGCGGGCTCGCCGCTCGCGGCTTCGGTCGAGTCACCAGCGGGCTCGGTTGAGCCGCCGTCGGAATCGCCGCCACATGCTGCAGCGACGAGAGTGAGAGCAAATGCTCCGGCAACGAGCCGGCGCTTGGGAGAGTTCACGTTGGTACTCCTGGGGGAAAGTTGGGTGCGGTTCACGCTGCTGTTGCCGGGATGACAACGAACGACTCCGAAGATACGCAAGCAAGGTGAACCGGTCCGACGCGACAGGTGAACGAGAGATGAACGATTCGTAACGACACGACCAACAGGTGGACGTAAGCCGGTCAACGGGGGCTACAGGCTGAACCCAGCTGTTGTTGGAGCCCGTTGGGGTGTGGGATTCAGTGCGCCACGGGGGTCTGCTGTTCGACAGTCCAGCGGTACATGCGCTCTTGTGCATGCGGCTCAAACGTGTCGGTTGGACCCATTCGTTCCCACCGGTTATCCGGTTGCAGCTCCCAGCAGACGATGCCGTCGGCGAGCTGGAACTCGATTGCCTGGTCGAGCCACGCCCGATGACGCTCGTGCTCGATTGGTACCAGGACCTCGACGCGACGGTTCAAGTTGCGTGGCATGAGGTCGGCGGAGCCGATGAGGTGGATTTCGTTCGTGACAGCGCCCGGCAACCTGCCATTAACGACAACATTGCCGTTCTTAAAACGGTAAATCCGGCTGTGCTCTAAGTACCGGCCGAGAATGCTTCGGACGCGAATGTTCTCGCTCATCCCGGGGACCCCGGCTCGGAGACAGCAGATGCCCCGGACCAGGAGTTCGATCCGCACACCGGCATTACTTGCCGCGTACAACGCTTCGGCAACCTCTTCGTCGGCGATCGAATTGCACTTCATCACGATCTCCCCCTCCGTGCCAAAGGATGCTTCGTGCTCGATGAGGTCGATCAACTGGCGGCGCAGGTCGCGTGGTGCCACCAGCAGCGTTTTGTAGTCGTGTGCACGGCTGTACCCCGTGAGGTGGTTGAAAAGCTGCGCGCAGTCGGCCCCGATATCGGGGTCGCAGGTGATCACGCCAATGTCTTCGTAGATCCGCGCCGTCTTGCTGTTGTAGTTACCGGTACCAATGTGGCAGTAGCGGCGAAGCTGGTCGCCGTCGTCGCGAACGACCAGAACGACCTTGCTGTGGGTCTTCAGGCCGACCATGCCGTACACCACGTGAACGCCGGCCCGTTCAAGCTGCTTGGCCCACTGGACGTTGGTGGCCTCATCGAAACGAGCCTTGATCTCGACGAGCACGGCGACCTGCTTGCCGCGGTCGGCTGCTTTCATCAGGCTGCGGATGATTGGGCTGTCGCCACCTGCTCGGTACAGCGTCATCTTGATCGACTGCACCTTCGGGTCGTCGGCTGCCTGCCCGATGAACTCCTCAACGCTGCTTGAGAAGCTCTCGTAGGGGTGATGCAGCATTACCGCTCGATGGCGAACGACATCAAAAATCGGTCGGTCGCCTTCGTCAGCAGCAGCAATCCGCCCAGCGGTGACGGGCGACCATGCCTCGTCCTTGAGATCGGGGCGGTCGAGTGACATCAGTTCGAGCAGACAACTCAAGTCGAGTGGCGACCGATGCACCGAGACGTCGTCATGGGAGAGATCGAGTTCACGGACCAGGAGGTCGAGGAGTTCTTCACCGATGTCGAAGGCGACTTCGAGACGCACAGCCCGATTGAAGCGACGGCGACGGAGTTCCATCTCGACTGCTTCGAGCAAGTCGTCGGCTTCTTCTTCTTCAACGGTGAGGTCGCCGTTTCGGCTCACGCGGAACGCGGCCCAACTCTCCACGACCATCCCAACGAAGAGTCGATCAAGCTTGGCACCAATGATCTCCTCGGCCGGCACGAAGCGGCCCGGCGCGCATTCGATCAGACGCGGAAACACATCGGGGACCTTGAGGCGAGCAAAGCGTCGATCGCCAGTTTCCGGGTCGGCCACGTTGACGGCGAGCGACAGCGCAAGATCGGAGATGTAAGGGAACGGGTGGCCCGGATCGACGGCGAGGGGGGTCAGCACGGGAAACATGCGCGACTCGTAAATGCGATCGAGTTCGGCACGTTCGTCGAGGGTCGTGTCCTCCCACGAAATGATCTCGACACCGGCAGCGCGCAGCTCGGGAACGAGGCGATCGACGAACGCCTCGTCGAGGCGCTCGATCATGCCCGGCACCCATTGCGAGATCGCGGCGAGCTGTTGCGCGGGGGTCCGGCCGTCCCACGTCGGCCGGTCGATGCCGGCAATCATCTGATCCTTCAGGGCTGCGACTCTCACCTGGAAGAACTCGTCGAGGTTCGTCGACGTGATTGCACAAAACTTGGCGCGCTCGAGCAGCGGAATTCCGGGCTCAGTTGCGAGTTCGAGCACGCGCTCGTTGAACGCCAGCCAACTCAGCTCACGGTTGAGAAAGCGTTCGTCGACAACAATCTGTCCGTTCTCCGACCAGCTCACAGCATTTCCGTTTCCGGGTGTCGTGGTGCCAGCGGTGTTCAGGACGCGTCTTCGGGACGGCCGAGGTCCCATTCGATTGAGATCAATGCCCGCTCGGCGTCACGCACGATGCGCTCGCGGTTGCGGCGAAACTGCGGGTCGTCGCGCGGGAGCAGCACGAGTCGTGCCAAGACTCGGGCACGGAACTCGTCGAGAGTCTGCCGGTCGCCCCAGTCGCCGTAAACCTCCCAATGCGGTGACACCGGGCCGTGGTACACGATCCGAGCGTGCGCTTTGGGTTCTCGGTTCTCGACAGCGACATCACTCATGTCGTCCAGACTAACGGCGCAGAGTTCCCGATCGTTTCGTTGGCCCTCACCAGGCTCTTACCTGCGTCTGGGATGATCAGGAAGCCCGAAAGGAGATGCTGATGTGAAGCCATACGGAACCGCTCTGGCTGCACTCACTTCCTGCACAACCCTGGTGCGAGATTCACTGACAAAACTGTCTTCGAACCGCGAGTTTCTTTACGAATGTGTTACGGTTTGCGATCAACGGCGCTACGTCCGGTCGCCCTGCCACAAAAACAGTGACGTCAGTTGTGACAAAAGGCATCCAGGAAACAAGTCGAAACGAACAAAAATTGGGAACCAAGCGGCTCCCAGCAACGTCAAAATAGGTATCCCGCCAATTTCGGGCCGATCATCACAGCATCGTGAAGAAGGACCACCAACATGATCAAGCGAACCAAAACCACCAAGAACGCCATTTTGAAGGGCCTCAGCCGTGCAGAGCACGCCGCCCTCAACGAACGCCCAATCGAACTCAACACGGCACCGCATGACCCGGACTCAAAAACAGCGTGGATGGCTGACGGCAACTGTCGCCTGCACCCGCCAGCCACGTTCTTCCCCAGCGATGGCGTCGGCGTTGACCGTGCCCGCAAAATCTGCAAGGAATGTCCTGTCGTCGGTCAATGTCTCGAGTACGCACTCGATTCCCGGATCGATCACGGCGTGTGGGGCGCTTGCAGCGAACGCGAGCGTCGTCGCATCCTGAAGCGTCGCCGCGAGGATGCAGTCGTCGGCACCAGCGCCTGACACGCACGACGGCTTAACGGCATCGCACAGCCACCCTGCCATAAAGGAACCGATTCGCCGCTGAAACACTCGGCGGCATCGATCCGAAAACGCGACGATGCCGCGGCTCAGCGCCGCGACATCGTCGAGTTTTCGGGTGACCTGCAACTCTGAAATGGTCAGAGCGGGTGCAGCGTCTCAGTCAGCATCGGAGCTGGCGTCTTCACGAGGCTTGTTCGCTTCGTCCAGACCATCCTTGAATTCTTTCTGGGCCTTACCCAGGTTCTTCGCGAGCTTGGGAAGCTGCGAACCACCAAAAAGCACGAGAACGAGAACAAGAAGAATGATGCCCTCTGGGCCACCGAGCGTAAATCCGATCATGATGTCAGGCTACCCCACCGTCGTATCGATGGGGTCGCGCAGCCGGCAGGGCCCCGACAAGTTCTGTATTTGGAGCCCTCGTGGGCGTCAGAAATGTCGACTCACGCGCCGATGATGCTGCGCGCAACCTGGGCACGTTGGCGGCGAATACGCCGACGCTCGCGTTCCGACAGGCCGCCCCAGATGCCGAACTTTTCGCCGTTTTGTAATGCGAACTCGAGGCAATCATGCTGGACTTCGCAGCCCCGGCAGACCTCCTTCGCTTCCCGGGTGGACGCGCCGCGTTCGGGGAAGAAGAGATCGGGGTCAACGCCGAGGCAGTTTGCCTGATCGTGCCAGTCCTGCTCCGGCTCGACCGGCGTGGCGCTGACTGTGATGCTCGATGTCGTAATGAACTGCATGTGAGGGACTTCCTGTGTGGGTCCAAAAATCGTCTGGGTTGTAGAACTTTTTTTCAAATGCCATTGCTTGCGGCGTCTCACCAATTGTGAATGCTTGACGCCGTGACAACAACGTTGTAACTACACGATTGTCATTCTGCCAGAGCACACCTCCCTTCCGCAAGTGCCCGATCAGATAATTCGCGCGGAGCGCGCGAGATCATCGCTCGCTACGCGCGGGTCGACCCCAAAAGCCGCAAGCGGCAGGCCCAGCTCTCAGCCGGCTCGGCGGGTGTTACGAGCCAGAGCCCGCTTGCCCTCCATGAAGTCGACGAGCACGTAGTCGCCAAGGTTCTCCGGGGTGGTGAAGAAGGCCCGACCTCGGTTGATCGACGTCATCTGCTCGATGAACGCCCGGAGTGAACCGTCAGCACCGAGGCCGAAGGTGTTGATCCGGATCTGTTCCTTCGTGCACCTCACCACCTCGCGCAGAGTTGCTTCGATCGTCTCGCGCGCCGGCGGATAGTTGAAGAAGGGGTACCCATCGGGCGTGATGTGAGCCGTGGGCTCGCCGTCAGTGATCATGATGATCTGCTTCGTGCCGGATTCTCGTGACAGCAGTTGGCGGGCCAACGTGAAGCCGTGGTGCATGTTCGTGCCGTAGACAAAGTCCCATGACACCTCCGGCAACTGCTCGGCCTTCAGGATCCGAGCGGTCTCTGAGAATCCGACAATACCGAGGTAGTCACGCGGGAACTGCGAGCTGATCAAGCTGTGCAACGCCATGGCGACCTTCTTGGCAGGCAGAAAATTGTCACGCATCGGCATCGACAACGACAGATCGAGCATCAAGACGGTCGACGAACGCGTGAGGTGCTCGGTCTTCTCGATCTCAAAATCGTCGGGATGCAGGCGAATCGGTGTGCCCCCGCCAGATCGACGAACGGCATTGCGAATCGTGCGGTTCAGGTCGAGCTGGAACGGATCGCCGTACTCGTACGGCTTCGTGTCGTACGTGCGCTCGTGACCCTGGCCGATGTTGCTGGTCTCGTGCTGGCCGAGCTGGTCCTTCGCGAGCTTGGAGAAAAGCTCCCGAAGGGCGTTCGAGCCGATCTTGCGAAGGCCTTTCGGCGTCATCTCAAGCCGGCCCTCCTTCTGTTCAATCAAGCCCGCCTCTTCGAGTTGCTTGGTGAGATCGCCGAGCCGTTGCAGAGATTTGGCGGCGTCGTCACCCATCAGATCGCGAACTTTGTCCATGTCAGCTTCGGCCAGCGCTCCAGGGCTCGCTGCGTTGCGGAGCAGATTCTCGAGCTGGTCAAGGTCGCCGAGCTCTTGCATCTGTTGCATGGCTTGGCCCATGCCCATTGGATCTTGGCCTTCAAAGTCGTAGCTCTTTCCCCATTGCATCTGCGGGAACATTTGCTGCAGGTTTCCTGACAGCTGCTGCATCTGCCACTGCAAGTCCATGTCGCCCATGAGCTGGTCGCTGAGTTGCTGCATCTGCGCCCGCTGTTCAGGCGTCATCGAGTTCATCATGGCCTGCATGGCAGCCATGCGCTGGGCCATCTGTTCCAGCAGTTCTTCGACCGTTTCTGGGTTCTCGGGAAAAAACTCGCCGAACTTCTCCATGAAGTCCTCGAAGCCGGGATCGTCGCCACGCTGATGCTTCTCGAGCATCTCGTTGAGCGCTGCCATCATGTCTTTCATTCGGGCCAAGTCTTCGGGGCCCATGTTTTCCATAGCACCGGACATCTGGTCGACCGTCTGTTGCATCAGCTGGTCTTTGAGCTTCTGCATGAGCTGTTCGAATCGCTTCTTCGACTCATCGGACTCGAAGTTGTAGCTCTCGAGTTCGCGCACCTTGCCTGCCAAGTCGTCAGGCATTAAGTCGAGCCGCATATTGCGTTCCGCGGCTCCCGACTCGGCGTTGTCGGCACGACGCTGGTCGCCGGAGTTCTGGGCATCTCGCAGGGCATTCTCGATGGCGTGGCGCTCTTCGTCGATCAGGTCGTTCAACTCATCGTTGATCTCGTCGTAGACACCGCCAAGATCATGTTGATCGAGTCGATTCTGCCGCTCTTCGCGAAGCTGCTCGAGTAGCTCACGAAGACCCTGCAGCTGATTGCCATCACGGTCGCGCATACCTTCCTGCATCATCTTGCGAAGCGCAGCGTTGACGTCGCCGTGGTACAGCAGTTCGTCGGTCAGTTCGTCAAAGGCGGCATCGGCGTCGAGTTCGAAACCGGTCTGTGTGCCATCCCATCGCGAGTACGTGAATCGTGACGCCATGAACCGAATCTACTCCCCTCACAACCCGCCGTCGCCGTCGCGCTGTCGATCGATTTGGCACGGATTCAGAAACGTTCAATAACCGGCTCCGCAGAACGCATTAGCTCGGCGGTGCAAATAGTATGGAGTCATGCGGGTGCCACGTACTTTCGTCTTTGTTGACCTTTCGGGGTTCACGAACTACACGGCTGCGTTCGGCGACGACGCGGCCGGGCGAATCCTCAGCGCATTCCGGACAATCGTTCGCACCGTGGCATCCGAGCGAGGCGTCCGAATCGCCAAGTGGCTGGGTGACGGCTGCATGGTGGTCGCTGTCGACCAAAGCGACGCAATCGAGTTCGTCCTCGACCTCGATCGCCTCTCCAACGAAGTGTGCGCGCCGCTCACGGTTCGTTCAGGCCTGGCCACAGGCCACGCGCTGCTGTTCGAAGGCGACGATTACATCGGCTCAGCAGTCAACATGGCATCACGTTTGTGTGACCATGCCAAGGGTGTCGAAGCGCTCATGCCCACAATGCACATCGAGCGACTCCCCGCAGGAGTCACTGCCACCTCGGTCGGCGATGTCGAGCTGCGTGGGTTCCCAGGGTCGATCGACGTCGTCGCGCTCAGCGGTGTTCCAATGGCAGCCGAGTCCGAGACCAGCGATCTCTGGACGCGGACACCATTCATTTGACGTCGGGCTCAACGAGCCCCACACCATCATGACCTTTGCACGCGGCGCCACGCTCACCACCGCGGCGACTCTCGGTTACGGCGATATGTCAAACTTCGGCCCCACGGCCGGCAACGGCTTTCGGACGCGCTGGCCCGACGACCTCGCCGTTCTCCAACAAATCGGCGTCACCGACCTCCGACTCACGTTCGACTGGTCACGCTTGCAAGCAAAGCCGGGCGACCTCGACAGCGCATGGGCCGACTGGTACGACCAAACGCTCACTGCAGCCGATGCAATCGGACTTCGCGTGTGGGCGACTTTGCATGACGGCGACGAGCCGCGCTGGATCACCAACGAGGGTGGCATCGACAACCCTGATGTCGCAGTCACGTGGCTACCAAGGTTCGTCGAGCGTGTCGCCGACCGATTCGGTACAGGTGTCCACGGTTGGGTCCCCTTCGCTGAGATCACCCCTGACCTTCCCCCCGCTGGCTGGGCCGCCACATGGTCGGCGCTGCACGGCAGCGAGACACCTGTTGTCGCGTCACTGTCAACCAGCACCATCGCCAGCGCGGCGAGCTTCCTAGAAACCTGCGACCTGGTCGGCATCGCGCTCGCGCACGCTGACCTCGACGACCGAGAACCGAACGACGAACAACTCAATCACCTTCGCGAGCAAATGCACGACGAGGTGATGCGCTCAGCGGAACTCGTCCAAGACACGCCAATGCTGATCAGCCAATTCACTGCACGCCACGACGATCCTGATGTTCAAGGCCTCATCGCAGAACAGTTCGTCATCGCACTCGACGCAGCAATCGATGACGGGGTGTACATCGGGGCCGCCTTCATCGACCCTGCAATCACCGGCCCCGAGTCATCTGGGGGGCTCCTCGACTCGGCTCGCTCGACGACACCGATGACCAATGCCGTCCTCGGCGGCGCCGACAATCACGCCGACTGACTCTTAGAGCTCATAGTGGTGGATCCTTGACAAGCCCTCGGTGAGGCCCTTGACGGTGTGTGTCACGTCGGCCACCGCCGACGAAAGACGATCGGCCGCATCCGACGGATCAAGGTCGAGCGGAAGATCCTCGATCAACCGACCAAGCCGATGCTGCGCTCGCCACGCCGCGTAACGGGTCCACTCCGCGGACAGCGTCCGCGGATCATCGACATGGAATAGGTCCTGATGCCGTGTCTGATCGTCACGAGTAACGTCGGTGCTGATGTAACCATTGACCATCGTGATCCGTTCGGCAGCGACGCTCAGTGGCCCACCGCGATGGACGACCATGTTGCCGTGAATGGCAACAGCGCAACCCAGACCAGGCCATTCGACGCTCACACAGCGGTCAGCCGACGGTCGTTCGCCACGCTCGGCGAGCGCCGCAACTTCAGCTTTGGTTCCGACGAAGTACTCAAAGTCACCGCCATCGAGCAGCGCCGGGTCGGCGACCATCATCACGTAGTCGAGGGCGAGTGTGTCGTGATGCCATTTGTCCACAGCTGAACCCAGCTCAGATGGGGCGTAGTTGAGATGTCCAAGTTGTGAGGTGATCGGATGCGGCGCAATGTCGATGCCGTAAATCGCACCGAAGTGCTCGGTGACGTCGGACGACGTACACAGATCGCGGAACCACTTCGAGCGATGGCAACCGCTCCGCACGGAGCGTTCAATGCGGGGGTTGGCCCTGGCAAACACTTCGAGCCGACGGGCCACGGTGAGCAATACCGCAGCACCTTCATCAGAGAGAACCCGAAAAGCCGACGTGACCGCTACCGGCGTGGCAGTGCGGGCGATCTCTTCGGTGGTGTAGCCAAATTCGTCGAGCGTGCGTACACGTTCAGGCATCTCGAGTTGGAGGTGCCGAGCCGGGTCGAACTCCGGCTCGCCTTCGAGCCACTCGAAGCCGCCGGGTTGAGGAGCAAACGGCAGCACAGCAGTAGTCACCCGCGCAGTCTCACAGACATTTCTTGCACCAGCTGCACCAGACTGACTTGCTCGGGACCAGCCGCAATGAGGCCAGCCGGCTGACCCAACCGGTTGCCTCGTCGCACTGTCACACTTTGGTCAGACCGGAGTGTGCCAGCAACGTTTCAGCTCACGGCACTAGGTGCGGCTGCGATAGGTGGCGCTGCCGCCGCTGGTGTCTTTGTTCAAACGCTTCGAGAGGTGCAGACCTTCGAGGATGAACTCGACCGCGGCAGCGACGGCGCCGGGCGACTCATCGCCACCGGTGAGGACTTTGACGGGTGTCTTCAACGCATCGACCTGCTCAGCCACAGCGGCGAGTTCGGCACTCGTCATCGTCTCGCCGGTATGGGCCACTGCGCCCTCTTCGAATGCGTCGACGACTGCACGGGTCTGCGCGGGCGGCACCACCTCTTTGAAGACCGTGAGCACGGCGCCCTTGATGAGACTCTCCATGATCGCTCCATCACGGCCTTCGTCAATGGACTCAATTTCAATCTTGCCCATCGAGCTCGCCGCGAGCGCACCGAGGTCATCGACACGTGCCACGATGCTCGTTTCGCCTGACCGCAGGCCGCGTCGCAGCGCGTTCGCCGAGAGCGCTTCGTAGTTGCTGACCGACAGACGCACCGACACCCCACTGCGTTGGTTGACCTGGGTGCTCGACCGCGCAAGGTGGGAGAACGTCGCAACGACGTCGGTGAGGTAGCCGGGAACGTCGACGGTCACGGGGCCATTCGGAGTCTCGATGTCAAGCGACTGCGCCTCTTGCAACATGATGTCGACTTCGGTCTGCACTTCGAGTGGATAGTGCGTGCGGATCTGGCTTCCGAAGCGATCTTTCAACGGCGTGATGATGCGGCCGCGGTTGGTGTAGTCCTCAGGGTTGGCCGAGGCCATCAGCATCACATCGAGGGGCAGCCGGATCTTGTAACCACGGATCTGCACGTCGCGTTCTTCAAGTACGTTCAGCAGGCCAACCTGGATGCGCTCTGAGAGGTCCGGGAGTTCGTTGATCGCAAAAATGCCGCGATTGGTGCGCGGCACCATGCCGTAGTGCAACGTGAGTTCGTCGGAGAGATAGCGGCCCTCGGCGACCTTGATTGGATCGACCTCCCCGATGAGGTCGGCAATCGAGGTGTCGGGAGTAGCGAGCTTCTCGCCGTAACGGAGATCCCGGTGCACCCAGTCGACCGGGGTGGCATCGCCGTGCTCGGCAACGAGGTCCTTTGCGTACTTCGAGACCGGGTTGTATGGATCATCCATGATCTCGCTGCCAGCAACGATCGGCATCCACTCGTCGAGCAAGCCAGTCAGCGAACGGATCATGCGAGTCTTGGCCTGTCCACGTTCTCCGAGAAATACGACGTCGTGGCCTGCGAGTAAAGCATTCTCGAGCTGAGGCATCACCGTATTTTCATAACCCTGCACACCTGTAAAAAGTGGTTCGCCAGCAATGACCTTGGCAATGGCGTGCTCGCGGACTTCTTGCTTGACGGGTCGCGAAACCCATCCGGAAGCCTGGAGTTCGCCGAGTGTCGTCGCGCGATTGTTCGTCTCGTCTGCCATCCGGGGAACTTACCGCGCCCGCTCTGCCCATGTTCAGGCGAGCCAGCAACCTCTGACATCCATTTCTGCGCCAGGCGGCGGAACGAACAATGTGACTATCGGGGCCGGGCGTTGGGGGCGTACGATCACGAGCATGGCCTCCGCTTCCGTCGACCGCTGGAACGCGACGCGACGTGAACTCACCGGCCGCTGGGTCGCCACCGAGGCAGACGACGACATCCGCCGGTACGGCATCGGGCTTGACACCGACGAACACGGCTGGGAACCGGTCGAGGTCCCCGGACACTGGCGCGACACCGACAAGTTCGCTTCCAGCGATGGCCCGATCATGTACCGGCATCGCTTCAGCGCCAGCCCGCCAGCCGACGGAGCGCGCCGCTGGGTCACCCTCGACGGCATCTTCTACCAGGCCGATGTGTGGCTCGATGGCGCCTACCTCGGCGACCCCGAGGGCTACTTCTTCCCACACACCTTCGACATCACGGCACTCTCGAAGCTTGACGACCAGCACGTCCTCGCGGTGGAGGTCACCTGTGCGCCTCACTCCGGAGCGAACAATCGGCGCAACATCACCGGCGTCTTCCAGCACTGGGATGGTCTCGATCGCCGCTGGAACCCGGGCGGCCTCTGGCGGCCCGTCCACGTGTACGACACCGGCCCGGTCCGCATCGAGCGGCTGCGCGTGCTGTGCCGCGACGCCGACGACCGGCGCGCCCATGTTCGCCTGACGTCGCATCTCGACAGCGATACGCAGCGCACCGTCACCGTCCGGACCTTGGTCGACGGCGACGTGCACGATGAACGAGACCACGTCCTGGCCTTCGGTGAGAACCAGATCGAATGGAACATCGACATCTCCGAACCGGCACTGTGGTGGCCGCACACACTCGGCGAACAACCGCTGACCGACATCGCGGTCGAAGTAGTCGTCACGCCCGATACGCCTGACGCTGCGCCGCAGGTCAGCGACCGACGGATGCGCCGCACGGGGTTACGTCAAGTGTCGTGGGACAAATGGATCTGCTCGATCAACGGCGAGCAGCTCTTCCTGAAAGGCGCCAACGTGCTGCCGACCCGCGCCGGGCTGGCCAACGCCGACGACGCCGCTGTCCGACGAGACATCGAGCTGGCCGTCGAACTCGGTCTCGACGCGGTGCGCGTGCACGGCCACATCGCGAACCGCGAGGTGTACAGGGCAGCGGACGAACTCGGCATGTTGATCCTCCAAGACTTCCCACTCCAGTGGGGCCATGCCCGGTCGGTGCGCGGGCAAGCAGTCGGTCAGGCCAAAGCAGCCGTTGATGCACTCGGGCATCACCCGTCGATCATCCAGTGGACAGCCCATAACGACCCGGCCGCGACGACAGGCGCCGACCGTTCTGACTGGAAGAAGCGCACACGCACCGTGCTCGCACAGCAATTGCCGTCCTGGAACAAATCAGTACTCGATCGATGGGTGAAGCGATCCTTTGAAAAGGCCGACTCCAGCCGCGAAACAGTCGCGCACTCCGGAGTCCCGCCCCACTTCCCGCAGCTCAGCGGGACCGATACCCACATCTGGTTCGGCTGGCATCGAGGCAAAGCCGAAGACCTTGCACGGTTCGCCACGCGAGTACCGCGACTCGTGCGCTTTGTTTCGGAATTCGGCGCACACGCACCGCCGTATACGGCGCCCTTCATCGACGAACAACTCCGCAACCACGACTGGCCGAATCTGGACTGGGCGCGCCTGGAAGTCGAGTACGGGTACCAGCGCGACCAGTTCGAGCAGCTGTTCCCACCCGGGTCGTTCGAGTCATACGAACAATGGCGTAACACGACTCAGCAGTATCAGTCACATGTGTTGAAGACACAGATCGAGACACTCCGCCGGCTGAAGTATCGGCCGTCAGGTGGCTTTTGTTTCTACGCACTGGCCGACCCTGCACCCGTTATTTCGGCAAGCATCCTCGATCACGAACGCGTCCCGAAAGATGCCTTCGCCGTCGTGCAAGCCGCCTGCGCGTCCATTCTCGTCGTGGCCGACCAGCCGCCGGAGTGGATCAACGAGGGCGACCGGATGAAGCTTGACGTGCATTTGATCAGCGATCTGCGTGAACCGATCGACTTCGCCGTGGTTGACGCCGTTGCCTCGTGGGCAGGTGGTGAGCAGCGCTGGCGCTTCGGTGGCCCGGTCGGCGCCGACGACGTCGTCAAGGTGGGCACGGTTGATTTAACCGTGCCCGACACGCTCGGTGAGCTTTCGATCGAACTCACGATGACCGCTGGCGACACGGTCAGTCACAACCGCTATACCACCGCAGTCACGCTCCGACCTGGCAGCTGAAACGCAGCCAAACGCAGCGCAGGCGGTCTGAGCGGGGTCAGCGGCTTCGCGCCAAGATGGCTCCGTGGCCAAGGTCTTCGTCAGCTATGCCAGAGAGGATCAAGGCTTCCACGACCAGCTCATCGAGGAGCCCGCTGGATTGAACGGTAGGTCGATGAGGACGACCTCGGCGCATTCGTGACCGTGTGGCGTGGAGACCAGCTGCTCTCGGCGCGCGCTGCCCAACTGATCGGCGACATGCTTTGCGTCGCGTGCTCTCCACACTGCGACTCCACCATCGAATGCATCACACGCAAACAAGGGGATCTCTTCGTTGGCGGCCCAGTCGATTACGAGCCTGTCTACTGGAACGCCACCAATGCCTGTCTAGCGGGAAAGGGCCTTGCGGTTCTTGAACTTCGACCTCGCGTAGTCAGCGTTCATCGTGGCAATGTTGTCAATCGAAATCTCTTTCGGACACGCGGCCTCGCACTCGCCGTGGTTGGTACAGGAACCGAAGTGGGAATCCATCTCCTCGACCATGGCCTCGGTGCGCTTGTACCGCTCGGCCTGGCCTTGCGGAAGCAGGTTCAGGTGCGAAATTTTCGCTCCGGTAAAGAGGCTCGCAGCGCCGTTCGGACAGGCCGCAACACATGCTCCGCAACCAATGCAAGCCGCTGCATCCATCGACGCGTCAGCCACCGGCTTCGGGATCGGGATCAGGTTGGCATCGGGGGCGCCACCGGTCGGCGCAGTGATGTAACCGCCCGCTTCGACGATGCGGTCGAACGGTGATCGATCGACCATAAGGTCCTTAATGATCGGGAATGCCGAGGCACGCCACGGCTCGATCACGATCTCTGCGCCAGAGTCAAACTGCCGCATGTGGAGCTGGCAGGTTGCGGTACCGCGCTGCGGGCCGTGCGCCTGGCCGTCGATCATCAGCGAACAGGTGCCGCAGATGCCTTCGCGGCAGTCGTGGTCGAAGACCACGGCTTCCTTGCCTTCTTCGATAAGGCGCTCGTTCAAGATGTCGAGCATCTCGAGGAACGAGGCTTCGTCACTGATCTCGGGGATCTGGTGGGTCTCGAAGCGGCCCTGGGAATCGGGACCGTCCTGGCGCCAGATCTTGAGGTTGATGTTGGAGAGATTGCTCACGTGGTGTCTCTTACTTCTCAGATGCGAATCAGATGATGGGGCTGCAGCGATTACTTGTACGAACGGGTGGCGAAATGGACGACTTCGTACTCGAGCTTTTCACGATGTTCGATTGGCTCGGACGGGTTGCCGCTCCACTCCCAGGCCGTCACGTGTGCGAAGTCGTCATCGTTGCGAAGCGCCTCGCCGTCGTCGGTCTGGTGCTCGGAACGGAAGTGGCCGCCGCAGCTCTCTTCACGGGTGAGTGCGTCCTGGCACATCAAGATGCCAAGTTCGAAGAAGTCGTCGACTCGTGCTGCTTTCTCAAGTGTCTGGTTCAGGCTGGAACCAGAACCGGTGACCCGCAGATCCTTCTTGAACTCGGCGTGCAGTGCCGGGATCTCGGCAAGCGCCTTCTCGAGGCCAATCTGGCTGCGATCCATGCCGCAGTAGTCCCAGATGATCCGGCCGAGCTCACGATGGAAATGGTCAGGACCCTTCGTTCCACCGATGTCGAGGTAGCCCTGGAAACGATCTCGCGCCTCTTTTTCGGCAGTGACGAAGGCCTCGTGCGTCGTCTCCGGAATCGGCTTATTGAGCAGATCGGAGAGGTATGGCGCAATGGTGTACGGCAGCACGAAGTAGCCATCGGAAAGGCCCTGCATCAACGCCGACGCACCGAGGCGGTTGGCTCCGTGATCGGAGAAGTTCGCTTCACCAATACAGAACAGGCCAGGGATCGTCGTCTGCAGTTCGTAGTCGACCCATAATCCGCCCATCGTGTAGTGGCTCGCCGGGTAAATACGCATTGGCGACTCGCGAGGATCTTCACCGGTGATCCGCTCGTACATTTCGAACAGGTTCGAGTATCGCTCGACGATCGTGTCGAGGCCGAGGCGGTTGATCGACTCAGCGAAGTCAAGGTAGACACCATTCTTCAATGGGCCAACACCCTGACCAGCGTCGACAGCCCGCTTGGCAGCTCGCGATGACACGTCGCGCGGTGCAAGGTTGCCGAAGCTCGGGTAGATCCGCTCGAGGTAGTAGTCGCGCTCGTCTTCGGGGATTTGCGCGACGGGACGGGTCTCGTCGGCATCTTTGGGAACCCAGATGCGACCGTCGTTGCGGAGCGACTCGGACATCAGCGTGAGCTTTGACTGGAAGTCGTCGGCCTGCGGGATGCACGTCGGGTGGATCTGCGTGTAGCTCGGGTTCGCGAACGCCGCCCCTCGGCGGTGCGCACGCCACGCTGCGGTGACGTTGCACGCCATGGCATTGGTCGAGAGGTAGAAGGCGTTTCCGTAACCGCCGGTGGCGAGGACGACAGCGTGGCCTGCATGCGACTGAACCTCGCCGTTCATCAGGTCGCGAGTGACGATGCCAGCGCACTTGTCGTCGACCGTTACAACGTCGACCAACTCAATGCGGTTCCAGAGCTTGACGTTACCCAAGCCGATTTGGCGGGCGAGCTGCTGGTAGGCGCCGATCAACAGCTGTTGGCCAGTCTGGCCGCGTGCGTAAAACGTGCGGCTGACCTGAGCCCCGCCGAACGAGCGATTGGCGAGCAGGCCGCCGTACTCGCGTGCAAATGGCACACCCTGGGCGACCATCTGGTCGATAATTTTGACCGACACTTCGGCAAGTCGGTGAACGTTGGCCTCGCGTGCCCGGAAGTCGCCGCCCTTGACAGTGTCATAGAACAGACGATGCACGCTGTCGCCATCGCCCTGATAGTTCTTCGCCGCGTTAATGCCACCCTGTGCCGCAATCGAGTGCGCACGGCGAGGAGAGTCGTGGAAGGTGAATGCCTCGACCTCGTAACCGAGTTCGCCGAATGATGCAGCCGCCGATGCGCCGGCCAGGCCCGTGCCAACCACGAGGATCTTGAACTTGCGCTTGTTGGACGGGTTGACCAACTTCTGGTTGGCAACGTAATTATTCCACTTTTCGGCCATCGGGCCTTCAGGAATCTTGGAGTCGAGAGTGATGGTCATTCGCTATGTCCTTCCTGGTCGACGCAGCAGGTGATCGCGTCGGGGTCAAAATCGATAATGCCGGAGAGTGTGGCGATCGGGAACGAGACGTTGCCGACAACGATGACCGTGGCCACACCAGCAGCGGCGGCCTTGCGCCACCTATTGAATCGGGGGTTGTTTGCACCGACCGACTGGAAAAGCGACCAGGTGCCGTGGAACAGGTGGATGCCAAGCGCAATGTTCGCCACGATGTACAAGATCGCGACGGGAACACGGCTCAACGATGCATCGAGGTTGCGGTACACGGCGCCATGAACGAAGTCCGGGTTGACCCAGCCCCACGTGAGGTCAGCCAGGTGCCAAGCAATGAAGGTCAAGACAATGAGGCCAGTCCAACGCATCGAGCGGCTGGCGAAGTTGGCAACCTGGTAATCACGCTCCGACTGGTACTTGACCGAGCGAGCCTTGCGGTTGAGCTGGGTGAGCGACCACGCAGCGTGCAGGTGGAGCACAAGCGCCCCGATCAAGCCGAGGCGCAGCAGCCACAGCGTGTAACCGTGCGGCAAAATCGGCACGAGGAGTTCACGGAGGAACTCTCCGTACACATCGATGTCGTACATCCGCTCGTCGCCCTCGGTCACCACTCCCAAGTAAGCCTTGAGGTTGCCAATCATGTGCGACAGCACGAACCCGATGCCCATGAGGCCGGTGATTGCCATGACGTACTTCTTGCCGACCGCTGTGCCATAGAGGTCGAGTAGGAATGGTTTTCTCTTTGCTGCGTTCGCCTGTAAGGCGGTGCCCGTGACTGGGCCGCGGCTCAACGTTTGTGCCATGACGACGACGCTACCCCCCCACGACCGGCCGCGGCCCAGTCGACCTCAGACCATTTCTGGTGACGACCGTCGCATCGCCGGCCCGAGGGGGAGATCGGTCAGCAAAGCCAGACTTCAGGAAAGGAGCGAATCACAACGCAGACGTGACTCGTTCTGATGGTGGCATGGCAGGCGTGGAAACCGATGAGTTGGGATTTAGCCTTGCCGACCGGCCATCATGGTCTGGTTGCCCGTGCGTCAGCGCACGAGCACGTTCAGCTATCTACTTTGCCCAGGAGGCATTACCCCGTGGGATCAATTCCATATCTCGCAGCACTATCGGCCATAGCAGCCCTCGGTGTCGCGTTCTTCTATTACAAGTCAGTCGAGAAGGAGTCGCCCGGAGACGAGCGAATGGTCTTCTTGATGACCGAAATCCAGAAGGGCGCCAAGGCGTTCCTCCAGGCCGAATACAAGTGGGTCAGCGTCTTCGGCGCCGCCATGGCGGTGCTGCTGGCAGTCGTCATTGCACCGCTTGCCGCAGTCACCTACCTGCTCGGCGCAGTCCTCTCTTCGGCAGCCGGTTACGCCGGCATGACCGTGGCCACAATGGCCAACGCCCGAACCACCGAAGCTGCAAAGCAAGGCCCCGGCAAGGCACTTCCCGTCGCCTTCCGTGGCGGCGCCGTCATGGGCTTCTCCGTTGCAGGCCTCGCGCTGCTCGGTCTCATGACTACCTACATCGTGTTCGTCACGCTCCTCGAGGTCGACCAAGCATTCGAGATCGTCACGGCCTACGGCCTCGGCGCATCGACAATCGCCTTGTTCTCCCGCGTCGGCGGTGGCATCTTCACCAAGGCTGCTGACGTCGGCGCCGACCTCGTCGGCAAGGTCGAAGCTGGTATCCCCGAAGACGACCCCCGCAACCCGGCCACCATTGCCGACAACGTCGGTGACAACGTCGGCGACGTCGCAGGCATGGGTGCCGACCTCTTCGAGTCGTATGCCGGCTCGATCATTGCTCCAATCTCACTCATTGCCTTCTCCACCGCCGGCGGCCTCGCTGCCGAACAGGCGAGCGACATCGGCACCATCGAGTTCCTCGTGTTCCCAATGTTGGTCGCCTTCATTGGCATGGTCGCTTCGATCATCGGTTCCTTCCTCGTCAAGGGCGGAGATTCCACCGACTCGAAGCACCTCAGCAAGGCACTTCACCTTGGCACGAACGTCGCCATGGGGATCACCGCCGTCGGCGTACTCGCCGGTTCGTTCTGGATCTTCGGCGGTGACGGCAAGTCTGACAAGCCGTGGGGCTTTGCGGTTTCCGTCATCGGTGGCCTGGTCATTGGTTGGGCGCTCGGCAAGACCGCTGAGTACTACACCTCGGATCACTACAAGCCCGTCAAGGACATTGGCAAGCAGACCGAGACCGGTCCGGCTACCACTGTCCTCAAGGGCATCAGCATCGGCATGCAGTCAGTGGCAGCTTCCGTCGCACTGATTCTCGCCGGCGTCGGCGTCGCCTATTGGGGCGGCCAGCAGGCACTCGACAGCGAAATCGGTGGCCTGTACGGCATCGCCATTGCCGCAATCGGCATGCTCGCAACAACCGGCATTGTCGTGTCGGTCGATGCCTACGGGCCGATTGCCGACAATGCCGGCGGTATCGCCGAAATGGCCGAGCTTGACCCGTCAGTCCGTGAAGTCACCGACGCCCTCGACTCGCTCGGTAACACCACCGCAGCAATCGCCAAGGGCTTTGCCGTTGGCTCCGCCGCACTGACTGCGCTCGCACTCTTCAAGAGCTTCGAGTTCGCTATTGCCACTGCTTCGAACAATGAGACAGTGCTGAATCTCGACATCGGGCAAGTTGATGTCTTCATCGGCCTGTTCATCGGAGCGGCGCTCCCGTTCCTCTTCGCTGCACTTACGATCGACGCCGTCGGCCGTGCCGCAGCGCAGATGATCGAGGAAGTGCGTCGCCAGTTCCGGGAAATCCCGGGCCTGCGTGAAGGCCTTCCTGGCGTCATCCCCGACTCGGCACGCTGTGTGGCCATCTCGACCGAAGCCTCGCTCAAGGAGATGATCGCCCCCGGCGCCCTCGCCGTGGTCGTACCGCTCGTCGTCGGCTTCGTCAGCGTCGATGCGCTCGGCGGCATGCTTGCCGGTGCACTCGTCACCGGCTTCGCCCTGGCCATCTTCATGGCCAATGCCGGCGGCGCTTGGGACAACGCGAAGAAGTACATCGAAGCCGGCGCACACGGCGGCAAGGGTTCCGACCAGCACAAGGCTGCCGTTGTCGGTGACACCGTGGGTGACCCCTTCAAAGACACCTCTGGCCCGTCGATGAACATCCTCATCAAGGTCATGACGATCGTCAGCCTGGTGTTCGCATCAGCCTTCGTCTGATCAACACTTGAACAACTGAACGGAGGGCGGGCCTGCAGGGCCCGCCCTTCGTTGTTTCCGAGGTTGCTCAGTCGTCGTTAGGCGTGTCAGCAACGAAGTCAATGAGCTGCTCGACCGCGCCGACCAGCTCAGGCGTCAGGTCAGCAAACGTGTGGACCTGGTTACGCAGACGCGGCCAAAAGCCTTCGAACGGCGCACCGAGTGCAGCGCACAGTCCTTCCTTCCACGTGACCTCCGGGTCGTACGCGATGTCGGGCCAAGCGTCAAGGCCAATCACCTTCGGCCGAATGCCAGCCCAGACGTCGACGAACGGATGCCCCGTGATCAAGACGTTCGGATCTTTCACCGTCTGAGCAATGCGCGTCTCTTTCGACCCTGGCACGAGGTGGTCGAGTAACACGCCGAGCTTGCGCTGGCGGCCCGGCTGAAACTCACTGACCATTGCCTTCAAGTCGTCAGCACCGTGCAGGGGTTCGACGACGACGCCGAGATCGCGAAGGTCGTCGCCCCACACATGCTCGAGGAGTTCGGCGTCATGTTTACCTTCGACCCAGATACGACTGGCACGAGCAACGCGAGCTCGTCCATCGCTGGCAACCGATCCTGAAGCCGTCGTCCGCTGTGTTACCGACTTGACCTGTTTGGGCCGCACCAGCGTGATCGGCTTGGCGTCGATCAGAAACCCGCCCGGCTTCCACGTGAAATGTCGGAGGTACTGCGCGCTGTCTTTGAGCGTCACACCCTCGGCGTTCCAGCGAGCGATGCTGCCAACGAAATGGCTCGACCGGTCTTCGATCACCATGCCGATTTCGACCACGATCGATGGATATTCCTTCGGCTTCGCGCGGCCCATCCCGCCGTGGGAGTACTCATCCATGATGTCGCCGCTGAAACTCATACTCGAAGCCATTCAGCATGACACGGGAACCAGCGCCCGTCGCGGCACGTCGAACTTGCATGGGGAAAAACACGACACACACCACAACAGCCATCACGCGCCTGACAGTGGTCGGGTTCGCCGCCGTTCTGACACAGTCTGCCTGCGGCTCAAACGACGACAGCAACGATGCGACCGCTGACCCGGCGAACGTCGATGCACCAGCCGAAGAAATAGCTGCCGACGCGGCCGCTGCTTGCAAAGTGGGCAACGCGTTGTTCTCGAGCGCGGACACGACTTGCGCCGGACCTCACCAGGCACCGAGCACCGAACCAATCGCCCTCGCCCCCCCCGACCCGGGCTGAGCTGACGCTTTCAGCAACGGCTGGAGCGCCATTTGCGTCGAAAGATCGGTTGGCATTCGACCCGGTTCTTCGACGCAAACAGCGTTTCGCGGTCAGGTGATCACTCGGCGGTGCCAGCCGTCAGCAGTCAGGACGAGGTCACTCTCGCTGCCGTCCGGGAACCGGAAGGGCGCACGGACACCACTGTGCGCAACGGCGGCCGGCAAGATCAGTTGACCGAGAGACGTGTCGTCGCCAGTAGTCCATCGATGCCAGCGGCAAGCGGGTACCTCTGTGAGCTCGACGGCTGGTTCGCCGAGGATCTCGATCGAGCCGTGCACGACGCCTGCCTGCTCGTAACCGGTCGACATGTCGGGCTGCGGGGCGAGGTGCTGCTCGGCCGCCGTGGCGTACCACTCGAGGTCAAAAGCAATCGGCGTCGGAGTGCCGTAGCCCCGACCGAGTGCGTCCTCGGGGTCATCGAGCGATGCCGCGTAGGTTTCGTTGCCGATGGTCCACTGTTCCATCGGAGCTTCACGCATGTGTTCGGCCCACATCGCTTCGCCTTTGACAATGAATGGGTCGGCAAGCCTGACCGGCACGTCAAAGTCGGTGATGTGGAGCAACGGTCGATCGGCCCGCGCGAGCGCTGCCCAGTACCAGGCCGTCCGGCCGACAATGCGATGCCCGGAGATCACACCGAGGCTGGCGTCTGCGGTCCATGCGGCAAAGACCCACTCTTCGACACTGCCTGGATGTCGGCCGTCGTGGAGGCCGCCCGTACCAAAGTTCGCTGCGAAGTCCGCCATCATCAGGCAGACTACGGGAGTGTTGCGATACCTGAGCCTCGACTGGATCAACGCCCTGACCGCAGAAGTGGCAGCAAGCGAACAGCTCCGGGATATTTCATCGACGCACACGATCGGTGTCACGCAGGTCGTGTCGGACGGCCCCGAGGGCGACATCACGTATCACTTGCAGGTGGGCGACGGCTCGGCCTCGTTCGGCGCAGGCGTGGCAGACCCCGAAGACATCAAGATGGAACAGGTTTGGGATACCGCAGTTGCTGTGGCGGTCGGCGAGCTCAACGCGCAGGAAGCCTTCATTAGCGGTCACATCCGCCTGTGGGGCGACCAGCAGAAGTTGCTCGACAACCAGGCGGTGTTCGGGGCACTCGACGCAGTGTTTGCCCGCGTGAAAGAACGCACGACCTACGAGTGACACGCCGGCTGCTTCGATGGCTCGTTTAGTCTCGGCGCATGCCAGAGATGCCCGATATCGAGGCACATGCCGAGCGACTCGATCGCCAGTTCTCCGGCCGCGTACTCAACGGGTTCGCGCCGTTCAACTTCACGGCGCTCAAGACCGCGGTTCCTGCACCTGACGCGGCATACGGCCTGCCGTTGCTGAGCGTCGGCCGCCGCGGCAAGTATCTGATTCTGCGTTTCGAGCCAATCAGCTTCGTAATCCACCTCATGCAGGGCGGCAGGCTCCTCGCCGACACGAAGCTCTCCGCGAAGCCCCGCGGCGGCCAAGCCCGCTTCAGCTTCGAACCCATCGAACGCGACGACGGCGGTATCGACGAGACAGCGTTACTACTTACCGAACAGGGCAAAGAGCGGCGCGCCGGGGTGTGGTGTGTGCCGTCGGCCGACTTGGAATCGACGCTCCCACTCGCCAAGCTCGGCCCCGAAGCAGCCGGAATTGACCCGGCCGACTTGGCTGAGTTGTTTGCAGCGAAGTCGATGCGCGTGCACGGCTTCCTGCGGCATCAAGCGATGGTGGCGGGCATCGGACGTCGACTCTCGAACGAAATCTGCCACGCCGCACAGATCTCACCATTCGCCACAACCAAGCAGCTCGGCGCCAGCGGTGCCGCCAAGGTGGCAGCAGCCATTGACCATTGCGTCGCCGACGGGCTGGCCTACGAACGGACCAGGGGCGACATGAGTTCGTCGAAGGACCGTCCAAGTGCGGTTCACAGTCGCACTGGCGAGGCCTGCCCGGTCTGTTCCGACACCATCCGAGACGTCAAGTATTCGAGCTACACAGTCAACTACTGCGCGACCTGCCAGACCGGCGGCAAGGTGCTGGCTGACAACACCACCAGCAAGTTCCTGAAGTAGCGGTCACACTGCGCCTGGCACAGTGTGACCGCAGGCTGTCCTCGCTTGGGGTGACCCTCGTCGCTCACCTGCGACCCTTCCCAAGTGAGTCGTTAGCGTCCAATTGTGACTGAACTCGCCGCCCATCGTGCCACCGCCGCTCCGGCCGCGCAGGAGTACCGCATGGGCCAGCGGGAACTGCTGACGCTGATGTCAGCGATCATGGCGCTGATGGCGCTCGGCATCGACACAATGCTGCCCGCCTTCGACGAGATCCGCACGACGTTTAACCTCGGCGAAGCATCCCCTCGCGCTGGGCAGGTGATCACGGTCTTCTTTATGGGACTCGCCATCGCCCAACTCGCCTGGGGGCCAATCGCTGACCGCTTCGGCCGTAAGCCGGTGCTGTACGCCGGCAGCGCCATCTATATCGCTGGCGCCGCCGGTTCGGCATTGGCGCCAACCTTCGAGCTGCTGCTTCTGAGCCGCTTCATCTGGGGCATTGGCGCGGCCGGCGCACGGGTGGTTGCCACTGCGATCATCCGCGACCGCTTCGAGGGCAGCCAAATGGCCAAGGCAATGTCGCAGGTAATGGCCGTCTTCATGCTCGTGCCGATCCTCGCTCCGACCATCGGTGCCGGCATCATTGCCATTCTCCCTTGGCGCGCCATCTTCTGGTTCTGCGCGATCTTCGCCGTGGTGATCACGTTGTGGAGCGTCCGGATGCGCGAGTCGCTCAACCCAGCGAACCAGCGGCCACTGCAGTTCCGCTCAACGACGAAGGGCTACGTCGAAGTCGCGCGCACGCCGGTCACATCGGGCTACACCAACGCGACGATCTTCTTGCAAGGCGTCTTCACGACGTACCTTGCGAGCAGCGAGCTGATCATCAGCGAGGTATTCGACCGGAAAGGTCAGTTTCCGCTGATCTTCGGATTGGTCGCCCTGCTCTTCGCCGCCGGAGCGATCATCAACGGCCGAATTGTCGTGCGGGTCGGTGTACATCGGCTGATCAACACGGCTTACGCACTACTGATCCCGGCCACCCTGGTGCTCTGCGTCATCTCGATCGCAGCCGGCGGGCAACCAAGCATCTGGGTCTACATGCCAGTTCTCGCTCTCACGTTGTCGTCGTTCATGTTCCTGATGCCAAATCTGAACACCGCTGCCCTCGGTCCGGTCGGCCACTTGGCTGGCACTGCGTCTGCGTACGGCGGAGCGATCCGGATGGCAGGAGGCGCCGTACTCGGCACGATCGTCAGCGCATTCGTGAGTGACTCGACGACACCGTTCTCTATCGGCATCGCGGTGCTCTGCATTGGCTCCTGGATCGCCGTGCTGCTCGTACGCCGACGTTCGCCCGAGCTGGCCACCGACCACTTACAGACTTCGGGCCCAATCACCGTCTCGTGACATTGCCAGCCGGGCGCTGAGTTGCACCCGGCGGGCACAGAGTTGCGAAAGGGGCCTGACCCCATTCGCAACTGTGCGTGGG
>Ga0115001_10000039_pt1 | contig 72688 bp, 81 predicted proteins | sample ArcticOcean_MG_C_12_FD_89869 | JGI IMG/M metagenome (GOLD analysis project Ga0115001, IMG submission 89869) | Marine microbial communities from western Arctic Ocean - ArcticOcean_MG_CB8_130 | ecosystem: Environmental > Aquatic > Marine > Oceanic | place: Arctic Ocean: Canada Basin | collected... | reverse complement strand
CAATATAGAATTTACCACTGATTTAAGTGGGATTGAACAAGGACCAGAATTTACTGCTGATGACGACGCTAACGATGCAAAATATAAGGGGTGGCAAAAATTAGGAGCTGAAGCTTTCGCAACAGGATTTATTGAAACACTCGCTGAATTACCAGATATATGTAACACATCAAAAAGTGGTAGTGGTAAAAAAGGAAAAAAAGGTAATAAAGGCACAGAAAGTGGTGGTGGTTATGGGTACGCTGCTTACCCAGAAAACGAAGGCAAAGGTATGGAGTATGATTTAGGTTTAGACACCGAAGGTGAGGTTACTTTACAATTTACAGCTTACCATATACCAGACATGTTTCAAATAACATATAACGGTGTGACACACACTAGTAGTGGTCCTGGTGGGGAAGGATTTGTATCAAATAATTTTAAAACTTGTGACGAAGGGACCAGTTGTTGGAATCGTTACACAAAAAGAATTAACAAACTTAATAAAAGAATTACTAGTGATGAGGAAGGTGTAACAGACGCTGAGGGTAGAACAAAGTCATTATCAGGTGCCAATAGGAGAATGTTGAAATTTACTCACGGAATAGAAACACCTAAGAGGATAGGTAGGGAATGGATTATAGATTTCTTTGAAAAATTCAAACCAGGTTCCAGAAGTTTCTTTGGTAAGATGTTTAATGATAAGAAAAGAATGAAGTATAATAAAAACTTTACTGACGGATACGCAAGTTATGATGATGAAGGTAACCCTAAAACTAACAGAAGTGGTAAGATAATATCTAAAACTGTTAAAGGTAAGGACGTTTGGGATAAAATAAACGATATATGGATGGTGTTGGATGATAACTTAGATAGTGAAAAAAATGACTCTTCAAAAAACACAACAAATAACCAAAAAGAAATAAATAAGCTACAAAAAGAATTCGACGAATTAAAAGCGATTGGTAGTCCTGGAGAGTATTCTGAGTTGATGTCTAAAAAACTAGGTAAAATGGGTTTCCCACCTGTTGTAGGTACTAATGGTTCCTTAAAATTTGAAAAGGTGGCGGGTGTTGATAAAATGTATTTACAAGTTTTTGCACCTTTAGATGGTACTGTTTGGGGTATGAAAGTAACCTGTAAAGACTTAGGTGGTCCATCAGCTTAACAAAATCAATTAACTAAAACTAAGACAGGTACAGCCCATTCACAAAACTCAGTAACCTTTAAAACACTAACAGCTCCAAACTTTAAAGTTGTTCCACTTGGAGATTCAAACAACATTCCCTTTCTATGACTAGGAGACGTAATCCAAGAATTAACAACTCTTTGAGCTAATTTTTCTAAATCACCACCATATTTTACAAAATTAATACTGGTTAAACACTCAATACCCCACGAGTTTTTATTGTAGTAGTGTTTTATTCTGTCCTGAGCTCTCTCCATTTCTACAAAATTTTCTCTATCTTCTACCTCGTAGTGAGAAAGGGTTATATCTCTATCTGATAAATAATAAGCGTGATGATAAGCAGCATCATAAACTTTATCATTCCATTTTACAGCTAATAAACCCTCAGACACACGGAATTGATTAACTTTGTCAAAGATAAGTTTTTCTAACTCAGGAACTCTTTCTTGTGAAAAAGACACTAAAGTCAGTATGGTTAATAAGAATGTGATTAATTTTTTCATAGTGTAAAGATATGGGATTTAAGTTAAACAACTAAGTTAATTGTATTATAGTATACGAGATATTTTAATAAATGTTTCAGGTATTTATGTTATATGAAAAAGAATGTCTTAGCTGAAATTAATAGAGTTCGTGAAATAATGGGAGTTATTAACGAACAAAAAGTAAAAACTGTTGTTGGTCAAGAAATTGTAGAAGGACCAATGAGTAGAGTGTTAAATGACTTAATTAAAGAAAAACAAGGTGAATTATTAAAAAATTGGAAATTTTACATAACAAGTAATAGTGGTTCAATTTTCTTACAACTAGCAAATAAAGAAACCCAAGAGTCCTCTAAAAAAAGAAGGTTTATTGAAAATCCAGCAACCCAGAGACAAGAGATTAATTTAAATAAGCCTATTGTGTTACCAGTTTCTATTGGTGGTGTAGGTTTGTTTGAGGGATTAAATAGTTATGAGGACTTTAATTATTTCTTTAATACAAATACAGAAGCTTCAGATAAACTAAAAAAACAAATACAAAATTTAAAATTAAATATTGAGGTTTATTCTGTTGGTGGTGCTGGTAAAATAGAAATATATTTAGGTGACAATAATAGAAAAAATAGAAAAAAGTACGAACCAAATGTCTTTAGTTTGGAAGATGGTGTACCAACAAGTATTTTACTACCTTTAACTGAGGGTCAAGGTGGTAATAGTGCAGCTATAGAAGTAAATAAAGATACATTAATATCTATTAGTAGTGGGAATCTAGCATCTTATTTACCCTTTTTAACTCTTAGAGCACCAGTAATTGAAACTGAACCTGAAATACCAGATGTATTCGCTAGAGATATAGTGTTTAAATTACAAGTGACAGACCCATTTGAATTTGATTCACCAGATATAACCGAAAACGCTAAAAATGAAATTAAAGCGGGGTTAGATAGGTTGGTAGGTAAATTAGAAGAGGAGGGTGCCTATGAACAATATATTAACAGTTCAATTAAAGGTAAAGATATTATTGTTAACGCTTATTCTTCTATAGACGCAAAATCTGATGAAGTAGGGGGTGGTGATGTAAGTGATTGTAGTCCAGGTGGTACAACTACTAGAGCACAGTATAATTTATGTTTAAGTCAAAAGAGAGCGGAAACTATAGTTAACTACTTAAAATCTGAATTTCCAGAAATCTTTGGAGAAACTAACCTAATAGCAAAAGGTATGGGCGAATTAGAATCTCCTAATAGTGTTAATGAACCATACCGTCTCAAAGCAACTGCAGAACATATAAAGAAATATCCCGAGTTAAAACTTAGACTTGGACAATCGTTTAGAAATCCACCACAATTGAAACACAGTAACGAGAATAGAGTTGCAACAGCAGCAGACCGTAAATTTGTTATTAATATGCCTGAATTTACAATCACCAAGTTCGACTAATCATCCAACCAAACAACATTAAGTGTAACGTAAGTTCCACCAAAGGTATAATGTGAACTTACAGAACCATATTTGAACATAATTTTTGAAGATAATAAAAGTTTGTGGTGTGGTGGTGAATTAATCCACCCATTAATAACTCTTTCAGCTATTTCATTAATTGTTAAATCTTTATTACGGACGCGGGCCAAATTTTCACCAACACTCTCCCAGTTACCACTAACACCCTCACTTACTCTATCACCTAATCTACGAACCTCGACATGACCTTTAATGTCGATAGATTCATCATGACTTATATTTTTAATTTGTGTTTGGTAATAATTGTGTTTTTCAGAAACTTTAAATAATTCCTGATTCCAAACCCAAGCGTTTAAACCATTAGAAATTCTATATTCATTCACAACTCTAAAGATTTCTTTATCTAGTTGTGTCTGACCATAAGAAGTTATGGTTAATATTAATAATAAGATTGTGATTAATTTTTTCATAGTACAAAGATAATAAATTTAAGTTAAACGACCAAGTTAATTGTATTATAGTATACGGTAAAACTATCAAAAGGTTTTAGTATATTTATAATATATGCAAGAGTTGAGAAAAATATTAATAGGTGAGGGTAAATATACCGACCACGTAATAACCAGAAAGCTACCAATAAAAATAGATAACGCTTTATATACGTTAATTCATTTTATTGGTGGGTTAACAACACGGGAAGTTATCAACTTTGCAAATAAGGCAACAGGTGACGATATAGAAGAACTTTATAAATTACTAATAGATTTTCCAAACACAATACAAGCCATAATGCCTTTAGCTGGTAACTACAAAGTACTTCTAAACTCAAAACAATACCAGGAAATAGTAAAGTTAGTAAAACTAGAATATGAGACTGAAGTTATAGAAGAAGAGGCTATTCCTCTACCTGGTGATGATGGGTTTTACACCACAGACACCAATCCATATTTTACAAATTACATCTCCCCCAAACTAAAACAAAGATTATTTAAACATTGGGATTCTTTGGGTGAAGCGGACTATAACTCATTAAAACTTTTTGGTGTTGATGATGATTACTTTAGAGATGAAACAAGTGGGTTCCATAATGTGGGTGATGTTTTGTATCCTGTATTAGCGTTAGAGTGGTTGGGTGGTGTAGAAAATACTAAGTTTACAAAACAAGGGTGGGAAACCACTAGTGAAATGGGGTTCGAGAATCTCAAATTTAAAGTAGAACCTATTGGTTTTGATTATATGTTTGACGAGTCAGAAAACTTTGGTGAACAGGGTTATGCTTGTTGGGATATTAGAGTTCTTATAGATAAGGATGGTGATTTGGGGTTACCGGTTAATCCTAAATTTATAAACAACTACGGTGATTACACACCATACATACAAGACTTATTCCCAGAAAGTGCACAAAATAAATTAAGTTCTTATCGTACCTACACTAATGAACAAATGGAGTTAATAGAAGGGCTTTGGGAGTATTATTATGAGGAAGCCAGTGAATACTCTAGCCAATTCTGTAAAGTTGAAGTTAAGTTAGTTTAACCTTAGTTACAAACTTTTTTATAAGCGTATTCCCACCTTTCACACATATCCTTCCATTTATGTTTATCTTGGGAATACATCTTTTTTAACTGTTTATCAAACTTAGTTCGTAACTTCAATCTATCCAAATTATTATGGATTTCATACATAGTATTTTCTTGGTTGCTAGTCATTTCTTTTTATTTAAATAATACAATTTTTTATGTTGGTTTACAAATTATAAATAGTATAAATTAAACAAGATTTAACTAATATTTATAATAAAACATAAAGATGAGTATAATAGTTACAGATAAAGAAAGTCGTGAAATTAGAAATTTATATTTGATTGAACAAAATACCAAATTTAAAGGTAAAAAGTTTGATAAAAAAATGAAAAAAGAAAATAAACAAAATATATTTAACGCTATAGAAAGTGTTGGTGTTGGAGATATTTTTAATTTAAATATGTTGCATAATAGCGCCTCAAAAGACGCGTTTAGAGCATTAGTAGATTTTTTTGATGGGTACCTAAATGTTACAGCCAAAATAGGTAAGGCAGTTTTACTATCTAGAGACGGATATTTTAACAAAAAGAATTTAGAAAGTATTTTATTCACACCAGATGGGAGACTAACATTTAAAACAACTATGTCTAATATAGATTATCTTGATAAAAGTATGGGTTTATTTTCTGGTGGGGTTAAATTAGATAAAAAATTAAGGAACATAAAAAAACAAGTTAGAAAATCAGAAGATTTTTTAAATACCATTTTAAAATATATAGATTGGGATAAAGCTTTTAACGATGCGGGTAGTGAAAAAACAGAAGGTGAGTCCACGTGGTCTAGTATTGATGATTTTCTCATTAAAAAAAGAAGGGACCAGATGTTAGACAAAGCCATAACATATGTTTCATAATTTATTAACACCAAACAACTAACTAATTAGAAATTAATAGTAAGTTGGTTGGGGTTGTCATATTCTTTGGTTACCAAACTAAATTTTTTAATTTTTATTCTATACTCTAATTTTCTATAGTGAGACGAAACTAACGTACCATCCTTACGACGATAACCTTTTATTTTTATATAATAACCTTTAAAACCCATAATCGTTTAAATTTTTTCACCACGTTTAACCCAATAGTAAAATTTATCCATACTAAAATGTGAACTTATAACTAACCCACGTTGTCTCAACTTACCAATACTAATTAGGGATTTTTGGTTGGTTATACACACACCAACTAATTTATACGATTTAAGTTTTTCTTTCACACTACAAAGATAAAAAAAATATACCAAATAGACAAACTAAACTTGGTGTATATTTATAGTAATACTAAAAACAATACAAATGGGAAAAAAAATTACATTAACAGAGAGTGATTTAATTAAATTAATTGAACAAAATATCGAAGACGCTATGTATATGGATGTTGATAATGTTGATAATGTTGAATATTACGAACCAGAGGAAGAAGAGGAGGGTGGTGTTAAGGAAATATTATCCCCTGAAGAAATTGTTGGGTTATTAGAAGACCAAATAGTACAACTACAAGATAGGGTACAATACTCAGAAGAATTACTAGCTGATATATTAGAATATAATGAATCGTTAATGAGTGATTTAATGGACAGCCCAGACCTAAACCTAAGAAAATCTAAACAAAAACTTAGAGCTTTAGAAACTAGAGCTGGTAGAGAAATATTTTGGTTAAAATCACGAAGATTGTAATTATTTTAATATTTCTTTCACTTTAGATAAGTGCTCCGTATATTTAAACTTCAAAAGAACTATGAAGATTAAAGAAATTGTAAACCATTATCAAGATGTAGAACGAGGAATAATAAACCTAGGTTTTACCCTTGAAGATAATCCACACACCACATATCATTTAGAAGTTGAAGAAAGTGAATTAGAACAATATTGTGATTTATACGAATCTAGAGATTGGGTTGATTCGGAATCTGAGGTTATTATGGGCTTAAAAGATACGATAAATTCAGATTCACTACATGAAGCTTTAGAGAGTTATTTATACGATAATCCAGATTGTATATTGGAGACGACATAATATGTGTTATTTGGTGGACAATAGTGGTGTCTTATATATTTATATATATGAAGTTTAAATTTACCGAAACCGAACTTATAACATTAATAGAAACTATTATTGAAGATATGGAATTAGAGATGTCTGACGAATTGGATATGGAGACCGAATTGGATGAACAAGGTGATGGTGGTGGTACGGGTGTTTCTGGTGATGGTGGTGGTGTTGGTACAGCTGTAATGACCCCTTGGAACTCTAATATAGCTAGGGGTGTAGCAAATCAAGTAGGGGTGTCAGTCAATAATTCTACAGAAAAAGGAATAGGTAGGGGGAAAGCAAATCCATTATGGTAAATAAACAAATAATAATATTAAAAGAATCAGAATTAATAGAACTTATAAAGAGTTCTGTTAAGGAATTGCAAAACGAACAGTTCCTAGTGTCCCCAATTCTTACAACCTCACCAATTTATATTTCGTCTAGTCCAATTACGGTAGCAGCTACTAGTAACCCACTTGTTAGTACCCTTGGTTCTAACACTAGTGTAAATTGGGCTACTAGTTTACTTAGATTTTTTAATAGTGGACAAAAACAAGCAATAAGTAATACTTGGAGAGGTGCTAAACATTATACAACGAAAACACCAGGTGGTGTGGTTGGTTGGGCCCAGGCCGACATATTAAATAACACCCCTTGTCCTAAGGATGAACTTTGTGGTTTAGCTGATTTTTTCTATTATCTTTTTATCGAATGTGAAGGGTGGAACGAGTGCACACGTAGAGGTTTAGACGCTATAGCTATAATTACCGCTTTTATACCTGGGTACGGACAAGTTATATCCATTATATCTGGTCTAGCTAGTGGTTTTATGGCTCTAGAAGATGAAGCGTATGGAGAGGCAGCGTTTAGTCTAACGTTTGAGTTATTTCCAATAACCAGAATGTTTAAAAGGAGTGGTGCTGTAAATATTGCTGAAAAAGAGTTGGTGGAAGTTATTCAAAAAATGTCTCAGAAAGAACTCACACAAGAAACTGTAGAACAAATGTCCAAAGAGCTATCAACAAAACAACTTAAATTCATACAAAATTTAGCAGACCAAGATTTAAAAGCGTTAGATAAAGAAATCATGGCATCATTCAACAACCCAGCTAATCAAAAAATGATAGATGACCTTTTAGGTATCCAATGGGATGATGTAAGTCAAATTACTAACCTTAATATGACACGACAAGAATTTAAAACAATGCAGAATACATTTAGAACCCAAGCCGAACAGATGGGTGTGTACGACGACATTATAAGTAATCTAAATTTATTCAAGAGAGAATTAAAGTTTGTTGGTGTTGGTTTAGGTACAGCTATAGTATCTAGTGTGTTGGTAGAGTTAGGTGTCAGATTTTTTACTGACGAAATGACAGAAGAACAAACCAAAGAACTTAAAACCTTAACAGAAACTGAAAATATGTCTGACGAAGACTTTATCTCTGCAATTCAAAGAAATCCCAAATTCATGGAATGTTTCTTTAATGGTGCACTTGAAGCTTTATTGGGTGGTTGTAGTCCAATGTTTATATCGTGGTTGCATGGTACCAACCCATTTGAAGTAGAAAAAGGAACTACAAATGAAGAACTTTGGGATATGTGGACAAAAAAGCGAGATAAGGAAACTTTAAAAGATGAGGTAGAAAGAATTTTAAGATTATATTGGGAACAAGAAAATAGTATAGGTGTAGAATGTAAAAAGAAAGCGTGGGACAAAGTTATACAATGTAGAGAAGGTATAAATTCACTAATTGAAGATTTAAAATAAACATATATGAAAAATAGGTTATTAACAGAAGAACTTAAAAGAATGGGTGGACTAATGACGTACAACCCAAGTAAAACACTAACAGAACAAAAAAAGGTGATAAATAGTATTATTGACGATGTTGTCGACCCAATCACAAAATGGTGGGGAAAGACTTTTGATGGGGAATATGGGTGGTTAGTTGACATAGATGATGCTGGTGTTGAAAAACTTAGAATTAGTAATCTCTTAGACGAGATGGGAGAATCGATATCACCAAGGATGTTAGAATTTGAAGAATTGGTTAATGGTAATAGTTGGGATTCTTTTAATACAGGGTTTAACTCATTAAACGATTTTATGGATGATATGATAGTTGGTAATACTTCTTCAGATTATAAAAGGGCACTTATGAAAATATTTTATTCTGATGTTGAAGATGTGCCAAAAAATGCAAAGAAAATAATAGGTGATAAAAATATAATGTCCGATTTGATTGACGAAGTGGAAATATCATTAAATAAAGATTCAGTAGACGATATTTCAGAGTTTCTTTTTGATGTAAAGTTCAAGGACTTAAAGTTACCCGGGCATACACTTCTAGTAAAAAACGTCAACAGAAGTGTTAAAAAACAAATTAAAACTTTAGCTAACAAAGCTGAATTAGCCGCGAAAAAACTATCCAGTAAACCCGCAGCTTGGGCGTCTTTTAAGACAAGAACGTATAAATTAGCAAAATTATTCTTTACTGTTTTAACTGCTTCATATGCTGTAGAAAGTATATTTAGTTTTTTTAGTGATAAAAACTTAAACTTGTTAGATGGTGTCGGTGAAGGTACTGATGCTGAATTAGTTACAAATGCTTTTAAGACTTCTTATTGGATGGAAATGACAAGAGACTGGCCTCCTATCGAACAAAACAAACAATTATTAAATACAGACGAATTAAAAGAAATTTATACTAAAATGAAACTTCAGTTGGATAATTTTGATAATGACCCAATAGCCACAGCTGGGTTCTATGATGTAGATGGTGACATAAAATCAATACTACAAGCTTCACAATTTACAGACTATTATAATTTAGCTGGTACTGGTAACAACTTATTAAAAGATATGGCCGAGGCTATGTCAATAAAATATGCCAAAGGAGGTATAAACACAATGATTAAAGATTTTCTTGATGATGAAAACATATCATTCGTATTTGACCAAATAAAGAGTTTGAATATAACTGTGGGTGCTGATTCTAAAACTAAATTAACTGATGAAGAAGTGCAGAGTAGGGTATTTAGTTCTCTACCCGAATACCCAACAATGATGGAAACTGGTGAAGGTAATAGTTACCAAAAGTGGTGTTCAACGATGGTACCAGGACAAACTATATCCATTGTATATTACCAACTTCTGGTCGACTACTGTGGTGAAGAAAATACTGGAGTAGGTTGTAAGGCTACTGCTTGGGTAGATAAATTAAAAGGGATACCAGTTGGTGTGCAAAACTCTATACACAAAACCGCTTTAGGGGAAGCGTGTTTTGAGGTGGCTACAGGTGAGGATGAAGATGGGTGGCCAATGTGTACAGGTGAATTAGCGAGACATACTCTGGAGTTTGATGGTACTGAGTTTAAGAAAATTGTCAATCAGAACATAAACGCTTTAAAAAATAATGATGAAGAATAACAGAATTAAAGAATTAATAGAACGGTTTACGATAGACGGAAACACCTTTGGTTTGGCCAAGGTACTACTAGAACAAACATCAAAAACTTGTCCGTGTAAGTTAGGGGGTGTTGATTTTAAAAACTCATCAGAAGAAAATAATTATGTGGATGCCCAACAGCAACCACTGAAAAAACTAATGCCAAATGAGAACTATAAATGGGATGGTACGGGTGTTGAAGATGTAGATACCGGTTGTTTCGATGAGTATCCTTGGGATACGTTAACAATTTATAGAACAAGTAGTCCTGATAATGGAAAAACAGTTAAGGATGTGGTTGAGACTATATTAACAAATGGAAACAACCAAACAATACAAGACGTACCAAACATATGTAGAATATATAGGTTATTAGGTATAATAAAATCAGACGTTGATGGTGGTAAAAGAACATGCCAAGAATTATATGTTGGTGACGGGACAAAAGACGCTCTATTAGAGGATTGGATGGAAAAACTCTGTGAACTGTCTTCTAATTTATGGTACCCACCAGATGAAGCTGAACTGGCAAATTTAAAAAGTAAAGAAGGTCTGGTGGTATTCCAACTACCCAGTGGTGACCTAAAAGATGTTTTACATAGAAAATTTGAGGATTTAGTGGCTGTAGAATTGGGGTTGGACCCATCTAATAAAAAAACTAACACTTATACTGGGTGTGTTCATTATTATAACGTACCTTATAGTCTTTCTGATGAGTGGTTTGATGATGGTCGAAAAAAAGGACCAGTAATGGGCAATTATAAAGCTTTTGCTGTTAAATTTAAATGTCTACCAGAAAACTCTAAATATAGAAATGAAAATTTACAAATTGTAAATTTAAATCACCCATCGATAACTAGGTTATACGGGAACAACAACAGTAGTGAAGTAGAAACTACACAAACCAACACCGACAATAAAGATAATAATAACGACAATAAAGATAATAATAACGACAATAAAGATAATGTGGGTAAGTATGATGACATAACTTGGTTATAACTAATAAAAAAAGGACCTTAATTGGTCCTTTTTTTATTTGGTGGAGGTGGGGGGTATCGAACCCCCGTCTTGCTCATCTTCTATTAATGTCTATCCTACACGTTTAGTTTATTCCTTTGTCTTTGACGAACCCTATAGAATAAACAACCTTTGGGACCATCGCAACTGTTCCATTAAAGTCTTTGTCCGGCGGAACCGTTTTTTACCGGGTTCGATTTGTCTATTTGACACCCCAAAAACTAAAGACACAAATCTTAAATTCTCTAGAAGAGGTGGAGCTATATCATAACTTAGTTATGATACCGCTACTGTTGACGTTTCAAGGACAAGCCCTAAAGTTGCCAACTTAGCAATTGTTCTGCCAGTTAAAAAAATGAATCAGATTTTACGAGCTTAACTCAGGCTCTACGTGCTGACACTAATCGACTGATGCCAATCAAATCCAGTCACCCCCATATATTAAATACCTATAAAGTTTCGGGATTGGATGTATTTAACTGGTTTTTGTCGGTTACTCCCGTTTTTTCCATTTCCTTATCCTTCCACTTCTGCATTAAATCCTCTTGGATTTTTTTAATTTGATTGTTCGTAGACTTAATCGTTTCTATTGTACGTTTTTTGTATGAAACAACTTTTTTCTTATGGTTTTTTCTGTGTCTTGATTTTGGCATAATTATATTATTTTTTATATAAACAAATATATACAATTTAATTGAAATAACAAAATATTTATAATACATATATGTCGATACTTTTAGAAAAATTAAGAAAAAAGACTCAAGCAGTCTTAATGGCTACAAAGGACAAAAACCTTGTAGAACAAATCCAAACGATTAAGAAAAATCTTTATCTGGACACCACATTAGCTACACTATTGCATTCTAACCATTTTGACCATAAATGGAATCCTAGAGTTTATAATAAAATACAGGAGCATGTGGATAGTTTATATAAAAACAAAAGACACAAAAATATTAAAAAAACAATATTTGAATATCTAGATGGTTGGGTGGGAAAAGAAGATGTTGACGGGTTACTTATGTTTGTTTTTTCTAGTAGGGTGGGGGACATATCCTACGACCCAAAGGATAATAAAGATTTTGACATAATAACAAATTATATACAAGATAAAATAATAGATGTGTTTCCACTATCTAGTGGTCAAGCTCTAGCGTTAGCTATCGAATATACAAACCCCACCACATTCCCAGATTGGGATAGAGGTTGGGAAACACTAGGGTTAGAACCTTTAAATGAACATAAAAAAAGAGAACTAAATCCTAAAGTAAGACCAGGTGATACAATTAGGGTTATATCTATAGACCATGACGCCTTTCCAATTGATGAATATGACGAAGAGTATAGCCAACCAGAAAATTATTCTATTGGTTTGGTAAAAATGGTTCAACAAGACGAAACTCCTGATGGTGAAGAAATAACAATTTTAAGGGTGTATTTTCAAGAATTAGAAGAAGAAGAAGATGGTACCTTATATGATGATGGGGTTAGAATTTTAATGGACCCATATGACAAATATGTTAAATCAGATGATGTATTAACTGAATCTAGTGTTGTTGGCGGTGGACGTAAACCAAGAAGAAATATACCAGATAATATTAGAGGAAATTTAATTCAAGCAACATTCACTAGAGAAGGTGGTTGGGGAAGACCATCACAGAAATTTGTAATATTCATGTCACCTACTGGTAAAGTAGTTGACATACAACAATCATCAGGAATGCCTAATAGTCAAATACCTTTTGAGGTAGACCAAACAGTTAGTTTTGGAGATTTATATAGGTTTGAACAGGACTCACCATTTGATTTACAAATGAAAGGTAGGTTACGTGAACAAAATGATAATCAATTAAACATGTTCCCAACAGGACAATGGGACTGGCCAAAAGAATTAGGGGATGATGAGTTTGGTGAGGAGGATATTGAAGATGTTAAAAAAGCTGTATCAGAAAGACAGGTTAAATTTTTATTTAATAAATGGGATGAAGATGGGGTATCATTTGAAGATTTAAAATTATTGGGCATACCAACCAACTCATCTGTTATTAATGCGTTATTGATGAAACGTTACATATTATCTGGAACTAGACCATTACCAGTATCTTTTTCTTTTGATTGTTACGACTTAGCCAATATGTTTATTAATAATAGTAATTACAATATGGACTATATTGAAAATTTTTTATGTGGTAAGGATTCGTTTTGGGATTCCGAAGACTGGTACCACCATGAGTGGTATGATGGAATAACTTACGATATAGACGAAAAAAATTGGAAAACCATAAGTAATATTTTTGGGGGTGTATCCAAGTCAGACGCAGACAATATGTTAAATAGAACGTCTTCTAGTGAAGAAGTTGATAAACTAACAGAAAAATATGACGAACAAATAGATGATATTAGACATCACATATTATGGGCACATAGTGATGGTAGTGAAAACGCTGTGAAAGTGGCGATGAAAGATGATATCCTAGATAAATTGACCGAACATTTTGATGATGGTAAATTAATCCAAATTGAAGGTGAAAACAGTTTTGAGAGTAATGCGTACTCTTGGGAGATTAGTGGTGATTTAAGAAACTGGTTAGACTTGGATGATTGGGACAACCCAAATAAATTTGAACACCACCCAGATTACGCGGGAGAAACTCTAGAAAATATTTTAATGAACACTAGTCCGTCATACATAAATCCACAGATTTTATTTGAGGCGTTAATGAAAGAAAAATACACTTTTGAAGATTATGACTACGGAGCTCAAGGAGACAAACTAGAAACCGAAACAAAATGGTTCGATGGATACTCCCAACCAGACTACGACATTAATGATTCGTTAAGTGATAGACTTGGGGAAATAGAAGCTGAAACAAGCCCTGATGGGGACTACTATGGGGGACCATTAAACGAACAAGAAAAAAAAGTAAGAATTAAAACAATTTATGAAGATGATAATTGGAAATATATGTGGCCATTAAACGATTATAGTTTTTGTCAGTTAGGTGTAGACACTGATTGGTGTAAAAGTGGGCACAAGACTTATGAAAGTGATGGGACATCATATGTCCTCCAAGATAAAAACACAAATGAACTGTTTTGGTTTGTGGATAAGGAAAAAGTACCAGGATTACCTAGTGGTGATGTCACAATCAAAGACAGTAATAGTAATTGGCAAAATATACACAGATTTTTAGCGAATAAAAAAACCTTACACGATATGTTCCGCCAAGAATACTCAACATTCGATTTAATGAAATATGGTGTAGAATTAGACCCAAACTTACTAGAAGATTACTCCAAAACAAATAAGTTTGCTGAAGCAGTTTACAGAATGACTGAGTACCCAAATGATGAAAAAGAAGAGGAATTATCTGAATTTTTGGGTGATAAATTTAATGCAGATGGATATATTACTTCTAATACTATTAGTTTTAATGACGATGGAGTATCACTTTATATACCTGACGACATTTTTAAAGAAAAATATATGGGGGTTGATGAGGATGATGCGTGGTATTTTGATATTGGTGCAAACCGGTATTGGGGTAGTCCAGATTGTGAAGAAATGGACTCTCAGGAATTACAATATATTGGTTATCATATGAATGCTGATAATAAAGGAAAGTTAGATAATCTAATTACTCTGTTTGGAAAAAACCCAGATGATTATGATTGGGAAGATGAGGGTATACTTGATGACACGATGGGGGAGTTATTCCCTAATATATGGGAGAACAATTATTGGGAACTTTTAGATGCTATCGGATGTTCAGTTGGTAGAGCAAGAGTGAAGGCAATGGAAGAGGAAGTACAAAACGAGAAAGTGTTGGAATATAACTTCGAAGGTGGTAATGATGCACTATGGAAACTTGATATAACATATACACAGTTATTATATATAATAGGTGATAAAAAAATTAATAATTTCTCTGAAATAGAAGATACTGAAATAAATCATATTGATGGTGGTTTACATGAAACATACTATGATGCTTGGGATATGGATGAAGAAGGTCTGACTAACTTTAATTACGCACTTAACAGTATTATTGATAATAGTACTGAATATGTTGGAGATGACGTAGAAACAATTTTAAATAATAGAGAAAAGTATGAACAAATCATAAAAGATTTGGGGTTTGCAAAAAAATACGAAAATTCAAACTTTGAAATTGAAATAGAGTTGGGTCCTGGAACGGGTAAGGACGGGAAGGAATATACTGATGGTGTAAAACGAGTTAGTTTAATATCCTACAACCCTAAATCAGATGAAGTAGAATTTCAGGTTAGTGGTCCTAACTATTATAACAAGAGACACAGAATCCCACTAGACCAACTAACTGATTACGTAACATCAGAAGAGTTATTTGAATCAGTCTAAACCCCAAACAAACTTATTTATTTTGTGTTTATATTGGTATTTTTTATTACCTAGTTTGTTTATAACCTTCTCACCTAAACTAATAGCGTTCTGAACATCCTCAATTACAACATATTCAGTGTTTGAATGCCAACCATAGTACCCAGCAGCAAAATTTAAACAACTAAAATCAAACCTTTCTTTTAAAACCATAGTGTCTGTATATGGGTGGTGTTTCCATTCACTAATACCGTGTTCTAATATTAACCCCTTACACTTATTAATAAATTCACCACCGTCTTCATATAACTCCACACCTAAAAGAGTCTTACTCATGGTGTTATTTTCTGTGGAATCGAATTGTACAGCGTAACCAACATCCTTAAAGAAAGATTCGTCAGCTGCCTTACTACCCTTACAACCGATTTCTTCAGCGACAGGAAAGAATGCCTTGATATTGTCAAATTTATCTAATAACTCCAAACATATAAAGACCCCAGCTTTATCATCACCACCAACACCACATCGTTCACCGGTTACCGAGTCATAACCCACTAAAGATGGTTTATCCTCACCCTGTGCGTTTAACTGAGACTCCTCAACAACCTTATACTCTTTTATTTGGTGTACACTATCTAAATGAGCGACTAGACACGGATAATACTCAGACTTACCCTTAGTGATATAAATGGAACCTAGGTCATCTAGATAATAAGGATAACCTTTTTCTTCCAGGATATTAGTAAGATATGTGATTAGTTGGTCTTCCTCCCACGTATAAGTTGGGACCGACAATATATTTTTAAGTTTTTCTTTCATACTACAAAGATAACAAAAAAATTTGAATTAAACAAATTATATTTATTAATATGATTAATGTATTAAAAGAAGAGATAAGTAGAATTAAAGAATTACTTTTTATAAAAGAAGAAGACGAAGGTTTTGGTAAATATATGGACTCAACCTACCTAAAAACACCAGAACAAGCTGGTATTTCAGATGATGAAACTGATTTAATAATATTTGATACGATTAAAGATGCTATAGAACATAACATGAAATTAGTTATGATAAGGCCAGAATATGTTAAAACAGCACGTGAATTCATAGATAGCCAAGGAGCTAACGTATTGGTTGGTACCGTAATAGGGTTTCCAAACGGTGATGATAGTCTTGGTGAAAAACTGGACGAAGCTATACAAGCTATACAAGACGGTGTGGATGAATTAGATTTTGTTGTGGATTATAAAGCTTTTAAAGATGGTGAATTAGATACAATTAAATATGAGGTTAGTGAAGGGACAGCTATTGGTATTGATGCTGGTAAATCAGTAAAATGGATTATAGAATCAGCAGCTTTAACAAGTGAACAAATAGCTGAACTTACAAGATTAATTAGTGAAATAGTAATACAAAGTGTTGGTATTGAAAAAGCTAGTAATGTTTTTGTTAAAACTTCTACTGGTTTTTTTACGCCTGAAGATGGTAGTCCTGGTGGTGCAACAATTGACGACGTATCAACAATATCACAAAATGCTGGGCCTTTGAAGGTTAAAGCGTCTGGTGGTATTTATAGTAAAGATGATGTTTTGTCTATGGTTAATGCTGGAGCTTCCAGAATTGGAACATCAGCAGCAAAGGAAATAATGTTAGGTCAAAAAACAAATAAAGATTATTAAAAGTTAGTTTAAATGAAGAATGTAATTAAAAAAGTCTTAAGAGAACAATCACAAGCTGATGTAAATCAGTTTAACGACGAAATTTTTGAATTACCTTTGGGTGAAAGAAAAGCTATGTTGAGAGGTTTGGAAACGTTATCGAGTATAAAAAAATCAGAAAATATAGAAGAACAAATAAATTATAAGGGAGTGCCAGAAATGAGAGCTTCATCCACTATTGGTAAAATATTTAAATGGTTTAAGAGGTATATCACCGATAAAGCCACCAACTACCTAATTAACGCATCGATGTCTGAGATAAAAGAGACTATTGGAATGTTAAAAGTACTAGACCCAACAGACTTACAAGGTATATTTAAACCTAAAGCTATGTATCTAGGTGGGGGTATAGATTTTGCTGAAGATGGGGCTTCTTGGAGGACTAGAGTTGAGGAGTTTTTTGGTGTTAATAATGTTGTTAAAGATGAGAGGTTGTTTGAGTTGGTTACAAGTGGTGATTTAAGTTTTTCAGGTTTAAAAACACCAGCAATATTAAACCCATTAAGAGCTGAGACCGTTAGAGCTGAAGACCCAGAATTCCAAGAAATGTTCGGAAGGTGGAAATCTAACGAACTAACTGATGAAGATATGATAATTTTTAAGGAAAAAATTAGAGCACAGATAGTCCACCAAGATTTATATATGTTACAAGTGTGTGATACTAATTTGGTTAGTTTTGACGGTACTGCTGGTGCAGGAACATTTGGTGAAGCTCAAGTATCAGCTTTAAAAAATCAACAAGTATTTATTTGGTTAAATAAAGGTCAGAAAATGTCTAATATTTCTCCTTGGTTATTCCCATCAATAACAAAAATTATAAAAGATGATGAGATATGGCCTTTCCTAGAAAACTTTAAATAAAACTATTTTTCCCAAGATATTGTTCCGATTTTAATTCCACCATCCCACGATTCTGTGATACACCCCAACAACTTTAAAAAGTCCCTAACATCTTTCTGTGTTTTTTTACGAATTTCAGTACGAATTTTTTTGTTTACTTGAGGACCCCAAACATAATCAGCTTTTGTTTCATAACCACCCCAGTAAGTTTTTTTAGTTCTAGTAGCTTTTCCAATCTCAACAAGCTTTTTTAATTCTTCACCCCTTCCTCTCATTTGTGCAACACCCTTAACTTTTATATTTACGTAGTTGTATCCCCATTGATTATTCATTGGGTTTAAATATCCATATACCTCCTCCTCATTAGCTTTAACCATCGTTATACGGTAATCAATTAATACTCCACCCCTCCAATTACATTGGTCCTGTAGAGTATCCAAAGAAAAGGTTTTTTTCTTAATTATACTTTGTATTTTCTTTGGTAGTTTTCTCATATCTAATTATACGACAAAGATAGACATTTGTTACAAACTACAAAGATAATGTTACTTTATTTTTACCTTTTCTGTTTTTTTATTATAACTTAAGGTGTAGTTGGTATTTTCTAGTATGGTACCTTTTAGAATTTCTTCAGAAATAAAATCCTCCACCTCTGTTTGTATTGTTCTTTGTAATGGTCTAGCTCCATACTTTTCATCGTACCCACTTTCTACTATGTGTGTGACTATAGTTGGTCCAAAATTGAATAGGTACTTCTTTTCACATAACCTAACCCGTAAACCATCCAACTCTAACTTAACAATTTTTTTTAAATCGTCTTTTTTTAATGAGTTAAACGTTATTATAGCGTCTAACCTATTTAAAAATTCTGGGTTGAAAGTATTTTTTAATGCTTTAGATATTATTGAACGGGTGTGTTCCTCCTCCTTATTTTTCTTAGACTTAGTAGAAAACCCAATACCACTACCAAAATCAATAGCTTGTTTAATCCCAATATTGGATGTCATAATAATTAAAGTATTTTTAAAATTAACCTTTCTACCAGAAGCGTCGGTAACATAACCATCGTCTAATATTTGTAACATTAAATTAAACACATCACTATGAGCTTTTTCTATTTCATCGAATAAAACTAAAGAATAGGGGTTTAATCTAATTTTCTCTGTTAACTGACCACCTTCATTATAACCCACATAACCAGGAGGAGAACCTATTAACCTAGACATAGAATGTTTTTCTTGGTATTCTGACATGTCTACACGTATTACAGATTCTTCACTACCGAAAACTTCTAATGATAATTTTTTAGCTAAGTGTGTTTTACCCACACCAGTAGGGCCTAGAAATATAAAAGAACCAATAGGTTTTTTAGTATCACGAATACCAACACTATTACGCCTAACAGACTTAGAAACCTTTTTAATAGCTTCAGACTGACCAATTACGTGTTTTTTAAGTTTACTTTCTAAATTAAGTAGTTGAGTCTTATCTTTAGAACTTAACCTATATAAAGGTATCTTAGTTATTTCCGAAACCACAGATAAAACGTCATCAACGGTTATAGGGATTCTATTAAGTTCTTGTTTCTTTTCCCACTCCAACTTAGTATTAACTAACCGACTAACTAATTTTTTTTCACTATCCCTAATTTCCGCTGCTTTCTCATATTTTTGTGATTGGACAACCTCTAATTTTTCATTCCTAACCTCAACGATTTGTTTTTTTAAAGTCTCTATCGTTTTGGGGTATTTTAGGTTTAATTGAACTTTAGACCCTACTTCATCTAGAATGTCTATAGCTTTATCTGGAAATTCACGTTCTGTGATATATCTATCTGATAGTTGTACACACATCTCCAGTGTCTCATCAGAATAGATTACCTTATGGTGGTCCTCATACTTATGTTTTATATTTTTTAATATCTCAAAGGTCTCACTAGTGGTAGTTGGGTTTATATGTACTTTTTGAAACCTTCTATCTAGAGCTCCGTCTTTCTCTATTTTTTCCCTATACTCATCCAATGTTGTAGCCCCAACACATTGAACTTCACCCCTAGCTAAAGCTGGTTTAAATATGTTAGCAGCATCTAAACTACCAGAGGAGTTACCGGTGCCGACAACTGTGTGTATCTCATCTATGAAAATTATTATCTCACTATTGTCTTTTAATTCGTCTAACACAGCCTTCATTCGTTCCTCAAATTGGCCTCTATATTTTGTACCAGCAACAAGGGAGGTTAATTCCAAAGAAACTATTCTTTTATCTAATAAGTTTCTAGGGCACCTACCCTCAAACACCATCATAGCCAAACCTTCTACTATCGCTGTTTTGCCACATCCGGGTTCACCTATTAATATTGGGTTATTTTTCTTTCTCCTTGAAAGTGTTTGAGCTATCCTCCTAATTTCATTACTCCTACCAATTACAGGGTCTAATTTACCTAAAGAAGCTAACTTAGTTAAATCACTAGAAAAATTATCTAGTATTGGTGTTGACGAACCATTAGATTCACCTCTTGACTCACCTCTTGGTGGTCTTGGTCCTTCATCTATTTCTGACATATATATTTATTTTTATAGTTAAATTTAATTTATTTACGACAATAATCAACCACTGACACTATGACATATAAAATTGTCAGGTTGACATTAGAGTTATTATTTATTAACCTTGGTATGGTAATTGTACTATAAAACTAATGAAAGTAATTTCATAAATAAATAAATAAAAAAATTAATTAAAGATGGGAAAAGTAATTGGAATTGATTTAGGGACCACTAATTCGTGTGTCTCTGTAATTGAGGGAAATTCACCGGTTATTGTGGTGAATGCAGAAGGTAAAAGAACAACACCTTCTATTGTATCATTTAAAGATGGTGACCGTAGTGTTGGGGACCCAGCAAAAAGACAAGCTGTAACCAACCCAACAAACACGGTATATTCGGTAAAAAGGTTTATAGGGAGTAAGTTTAGTGAAGTAAGTAAAGAAGCAAAAAAAATGCCTTACTCAGTAGTTAAAGGAATAAAAGATATTGTAACTATAAAACTTGACGATAAATCTTATGTCCCACAGGAAATTTCTGCTGTGGTTTTACAAAATCTAAAGAAGACAGCTGAGGAGTATTTGGGCGAAAAAGTAACAGATGCTGTAATAACAGTACCAGCTTATTTTAATGATGAACAAAGAAACGCAACTAAGGAAGCCGGTGAAATAGCAGGACTAAACGTACTAAGAATTATAAACGAACCAACAGCAGCTGCATTAGCTTATGGTATGGATAAGAAAGATAAGGATATGACTGTCGCGGTCTACGACCTTGGTGGTGGAACTTTTGATGTGTCTATTTTAGAGTTAGGTGATGGTGTCTTTGAAGTTAAATCGACTAATGGTGATACACACTTAGGTGGGGATAATTTCGATGAAAAAATTATAGATTGGTTAGTGGAAGAATTTAAAAGTGAAAGTGGTATGGACCTAACGGGTGACCCATCTGCACTACAAAGACTGAGAGAGTCAGCTGAAAAAGCGAAGGTAGAGTTGTCAAACGCGGCAACAACTGAAATTAACCTACCATATATCACAGCAGATAGTAGTGGACCTAAACATTTGGTACGTACATTGTCTAGAGCTAAATTTGAATCTATGGTTGAGGATTTAATTAAGAGAAGTTTAACACCGTGTAGAAAAGCGATTAAAGATGCTGGGGTAAAAGTAAGTGATATTGATGAAATTTTATTAGTTGGTGGTTCCACAAGAATACCAGCAGTACAAAAAGCAGTAGAAAAACTATTTAAGAAAAAACCATCAAAGGGGGTTAACCCGGATGAAGTTGTAGCTATGGGAGCTGCGATACAGGGTGGTGTTTTATCTGGTGACGTAAATGACGTATTGTTATTAGACGTAACACCACTATCTTTAGGTATTGAGACTATGGGTCAAGTAATGACAAAATTAATAGAGTCAAACACAACCATCCCAACCTCTAAAAGTCAAGTATTTTCTACAGCTGTAGATAATCAACCAACAGTAGATATACATGTTGTTCAAGGAGAAAGACCAATGGCGGGTGATAATAGAACCCTAGGAAGATTTCAACTAAGTGATATACCACCATCACCAAGAGGAATCCCACAAATAGAGGTTACTTTTGATATTGACGCAAATGGGATTATTAACGTTAAAGCTGTAGACAAGGGAACTGGTAAAGAACATTCCATAAAAATTGAATCTGGTAGTAGTTTATCTGATGAGGAGGTTGAAAGAATGAAAAAAGAAGCTGAGGCAAATGCAGAGGCTGACGCAGAAAAACTAGAAAAAACTCAGAAACTTAATGAAGCTGACACATTGATATTCCAAACAGAAAAACAACTCGTTGAGTTTGGTGATAAGTTGGAAGAATTAGACAAATCTCGTTTAGAAAACATAATCAAAGAACTTAAAACGGTTTGTGATGGTGAGGATATGGTAGGTGTTGAAGACTTAACGGAAAAGTTAAATGAGACTTGGCAAGAAATTAGCGGTAAGTTATACCAAGATACGAACGACCCAGACCCAGACCCAACTAAAGACGAGGTAACTGATGTCGACTACGAAGAAGTTAAATAAAATTACAATTAAAGCCCCACAAACGTGGGGTTTTTATATTTATAAATAAAAACAACATGGGTATTATAAAAGAAGAAACTAAAGACAACAAAATAAAACACCACTACTCGTCCACAAACTTAAGGTCAGCTGAATACGATGTTAGCAAAAAAGAATTAATAATAGAATTCACTAAAGGTGGTAAGTATGTTTATGAGAATGTTCCGGTTAAAGAAATGGTTGCTTTAAAAAGTGCAACAAGCCAAGGAAAATATTTCTCAACTAACATATCTAAATCTTACAAATATAAAAAAATTTCTTAGTTAATTGTTTAATATTTATAAGTAATGGAATATAATAAAATATTAAAAAGTTTTAAAGTTAATGACACCTTAAATACTGATATTTGGGATTACGGTGTTTCTGATAATACTAAAGAACCAACAATGAATATTGAAGTTAGGGATATTTTGGTTGAGGTTGTTGATGATTTTATAAATTTTTTAGGTGTTGATGTCGATGTTGAGGATATAACAATGACAGGTTCATTATCAAATTACAACTGGTCGTCTTTTTCGGATGTGGATTTACATATATTGGTGGATTTCGATAGTAGTACAATACCAAAAAAAGTGCTTAGAGAATTGTTTAACGCAAAACAAGGTATATGGAACTCATTACACGACATAACTGTTTACGGGTATGAGGTTGAGATTTATGTGCAAGATTCAGAAGAACCACATTTTTCTAGTGGTGTGTACTCAATACTATTAGATGAATGGATAGTATCCTCAAACAAACTAGAGGATAGTTGGGATGAAAATAAAGTTTTAAAAAAATCTAAAAATTGGATGGAAATTATAGATGGACTTTACAAAAAATCAGAAGTACAACACCCAGAAGAGACAATAGAATTAGTTAAAAAAATAAAATCCAAATTAAAAAAATTTAGGAAGTGCGGGTTGGAGGATAGGGGTGAATTTTCTTATGAAAATTTAACTTTCAAATTCCTAAGAAGGAACGGATACTTAAAAAAGTTATCAGATTTAAAAAATAAAGTAACAGATGAGTCTCTATCGTTAGATGAATAGAAATTTTTCTTTATAAACAAAGTATTTATTAGAAAAGTATAATTATGCCACAAGGAGGAAATTTTGGAGCGGGTTCAATCCCAGATACAGTTATCGGTACGGATTTTCTATTTCATGGAAGAACCACAACATTTAAAGACTATACGTGTACCAAGTATAGAGCAACCGCTACCACCGCTACCATTAGTTATAGGACAGCTGCTGGTGGAGCCGCAGTAAATTTTGTGTTAGCTGCTGTAGGTGATGAGATGGAATTTCAATTTCAACCATCACAACTTACAGCTGCTGATGGAAAGGGTGTGTTTCTTTGTTACCCATGTGATTGTGATGACCCAATGACAGGAACCACAAAAATGTCTGATAGTGGATATGGTTATATTTTAACTGGAGGAACAGCAGCAGCTGTAATAAACCCCAATACCGCTTTTGCACCTACAATAATAGGTGGTGGTGGTTTAAACGCTTAAAATAATAAAATAAATAATAATTAAAAATAAAGAAAAATGGGATTACACACAGGAGGAGGTCAAATAGGTTCAGGAATCGGAAACACAGTTGGGCCACAAACATTAGGGATATCAGGAAAATCAGCTAATGATATAGACATATACAACTACAATGAAATAACGCTCCATTATAGTTTAGGTGCTGCAGGAGCTACAACCGCAAACTCTACTATGGTACTAACCAATAATGGTTGTGTATATAACGGACAACCACAATGGGATTTTGCAGATGGTGTTTATGATGGTGATTACGATATAGCAGTACACCAAGGAGGTCTAATACTTACAAAACATGAAAGTGATAGATTTGGTAGTTCAACCTGTGACGGTAAATCACATAAGTTAAGATATGGTGGTGGACCAGGTGAACAAGGTAAGTGGGAGTTTGTAACTCACGGGTATATCACTTCTTATACAACTGCAAACACGTTAAACTTTTTTGCGATACAAGGTTCTGGAACTACAGATGGTATCGTAAGTAAAGCACCTTCTATCGTTCCTGGAGCAGCTGGAAGGTGGGTTAATATGACGGGTACTACAGATAATTTTCCGTATGGTAGGTTTAGAAGAAATGCTGTCACATCAAATGTTGGTGAGGTTACCGGAATAACAACTGAAGGGATAATTCGTTAAAATAAAAATAATTAAATAAAAACAAAATGGGAGATTTAAAAAATATAGGTTCCGAAAAACTACAAGGACAAGATAAGATTAATAGAATAATGGAAATCGCTAGATATGGGGAATCTAGAAAAAATGAAACTAACCACACATCAACAAATCACTACACTAAAAAAGCAGCTAACGGTATTATATATTCGATAATTAAAGAAAAGGATGGGTATTATGTTAAATCAGGATTAAATGAAAGTTCGTTAGACTATATTAATGGAATGGCCAATAAATCTAGAAATAGACATAGAAGTTATAGTTCAGCTTTAAAGAGGATAAATTTAATTTTAAAACCAATTAACGAACAATATAACAATGGTTATGGAGATTCGTTATACGAACAAAATGATGAAAAAGAAAAATTTGTTTTAAAAACACCAGAATCTGAAGATGAAATGGGTATGGGTGATGAAATGCCTATGGATGTTGATGTGGATGACGAAATGGATATGGGTGACGAAATGGATATGGGTGACGAAATGGATATGGACACGGAAGATGATATGGACATGGAAGATGATATGGGTGGTGAAGGTGATATGGGTGATGAAGGTGGAACCTCTATAAAATCAGTACAAAAACTTACAGGTAAATTAGGACAAAAAATGAGAGAGTTAGAGGATGATATAGATTCTGACACAATTAAGTACGTGTTAAACTCAATTATCTCAGCTGTAGATTTAGAACAATTAGATGACGAAGACAGAGAAGATATTGTAGATAGATTAGACCCATCTGAAGATGAAGATTACGGAATGGAAGATGATTTTGAGGTTGGTGTGGATGGTGATATGGGTGATGAAGATATGGAAATGGATGATGATATGGGTGATGAAGATATGGAAATGGGTGATGAAGATATGGAAATGGATGATGAAGATATGGAAGATGAACCAACGAATACTTTAGAAGAAAGTTTAAAAAGAAGAGTTAATAACACATTAACAAGTTATTATAAAGACTCTACTAGTGAAAAACAAATTAACGAAGGTAGGGTGAAAAATTATTTAAGAAAAAACATTAATAAAAGTAAAACTAAGAAAAGTTTAAGTAATTTGTGTGAAACGATAGAACAAGAAATAACATTAAAAAAAGTTTTAAATAGTGATAGGGGATATAAGTACTCAAAAAAAACTAAAAAAGGTGGGGTTATAGTGTTAGAAAATAATAGACAAACAATAGGAATAACTAGGTACGGAAAAATAATAAAGTAAATGTTTCTAATTTTTGTAAATGAACTTGGGCCAAACTATAAAAAAGAGAACATATACGAATTTATATTCTCCAACAACATAGATGAATTATGGGGGGATGAGTGGGACTCAACACCAGCCCACGGTAACCCTGGACCACCAGAATTCGAACACATTGACAAAGTCGGGGTGTTAGCAAAAAGTAAAATTAAACTAGAACTAATTCAAAATTCAGATTACTTCGGCATGGAACACGCTTTAGACAACATAATCGCTTTAGGTTGGGAAACCTCAGAAGACGATAAATTTGTTGATGAAAGGTTGGTTTTTCATTTTGGTGATAAAATGAAGGATGTTGAGTCTAAATTATATTCCAAAGACCTAATTTTGGATTACGAAAAATCTATATCATATGTTAAATAGAAAAGAAATAGTGGATGGTTTAGTTGTTGAAGGTATGACATACGAAACCCTAGCAACACTAACAGATAACCAGATACTTCAGTTAGGGAGTAAATTGTTATCAGAAGCCGTACCACCGTACACATTTACATTCGAAAGAGCGAGTACAGAAAAGATTCAGTATGATTGCCAAATGGCTCACAAAGCCTGTATGGATAAGGTAGCTTCATCTTTGGAGACTATAGCCAGTAAACAAGAAGCTGCAGCTAATGTTAGTGAATCTAAAGAAGTGGTTGTTAATGGTATTAAAAATGTGGACACAGATAACGTTGGAAATCCAGATGTTACTATTAAGAAAGGAAGTGGTAAAAAAATTAAACTAATTAACGATAGGGAAGAGATAGATTCTGATGTTGTTGAAGAGTGGATGATTGGGGTTGTTAATAAAAACATAGGGGACCTAACCAAGTCTAAACTAATAGAAATGGTTAAGGGTGCTCAACAAGAGGGAAGAGAGGACACACCAGGAGGTAATCCTGATTACTTTTATGATGAAGATTCTATCTTCGCTCAAATTAAAAGAAAAAACCAAGAAGTTAAGAGTACACCACAAGAAAAAACCAAACTATTCAGTTCAATAGAACAAGAATACGCGTTCGAACAATTGAATAAATATGTTTTAGATTTGGATGGGTACGAGATAAAGGTTGATGAGTTAAATTTTAATGAAGACCCAGAAGAAGCTGTTTTAAATTTATATTTAGATTCTAAGTCTGGTGTTGTGTGGGATATTGTAATTTATACTGATGGTGGTGTCTATATGGATGGAGCACCAATAGAAGATTCACAAGATTTAGAAGAAGAAATAAGAGAAAAAGAATCTGGAAGTGAATTAAGAGAAACAGAAATGCCTGTTAAAACACCAGTAAGAACACCAACTAAAGCACCAACAAGACCAGGTAAAAAAAGAGGGCCTTTTGAAAGACCAAAAACCACACCAAAGCCAAAAGCTGGAAATGGTGAAATGCCAGATTGGTTTGGTTTTGACGATATAAAATCACAAATAGAAAATTCCTAGTAATGCGAAATTTAATTAGAAAAACATTAAGAGAAGCCCCAATAGACTATGGGGATGGTGAGGAAAGAATGTCTCCGGACATTGAACGAAAATTACGTACACAAGAACACCCTTTAGGGGGTAATAAAGCTTTTCCAGATGTGGATGGTGATGGAATCCCAGACAACTTTGAAGAAATGGTGTCCTCCCAGAGGTTCCAAGACGTTGTGCAAAAAGTAAAAGACGCTACAGGTGTTGAGAGTGTAGACCAAGGAACTCTAAGAACCATACAACCAATGTTAATGCAATCAGTCCAAAGGGTTATGCAAATTGAATCACAGAACAAACAAGCTCTAGAAAATCTAGCTGTAGAGTTAGTTGTAAATGAGATGGCCATCCCAGAAGGTGACCTACAATTTGACGCTAAGTTAGGTAAACCAAATATGGATGGTATGCAACAGAAACCACAAGAAAAAAAGAAAAAGGAAGAACTAAAATTTACTAATTTTGAAATCGAGGATGAAGCAGCTAAAAGATTAGAAAAATTAGATTTAGAAAAACAAAAAAGAAGATTTATAAATTCACTAATACAGGGTTCGTCTAAAAAAGCTCACTATATGTACCATTTAGTTCGTGAAAAGTTAGACGAAATAAACCCAGACTTAGTTGGGTTATACTCTATTGTTATGTCGGTAAATGATTTATTGTATTGGGTAATGCCTGATATGGAAGCTATGGCTGGTGGAGCCGGAGCAGAACAAGCGATGGCTGGAAAGGAGGAACTTGATTTGGAAACAGACCCACCAACCATCAAAGCTACAGGACTAATGTTCCCAATACTAGTGCACGAACTGTATAAGGGTGTTATGGAATACGTGTCGGCACACGGACTACCATCAGACCCTGATATGGCTGACGAAGTACTTGGTGCGGAGGATACTTTACCAGCAGAAGTTTGGGACCTAAGATTGGGGCCAGTAATTTGGGAAAAATTTCGTGACGCTTACCCACAAGAATTACTAACCAATGACGATAATAAGTTAATACAACACTATCTTTATTTTAGGATTATAAGTTTAGAAGCTCAAGAGTTTTTAGATTTAGCTAAAAAAATGTTATCGGGTAGTGATGAAGGTAAGGTTTTGGTTAAAAAGTTAGTGGATGAAATAGTCCAACAATTAAAAGAAGAAGATTACGAAGAAGCTTTAGGAATCGACACTAATGATGATGACTACAACACTGTTGGTGATATAGATGGTTCTACTATTGGTGATGTTACTGATGGTGGAGAACTTGAAGATTTTGACGTGGATGAACTACTAGATAAAATTTCACGTTCAGGTATGGGCTCACTAACCCCTAAGGAAAACAAATTTTTACAGAGTTTGGGGCAATAAACCCTATTGAGGGTTTTTTTTACTTAATTTTTTACGATATTTATTAATATGACTAAAGAAGAATTAATATCCGAATATGCTAAATGTTATAGGGACACCTCGTACGCTATAGAAACTTATTTAGAAACCTACGACAACACACAAAGTAGTTACGTACCATTTAAGTTATTCCCAGAACAAAAAATGATGTTAAAGAATTTCGAGGATTACAACGAAAACATCACTAAGAAATATAGACAAGCTGGGGTATCCACAGCTACCGCAGCTTGGATTTCAAAACAACTACAATTCGCTTCTAACACTAAACCAGAAAAAGTACTAATACTAGCTAATAAATTAGATACAGCTCAGGAGTTAGCCAATAAAATTAGAGGGTTCCTAAATCAATGGCCTGAATGGGTTAATGTGGGGTTCTCAAAAGAAAAAGACTCACAAAGACATTATAAGTTAAATAACGGTTGTGAGGTTAAAGCGGTAGCGACATCAGTCGATGCTCTAAGGGGGTACACACCAACCATACTAATATTTGATGAAGCAGCATATATTGAAGCTGGTGACGATTTGTGGGCTGCTTGTATGGCATCTCTTTCCACCGGTGGTCAAGTTATTGTTATATCAACACCAAATGGGTACGATAAAATTTATTACGAGATTTACGACCAATCGATACAAGGTATGAACGATTTTAAAATTTCTGAATTACATTGGGAAAATGACCCTAGGTTTACAAAAGACTTAGTTTGGGTTAAAACTAAGGATATCATTCATTACGTATTAAATAGAGAGGATTATGACGATAGTTTAAATATTCCAGAAACTAATCAAGATAAATTCGGAGGTTTAAAAAGTATGGGGTATAAACCATATTCTTCTTGGTTTGAATCTATGTCTAAAAAATTAAAATTTGATAGAAGAAAAATATCTCAGGAGTTAGAAAGTGCTTTTCTAGGTTCTGGCGATAATGTAGTGCCAATAGAGACAATAGAAAGAATAAAGGAAACCATGGTTGAAGAACCTAAAGAAAAATACGCAAGTGGTCAATTATGGGTTTGGGAAGAGGCTAAGTTAGGTCATAAGTATATTATGGGGGTTGACGTTTCTAGAGGTGACTCTGAGGATTTTACCTCTATATGTGTTATTGATTTTGACGAAAATAAACAAGTTATGGAGTATCTTGGTAAAATACCACCAGACTTGGCCGCGGATTTAGCTTTTAAATGGGGTAACCTGTATAAAGCCTATATAGTTATAGATATAACCGGTGGTATGGGTGTAGCCACGGCTAGAAAACTACAAGAATTGGGTTATAGAGATTTGTATGTGGAAGGAGCTAATACCGCTGATAAGTGGAAGTACGACCCAAAACTACTAGAAAAAATACCAGGACTAACATTCAACAATAAAAGGTCACAAATTGTATCTGCGTTTGAAGAGGCTTTACGACATGGGTTTAATGTAAAATCACATAGATTATTAAACGAACTTTACACGTTTGTGTTTGTAAACGGGAAACCAAACCACATGAAAGGTAAACATGACGATTTAATAATGGCTATGGCTATGGCTCTATATGTTGGTGAAAATTCTTTTTCACAACTTAAAAAAACAGATGACATGACAAAAGCTATGTTAAATAGTTGGGTTAAGGGTGGTGATGATACCCCACAAAGTAATGTGGACTTAAAACCAATGAGAGACTCTAGTGTTCTAAACCCAAGTATAAGACCACACACTGGAGCTAAAGAAGTTTATAGAGAATATGGGTGGTTATTCGGTGCTGGTAAAAAAAGGTAGTGGTATTCACTATTTATAATAAAATTATTATTATTTAGATATGGCAGACAATTTTACAATATTTCAGAGGTTAACTAAGGTTTTTGGACCAGACGGTCCAAGAACGCAAGAACCAAGTTACACACAATATAAGTTTAATAAAAAAGATTTATTAAAAACAGCTTCAAAAGCTGAATACGAAAAAGAGAAACTTGAAGCACAACAAACAATGTACCTCTCTAAGCAATGGAAACGAGTTGAGAATGAGATTTACACACAATCTGTATACTACGAACCAACAAGGTTAGCTGCTTACTTTGATTATGAATCTATGGAGTTTACACCGGAGATATCAGCGGCTTTAGATATATACGCTGAAGAATCGACAACACCGTCAGAAGATGGTCACATGCTTACCATTTATTCTGAATCCGCTAGGATTAAATCAATACTATTAGATTTGTTTAATAATGTTTTAGATATAAACACAAACCTACCTATGTGGATTAGAAATACAACAAAATATGGTGATGATTTTGTTTATTTAAAAATTGATGGTGAAAAGGGTGTTATAGGGTGTAGTCAATTACCTAATGCTGAGATAGAAAGGGTAGAACACGGTAACTTCCCAAATGTCGACGTTAGTGGTGAAGAGAAAGAGAGAAAGATAAAATTTGTTTGGAAAGAAAAACAATTAGAGATGAATTCTTGGGAGGTTGCTCACTTTAGATTGTTGGGTGATGATAGAAGATTGCCGTACGGAACCTCTATGTTAGAAAAAGCTAGAAGAACTTGGAAACAACTAATACTAGCGGAGGATGCTATGTTAGTTTATAGAACAACTAGAGCTCCAGAAAGAAGAATATTTAAAATATTTGTTGGTAATATGGACGATAAAGATGTGGAAGCTTACGTACAAAAAGTAGCAAACCAATTTAAACGGGACCCAGTTGTAGACCAAACAAACGGTCAAGTGGACCTAAGATATAACCAAATGGCTGTAGACCAGGACTTTTTCATACCAGTTAGGGACCAATCAGCACCTAGCCCTATAGAAACTTTACCTGGGGCTACAAACCTTAGTGAGATTGCTGATATAGAATATATACAAAAAAAATTATTAGCAGCACTAAGGATACCAAAAGCTTTTTTAGGTTTTGAGGAGGTTGTTGGTGAGGGTAAAAACTTAGCTTTATTAGATATTAGATTTGCTAGGACAATTAACAGAATCCAAAAATGTATAATACAAGAATTGAATAAGATAGCTATTATTCATTTATATGTTTTAGGTTTTGAGGAAGAACTAGATAATTTTTCATTAGGGTTATCCAACCCGTCCTCACAAGCAGAATTACTCAAGATTGAAGCTTGGCAAACAAAAATAACACTTTATAAAGACGCTGTTAGTGACCCAGGAACTGGTATAGCACCTGTTTCAGCTACATGGGCAAAGAAACATATATTAGCTATGAGTGATGAAGAGATTAAATTAGACTTACAACAACAAAGATTTGAGAAAGCGATAGCTAAAGAATTAGAACTTACGTCAGAGATTATTAAGAAAACGGGTGTATTCAATCAAATAGATAAATTATATGGCGATATAGAATCAACCGAAGAAGCTGCTGGTGAAGAAAGTGGTAGTGAATTACCGGGTGATATTTCAACACCACCACCCCCAATGGGAGGGAGTGTTGAAAGTCCGGATATGGGAGGTGGTGACCTTAGTATGGATAGCGACATACCACCACCACCACCAGTAGAAGAATATAATAAGACTAAAAAAGACCTACCCCTAATATTGGAAAATAAAGGTATACTTTTACCCAATCTAGAAGAGATGGCTAAAAAAACATATAACACTATAGATAAACTTAATAAGGAGATAGATGATTTGGTTAAAGACTAGATATTTATTTTAAAAAGATATTATGAAAACATTTGGGTATTATAAAAAAAACATAGATTCTATATTAGAGAATTCACACTACAATAAAAAACTATTTAAAGAAAACTTCCATGTTGTTATGGGAGCTTTAAAAATGTCTAAACCATTTCGTGAGTTTTTCACGGTATATAATGAATTAGAACAAAAAACTTTTAAAGATAAAGAAGAATTAAATGAGTATATAAACGAAACTATAACTCATTTAAGACCTAAAATTAAAAATTTAAAGACTATTTGTGGTGTTTTGGATAATGTTTTTAGTAGACGAAGTGAAATGTTATCAGAATCAAACAACAACATCTATGAAGATTTAGATTATTTAATATATAAAGATGGGGTTAGGTCTATAAGTAAAAGGATAGACACTAAAAAAAATCTAGTAGAAAATGTTTTAAATAGGAAAACGTTAACCAAGATGTCGACAAGTTTTAACCCAAAAATACTAGCTTACACATTATCTGAAAATTATAATAAAGAATTTACAAACCTAACAAAAGAAGATAAAGTTTTAATATCTGAAATAATGGCAATTAAAAAAACCGAATTAAGTGAAGATTTTAATAAAATTAAGGACACTATAACAGACAAAATCAACATACTAATTAAAGAATCTGACGATAATAGTTTAAAGGTTAGGTTAACCGAAACTAAAAATGTTGTCTCTAGTATGGAAACAAGTAAGTTATCTATATTAAAGTTAAAACAGTTAGGGGTAGATTTGAATTAACAACCTTATATTCATATATTTCTTATTATAGAAATTAATTATGAAAACAGGCAAAACAATACCAATAGAAGTACACCCAAACTTCAAAGCTCATATAGGGACGGTAGATTCTAAAAATCTAAAATCCATATATGTCCAATTCTCAACTTGGGTACAACCAATAAAAGAATATAGTTGCTGGAAGTGTGTTGTTAAAAAATTTAGGAAGCTATTAAAGACAAGGATGTCTACAGTGATAGATGAAGATATTTTTAAAGAAAATATGATTGTAGATTTAGATTTAAGGGGTAGTGGTATTAGTATCGGTAAAAAATCTTTTATGAAATGTGAAATGACATTTTTTACAAAAAACAAATTAAATTTAAAAGATAAAGAGACCATATTAAAAATTGAAAAAGAAACGAAACAATTAATTAGTGACGAACTAAAGGATAACAAATATTTCTCTTTTCACAATTCTAAAAAACCAATCGAATCATAGATTCTATTTGTCGTCACCATATTTATAGATATAACAATAACTAAATAAATATTTTTAATATGGCAATATCAACAACTCCATCCGGGGTGGGGAATACAGCAAAACCAAAAACTTGGAGTATTTCTGGGAACACATCAAACAGTGAAACAATAATTAGTAATTACAATAAAATAACACTTCATTTCAATGGTGGGTTAGTTCAACTTAATTCAGATGCTAATGATGGAGGTGCGTTTAAAAGAGTCCTAACACAAGAAGGGTGTTACCATAACGGACAACCAATGTGGACGTACGCTGATGGTGTTTATGATGGCGATTATGATACATCTTCTGATATGGGTAGACTTCATCACAGTGATAGATTCGGTAGTTCACTTTGTGAAGGTAAATCACTTAAGTTAAGATGGGGTGGTGGTGCGAATAGCGAAACTGGTAATTGGGAAGTTGTTAGTCATGGAAAAGTTAGTATGTACGCCAACAATAAAGGAATTTTAAATTTCTTTAGTATACAAGGTAGTGGTGGTACTGGTATGGGTACTTGGAGTGCCGATTCAACTAGATTAGGTGGTGGTGGTTGGGGTTCAATAACAGCGGCCACAAGTACATGTATTGACATTAATGAAATGGGACCAATATATGGTTGTTTTAGGGATGGGATTAGTACACTTGGAAACGCTTCACTAACAGCTATAACAACTGACGGCCTAAACGTTTAACACACTATAAAAGATTATAAAAATAAAACCTAATATATGTTAGGTTTTTTTTAACCATAGTAATCTATTTATATATAAAACTAATTTATATGAAGATTTTAGGACCGAAAGAAATAGGACATGGGATATTAATTGAATATGACGCTGGAAGTATTTCACCAAAACACAACACAAAAATATTAAAAGAAATATCAGACCCAAACTTTAATGGTGAGGTAGAGATGTATTGTATCTTACAAAAATACGATGTACCAAATAGAAACGGAAGAATTTATCCAGAGAAAATATTAAAAAGAGAAAATGAAAAGTATCAGGAGGTTATTAAACGAGGTGGTTCTATATCAGAATTAAATCACCCAGAATCTTCTTTAATTGATTTGGAAAGAACATCACACTTGATAACTGAAACTTTTTGGGATGGAAATAGGTTGATGGGTAAAGTTAAAATGTTAACTAGTCCTGGTTATCATAAAGATGGGGTGGTATCCACAATGGGGGATATAGCCGCAAATCTTCTAAGAAATGGGGTAACATTAGGGATATCGTCAAGAGGAGTTGGGTCATTAACAAAAAATGGTGAACATAACCAGGTACAAGATGATTTTGAATTGATTTGTTTTGATTTAGTGTCGTCACCATCAACACCAGGGTCTTACTTGTTTAAAGACCTTAACGATGTTGAAAAATGGGATGAAGTTTTGGAAAGCACCCAACCAGGTAGGTTGGATAACAAAACAGATAAAGCGTTAAAATTAATGTCTAAATTAAATAATTTTTTAGATAGATAAAAAAAACACAAATAAGACATACCCCAAAACCATTTTTTTAGGTATTGAGGTATATTTATTATAAAAATAACTTTATGAGTATGTCAATAATAGAAAAAGCGTTGCTGGAGGCAGAACAGTTGGAAGAAACTATGAAATCCAACGCAAAAGAAATACTTTCTTCAACAATGAAGGAAGAAATTAATGAACTAGTAAAAGAATCGTTAGACGAAGAAAACGATTACCTTAAAGAGCAAGGAGACGTAGAAAAAGAAGTAGATATGGATATAGACATGGATTCGAATGGTGATGACATGGGTATGGAAATGGAACTTGGTATTGATGGGGGTATTGAATTACCACCATTAGACTTAACTTCAGCATCAGACGAAGAAGTCCTAAGAGTATTCAAAGCTATGGGTAGTGAAGATGGAATTATCGTACAAAAAGACGATAATGAAGATATTTCATTTATTGATGGTGATGATGAATGGTTAATAAAATTGGATGAAAACAAAAAATCTATGAAAAAAACAAATGTAAATGAGATGGAAGAGCCAATGTACGAAATAGAAATGGATGACATGGGTGAAATGTATGACATGGATGAAATGGAGCACGAACCAATGTACGAAATTGAATTGGATGAAGAATCTGGAGAACACTCACACATAACAACACATAATCATGGTGATGTTATTGGTGTAGACGACCCAGAATCTGAAGAAGGTTTAGAAGATTTCGAGGACGAACCTACGTATGAGATTGAGTTAGACACAGATGAACCAGAACAAGAGATGGAGGAAATGGTACGTCAGAATAATTTAGGTCAAAAAGTACATGCTGGTAATAGAACCAACAAGTATAATAGAGATTCTAGAAAACATTCTGGTATTCATTTAGAACATCGAGACAGAAGTAAAGGTAGAGTACTTCAGGAAAACTACCACCTTTTAAAGGAGGAGGTTAGTACACTTAAGAACAAAAATGGTGAATATAGAAAGGCACTTGTAACATTTAAAGAAAAGTTAAATGAAGTAGGTGTGTTTAATTCTAATTTAGCTTACGCGACTAGGTTATTTACTGAACATTCTACTACAAAACCAGAAAAGATTAACATCTTAAGAAGATTTGATAATGTTAGTTCGTTAAAAGAATCTAAAGGTTTGTATAAAATTCTGAGGGAAGAATTTTCTCAGAACAAGTCTACCAAGTCAAAGAAAACTATTTCTGAGACTGTAGATAGAAAAATTAATTCTACACCAACAAGTGGTATGGACAAAAGGTTAATGAAGGAAACAAAAGCTTATGAAAATCCACAATTTAGTAGAATTAAGGACTTAATGTCCAAACTATAAAATAAACGCTTAAAAAAAAATAAAAAAATATGGGAGCATTATTAGAATCAGGTATGGTTGGTAACATAGGGTTAAAACACCTTAAAGTTATCAAAGAAGATACCTTGAACAAATGGCAAAAGCTTGGTTTCTTAGACGGTCTTAAAGGACACACTAGAGAAAACATTGCCCAATTATATGAAAACCAAGCAACAAGTTTAATCAACGAAGCTACATCATCTGACTCATCAGGGTCATTTGAGACTGTTGTTTTTCCAATTATTAGAAGAGTATTCTCTAAATTATTGGCAAATGACATCGTTTCTGTACAAGCTATGAACTTACCAATCGGTAAATTGTTCTACTTTGTACCTAAAGTTTCATCAAGAGTTGAAGCAGGAACATCATTAACTTCTGTAGGTAGTCATTTACCACCAGTTGGGGCACCAGGAACACCAGGAAACGGAAGTACAAATCCGTTCTCGTCAACAACTATCGATTTATATGACAACTATTATGTAACTAGTGAACCATTAACACCGGAAGATGGTCTTTATGACATTTCTAAAGGTAAACGTTCTGGAGTTACAGCTACTAACTTAGTAGTTCAAAAATGGAACGCTTCAGCTAGAACATTGTCTAACACTACTCATACTGCTGATGTGGTAGACGCTGAAATTTCATCTTTAACATCTTCTACAGCTTGTGTAAGAAGTACAATCTTAAAAATTGAAGGATTTAATAACAGTGGTAACGGTAAATTAATTGGACCATCTGGTAATGAAATGGATTCTGAAGAATTCTTATCTTCATTAACACTATGGACATCAGCTAGTACAACTTGTAAATCAGGTTCTACATACTATAACACAGCAAACGCTCCACTTAGATTAGCGTCAGGTTTAACACCTGGGGTAGGACTAGTACCAGTATTATTTAGATTAGTTACACAAAAGTATGGTAAGTCTATCGCGAACAACGGACCTACAATGACATCTTCTGTAAACACACCAGGTGGTAAATATCCAGATATCTGTGATACTACTGGAGCTGTTTACGTTGAACTTGACCTTTCATGTCCAGCATGTATTAAATGTGATTCAGTAGACGGATATGTTTGTTCATATTATCCTCTAACTGCTTTCGGTACTACACCAGCACTAGGTGTAACAAACCAAATAACACCATTTATCGCTTCATGGTATTCTTACTTTGATTTAGAATTTGAAGATGAAATGGGTGAAGTTTCTTTTGATTTAGACTCTGTAACGGTTTCTGTAACTGAAAGAAAAATGAGAGCTCAATGGTCTCCAGAACTTGCACAAGACGTTTCTGCATTCCATAACATTGATGCTGAAGCTGAATTAACAGCTTTATTATCTGAAGAAGTTGCAGCTGAAATCGATAGAGAAATCTTGAGAGACCTTAGAAAAGGTGCAGCATGGGACTTAAGATGGGATTACAATGGTTGGAAACGTTTCCAATCAGGTCAAGCACCTTATACTCAAAAAGACTGGAACCAAACATTAATCACTGCGATTAATCAAATTTCAGCTCAGATTCACAAATCTACTTTAAGAGGTGGGGCTAACTGGATTGTTGTATCTTCAGAGGTTTCTGCAATTTTTGATGACTTGGAATATTTCCACGTTTCAAACGCAGCACCAGACCAAGATTCATACAATATGGGTATTGAGAAAGTAGGAACTTTATCAGGTAGATATACTATCTATAGAGACCCTTATTTCCCAGCTAACCAAGTATTAATTGGACATAAAGGTACTTCGTTATTGGATACTGGTTACGTTTACGCACCATACGTTCCATTACAATTAACACCTACAATGTACAATCCATTTAATTTCACACCAATCAAAGGTATCATGACTAGATATGCTAAGAAAATGGTTAACAACAGATTCTACGGAAAAATTACTGTTGATGGAATTAGAACATTCGACATTAAAGAACTTAGATAGTAAATTCTTTATATACTTTAAAAAAGCCCTCTATTTGAGGGCTTTTTTTTATGCTTTTTTGATTGTTGCTATATTTTTTTGTATATTTAAAACAAAAAGATGATAAAAGAAGATATACATAAATTATTATTCATAGACATAGAAACGGTAGGTGTGGATGAAGACTTAAATAGTTTACATCATACAAACCCAAAACTATCTAAAGTGTGGGAAGAAACTGGTTGGGATTACTTTAAAAGAAAATATTCAGAAGATTCAGAACTTTCTAGTAATCAAATGTTTGTTAAACGAGCAGCTTTATTACCTGAATTTGGTAAAATTGTCTGTATTTCGGTTGGGTTTATAGTGCCAAGTGGTGAAACTAAACTAGATAGTTTTTATGGGGATGAAAAAAACATTTTAATTTCAACTTCAGAGTTATTAAATCGTGTAGATAAATTAGGGTTTGTTATATGTGGTCATAATGTTAAGAACTTTGATTTGCCTTACATAGCTAAAAGAATGTTAATTAATAACATTCCAGTACCTAAGATATTACCCAACTACACTATAAAGCCTTGGGAGTCTAGAGTTCTAGATACAAAAGAAGTGTGGGGATTTAATTCTTTTGGTGGGTTATCGTCATTAAATCTAGTCTGTACCTCATTAGGGTTAGAAACCTCAAAAGAAGGTGAGGTTAATGGTTCAAATATGCACAAATATTACTATGATAGTAATAATATAGAAAAAATTAAAAATTATTGTGAAGAAGATGTTAAATGCACAATTAACTTAGTAAAAAAATTAAAAAAATTATGAAAGATTTATTAGATACTGGATTAGACAATACCATGAAAGAAACTTTAAAAAAATTAGAAGAGTATTCTAAGTCGTTTGCTGAAGATTTAGATAGTACAGATGAAAAGATTTTTGCTGATGTGGGGTTGGACTTGGAGGAATTAGAAAAGTTACAAACCGCAGCTTTTTCCGATTTAGATAATTCAATAGAGATAGAATATGTAAACAACTCAAAACTTGAAGACCCCAAATACAATCACGCCGAGGATTCTGGTTTTGATATTAGAGCGAACATCAATAAAGATGTTACAATAGGTTCATTAGAAAGAACGTTAATACCCACAGGGTTACATTTTAAGGTACACGAGGATTATGAATTACAAATTAGACCAAGGAGTGGGTTAAGTATTAAACATGGTATTACAGTACTAAATACACCAGGTACGGTAGACTCCAACTATACAGGGGAAGTTAAAGTTATACTCGTAAACTTATCCAAAGAAAAGTACACAATTAAAAGGGGTGATAGGATTGCACAAGGTGTTATTTCTTACGTTTTAAAACAAAAATGGAGTAAATTAAATAAAGTTAAGGAGTTAGATGGTACTAGTCGTGGTAATAATGGTTTCGGTTCTACTGGAAAAAATTAATAAAAACACCACATGAAAAAAACTCAACTAACTATAGTAATATCAACTAGAAAACTAGACCAGTACTATATAGATTTACTAAAATCTACATCAGGTATTAAAAATTTACAAATAATACCATTTGAAAATTCTAATGGGGAATCATTAACAAAATTATATAATAAAGGATTGGTGATGTCTACTAGTGACTTAGTACTTTTCTGTCACGACGATTTAAAATTTGACACTAGGAATTGGGGTAGAAAACTATTAAACCATTTTAAAAGAGATTCCGAATATGGTATTATAGGTATCGCGGGTACTAGGTACCTATCAAAAACAGGACGTTGGTGGGACGACTTCTCCAAGATGCACGGAGCGGTTTACCATGAAGACGAAGGTAAAAGATGGTTAACAAGGTACTCTAAAGATGTGGGTAATAAATTAGACGATGTTATTTTAGTTGATGGGTTATTCTTCTGTGTTAATAAAAATCTATTAAAAAACAAATTTAACGAGGAAGTAAAGGGGTTTCATTTTTATGATGTAGATTTTTGTTTTTCAAACTACTTAGAGGGTGTTAAGGTTGGTGTGTGTAGTGATATTAAAGTAACACATCTATCTATCGGAAAGACTAATGAGGAATGGGAAGATAGTAGAAAGACCTTTTCTGAAAAATATAAAGACAATTTACCAGTAAAAATAAATAGAAAATTAAGAAAAAATGAAAAGTTAAAAATTTTAATAGCTTGTTTAAACTTTAACGATTTTACAGGTTCAGAATTACACGTATATGAGTTAGCCAAATCACTTAAAGAATTAGGGCACAGTGTCACTATTTGTTCTAATGTTGGTGGTGACATTGAAAAAAGAGTAAAGGCCTTAGGTATAGAAACGTACCCAAGTAATGAACCACCAGGGTTTAAGGTTGGTGATGGTGAATTAAGTTTAAATACACCACAAGGTCCTGTGCTTATGGAAAAAGGTCAGTTATATAAGATTTCTGATGGTAACTTCGATGTTATGCACTTACACCACAAACCAATAACGGAACAGTTCTTAAAAATGTACCCAACAACACCGGTAGTCACAACAATACATTCTGAGGTTATTGATTTAGAGCACCCAGTTAAAGAAGATAGGGTGAGTCACTATATATGTATAAGGCCTGAAATACAAGACTATATTGTGGGTAAATTCGGCATAGACGTCAAAAAAACATCAGTAATATACAACCCATTTGATACTACCAGATTTAAACCAACACAAAAACCTAAAAACCAAAAAGAACGGGTTTTATTTGTTGGTACTATAGATTACCTTAGACAAAACGCTATATTAGATTTAGTAAAAGAAACAGAGAAAAATAATCAAGAGTTGTGGATTGTGGGTAGAAAAAGAACTAGTATATTGGATAATCTTGGGTTAGACCATGTTAAGTATTTTGAACCCACCTGGTCTGTGGAGAGTTATATTGAACAATGTGATATAACAGCGGGTATATTATTAGGTAGAACAACAATAGAAGGTTGGTTGTGTGGTAAACCAGGAATAATATACGATATAGATGAAAGTGGTGAAATTAAATCTAAAAAACTACATAACCCACCAGAAGATATAAATAAATTTTCATCTAAAACAATTATAGGTGAAATTATAAAAACTTATGAATTAGCCTTATGATATTAATTTGTTACGGAACTAGACCAGAACATATAAAAATATCACCACTTTTAAAAGAAATGGGTGGTATCATACCCTTTAAAACTTTATTTACGGGTCAACACACCGATTTGGTAAAAAATATAAATTTTGACCATAGATTAACCATTAAAGGTGGTAAAAATAGATTGGATAGTGTGGTACAATCTTGTTTAAATTTAGATAACTCTATTTTTGAAGGAATAACACACATACTAGTACAAGGTGATACCGTTTCCGCGTATTCACTAGCTTTAACAGCGTTTCATAGGGGTATTAAAGTTATACATTTAGAAGCTGGGTTACGGACTTATGATTTTAAAAACCCATACCCCGAAGAAGCTTATAGACAGATGATATCTAGAATATCTGATATAAATTTATGCCCTACCGAATTAAACCTTGATAATTTACAGGAAGAAGGCGTCTTCGGTGAATCTGTATTGGTTGGTAATACGGTATTAGATAATCTGGTGGGCATTAAAACCAAATATAATGATAAAGTTCTAGTTACAATGCATCGCAGAGAAAATCACATTAATATGTCTAATTGGTTTGAATCCATAAATCAACTAGCTAAAGACAACCCAGAACTTAAATTTGAAATACCATTACACCCAAACCCTAATGTTAAAAAACATAAAGATTTATTAACTCACGTTAATGTAGTTTCTCCTTTTGATTATGATACTATGATTAAAGAAATAAGTGAATGTCGTTTTTTAATTAGTGATAGTGGTGGAATACAAGAAGAGTCTTCATTTTTAAATAAAAAAGTAATTGTTTGTAGAAAAATAACTGAAAGACCCGAATCTGTAGGTAAACATAGTTTTATGTGTGGGGAACCCAAAGACCTAAAGGGTGTGTTCTATTCACTTAAAGACGATTATAAGGTAGATTTAGAGTGTCCTTATGGGGACGGTAAGTCATCAAAAAGAATTGTAAATTATTTAAAAGAAAAAATATATGGTAACAGTAGTTCTTAACGGATATAAAAGAGGGCAACATCTTGCTCAACAACTAGAAGCGGTCAAAAAACAAACACTTAGACCTAAAGAAATAATGCTATGGCAAAATGCTGGTGAAGATTTTGACCCACAGATTGCTGGAAAAACAACTTGGGCTTCTTGTAATAAGAATTTTGGTGTTTGGGCTAGATTCGCTTATGCTTTAAACGCTAAAACGGAATATGTGTGTGTGTTTGATGATGATACTATTCCTGGAAAAAGGTGGTTAGAGAATTGTTATGAAACAATACAAAAACATGAAGGTTTATTAGGTACTATTGGTGTGGTTTATCACACACCTAATTCATACCACCCTATGAATAGAATTGGTTGGGCAGAACCTAACGAAAAAACAGAAAGAGTAGATATTGTAGGTCATGCTTGGTTTTTTAAAAGAGAGTGGTTATCTACATTTTGGAGAGAATTACCAGAAGAAGACCACCCAATGATTGTCGGAGAAGATATGCACTTTTCAGTTATGTTACAAAAATATTTAGGATTAAACACTTACGTACCACCACACCCAAAGGACAACAAAGAATTATGGGGCAGCCTCCCAGACACAGCATGGCGTATAGGACAAGATGACGCGGCACTATCAATGAATATGGATAATGTAGAACTAATGTCACAACAATTAAGAAAATATACCAGTAATGGTTTTAAAATAATTAATAATAAAAAATAATAAAAAATGAAAAAAAATGAAAAAAAATTAGAATTTAGTGATTATAAAGTTATATTTCTAAACCACGCTTCTTATATTATAGAGACAGAAAAAGAGTCTTTATTGATGGACCCTTGGCTTTTTGGTAGGGTTTTTAACGATTCGTGGTCATTAATGAGAGATACGAACATATCTAAAATAGATTTTAAGAAATTAAAATATCTTTGTTTTTCACATGAACACCCAGACCACCTACATTGGCCTAGTTTAAAATTTATTCGTGAAAAATGTGAACAACAGATAACAATATTATACCCGAGTAGAGACAATCAAAACGTAAAAGAAAATTGTGAAAAATTAGGTTTTATATTTAAAGAATTAAAACATAATGAAGAGACACTTATAGATAATTTTACAAAAATTACCGCATACCCAGCAGGTCATGATAACGCACTACTATTTAAATTAGGTTCCAAGACCTTGCTAAACCAAAATGATGCCTACCTTAAAAAAGAACAACTAGAAAAAATAAAAAAAGAACACCCAACCATCGACGCTTGGTTCATGCAATTCTCATTAGCTGGATTTTACGCTAATAAAACAGATGAAAAAGGATTACAAGAAAAAGGTAAAGATTTTCATATACAAGCTTTTAAATCATACCAAGACATACTACAACCTAAAACATCAATACCGTTTGCTAGTTTTGTGTATTTTTGTAAAAAGTACAATTCTTATATGAATAAATGGCTTGTTAAATTAGAAGAAATAAAGGAAGTATCCAAATACCCATTACAAATATTATTCTACGATGAAGAAATGAGTTGGGAGCATGATGGTAATAACGAAGAAAAGATTAAATTATGGGACGAGGTTTTTGAAAAAGAAACTATTATTGATGGTAATCCTAAAATTATAGATGAAACAACTATAAATGATTTGGCTAAAGAATTAATGTTAATAGTAAAAGAAGATGTAGAAATTTACCACAAGGGAGCTGGTAGGTATATTAAGTTAAGCCAATTAGCTACCTCTGCTATATTTGTAAAATTTTATGACTATGAAAAATATTATGTATTAGACTATAAAAATTTACAATTTGGGTTTTTGGAGGAGAGATTCGTAAACCAAGAAATGGTAGCTGGAATACTGCCACTTGAAGAATTTGAAAGTTTTCTTAAATTTCCTTGGGGTGCTGACACTTTGAATGTTACCGCAGCTTTTGAAAAGTATGGTAATGGTCAAATATGGCAATCTTTACTCGCGTATAGAGATTTACTATACCAAAGAGTTGATTTAAAAAAAATGCAAGGATATGAGTCATAATGTAAAAACATTTAGTGGTGAATTTGACAAGTTTTTGGGTAAACTAAAGTCCGGTGATAATTTTGCTTTTAATAGATTTTCAGATGGGGAATTTTTTATGTTACAAAACCAACCGTTAATCCTTCACCAGAATGGGTTTGTGACTGGTAACTTAGAGGGTGGTGGGAGATACCCTAAAGAAGAACAAAAGGAATTTATACCTGGTGAGCATGCTGAACAGCATAAAAGACTAATGAAAGCTTTTACGTTTAGAAAAGAAGGTCACTATAGAGGGATATGTGCTAAAGAAGATGTGGGTTCAGATAACTACAAATGGTTATTAGACATTGTCGGTCCGGGTGATGAGGAACACACAACATTTGCAAATTTATTAATTAATGCAAATTATAGAAGGTATGTTGATGAGATGATACCATTATACAAAGAAAGAGATGTGGTATATGTTGTAAATGAAGCTGCAGACCTAGAAGGGTTACCATTTAAAGTAAAAAAAGATTTTAGAGTTGGTACTAATTGTATTGTAAATAATATCCACACTATAGATGAGGTTTTAGAGTATCTAGATAAAGAAAATGCTAAAGATTATTTAATTCTATGTTCTGCTTCCGCATTGTCAAACTACATAGTTCATGAAGGATATAAAAAATTTAGTAACAATACTTTCATAGACATAGGTTCAAATCTAAACCCATACTTAGGCAATAATATACAGGGTTGGAAGGTAAATAGGGGTTATTTAAACCATTATTGGATGAATAGTGGTAGTGCTTATGGTGACAGAGTTGACTATTGGCATAATGACCCTAACGCACCCAATAAAAGCACGACACCTATATTAACAAAACCAAACAAATTTAACAATGAATTTAATATTAAAACAAAATGAAAAAAGATACTGGGAGTTCATAAGAATTCTCAGGTCAGATGAAAGAGTGCAGAGTGGATTCATACAGAACTCAAACATTTCTAAAACAGAACAAGAAGTTTATATGGAAAAATATAATAATAATTACTATATTTGTTTATGTGACGATAAACCATGTGGTTTTATTGGAGAAATTGACGGAGATATTAGAGTATGTACTGACCCAGAACATCAAGGTAATGGGGTAGGTTCATTTATGATAAGTGAAATTACAAAATTAAGACCACATATATACGCAAAAATTAAATTAGACAACATATCAAGTATAAAAGCATTCGAAAAAGCTGGATATGAAAAAAAATATTTTTTACTAGAACCAAAAAAATGAAGTTAAGAAAACCTAAACATAACCCATATAAGATAGTAACCCTTTTAGAGGAAGAGATTGCTGATTATACTGGTGCACCTTATGTGGTTTCTGTGGATAGTTGTACTAACGCACTGTTTCTATGTTGTAAATACCTAGAAGTGAAGGAGGTGACCATACCATCCAAAACCTACCTATCTGTACCACAATCGATTATCCATTCTGGTGGGGAGGTTATTTTTGATAAGAGAAAAGGAACTAACGACTGGAAGGGAATTTACCAGTTAAAACCATACCCAATCTACGATGCCGCAAAAAGATTAACTTCAGATATGTACATACCTGGTTCATTTATGTGTTTGTCTTTCCACATAAAAAAACAACTAGCGATATCCAAAGGTGGGGTAATTTTGTGTGATAATGAAGAAGCGGTGAAATGGTTTAAACAAGCTAGGTACGAAGGTAGAAACGAAAAATTGTACCATGAGGACGATATTAAAATGTTGGGGTGGAATATGTATATGACACCACAACAAGCATCACACGGGTTATCGTTAATGCAAAACTACCCACTACACGTACCAGACTTAGGTGAACATAACGGGTATAGGGATTTAACCGAATTTACAGTATTTAAAAAATATAAAACAATAGAATAAAATGAAAATAGCACTATCATTACATGGTTTATTTGATTCTGTGCAAGATGTAAATTCTAAAGGTCTTGACGGGTTTAACCATATAAAAAAACATATACTAGATAAGGGTGATGTGGATGTTTTTATCCATAGTTGGGAAGTAGATAAAAAAGATGAAATAGAAAAATTATACAACCCAAAAAAAAGTATATTTGAACCACAAATAGATTTTACTAAAATAGTTAAGGAAAGAAAATTAGATAAATTACCTAACCCACCAAGAAAACCAGAAGTAATATTATCACACCTATATAGTGTGACAGAATCTATTAAATTAGTGTATGATTCTGAAACTAAGTATGATTTAGTTATAAAAGCTAGATTTGATTTAGGTAGAATAAATAGAGTAACTTCGGGACCGCATAATCAATCCAACCCATACCCAGTACAATGTATAAACCTACAAACTGACATAGAAAAAGATAAACTTTATATGGCAGACTGGCAATACCTTAAACAAGGCCCAGCTGATATGTGGTTTTATGGTTCTTACGAAACAATGTCAAACTTTAAAGAGTTATATAACTCACTGTATAATAACATGTATATGGGCAGTAAATTACATGATTTTGCTATGTCTATGGAGGGTAATCCCGGTGATTTATCTAACGCTGTGATTTTTTATAAGTTTTGGATGTTAGATAATGGTCTTTGGGAGAATAAATTACCACTAAAAACTTTTTGGGAATGAGAAATGTAGCTTTTATTTGTTATTCACATTCAGAATATAGTGATGTTTGGGATTTGTTTTTTGGACAACTTAACACCTACTTCCCCAAGGTTAAAAAATATCTGTTTACTGACAAGGTAACTGAAAAAACATTAGACGATATTCAGATTGTTACTTATGATGATACAACTTCATACTCACAAAGGGTTGTCGAGTGTTTAAAAAAAGTTAAAGAAGACTTATGTGTGTTTCACCACGAAGATATGGTTTTACTTGATAAACCAGATATTACAAAATTAACTGAAATTTGTGATTTTATTAGAAAATATAAGATAGAATATGTTAAACTATTAAAGGGTGGTCATAATGAAGATATTAAATTAGACGGGATGCCTATAGATAATTTATTCTGGGTACCACACAATACTAATGGTATTTCAGTTTCATTCGCTATACAGCCCACCATTTGGAAAGTTAAATATTTGTTAGAAGTTTTTACTAATTCCGGTGAGTCTAACCTAAAAGGTAATGTTGCTGTTGGTGATTTTGAACTAACAGCTTCAGAATATATTAATAATAGTACTATAAATGGGTTGTATTGGTTTAATAATGAACCTAAAAGAGGATTACATCATTGGGATTCTTCACTTTATCCACATGGTAACTTAATTTCTAAAGGTAAATGGGCATCAGAATATAGTGGTATACTGGACACTTTACATAAAAAATATAACATAAATAAAAATTTAAGAGGAACAACATGATAAAACTTATAATATTTGATTTAGACGGTGTACTAGTTAACGCTAGAGAATTACACTATGAAGCTTTAAATAAAGCTCTAGAAACTATAGACACAAAATTTATAATACCTAGAGACGAACATCTCTCAACATATGACGGACTTTCCACAACCAAGAAACTTAATATGTTAACAGAACAAAAAGGGCTTTCAAAGGAATTCCACAACGTAGTGTGGAAATTAAAACAAGAAAAAACCATATCTATAATAGATAAATTTAGCCCTGATTTTAGGGTTAAAGATATATTAAGGAGGTTAAAAGATTCTGGGTATGATATAGCATGTTGTACAAACTCAATAAGGGAGACAGCAAAGTTACAACTTATTAGAAAAGGTTTTATGGAGTACATAGACGTATTATATACAAACCAAGACGTTAATAAACCAAAACCCCACCCAGAAATGTACATGAAGTGTATGCTTAGATTTGGTGTTTCCCCAAAAGAAACACTAATCATAGAAGATTCACACCATGGAAGGAAGGGTGCTATTGAAAGTGGTGGTCATTTATGTGCTGTTACTGATTGTGAAGATGTTACTTTTGAAAAAATTAATGAACACTTAGAAAAGTATAATAAGAAAAAAATAATACCTAAGTGGCAGGGTGGTAAGATGAATGTTTTAATTCCTATGGCTGGAGCTGGTTCTAGATTCCAAAAAGTGGGGTACACATTCCCCAAACCACTAATTGAGGTTGTGGGCAAACCTATGATTCAGGTGGTTACAGATAATTTAAATATAGACGCTAGACACATATATATAGTGCAAAAATCACATTATGAAAAATATAGTTTAAAACATCTATTAAACCTAGTCTCACCAGGTTGTGAAATAGTCCAAGTAGATAGTGTAACTGAAGGAGCGGCTTGTACCACTTTATTAGCTAAAGAATTTATAGATAATGATGAACCTTTATTGATAGCAAATTCAGACCAGTACGTAGAGTGGGATTCTAACGAGTTTATGTACTCAATGATGGCTGATGAAATAGATGGTGGGATATTAACCTTTAAATCGACACACCCAAAATGGAGCTTTGCTAAATTAGATGATAAGGGGTATGTGACAGAAGTAGCTGAAAAGAAACCCATAAGTAACATAGCTACAGTTGGTATATACTATTGGTCCAAAGGGTCAGACTATGTTAGGTATGGTGAACAAATGATAAAAAAAAATATCCGAGTTAATGATGAATTTTATGTTTGTCCAATATACAATGAGGCTATAGAAGATAACAAAAAAATTAAAACTTTTAATATTGATAAAATGTGGGGTTTAGGTACACCAGAAGATTTAAATAGATTTTTAGAAAAACATGAAAAAATATAATATAAACGACATGGTTAAAGGTTGGTTTATGGGCAATTTTGAACCAACACTACATAATACCGACCTTTTTGAGGTTGCTGTAAAAAGATATAGTAAGGGTGATAGTGAAGAAAGACACACACATAAAATAGCTACGGAATTTACAATGATTATCGAGGGTGATGTAATAATGGACGAAATTAGATATACTAAGGACGATATTATAGTTATAGAACCTAATGAAAGTACAGATTTTAAATGTTTGACAGATGTGGTAACTTTAGTCGTAAAAACACCTTGTGTTAAAAACGACAAGTATTTAACTTAAGATATGAAATTAATTTCACATAGAGGAAATATTAATGGTAAAAAACCCGAATTAGAAAATAAACCAGAATACGTATTTAAGGCCTTAAAATTAGGTTATGATGTTGAGGTGGATGTTTGGTTTGATGGTGGTGAGTTTTATCTAGGGCACGACAACCCAAAATATAAGATTACCGCACCATTTATCGAAAATGATAAAATATGGTGCCACGCTAAAAATATAATGGCATTAAATGAAATGAAAAAAATAAATGACCGATTTGGTTATGGGTTACATTATTTTTGGCATCAAAATGATGATGTTACTATTACATCTAACGGATATCTATGGACATACCCAGGTAAAGAATTAACATTAAACTCTATACAGGTATTACCTGAAATAAATAATGAAAAATTGGGTGATGTGTACGGTGTGTGTAGTGATGTAATAATAAAATATAAATAAATAAATAAATGGCTAGAAAAAATAAGAGATTAAGTAAGGAGGAAAAGATGGAGGTTGAAGAATGGATTTACCAGAATAATACCGAAGAAACTAGAATGACTGACACAATGACTATAACGGTCAAGTGTAAGACTGAGAACCAAAAAACCCTAGTTAATGCTATAAAAGGAAAAGAAATCATCATTTGTTCTGGACCAGCTGGGTCCGGTAAAACCTTTTTAGCTTGTGCAGAAGCTTTAAGATTAATTAAACGTAATTCTAAATTTAAAAAGATTATTATTGTTAAATCAGTAACCACACTTAAAAATGAAGAAATTGGATTTTTAAAAGGTAATTTACGTGAAAAAATGGAACCATTTATGTTCTCTTTTGTCCATAATTTTGAAAAAATAGTTGGTCAGTCTATAACATCTAGATTAAGAGAATTAAAAACTATAGAGGAGATGCCTATCGCGTATATGCGAGGTATTAACTTAGATAGGTCTATTATTATAATAGATGAGGCACAAAACATTTCACAAGATAATATAAGGACTATTATGACTAGACTAGGAAAAGATTCTAAGATGATATTTTTGGGTGATGAAAGACAACAAGATTCTAAAGGGGGTAATGGGTTAACATTTCTAATGAAACACTTTGACAATATAGAAGAAATTGGTTGTGTACAACTCACCAAATCAGACGTAGTTAGAAATCCCTTAATAGCTAAAATAGAAAGGGTTTTTGATTCTTTACAAACAAAATAAATTAATTAAATTATATATATGAAAATTGGTATAGGTATAAATGGGTCTATGAGGAATTTACTTGGTAAAGTTAAGTCGGTATATGAAAAATATTACGATAAGAAAGTTGAAGGTGAACTAACTTACGATAATTTGGTTGAACTTTTAGGGTTTGAGGGTTCTAGTGAACTAGGGGAGTTCCTATACGTAGAAGCACCTATGGAAATATTTGGTCACGCTAAAGAGTCTGAGGGTAATATTGTTAGGGAATTAAATACATTACAGAGTGATAATCGCGAATTAGAGTTTACCATTTTATCTGACGATATTAGTCGAGCTATCCCAGCAACACATTGGTTTTTAGCTAAGTATGGTTCTCAGATTAAAAACATTAAATTCTATAGTGGGGATAATGTCGATAACTTATGGGACTATTTTGATTTGATATTTACTGATGATAAATCTATATTTAATTGTAAACCGGAAAATAAATTACTATACACAATAGGGGATTGTCCTTCAGTATCTCCCGAATTTAAATTAGATAAACCTAGTGATTTCATAAATTTAGAAATATTTAAAAAAGAACACGATGAAGAACGAGCTTAGAGATTATCAGATATCTATAGGTAATGAATTTATGTACTTAGATGTGGATAGTTTTATGGAACAAATTGAGTTACTTAATGGTAATGAAGTTAGTGATGGTGATGGTAAGGAAACCAGTATAAACCTACCGAAATTCGAATTCTTCAAATTAATGTTAGACGTTTGTCTAGGTTACGCTGAGGAAGTAGATGATAGTTTAGGTCAGTTAGGTTTAAATAAAACCACAGTACCTTTTAGATTAGCAATAAACACTTTAATAGAGTATAAAATACTTAAAAAATGCAAATAAATGAATAAATTAAATGAACAAGTTATTAAATTAACACATGCCTTAGAGGTATTAAGAAAAAAAGAATCAGCAATTTACTTTTTAACTATGGACACTAAAGGTCACGCTAAAGCTTCTGTGACTTTAACGTATGATATAGTTAAAGAACTTAGGAGTCTAGGTTATAACGCTAACATAATGCATGAGAAAAAAGATTTTCATGATGTAACTACTTGGCTAGGTGAGGACTACAGTGGTATCCCACATGTGTCTATAGAAGCTAAAACAGTTCAAGTACACATGAGTGATATAGTTATCATCCCTGAAGTGTTCGGACATGTTTTGGAACAAACTAAAGATATGCCTTGTGAAAAAATGATGTTTTCACAATCTTACGATTATGTATTAGAAACATTACCACCAGGAATGACTTGGCCTGTTTATGGGGCACATAGAGCTATAACAACTTCCCCAGCACAACAAAAGTATTTAGAGGGTTTGATGACTACGGTGAAATTCGAACAAATAACACCCAAAGTAAGTGAAAAATTCACAAAATCAGATAAACCACAACCACCATTAATCGCTGTACACACTAGAGAAGGTAGAGATACGATGAAACTAATCAAATCCTTCTATTTAAAATACCCACAATTTAAATGGATTACATTTAGAGATTTGAGGGGTTTAAGTTTGGATAGGTTTGCTGAAGATTTATCAGAGTCTTTTGTTTCTGTTTGGATAGATGATATTAGTGGTTTTGGTACTTTCCCATTAGAATCCATGAAATGTGGTGTTCCGGTAATTGGTAAGGTACCTAACCTAAAACCGGATTGGTTAACTGAAGATAATGGTATATGGACTTTTGACACTAATGGTATTGTCGACATCCTAGGACAATTCGTACAAAAATGGTTAGAGGATGAAATACCAGAAGATTTGTATAGTTCTATGGAGAAAACCATACAAGAAAATTATACAGTGGATAAATTTAAAGAATCGGTTAATTCCGTATTCGGGACTATATACGACAGAAAAATTAAAGAATTAGAACAACAATTAGAAAAATTCACATCAGTAGGAGAAGTAAAAGATGATAAGCCAGAGTTAATTAAAATGGAAAAATAAATATAAAATAAGAATATTATGGATGTAAGTGTAATTTTACCAGTAAATGAGAATAAAAATAGTTTTGAGGACTATTTTAATAAATCGATACAAAGTATCGTAAATCAAGAAGTTAAACCAAAAAAACTATACATTGTATGTAGTAAGGATAAAGAACTTAAATCGTTCTTAGATTCGTGGGAAAAACCAAAAGAACTAGAGGTTATAATATTAGAAAACCCCGGTGAAACTGATTTTTGTTCACAAGTAAATTATGGTGTTGAAAATATTGATACTGAATGGTTTTCTATTTTAGAATTCGATGATGAGTATTCTAGACATTGGTTTAAAAATGTTGAAGAGTATGTTAGTTCATATGATGAAATTGATATATTCTTACCGTTAGTTGTTGATGTAGATACTGAAAATAAATTTTTAGGATTTACTAATGAATCTGTTTGGGCTATGAAATTCTCCGAAAAATTGGGGATACTGGACAATAACACACTACTAAACTACCAAAACTTCCAACTATCTGGAGCTGTAATTAAAAAGGAATTCCTTGAGGGTTCAGGAGCACTAAAACCTTCTATGAAATTAACATTCATATACGAATTCTTACTTAGAGCTACATATAACGACGCACAAATAATGACAATACCTAAAATTGGGTACAAACATGCAAATATGAGAGAGTTCTCTTTGTTTTGGGATTACAAAAATGGTTCAGAACCACTAAAGTCAGAAGAAGCTAATTTTTGGGTGGAGCAAGCAAAAAAAGAATATTTCTTCACATATGATAGGGCTATAGAATACGAAAACTAGTCTATGGTTACGTTATCAGGTAGTATAGGGGGTGTAAGTGGTGTTACAATGACCGATATAAGTGGGACTACAGAAACCCAATTAGAGAAACCTAAAAAAGGTAGGAGACCAAAAACAAAACCGTATTTTGGGCAAGTTCAAGAAGATGCTGTTAGGGTGTTTTTAACAGCTACTACTTGGGATGAAAAAAATAGGGTTTATAATAGTGATTTACGTGCACCACTAAATAAAATGGTTGAGAGTATAGTACGTAGGTATAAACTTTATAGACACGATATGGTTTATGAAGATATCCACGCTGACACATTATCTTTCCTAATAACTAAATGTGATAAATTTAAACCAGAAAAAGGTAAAAAAGCTTATTCTTATTTCGGTACTATTTGTAAAAATTATTTAATGGGTCAAATAATGAAGGACCAAAAAGAAAGAAATAGAAAAATAAGTTATGAAGATATAGCTCCTTCATTCGAAAACGGATATAGGGAGGGGTATAGTTATGAGATGAAAGATGATGAACCGTCGATAGAAATACTAATTAAAAACTTATTAGACAGTATAAAAGTCTTTATGGTTGAAAATAGACTAACAGACAATGAAACTAAGGTTGGTGTGTCTTTGGTTGAAGTATTTGAAAACTACGAAGAAATTTTTATAGCTGGGAGTGGAAATAAATTCAATAAAAACGTAATACTATACCAGTTGCGTGAAATGACCGGATTAACCACAAAAGAAATTAGAAATTCTTTAGTTAGGTTTAAGGGCATATATAAATTAGTCTCAGATACGTTTAAAAACCAGTAACTTTCATATTTATTAATATGCCAAGACCTAAAAAGAAAAAAATAGAAGTTAGTGAAGAAAGTCTACTGTCACTATTCCAGGAGATTTACAATGAATGTGTGGAACAAAGGAATACAGCTCTACGTATCCAAAATAAAATGATTGCTTTATTAAAGGAATCTTCAGATATGGTTTTGATTGGTCCGGTATTAAAAGAACAACAAAAAATAATAGATTTATCTATAGATAAAAAACTACAACTTTCTAAAATACAAAGTTCGTTATTGCAGAAAAATAATAGTGGTAGTGTTAAAACAGAATCTTTAGGTGTCGACATGAAAGAGGCCATAAATCAACTAATAAATAATAAAGTTGACCAGTAAATAACCCATTTAAATTATGATTGGTTCCGACGTTTTAAACTCACAACAAGACATTATATCCAAACTACAGGGTATTCTAAGTATATTAGATATTTCTGAACAAAGAAAAAAAAGAAATAATTTAAACCAGTGGAAAACATTATTTAGTGATTTAAGAGCTACGTTTGGTGATGGTATAGAACATAATCCGATAGCTCTTATGTTGGTCTTAATTAAATTAACTAAAGCTAAAAGCACTAAAAATTATAACTCTGAGGACGCTGAGGAAAAAGCCAATATGAGGTCCAGAGAAAAAAAACAAAAAAGGTCTGAAAAACAACAAGAAAGGTCTAGTAAAAGAGCACAACGAAAACAAAACAGAAGAGAAACGTTAAAACATATTAATAATTCTATGGATAATGAATATTCTAGAATATTGGGTACCATCATCAAACAAGCAATTTCTAACGTACTACCAAAAATACCAGGTATAATTGTGGATGAAATACTACGTTCTTTTAATTGTGACCTATCGACGGAAATACCGGTAGTTGGTGACGGACTAAATAATAGTATTGTTATTAGGGTAGACCAAGTAGACCTATTCAGCCAACTTAAAAACGTACCTGATGTGGGGGTCGGTAAGTATTGTTATGAAGCTAACCCTTTCGATTTAGGTGTGTACCCACCAGGACAAACACCCTTCCCATTAAATAGGTTTTTACATTATTTAACACAAAACGCAAACACACCATTACAAGTATATGGTCAGAGTGGTAATGTACTATTTACGGTAGAATACGATGGTGTGGATAGTTTTGTTATTAGTCCACATTATAAAGGACCAACACCAGCTGACAACCAAACCGTATACGATAATTCTAACCCTTCACCCGGTGGGTTAGTTAAGTTTACCGTTGCGGAATTTTTAAGGGATTATTTTGACAATATTAGGGTTGTAGAATTACAAGGTTTATTGGGAGCTTTACTAGAAATCCAATCTGGACTAGGAATGTCTTTTGGTAATGACGGCCCTAGGAATTTTGCTGATATTATGGGTGTTAATAAACTAATTGGTATCTTAAATAAAATTATGGCTTCTTGTGATGGTATGGATTTAGGTAAGATTAGTACCGACAGTGTTAGTCACCTGTCGGAATTGTTAGATTCTGACGATTTTTTTACCTTTAACGTTGAGGAAGAACAAAATTTTTATTTAGAAGCTAAAAGAAAAAGTAAGGGTGTTATTAAATTTGAAAGTTGTGATAATATTGAAATACCTCTAGACCCAGCTATTTTTGAATCCGCTGCTGATGATATTGTAGCTTCTTTAAATTCTGGTGGAGATGGGTTAAAAGCTTTTAGTACTATACTGCAAACCGGTGTTGCTGGTTCAATCGCTAAAATGCCAGATGACGCTTATAAAGAATTGGATTGGAATTGGAGTGTCCATTTTATGGAAAAGTTAATAATACAATTCCCAGTTGTTATGGTGTTAGGTTTAATGTCTACAAAGGTAATATTACCGATAGTTCTAGTTGCTATAATAGTGAACAATCAAACGTTACTAGCGGCTAACCCAGCGGAATTTGCTAAATTATTTAAAAGGGTGTTTTTTAGGATATGTAGAGCTATATTAAACGAAGTAATTAAAATAGCTTTTAAAATACTTAAACAATTCTTAATAAAATTGTTAATAGTTTATGTTAAAATGTTACTATCCACACAAAAAGGTAAAAGAATTAAAATGATACTGTCATTAATCCAAGCACTACTACCATTTATAGACGACTTACAAAACGCTCAAAATTGTAAGGAAATATTGTCTATAATCCTGAAAATGATTGATGCTACCGGTATAGATATACCGTTTAGACCACCAAATAAGTTTTTACAATTTGCGGCTGTAACTAGGAGTGGTACCAACTCAATAAGAACATTCCAAAAACTAATAATCAAACTAGAAGCTCTTGGGATACACACTGGTGATATGCCAGACGGGTCAGAAAATAAATCTATTTTAGGTAAGTTTGCTGAAATAGAAGCTATGGAGGAAGAAAAAACGATACATGGGGTGGTACACAGTGTTCTATACCCCACAATAGCTAAGGGACCACCCGGAGCTGTTTTAGTGGAACCTACTAAATGTATTGGAGTAACTTGTTAAAATGGAAGAGTTAATGAAAAAATATAAAGACGAGCCGAACAAGAACATTCTTATTGAAATGTCCAAGTTAAAAGAAGAGTTTGATAAAACCAAGACCTTAGTTATTAATTTAACGGAACATTTAGATAGTGTGGAAATTAGGTATAATTTGTTAAATAACGAAATGAAAAAAAGAAACGCAGATGACTAGACCTGGTGGTGGTGTAACAAGTTTACAAATTATTAATTTTGGGGTTTGTGTGGATAATGATGACCCGTTAAGAGCTGGTAGAATTAGAGCTGTAAAAGACCAGAACCCACAAGTTTCCGACCCAGTTAAAGCCGTGGAAAAGTGGGACAAAGACAACCCCAACAAAGCTTGGTCTAAATCCGATGAGTATTTAATTGCACCATTTTTACCAATACACCTAAATCTAATACCAAAAAAGTTAGAAGGGATAAAAATAATGTATTATGATTTAGAGAATGAGTCACACAATAAAGAATACATAGGTCCGATGATTTCACAACCAAATCTATTGTTTTTAGATGGTTATGAAAGTGGTAGGTTCCACACCACACTGGGTGCTAGACAAGACCCAAGGACAACAGTAACATCAAATGCGGACTCAAGAGGTGTCTACCCAAACCCAAACGATATTGCTATACAAGGTAGAAAAAACACAGACATAATTTTAGGTACTTCAGAAAACCTACCTAAAGATAAAAAAAGTAACTTAACTAGGGCTATGAATGTTGGTGTTGAACCAATACCTTACGATAACCCACAGATATTAATTAGGGCTGGTAAGTTTAAGCCTGTTGGTGAAGACAACCCAGGGGAACAACCACTCATAAATAAGAAGATGTCGTTCATACAAATAAACACATTCCCCAACTCCCTAAGTATTGAGGATAAGAATAAGGGTAAATCTATTACTGTTGATGATGATAAGATTAATGTCATTGTTGAATATGATATAACTAACTTTGTAGACCCGGTAGATTTTAACGATGTAGGTGTTGAATTGGAGTTTGTACTCAATTTTTCATTAGTACCTAACCACAAAGACTCAAAAATAACACTAACACAAGAAGCTAATCTAGATACTAATTACTTATATACTGACAATGTAATGACGGTTAAATTTACTTTAACACAAGATGATGCTATAACAGAAATTAACAAATTTTTACACGCCTTTGACCAACATGAGTATAGTGATTTTTTAAAACCAGTTTCTGGTTCCCAACCACCTAACAACCCAGTTTATGGTTTTAACCCAGTTACTGTAGATGCTTTAGAAAGAAAAATATCAGTTTCAGGGTTAAAAGGTCACCCACTATACTTTAGACCAGCAGGTCATTTATTAAAGTTTTATCAAAAAACTGATTTTAATTCTACACTATTTTCTTCATATGGTTCTTTAACTTCTGGTAATTTTGATTCTGTAAGGTCATCCATACTATCATTTATAAAAAAGATAGAACTTTCAGGTGTTAAAACAAAGGGGTATGGGTTAGCTTTCACAGAAAACCCATCTAAGAGAACTGTCCCAACAACCGAAACTGTGATAACAATAAAAGAACCAATCCCCGATTACACACAACAACATGGTGTTATAACAGTAGGCACTGATAAAATTTATTTACTATCCCATAATTCTACCGAATTAGGTGAATTTAAGTTAAACGATAATTATGGTATTAGTCAATATGAATATGTTGACATTATAGAGAAAAAAACGGAACCGTTAGTTAGAGGTCATAAATTGATGGATTTAATGGAGATGGTTGTTGAGTTTACTATTAGTCATACCCATAGTTGTTCTGGTGACGCTCCAGTTCCCACTTCCTGGGGGGGGACAACAGTACAAGAAATAGAAAATAAACTTAAAAAATTCCGTACAGAGGGACTTAATAATAATATAAGGATTAATTGATATTTATATATAAATAAACTTATATGTCAATCATCAAATCTTACTTTAATAAAAACAACACCATTGTAGCTAAAAGTCTAGTTAACTCTGGTAAAAACCCAGTTACCGAATTATTTTATGGTGATAAACCACTTAGAGGTTGTAAATGGACTGGTACTCCTAGTGATGTTTGTGGTGGTAGAACCGGACACACATCTGATAATTCTGGTAGATTCTCAAGGTTAATATTCGATTTAAATCTTGACGATACAATTAACAAGGTTAATAGTGGGTGTATCAACCTTTCTGGTGGTACGGGAACCACACATACCCTTAAAATGACAAACACGTCTTCTTTTGATACTAACTTATTGAATGATAAATTGGTTAATGGAAAAAGAAGAGCCTCATCATTCAGTTTATTTTTATGGAGAGTTAGTGGTACTAGTTGGGATGAAGGTGTTGGTTATGATGTTAAAAGAGCACCGGGTATATTTGAACCAGAATTTGACGAACCTTATTCACAAAGACCTAGTAATTGGTATTCAGCTACAACATTAACACCATGGCCAACCCAGGGAATATATGACAACACAAACTCAGGTACGTACACACTAATAGACACTCAAAATTTCGGTGACGGAAATGAAAATATTAACTTCAATATGACCGATGAAATTAATAATAGATTAACCGGAGCTACCCCACATACCGGAATAACATACGGCGTATCGTTTACTAGTACTTTGGAAAATTTAACAGGACTGTCCGAATCCTATAGTGTTGGGTTTTTTACTAGGCATACACAAACATTTTACGAACCTTATCTAGAAACACAATATGACGATTATATAGGTGATAGTAGAAATCAATTTTATCTAAATAAAACTAATAGATTATTTTTATATACGAATACAGGTGGGATACCAACAAATTTAGATGCCCTACCACAAGTCACAATATATGATTGTGATAGTAGTGTGTATAGTTCTATGACAGCTACAAATTTAACATGTGGTGTCTACTACATAGACTTGCTTATCAGTGGTGATACATACGGTACACCATCACAATTTACCGACCAATGGTCTAACCTAATAGTAAATAGTAATTCGTTAGATACAATAACAAATGAATTTACAGTATTGTCAGCTGACGACTATTACCAAATAGGTCCCATGGACCAAACCCCTAAAGATTTTGGGTATTCTATAGACGGAATAAAATTAGATGAAAAAATAACAGCTGGAGACACTAGGAAGGTATTTGTTTCTGTTAGGGTTCCGTATACAGTAAACCGACACGTTGTTGTGGATAATATTAAGTATAGAATATACGTAACCCAAGGAACAACAGAGGTAACGACGCACCCATGGACTAATGTAAATAGAACATATAACCACAATTATTTCTTGTTAAATACTGGTGATATGATACCAAACGAATACTATATAGACGTAGAGGTTACTTCTAATCAAAAAGTTAATATTTATAAGAGAATAACAAAGTTTCAAATAACAAATCAAACATAGAATAACATGAAAAGAAATTTAAAAAATTTAATTAGAAAAACAATTAAGGAATCACAATTACTATTGGAAAAGAAATTACCTTGTGATAAAAGAAGTAAAAAAGGTTGTACGGAATGTATGGACGATTATTTTGATGCACATGATGCTGGTAACCCATCTGAACCTCTTTATGGTGTATATGGGGTTTGTGGTGGTGGAAAGGTCGTGGACCCATCAAACGATGATTGGGAGGATAGACGTCGTTCTAAGTCTGCTGGACCAGAAACCCGTTTTGATTTCGAAGACGAATTAAGAATTAACGAATCTAACCTATTAAGTGAAAGAATGGATTGTTGGTCGAGAGGGAAATGGAATCGTGGTGGTTGTAGGATTGATAGTGGTAATAGTAGTTCTGGTTGTATGTCATATAATGACTGTGAAAAAACAGAAGAAGGCGATAGGGTGTTTGGTAGGAAATGTTGTATAACGGTGGACATGAATAATGAATGTGTTGAGTATGGTCCATGTGGGAAAGGAAAATCATCAGAAAAATTATCTAGAGAAATGAACGAACAAATAGAAAGAATTGTTAAGGAGCAGGCAATGATGTTAGGTTTTGGTAATAGTGGAGGTCCGGGTGTTGGTTTTGAAACAGCAGTCGCAACCCCAACATCAAAATATGAACAGTACGAAGAAGAAGAATACGAATTGGATGAAACTAGTGGTTCTGGTGAAGGAGGTACGTATAACATAAACATATCTAACCAATCAGCTGACCCAGCTTATACCGCTGATGGTATGGGTGTGTTTGAAAGTATAATAAGACGTAAATTAAGAAACTATTAGTATTATGAAAAATAAAAAGATGTTGAATGAATTACAACTAAAAAAAATTATTAAAAGAACTATACTAAATGAGGGGACACCAAAAAGATTAAAAAAACGAGTTAGTGGTACGGGAAAAATTAACGAACAACAAGGTACACCTTGGTGTTCTTATTGTGTATCCTCTGCTGGTTCTATGAATGCTTGTCCACAATGTAATAGTAGTTTTAATAAAGACAATATAACTTGTCAGGCTTGTAAAAATTTATTTCCTGGAACTGGAGCTTACCCACAAGGGTTAGTAAATACTCACTGTAACCAAGTAGGCCAACCTTGTCACACCACACAAACTCAATGGTCGGGAGGAAAAGGTGAGGCAAGAGCTGCCACTATAGATGATATGCAAGCTAGAAAAAGTCCAGCCGGTAAAGGTGGTAGAAAAATTAAAGTTACTGAATCAGAATTAATATCTACAATAGAAAAAATTGTAAACGAACAAATGTTAGTACCACCAACGAGTCCTATGGTGGGTGGTGAACAGTCTGCTGGAATGGGAGACCTAACTAATCACCTTACTAAAGAAATTTTAATGGAATATTGTGAACATTCCCACAGGAGTGGATGTCCTAGAGCTTGTGGAACCGACAAACCAGTATTAAAAGCTTTACATGAATGGTGCAAAACAGGTATGGGTCAAAGGATATAAGTAAAACATCATGATGTTGAAATTAAAAAACCACCCTAATAGGTGGTTTTTGTTTTTTTAGTAATCTTCATCGTCATAATTATATTCATGAGTTACAGTTGTAGATGATGGTGATGGTTCTTCTTCTATTGGAGCTTCTTCAGTTTTAGGTGAAAAATTCTCAGCAGCAGTAAAACCAAGTCCAGCCATTACAATCCATTGTAAAGATTCGAATAATTTAGTGTCGACGGTAAAGTCCCAAAATAAATTTGAGGTATAACCAATCAACATAAATAAAAGACATATAAAAGTTACAGTTCTTTTACTAGAGATTTTACTCCCACTACTTAACATATTTTTAAAGAAATTCATAATAATTGTTTTTATTATAAATATACTCTAATTTACTTATAGTAATTTGGTGTTAGTTCTGGGTGTAATATATCTTCGTAAGGTGCTTTAACCACAGATATTACTTCTGAGTCCCTAGTGTCTTCAGAGATGTAGTGAGCTAATCTTTTATTTGCTTCAAAAACTGATTCAGATTCTACAATATATTTATATTTTTTAACTTTTGGGTTTCCTTCACTATCTACATTTCCCGTTTCAAATGCGATGATTGCTTGATAATACATATTTTTATCCTTTAAAATTACATGATTTATGTGTTCCATCACACATTGGTTGATTCTTGGATTCTCCACATCTACACAACGCATAATTTTCACCTACTATTATTTTTTCCCCACCTTTTGTTACTGTGGTTTCTCCTTTGACCAAGATTGGTCCATTTTCCATAATATTAATTTCTACTGACATTTTCTTTTTTGTTAGTTTTTAATTTATTCTACAACCTCAACCAACTCAATCTCGAAGTCTAACTCTTTACCAGCAAGTGGGTGATTCATATCTAAAATAACCGAATCATCCTTAACCTCCTTTATTGTAGCTCTCATAGGTTGTCCAGATTCGGTACGACCCTCAATTGTTTCCCCTTTAATTAGTTTAAAATCTTTTGGGAATTCAGTATTTGGTACTTCCTGGATTGCCTCAGTTTTTACATCACCATAAGCGTCTGAAGGTTTTAGACTAATTTTTTTTGTTTGACCAACCTCCATCTCCAATAAGGCCTTATCAAACCCCTTTATCATTTTCCCCTCACCAACCTGAAAATCAAGAGTTTTACCCCTATCATGGGAACTATCAAATTTTTCACCACCATTTAAAGTACCGGTGTAATGCACTTTTACCTTATCTCCATTTTTTACTTTATTCATTTTTCTTTTTTTTTAATTATTAATCTAATAAGACCATATAAGCCTTGCTATTATTCTCTTTGAACCACACCAGACCTTTTCGTAGGTCGGCAATCATTTGGGTGTCGTACTTCATATTCATTTCCGTCATCATTGTTGCCCCCATAATAAAATCATACATTGATAATTCCTTAGCCGTTAGTTCCATTTCACCACCTGAAAATCTATTACTAACCACACCCCCTTCTTCATATAACTCTCCTGTAAACCATTCTGGCAATTTACTCTCTATCATTTTTTAGTTCTTTTACCAAACTCTTCCATATTATCTAATAACTTTTTATTCCTATCTCTAGATTCACTTGAAAAAATGTAACTCATTACAGTCCATACTAAACATAGTAATATTATCGCCACAAAGGTCATCCCAAATATTTGTGCTACTATAGTCATTTTTTAATATTTTTATCAATGTGTTCTCCTATCTGAGATGTTACGTACATACCTATAACCAACCCAACCCCTAACATTATTACAGTATAAATCACATCCATATTAGTACTCGTTAACCGCTTCGTATATTAATTCTTTTTCTTCTTCAGTGAAATTTTCCTCACCCTCTACAAAAGTATCCTCACCACCATTGTCGTCACTCTCTTCTAATACCACAAATTTGTGTTCACCATAAGAACCATAAGACTCAAACTTAAAAGCCCACCAGTCCTCCCAGTCCTTTTCCACAATTACATTATTCCCATCACCTTTTTCGTCAGGTCTAATATAAGTCATTTCATCTAACTGTTGGTAGATTACAGCCTTTTCTTCTTCGTTGAAACTGTCTTCACCTTCAATATAACGAAGTTTTCTATCGTCGTTCATATCTTCCATGCTAGTTTTGAATTCTTTCCCATTATAACTTCCGTTATATCTATGAGTACCCTCTTCGTGGGTCTTTACTTTGTCATTAATTACTACTTCTGCCATTTTTTTTAATTTTTTTATGATTTTCTTATTAACTCCCTATAGAGTTCAGCTCTATTTTCTGTAACCACATCTATGTGGTATTTAGGTGCTATAGTCTCGTATAACCTTTCACCTAAATCCTCCACCCAGGACGGATTATCTATTAATTTTTTGGTGTATTGGTACCATTGCTTGTGGTTTTTGTGGGTGTCAACCAATAAAGAGTTACCCTTAGAGTTGAATCCACCACCCTTATCTAAAGCGTGTACACAATCTATTTGATATGGTCCATAATTTTGAGCGATTAAAGCTTTTTTATGGAACCCAGCTTCAATAACCTTTAACTGAGACTTAACTTTATTGAACATATGTTCTTTAAGTGGAGCCAAAGAAATGTCAAAATTATTGTAGTTAGACGCGTAAGTTGTGATAGGTTTGGTCCAAACTCGTTTATAAGCTGACTCCTCCTCCCCAACCCAAGTACCTTTCTTAAACTTATGTAAAAAATCGGAGTATTCTTTTGGTAGTGACTTAAAGTCGTCAGTAAATAACTTTTCAAAAAGGTACCACACAGATTCGTGAGGTTCTATTTCTCTAACACTTGACTCGTTAGTTTCTGGGTTAATCATAGTTATATTACCCCTTAAATCGTAACCACACAAAATGAATTTAAATTTATCTTTATGTGACGCATGTAACCTACCGGATAACCCACGTAATATTTCCAAATCACCTAAATGAGAAGAACCACCTAACCAACCGATACGAACATTATTACTATCAATTTTTTTGGGTTGGAATTGTTTTTCTCTAGGGTTAATTGCGTTTGGTAATACAAATATATTATCACAAAACCCTTTCATTTCTTGAGCGAACACTTCGGTAGTTGTTGTTACATTTTGAGCAACTTTTAAACTTTCTTTAATGTGGTGGTCTAGATTATGTTGTTTGACAATTTGGTAAGCTGGGTGGTCCACGGTAGGTGCCCAATAATCGTCTAAATCACAAATAGATGGTATCCCTAATTTCTTTAATCTTTTAACAGCTTCGTGAGACCTACCGAAATCACCACCTAAAGACCTATGGTAGTGAACCAAATCATACTGTTTTAACCAAGTCTCATCCTCTAGTTTTGGTTGGTAATCTACATCAACCCAAAACTCCTCCGGGTACATTTTTTGAAGGTGAATGTGGGGGTCTATAGACCTAAATTTACTAACACCAGTCCTATCACTAGGCACTACTAAAATTTTATATTTTGATTTATCCATGTTGAAATAATAAGATTAACAACTTAGATAGTCAAAGGTACGTAAAGGCTAATTTAATTTAATTTTTTTGTTGATGATATTCTCCCTTCAAAAACACTGCCACCGACAACAATTTTAATTGATTCGTTAATTTTACTAGATTTTGTCAGTCTTTCAGAAATAGCCTCATCTATTAAATCACCTAGAGAGTCCTTTATAGTCTCCCTAATTAAAGATTTTAAACCAGTTTGTGTGAGTTTTTGAGATTTGTTAGGTTGTTTTATACTACTATTGTTGGTGTTGTTATTGGTGGTAGTTTCGTTACTCCCACCCGAACCAACCCCAGACAGCGACTTCATCTTTTTAGCCGCCCCCTCGATTAAAGAATCCGGTATCTGATTACCAAAAGAAACTTCGGGTATTGGATGGTCAATCATAAGTTTTTTTATAGCGTCTGGTAAGTTCGAACTCCTAACTCTATCTTCTGTAATTTTAGGTCTAGCCATATTAGTGTTTGACTGTATTACGTTATCAATACTTTGACTATTAAAATTATTAGATATGGGTGGTAAATTAGGGTTAGACGATTCCGACACATTACGTTGTACGTTTTTCATATTAGACGGTGTACCATCAACCCTATCCATCACAGCTTTTGCTTGAACTAGTTTTTGTTGTAAATTCTCGAATCCACTCATAGTTTTAAAATTTTGAATTAATTAACATTCTTACCATAGACTTATCCCCAAAAGGGTTAAATGATGGAGGTTCAGTAAAGGTTTTAAATAATGAATCCTCACCTTGTTTAGGTTTGATGCTGTTAATTCTATCTAATCTAAACAACCTCCAGTCTGGTAAAGGTATTCCTTCTTCATTCACCTTTAAAGATGGGCCGGATGTTTGGTAAGCTCTAAGAACTTTATTGTTTCTTTTAGAATATCCTAAAGCTACGGGTTCTATTACTCTTTTACCTGGGCCAATACTACTATCATCATTATATTCCATATCACAAGTATGTTTATTTTTTATAGCATCAATTATTTGGTTATCGAAAGATGCTTGCTCAAGTATAATGTCTGATATGATATTGTAAAGTTTCATTTGGACTATCTTGGTTCAGTTACTGTTGGTGAGTACCCAGTACCGGTATCTAAATTACCAGAAGAATATTCGTTTGCTCTACCATATAGGTTGGTTTTTAGATTGCCGTTACGTCCAGTGTTTGATTCACCATTCCCCAGTATGTCTACACTACCACCGGTGTTTTCATCATAAACACTTAAATATTTAGCATTACCCTTTCCTTTTGGGTCACCGTCTGATTTAGCGTTGGGGTGTGATGTGTTATAAGTGTCTTTACTCTTATACATATTTCTACTAATTAGTTTTTCTCTTTCACTAGCTGAAACGTTTGTTAATTGTTCTCCTGGTTTTTTTTGGTTAAAGTCTGGCATTTTAAATTATTATTTTTTTAATTATTTCTCTAATTCTAGAGACTTGTTCATAAACTACTCTATTATTAAATATTTCGTCTGAGGTTTTTTGTGTTCCAGCTAGATTAACTTTAGTTGGGTTTTTATTTTTATCTTTGTTGTGGGTTTTTTTAAATTGATTTTTTAATCCAGCATCCATTTTTCTACGTTTTGTGGTATCCACAATATCCCTCTCCCTACCCAACTTATCATTTAACCAAGTAATCATTTCATCCCCACCAACTAACTTAAAAACTGAGGGGTCCATATCACCTTCCATCTCATGCTTAATCTTTTTAGCTTGTCCATAATTCACACCTTTGTTAGAACACAGAGTCTTAAGTCTACCATATCCACTAACTTCACTACCAGAAGATTTTAAATTTTTAATTAAAATATCTAGTAATTCGTCTGGTATTCTATAGAAATCATTTTTAAGTGTGCTATTCATTTTTAAATTTGTTAATTACACTACCCATATTATAACCTCTACTCTTCGCGTACTTAGCGATATGTCTTATCTTCCTATCCAACATACTGTCCTCAATACTATCGTCAGGGCTTTGAACACCCAAATCACCATCCTGTTTATTTAGTATAATCTCCAACATCTTAATTATTTCATCATCCTCCACAATCCTTTGAACCTCAGATTCTTCACTTTTACCCATAGAGTTAGTTCTTTCTTTAGCCTCCTCACTATCCATATCGTGTTCATCTTTAAAGTATTCTATAGTTTCGTCACCATCCATATACATAGTTTCGTCAAACCCTAACACAACACTCATATCCTCCTCCTCTAAATCCTTAGTCTCCTCTAACCAAAACCTTCTAGCCATTCCCATAGCACCAGAACCCATACCAGCACCTCTAGACATAGGTATTGTCGCGTCAGTTGTTTTACGAGCTGATATGGTTTTATTATTTTCCCAACCATCAGGTATAGCACTACTATTAATCGAACCATCATAACCCACCAACTCATCCAACTCCTCTTCTGAATTCTTACTTAAGGAGTTTTTTTTGGGGTGTTTTGATTTTAACATTTTTTCAATTTCCTTTGCTGATTTTCCTTCTACATCTTTCTTAGATAACGGACAACATGGCTTTAGTTTCCGACAACATTCAACTTTTGGTTTTAACCAATCCCATAATTTCCCCTCTTCTATTTCTTCTTCAGTGTCTTTTTTAGTTGGTAATTCAGGGTCAGTTTGATAAACTAATAACATATCATCTATCGTTACATTACCTCTTTTGTGTAGTTTGTCCATATCTTTTTGATATATTACTATAGGTTCTTTTTTTGACATAATTAAATATTCTTTATATATAAATATTAAGTTGTTGCGTAATGATATTTATAATCAATGGGAACACAAAATTTATTAAATTATTACTTTAACAAATTAGACGCTAAAATAAATTATAGTAGTTATTATGATTTTTATTTAGCTTCAGATGAAAAAAATTACAACACCGAAGTTGTGTATTCGGATAATGTTATCGCTTATAATAATGGTGATATATTACCAGTATTGTTTGATTTAAATTCTACAGAAAGTTCACAACAACCAACACTAACAGGTATGTGTGATACAACACAAGACAGTTATCAAAATAACGTATATAGCGGCACCCCACAATCTGTAGTTAGTTTAAATTCTTGGCCTGCAGCCTTAGTTGGTTGTGACTGTCCATATACCTCCACCACAGAAGGTACATTTTCCGTACCAAACATAAATTTAACTGGAATTGATAATGGTTTAGTAACTGGAATGACACAAGGCAACGGTCCAATAAAACTATATAAAAATTTACCAACTAGTTTAAAATTTCACCCACTAGCTTATGGTGAAAATATGAAAATGCACCAAGTAAGTGCGTCATCATATAGCCCAAACGGTGTAAAATATACGATTAGTTCAGCTACTGATAGTTCTGGTTATTATCAAGAACTAAATGGGGGTTTTTACCAAGGATTCTATAAATTGTACGGATACCCATATTCCATATTACCAGTTAGACCAGAAAATGGTTGGTCAATGGAAACGTTTTTAAAACTTAGAACTACTGGCGATACTAGTGGTAGTTGTTTTTCTATTGTTAGTAATTTATGTGGTGACGATAAAAGTTTAAATGATGAGTATTATAACAATTCTGGGTTCTTTTACTACGCGGGTACTAGAGCTGAAAATAAGTTTCATTCTGAATTTATAACAGAAAGTGGTTGTACTAGTATGTCAGGACTTAACTGTTGTTTAGGCACTATAAGTGGTAATACGTTAGGGCCAGCGGTTGGGAGTCTTTCCCCATTAAATACGGTGACAGGTGGTACAGCTACAACAATTACCCTATCGTCACAAACACACGACACTTACTCGAACGCGTTCGGTTTAAGGATAACCCCAGATTTTAAATTGGGGTATAGAGCTTTACGATTTACTGGTTCTTGTGAAACAACCGGAACAACCTGTAATACGGGTACTACCTTTAACAGTGGGTATGTAATAGAAGAAAAATATTCTGATGTTATTTGTCCTAGTTTAGTTAGTTCTGGTAACACTTGTAAGAATAGTTGGTTACATGTGGCTGCGGTCTTTGAAAGGGACTACCCCATAATTTCTGGGGGTAGTTGTAGTGTTGAATTTAATTTGGGTGGTGTTTTTGATTTACTATACCTATTCTCAGGTATAAGTTCTGCCCCAATAATGAGTGGTAGGTGTGATAATTCTTTTGATGAATTTCCTTTAGTGCCGGAAGATGGGTACTACGATTTCGACTCAACAACAATCACAGGTCAAACATCGGATAATTGTTGTTTTTCAGCCGGTACACCTTACGGTACTTGGTTAGCACACGAAGAGTTTAGGACCGGAACACTAACTCTGTATGTTAATGGTAGAAGAGTGCTAAAAGTTCCAAATTTCGAAGAGATAATACCAAGAGCTTTAAATCAACATAGGGACTTACAAGTTGGGGTACCATTTAATATGTCTTGGGGTGGTGGGTCACAAGGGCTATATGAAAATATGACGTTTGGTGATACAAACTGTGGTGGTAACCCACCATATCAACAAGACCCAAAAGACTTAGGGTTACTAATAGAAAAGAATTTTGCTGGCTCTTGGATGGGAGGCATATCACAAATGAGGTATTATATCGAACCACTACAAGCTGATTCTATATACCATAATTTCTTGGTTAATAAAGATAGGTATTCTCTGGTGGATTGTGACTTTCAAAAAGATTGTACCAAAAAATCATGTAACCAATCACAAACACTTTACTTTAGGGAAGGTAATTCTCTAGATATAAAATCAATATTCGCTACAGATTCCAATAACGTGTTTGTTAACACCAATAATAATAGTGTAAGATTTCAGTCTCACACACAAGAAAACGCCAGTGACGTTAAGTTCTATAAGAACTCAACAGAAGTAAATACACCATTCTATATGGACCCTACAGACACACTAGAAGTTGTTATAATTAAAATGAATAGTAATATAAACGCAACAATTATATTAATTGGTAACTTATACAAGTAGTTTTATGAATAACAAAATAATTATATAGTATATAAATGATAAAAATAAAAAATAAATTATGCCATCGTACATCAGACTTTTAACAGAACAACCAAATAACATAGCAATCCCACCAACAGGACACACAGCTTTATTCGCTAGTAGTGGTACTAATAGTGAAAATAAATACGAATTGTATATTAAAAACCCAGAAGGATTTGTACACCAAGTAGGTGGTTTCGCTAGTGGTGGTACTTTTTCAGCTAACACCACATTTAATTCTGGTGTTACCGTTTTATCTGGTGGGTACACTTCACTAGGTTCACCACAAGCCGCCATACGAATACAAGGACTTATAAGTGGGTTAACGGATAGTACTGTTTACATACAACCTGGACTTAATGTGCAGGGTACTAATGGTTGGGTTGGAGGTAAAACTTCAGGAACAACAACATTAATATATGGTTCAGCTAATACCGCGAGTGGGATGTTTACACAATCTTTCGGTACAGGAAACACATCAAGTTCCACTGGAGCAACTTCTTTTGGTAGTGGTAATACCAGTAGTGGTCCAGTTTCATTTAGTTTAGGTGGTCAGAATTTAGCTAGTGGTCAATATTCTTTTGCTGCTGGTAGTGGTACCACAGCTTCAGGTACTACATATTTTACTGTGGGTAGTAAAAATATATATAGTGGGTTATTTACCATAGGTAACGGTAGTGCTGGTAGTTCTGGAAATTTATTTACAGCACAACAATCAGGTATAACAATACAGTCGTCAGCAACCACAGATACCTACTACACACACACCACAGCCTCAACCAATACTTCAGCAGCTTTAGCTGTGTTATCGGGTACCGGTGACCACCCGTTAGGGTTTAGGTTACCTTTAGTTGAAAGTCCATATCAACATAAAAGTGGTAGTGGTACTGAACCAGCTATGCCGGCTGTGTCTGCCTCAACTAAGATTGATGGTAAGGGTACTATGATATGGGATGGTAGTGATATAAGAGTTTGGACTGGTGGGACGAAATGGGCAACTGTACGTTTCCAAGGGGATGGTGCAGCTAATTAAAATATTATAATATGGAATTCTTTATTAGAAAAAACTCTATAGAACCAATACTAAAGATGCAATTAGTTAAAGATGGTAGAAATGATTTTGAATCGTTTCACGACAAACTTTCTAATTCTTCTATAAAATTCTCCATGCGTAACCTTAATGATGGTACCTATAAGATACTAAATCAACCAGGAGGGATAGTTGAAAAACTTAAAATGTCAGAAAATTCACCAACTGAATACTATATATATTATAGGTGGAGGAAAAAGGATGTTAATAAAGTGGGTAGGTACCAAGCTATGTTTTCCATATTTTTACATGATGATTGTACTGAACTAATTGTCCCAATTAGGGAAGACCTATTTGTAAATATTACCGACTCTTTTGGACAATCTTCTTGTGATTGTTAATTGATATTTTAACAAAAATTTATTATATTTTTATCGAATGTTAAGTAAAACTCGTGGATAATCACGAAGCTAATAATACAAACGATAATGAAAAATAATTTAAAAAACGCAACAACCGAAGAAATCCACGAATTCCTTCATGGTTCAGACCCAGAAAAATATATAGTATCTTTAGAGTATGGTTATAGGACTGGAAAAATATATAAGATTAAAGAATGCCCAGTTAAGGGTAAAACTATTGAGACCGACACTTTTACCCCATTTTGTTGGGTTGGTAACCTAAGTAAAAAAAACTTTTACCAAAACGACAAACACAAACAAAAAGCCGCGATGACCAAATATGGTATCGTTGTTGATAAGTTAGAGACCGCAGAAGATAAAAGGTTAGAGTTAGGTTTAACTTACTTAATTAAAACAACAAAATCGTATAGGGATTTAGTTAGTTTTTTTAAACAAGGCGGTTTAAATCCTTGGGGTGAGGATAATAGGGATAGTATCCAAATACTGCCACCAATAGAACAATACTTAATACAAAAAAGAAAAAGACTATTTAAAGGGTTTGAAGAATATGATGATGTTCACAGACTTGTATTTGATTTAGAAACCACATCTTTAGCACCTGAAGACGGTAGAATATTT
>Ga0115001_10000028_pt1 | contig 80352 bp, 84 predicted proteins | sample ArcticOcean_MG_C_12_FD_89869 | JGI IMG/M metagenome (GOLD analysis project Ga0115001, IMG submission 89869) | Marine microbial communities from western Arctic Ocean - ArcticOcean_MG_CB8_130 | ecosystem: Environmental > Aquatic > Marine > Oceanic | place: Arctic Ocean: Canada Basin | collected... | reverse complement strand
GGGACGGGGGGGGAGAGGGGGAGACGGGGAGAGGGGGAGAAAGGGTTTCACTTTCGGAGGATCCCCGCGTGGGACCAAGCCAGCCAAAAAGGAACCAGCCTGAACGCAGAGTTGAACGTGAGTTGTGGACCGGCGGCGCTGCGCGTCCACGACGAAGGCCTCGGATTTCCCTGCCGATTCCGGTCCTCAGCTAGCGCGGTTCGTTGGGCCAGGTTGTTGCTGCTTCCACTAGACCGTCGATCAGGGAAAGAGTGTGAGGTGTGAGCCCTGGACCTTCCCAGTCCCACCACATCGGGCTGGAACCGCGAACGCGTGGGGGCAGCTCAATTTGGACGCCCGCCTGCCGCGGCAAGTTCACTGGATTGTCAGCGTGCATGCCGCGGAGCTTCTTTGGGATTGTCTCAAGGTCGGTGACGATGTCGTATGCGGGGAGAGCTCGTTGCAATGCGCCACCGACGTGGTGGGCGAGTGGTCGGTTGTTCCCGCCGAGTAGCAGCGCGCTGAACATGCCGCGGCGTCCAAACCCGTGAATGGTGATCACGACATCGACGTGCTCAATGAATGCCGCCAACCGTTCGGACTCCGCTGGGCGCACCTTGATCGACGAGAGGTGCTCGCGCATGGGAACAGGTTGCACCACGCCGTAGTAAGACGAACCCGAGCGTTCTGCTGCTGCAGCTGCGATCACGTCGGTTTGGAGCTCCAGATTGCCACCGTGGTACGCCATGAATCCAAGCCGCCCGGTGGGGTGCGGGCGGAGCTCACAGACCTCTTGCACACCCGGTGCATTGAGGATCGCGGCGAACTCTGACATCAGCCCATCATGTCGGAGGGATCAGCGTTCAGCGACCCGGAGCGCCAGGGCCGTTACGCTTCGCGGAATGCTTGTTTGGATGGATCTCGAAATGACCGGCTTGGATCACACCACGGAAGTGATCGTCGAGATCGCCACGTTGATCACCGATGACAACCTGGAGATCATTGCTGAAGGGCCCGACCTGGTCATTCATGCGACCGACGAGCAGCTCGCAGCGATGGACCCGTTCGTCGTCGATATGCACACGAAGTCAGGGTTGCTTGATCAAATCAAGGCATCGACGATCACGCTCGAAGAAGCGGGTGCGGCGACCTTGGCGTTCATTCAGGAGCACGTGCTCGAAGAGCGCACCGTGCCACTGTGTGGCAACTCGATCGGCACCGACCGTCGATTCCTCGATGCGTACCTGCCCGAGATCGAGAACTACCTGCACTACCGCTCGATCGACGTGTCTAGCGTTAAAGAGCTTGTCAAGCGGTGGTATCCAGCGATCGATCACAAGCGCCCACGTGGCCAAGGGTCCCACCGTGCGCTCGACGACATCCGTGAGTCGATCCGCGAGATGGCGTACTACCGGACGATGGTGTTCATCGACCCGGCGGCGCCGTCGGCGGATGGCGATTCGACCGAGAGCTAATTCCCGACACGAACCGACGCGATTTCTCTGGGTTGCGGGGCGAATCGATATTCCATATGTGGTTCCGGATCTGGTCGCCCGGCACACAATGTCGCTTGGCATCAGCGGCGCGTTCGGGGGTAGGTTCGCCAGCATGCGCGCAATCGTCCTTCGTGAACATGGCGGCCCCGAGGTCTTACAGATCGAGGAGGTCGCTGACCCAACGCCCGGGCCTGACGAAATTGTCGTCGACATAGCCCACACGGCGCTGAACCGTGCCGACACGCTGCAACGCATGGGGATGTACAACGACCCGCGCAACCGTGCAATCGAGATCCCTGGCCTCGAGTACGCCGGCACCGTGTCCGCGATTGGAACCGAGGTCACGAACTGGTCAGTCGGCGATCGAGTAATGGGCATCGAATCAGGCGGGTGCTATGCCGAGAAGGTCGTGACGCACAGTCGTCAGGCGCTGCCAGTGCCAAACAATGTCGACCTCGCCGATGCTGCAGCAATTGCTGAAGTGTTCCTCACTGCCTGGGACGCACTCGTCGTTCAGGGTGGATTGACATCGGGCCGTTGGGGTCTGATCCACGCGGGAGCATCTGGTGTCGGTACGGCAGGAATTCAGATCGCCAAAGCACTCGGTGCGCGTATCGCCGTCACCTGTTCGGCCGGCAAGGTCGACGCCTGCCGTGAGCTGGGCGCCGACCTTGTGCTTGAGCGGAGCCCGGCCGACTGGCTCGGCGCGCTCAAAGCTGAGATCCCGGATGGGGCCGACACGATCCTCGACGTCGTTGGCGGCGAGGAAGCCGATCGGAACCTGAAAGCGCTCGCCATGGATGGCACGCTGGTACAGGTTGGGCTGATGGGTGGAGGGTCCGCTCCGGTCAACATGGGTTTGCTGCTGATGAAGCGCATCACCTGGATTGGTACAACGCTCCGTGCCCGGCCGCTCGAACGCAAGATCGCATTGATGCAACGGTTCATCAGCGAGATCCTCCCGCTGTTCGAATCAGGCGCGTTGCGCCCGGTCATCGACTCGCGATACAGCTTTGATCAGCTCCCCGAGGCACATACCTACATGGAGACGAATGCGAACGTCGGCAAGATCCTGATCGACATCGTCTGAACGGAGGTCGTTGATCAGGCGGGAACGGTGTCGTCGACGCTGGTGCCGTCGGGGGCGTTGTTCCGCCGGAAACTGAAGAATGCGCCAGCACCAAGAATTGCCGCTGCGACAACTCCGAAAATGATCCAGATACCGATGTCGGCACCTTCGCCAGCTGGGTCGCCGTATGTGAAAGTAATGGCGCCGGCGACCAGGTGGCCGTCTTCTTCGGCGAGATACTGGACAATGTACTGGCCTTGGTCGGTCAGCTTGGCAAAGTTGAGACGCGCTTGGGTGCCCGAGATGACAGTGACGTCACCGGCGATCCGTTCGTCGTCCGGGCCGCGAAGGCCGAGTTCGACGCTGGCGACCGGTTCGCCGAAGTTGATTGTGACCTCGGTGACCGGTTCGTCAACTTGTATTTGTGCCTTGTGCTCGGGAACAGACGACTCGATCTCGTCGTGGGCGAATGCCACGCTTGAAAAACTTGCAGCAGCAGCGAGAGCTGCGACGACTGCGACGATTCGGCTTCGACGGGGGGCGCCTTGCATGCCCTCATTCAACCAGGTCAAACAAGGTGCAGCAGCGCGGTCCTGTCACACTCCGGTCTGACCAAAGTGTGACAAGCCCAGCGGCCAGCAGGCGGCGGTCAGCGGGCGGCGACGGTGCGGCCCTTCCAGGCGACCTGGCGACCGAAGACGACGGCGAACAGGCTGCGCACGAAGATCACCACGAACGCTCCGACGGCGATCGGGAACAGCAGAGCTGTCAGGGGATGGACCGATGCGGCGCGGCGGCCGAGCACCCAGACCTGTAGCGCGCTGAGCGGATACAGCAACGGGGACGCCAGCCACCCGCCGGCAAGCGACCAAACCCACAGCAGGGTGGCAAGTGTCAGCCACCACCTCGTGAAGCGAGCGCCGGTGGCGATGCTGCGAGTCCACCCGCGAATCGTCTGCGTCAGACCGTCGGGATACATCCGGAACGATGTGTCGGGGGCGCCGGTGAAAAGACGGCTTCGGCCGACTGTGCGGGCAAGACCGATGTCTTCGGTGTGCATCGCCCGGACATCGGGGTGGGCATGCCCGCCGGCAGCGTCGTAGGTCGAACGGTCGACAGCGAGCACCGGGCCGAACGCCACGGTCGCGGTGACCCGGTTGCCAGCGGCGGTGAAGGCACCGCACCCCATGAGAGCCGTGATGTTGGAGAGGATGCTTGCCTGTTCGGTCCACCGGCCGGTGGTATGCCACGGCTGGACCGAAACAACGGAGTCAGGATGAGCTGCCAACTCGGTGCCGACCCGATCGAGGAGGTCGGGCGCGGGCCGGACATCGGCGTCGAGAAAAAGCAGGTGAGGGGCAGTGGTCGCCCCGGCTCCGATCGAGCAGGCATGCGGCTTGCCGAGCCACCCGGTCGGCAGCGCGGGTGGCACGACGACCGTGGCGCCGAGCGACGCTGCAACATCGCCGGTGCCGTCCGTTGAGTGGTCATTGACCACCATCAGTTGGTCGCCAGTGCGGAGCTGCGCGACCAACGGAGGAATCAGATAGGGAAGCGCAGCTGCCTCGTCGCGCGCCGGAATGACAACGGCAATCGCTCGGCGAACATCGCCAGAACCGGCTGCTGGAATGGGCCGAGGTCGCCAGAGTAGTAGCCAGCCAATCATCCATCCGGCCAGGTAGATCGACACATCGATGACGCTGGGGACGAGTTGCACTGGTCCACTGTGCACCCGCCGAACACTTTCTGCAAGAGGAGCGCAAGGTCAGCGAAGTTTGGAGCTCTTGGGCACCTTGTGAGCGAAGATTTTCGATAACTCAGGAAACTCGCTTGACCGAGCAGCGCGCAACGTGGTTGCCTAGTCTTTGAACTCATCCGGTCGCGCTTGCGACCGGCACCGCCGATACGCCCAGAAAGGACCAGCCGATGAGCACCACGACGTTGATTTCCCAGCGCTTCGCCCAGCGTCTGTCTTTCCACGCGTCGGCCGCACCCCATGCGTTTGCAGCGTCTGGCCACGATTATGTGTCCGAAGCCACGCCCGTGCACGCTGTTCCGGCAGCCACCGGCAACGCTGTCGTCACCGGTCTGGGTAACGACATGGCATGGCTTGGTGGGCTCGGCGAGAACGTGTGCGTCTCGATGAAGCAGTTCACCAAGCGACTCACTACCGGCCGCCTCGACAGGGTGCTGACGTAACTTTTTACGTCAGATCACCTCTTCCGAGGCCGCCGGGTTGATCAACCCGGCGGCCTTTTTGGTTTTCCAGGTTCGGTATCCCATCCAACATGCGTCCGTCACACCAGCTGCGACACCAGCCGCAACACAGAAAGCACCAACGACATGAAGACCCTTGCGAACACAACCCAGGCCAATCCGGCAGGCACCTGGCCCGTCCGCGACCGCGCCATCGCAACCAGCAACTCCAACACTTCTTTCGAAACGACACTTCCCATGAACACCTGCGCTCCTCTCGATGAACTCGATGAACTCGATGAACTCGATCCCAACAGACAACGCCCACCGGATTTACCCGATGATGACGTGGCTGATGAGTCGCTTGGCGCGCGGGCGCCCATTGCTCGATGTGCCGATGGCAATGGGACCATGGTTGGTCTCTTCTTCTCTGACCACGTCGTCGACATCGCCCGCGCCAAAGCAATGTGCGCACTCTGTCCCGTGGCCCAACAGTGCCTCACCGATGCACTTGAGCGTGAGGAACCCTGGGGGGTCTGGGGTGGCCAGTCGATCTCTGGAGGTCGGATCATCGTTGCGAAGCGGCCCTGTGGCCGCCCGCCGAAGATCCCTCGTCCCGAAGTGATCTACGACGAGATGGGTCCGGCCGGCGCGTCGCTCATCTCGGCCTGATCTCTATCTCTATCTCTATCCCTGTCCCCGTCCCCGTCCAGCCGGGTGTTTGCGCAGTGTCGGGTGTTTCGTGCGCAGATTCCTGCGTGCACGCACCCGGTAAGACGGAAACACCCGGCGCTCGTTTTTCGGTGACAAATGACATGCCGAGTCGGATTCCGTGTCTCATTCTGTAATGAATCGTTTCGCTAGGTTGCGAGCGGCAGCACCGACGGCGTCACTACCCTTCTGGGAGTGAAGATCGCCCGACCACGGCTGCTTGCCGGTTCGCTTGCAGTGGCTGCACTGATTGTTGTTGGATTCGCTGTCGTCGTCGCCAACGGAGGCGATGACCCACTCGACGCAACGCTGACCGACAGTCGTCAGGTCGTCGAGTTTCCTGATGACGGCCTCGCCAACGAAGATCTCCAAGGTGATCCACTGCCGTTGGTTGTACTCGGCGATCGCAACGGCAACGACATCGACACGGCTTCGTTCATCGGCCAGCCGTTGGTGATCAACTTTTGGTTCGCCGACTGCCCGCCGTGCGCCAAGGAACTTCCCGACTTCGCCGAAGCGCACGCCGAGTTCGGCGACGAAGTGCGCTTCATTGGAATCAATCCGCGTGACTCGATCGAGAAGATGGAGCGCTTCGCGTCGGAACGAGGCGTCAGCTACGAGCTGTACCGCGATGACTTCGCTGAGTTCACCGACGCGATCGGCGCCGTGAACTTCCCGATCACTCTGTTTGTTACGCCCGAGGGAAGAATCATCGAGCAGACCGGCGTCATCGACGCCGGCGACCTGCGTACTGAAATCAGTCAATTGCTGGAGGCCTCAGCATGAGCCTGTCGTTCATTCGAGGCCTCGTCGCCGCTGTCAACCCGTGCGGATTCATTCTGCTCCCGACGTACCTGATGTACTTCCTTGGGATCTCCGGTGGTGCGCCAGGCACGCAGAAGGCGTCGCTCAAGCGAGCGCTCAAGGTGAGCGCTGCTGTTTCGACAGGCTTCTTGACCGTGTTCCTGATCATTGGGTTCCTGTCGGTGCCACTGCGCTCGACAATCTCGTCCAACTCCAAATATGTCACCGGTTTTATTGCTGTGGTGCTGATTGTCGTCGGTGTCGCGATGCTGTTCGGCTACAAGCCGCCGTTCATGATGCCGCAGATCGACTCGGGCAAGAAGGATCAGACCGTCAAGTCAATGTTCATCTACGGCGTGGCGTACGCCGTTGCGTCGATCGGCTGCACGATCGGCCTGTTCCTCGCCACCGTCTTCAGCGCTCGCCCAGGTGAGACGTTCATTGACAGTGTTGGCAACATGGTGGCCTACGGCGCCGGCATGGCGCTCCTGGTCAGTGCTTTGACCGTCGGTTTCGCTTTCGCCAACACCAGCCTGCTCAAGTTCCTCCGTAACTCCATGCAGTACATCGACAGGGTTGCTGCAGCATTCGTGGTCCTGTCAGGTTTGTACCTCTCCTGGTACTTCTACTGGGTCGACCTCGACAACGGCGGCGACCCGATCACCGACTGGGCCTTTGTTCGTCAGGCGGATGCAACAGCGTTCCTGAACGACAACTGGAAGGTCGTTGGGATTGTGCTTGGGACAACAGTGACCGCAGCTGTCGCCTACGTCACCTTCCGCAACGAAGATGAGCCGAAGATCGAAGCACCCTCCGAGTCAGAATCTCTTTCCTGACCACCTGCATTTCAGTTGAGGTCTGACCCCAACTGAAACCCCAACTGAAACCCGGGCCGCGTTGCTCCGTAGTGTCGGGCGTGCATGACTGAGACGTTCGACCCAACCACTGTTCCAATCAAGGCTGCGGCCACCGTGATGATGGTGCGCGACGGCGAGCCTGGGCTCGAAGTCTTCATGTTGCGTCGCACCGGTAAGGCAGCCTTCGGCGCTGGCATGTACGTGTTCCCTGGCGGACGTGTCGATGATGCCGACCACGCCGATGAGATTGCACCGTTCTGCGATGGCCTTGAAGATGCAGACGCGTCAGCGCAGCTCGGCATCGACCAGGGCGGCCTGGCGTTCTGGGTTGCGTCGATTCGCGAATGTTTCGAAGAAGCCGGTGTGCTGCTTGCCGAGCGTCGCGACGGTCAGCCGCTCGACCTCGGTGACGACGAACGTCATGCTGTGCACGACGGCGAAATGTCAATGGTCGAATTGTGCAAACGACACGATCTCGTGCTCGACCTGTCGACGACACACTACGTCGATCACTGGATCACCCCGGTCGGCGAGAAGCGGCGCTTCGACACGCGCTTCTTCGTCACCGAAGCACCTGCGGGTCAGGATGGTCTCCACGATGACAAAGAGACCACCGACAGCCTGTGGGTCAGCCCGCAGAAGGCACTCGACATGCAAGAGGCTGGCGAGTTGATGATGATGCCTCCCACGATGTACAACCTGCGTCGCCTGATGCAGTCTGCGACCGCTGCGGACGCTGTCGCCGCGGGCGAGGCCCTCACCGACATTGCCTGCATTCTGCCGAAGCTCCGTTCGATCGACGGCGGCAAGATTTCGATCGCCATGCCTGGCGACGCTGACTACGACACCCTCCAATAGTTGCGCATGGGGTCAGGCCCCTTTCGCAACTCTGTGCCGGCAACCGAGTGGGCCCGGCCAAGATGAGGAAGCAATTCGAGGAATGAGCGAATGTCTGCAGCGGTGCTGAGGCCGTCGCGAACGACGCGTGCGCCGAGTGCGGAATCGAGTTCTACCTTGACCGGGGTGGCCCGGTTGCTGGGGGCAGGGCAAAGAGTGCAGCGGCTGTGTTGTCGGTCTGGGTAAGCAACAACCAACCCTGGGCTGAGGGGGGGCTCGCGAATCGTCGAAGATTTCTGCGTCGGGCCCTTTCGCGCACACATCGTTCGGGTCGACAAGTGGTGCCCCCTTGACGAGGGTCTGTGCGGTGGGTTTGATGAAAGACAGGCCGACGACACCGAATCAGCGGAACCACAAGCGGCGGCGCGTGACCCCGCATGTCACACTTTGGTCTGACCTCGGTGAGACGAGACCTCGGGGTGACTCCGAGCGTCAGCCTTTGGACCGGGCGCTGACCTTGACGAAGGCCTCGTTGACGCCATCGGAGAGGTGGGCAGTGCAGCCGGCCATGTCGATGTCGTTGGGCTCCGATGGGGGAGCGATGTCGGTGATGATCCGCTGGGCGATCGACCGGAACATGTCGGCTGCAGCGCCAGTTCCCTCGATCGCTACAGGGTTTCCAGCGTCGTTGCCGGCTGCAACCGTCGGCTCAAGCGGGATCTGACCGAGGAGCGGTGAGCCAATGGCCTCGGCCAGCGCAGCGCCACCGCCCGAACCGAACAGCGGGTACGACTCGCCGTGTTCGCAGGTGAAGGCACTCATGTTCTCGATTACGCCGAGGACCTTCAGAAAGCTCCGTCGGGCCATGTCGGCAGCGCGTTGAGCGACCTTTTGTGCAGCAAGTGCAGGTGTGGTGATAACGAGGAGCTCGGTGCTCGGCAACATTCGGGCGAGGCCCATTTGTACGTCGCCGGTGCCTGGGGGCATGTCGATCAGTAGGTAGTCGAGCTCGCCCCAGCGCACGTCGCGAAGGAACTGTTCGACCGCCTTGGTGAGCATGAGGCCGCGCCACATGAGCGCAGTTTCCTCGTCGACCATAAAGCCGGTCGAGACGACCTTGAGCAGACCTTCGCCAACTCTGCGTTCGTTGGGGAAAATTTTCGGTATGCCGGGTTCGCCGTCATCGCCCGTAACGGGGTGCGCCTCGAGTCGGTCGCTGATGCCGAGCAACCGCGGAACCGAGAATCCCCAGATGTCAGCGTCGAGCACCCCGACCGTGAGCCCGGTTGCGGCGATCGCGGCAGCGAGGTTGACGGTGACGGACGACTTGCCGACGCCGCCCTTTCCGCTCGCGATGGCAAGCACTTTGCAGTTTGCCGGTACTTCGGTGGCCGCTGCATTTTCCCGAGCGTTCCAGCGGGCCTTGGTCATCACCTCACTGCGTTCCTCGGAGTTCATCTCGCCCCAGGTGATTTTCACCTTCGAGACACCCGGGTGCAGCTCGACCCGATCTTTGACTTCTTTCTGAATCTCGGCACGCATCGGGCATCCTGAGATCGTCAGCTTGATCTCAACATTCACGATCCCGTCGGAATGGACGAGAATTGAGGGGACCATTCCAAGCGACACGATGTCGGCACCCAGTTCCGGGTCGATGACCGAGCGGAGCACTTCCTCCACCTCGTCTCGTCCAGGGGGTGGAGCCGTCGTGGGCTTTGCTGTGGCCATAAGGATATTTTACCGGCCGCGACCGTGTAATCTCGTCATGTGGCTACGTCGCAACTCGATCTGCTCAAGACCTTGGGCGACAACACGCGCTACGCCATCTATCTTGAGCTGGCCCGAGCGTCTGTGCCGAAGACCACTGCCGAGATCTCCGAAACGCTTTCGCTTCATCCGAACACGGTCAGGCCGCATCTCGAACGGATGCGTGAGGTTGGCTTGCTTTTGGTCGAAGTCGGCGGGCGTGGTGAGGTGGGTCGTCCGCAGCATCGCTATTCGGTGGCCCCCGATGCTCCGTCGCTGGGGCTCGAACCTCCCACGATGCCGGTACTCGCCCGCATGGTGTTGTCGATGGCCAAACGACTGCGGGCCTCGCCGGACGACGCTGAGGCGGTTGGATACGACGAAGGTCGCAGCCGGGCAGTGGGGTACCGGGCGGCACCGTCGACACTCGAAGCATTGGTCGCCGATCTCGATTGTCTCGGATTCGATCCGGTGGTCAGCGACGACCTGCGAGTAGATCCAGCCTCCGATGATGACCTCGCAGCGGTGGTGTCATTCGCCAACTGCCCGTTTGCTGACCTCGCTCAGCAACACCCTGACCTCGTCTGCAGCCTGCATCGCGGTCTTGTCATCGGGTTCTTGGCCGACATGGGTGACACTCAGGTCGGCGAATTTTGCGATGTCACGAGCCGCACACCCTGCCGGGTCACGGTTTCCAGCAGATAATCTAACTGCACACTGAGAGAGCTCCTGAGGAGGACTGTCACATGATCACACTCACCGACACCGCAACCAGCAAGGTCGGCCAGCTGCTTCAAGCAGAAGGTGCCGAAGATCTCGCACTCCGCGTTGCTGTCCGCCCCGGCGGCTGCAGCGGATTCTCGTACGAAATGTTCTTCGACGGCGACATCGCTGCCGACGACAACGTCACCAACTTCGGTGACGATGGCAAGGTCCGTGTCGTTGTCGACCCGGCCTCGGCGCAGCTCCTCGAGGGTGCAACACTCGACTACAAAGATGGGCTCGAGCAGAGCGGCTTCGCCGTCACGAACCCCAACGCCACCCGCTCCTGCGGCTGCGGCCAGTCGTTCTCCTGAGCGGCGCCAGATCTCCCGATGCCTGCGTTGCGAGAGCTCCTCGTTGACGGAAGTCAAGGTTGTCGCCTCGCGCCTTGGCCTCGAAAGATCTGATCACCGCTCACTACAACGAAGAACTGATGAACAATCTGCTTGAGACGCCCGCGGTTTGACCGCGGGCGTTTTTGCGTTTTCTTTTCTTCCCTCTTCTCAAACTGAGCGGAGATCAGGTTTTCTTCGCGCAAGGCGCGCTGCGACGACCATGACTTGCGTCATCGGGGAACCGGCGGAACATAGCGAGAAGGAAGCGTGGCGCTGCTCAGCGGGACGTGAGGAGGGTGAGGCGACTGTTGAGCTCGGTGGAGTCCCAGACGGCGTCAAGGCGCTCAACGACCACGCCGCTCGCATCGGCCAAGAAGAGCGCTGGCTCGTAGGTCATGCCGACTGCGGTGACTGCAGGAGCGATGTTGATCCCAGCGTCGTCGGTGAACACTTCGGCGTGCACGTAGGTGACCTTGTCACCGAACAGTTCGCTGCTGGCAACCAGTGCATCGAGCGCAGGTGCGCAACTGCCGGTTGAGCAGAACGCTGGCGTGCCAACGTAGTACGCCACCGGCTTTCCCATGGTGAGTGCGTCGGTCAAGGACACGGTGTGGAACGGGCATGGTGCGGGCGACAGGGTGCATAGAGAGGCGAGGCCCTGTTCGTCGGCGATCGTTGGTGTGTCGAAGCCTGGGAGCAACTGTCCTGGCGTTGGCACAGCGACCTCGCCGGGCTCCAGGACTTGGAACGATGCGCCTGTGTCGGGACCGCCGTCGACGACGAGGGCATAGACGCCTGGAGTGTCGATCGTGGTCCGAAAGTCGTAGTACGGCGCTGGCGCAACGGTCCGCTTGACCGCGGTGAACGCACCTCCGATCGGATTGCCATCGATGTCGACAACTCGTGCGCCGAGCGTGGCCGGGCCGTCTTGGATGAATTCGGCAGCGCCGGTCGACAGCGTGATCGGCATGCGGATCTCGCCGGGGACCAGCACGTTGTTCGGGAACCGCTGGACGAGCGTGAAACCTTCGCCCGACGGGCCCGCTATGCCGCCGCCGTCCGCGCCCGAGCAGGCAGCAAGTGTCCCCGACGCAGCGATGCCGGCAATAAAGCGTCGTCGGCTGATGCCGGCTCCGAGGTCGATGAGCCGAGGAAAGTTCGTCATGTAGTCCGCTCGCAAACTGTTGGGGGCAGCGACCGTGACCGAACGCTGTTTTCGGAGGGGCTAGGGCGGTCGTTGCACTGAGCATCGCGAACGTGCGAATCTCTGGGGGCCATGAACGTGCCTGGTAGCCAGCTTCCTCTCCGACGATATCGCCGTCGGATACTCGGGTGGGGTGCAGTCGGCGTTGTTGGGGTCTTTGCGGTTGGCGCTGCGATCTTTGGGGCCCGCGTCGAGAATGACCTGGAGCGACGCGTCGTCGAACAGTTCAACAATGCTCAAGTCGGGCCCGTGACGGCGAGATTCAGCGGCCAGGACGGCACGTTGCTGTGCCTCGAAGTTGCCGTTGCTATCCCCGACGATCTCCTTGAGCGAAGCCGAGCCCTGTGGGGTGTTCGCGCGCTCGACGTCGATGATTCCTGCAGACAGGTTGCGCCTTCGGCGAATAGCGACGCTTCGGGGGCTGTGGCCACGGAAGGCCTGGCGATGGCCGAATCGGCAGCGACGCCGTTGTCTGCCAACGCTGAGACGGTGGCCAGCCTGGTCGCCGCTGGGTTGCAGTTCTCGACGTTGCAGGATCTGTTGGGCGACACTTTGCTCAACGTGACTCTCGCTGGCGACGGACCGTTCACGTTGTTCGCTCCGACCAACGAAGCGTTCGAGGCACTCGGAGCGGATGCGATCGTCGCGCTTGGACGCGACACCGAACTCCTCACGACAGTGCTCGAACACCATGTGACAGCCGTCGCCGTCACGAGCGCTGATCTTCGTAATGGAGTCGTCGAGATGCTCGATGAGTCATTGATTACCGTCGAGGTTGCAGACAGCGTGACACTCATCAGCGGTGCATCGATTGCAACGGTGACAGAGCCCGACCTTATTGCCGACAACGGGGTCATTCACGCCATCGACCGGGTGCTTCTGCCGATTGGAATGACGGCCGGAGCCGAGATCGACGAGCCGCTCCTCTCCGCCGAGGTCGCGGACGGACAGATCTTCCTGCGCGGCACTGTGGCAACAGATGCGCAGCGAATCGAGCTCATCAGGGCTGCCGGCGTCCGGATGAACCCGGCGAATGTCGTCGACGACCTGGTCGTCGACTCCGGTTTCGATGCCGATGCCGATGCCGAAGGTTTCGCCAATCTTGTCTCCCTGATGGTTCCAAATTTGATCAGAGGTGAGGCCATGCTCACCAGCTCGGGCGTCACGCTCATCGGCGTCTACGCGACCGACGAGCAAGTCGGGATACTGAAAAGCGTGTCGGGCGATGACGTCACGTTCGACTTGACCGAGCGCGCTGCTGCAACCGAGGCCGACGCGGCAACGCTTGAGATAGATCTCAACGCGCTGATGATTGCCAATCCGATCCTGTTCGATGCGAGCAGCACCCAGATCACTGCTGATTCAGCCGCCATCATTGATCGAGTTGCTGCGATCTCGAACCGTGTTGGAGGCGTCGCCGTCGAGATCCGGGGCCATACCGACACCGACGGCGAGGCCGCGGAGAACCAGCAGTTGAGCGAAGGGCGTGCCGAAGCGGTGGGCGCAGCGCTCGTCGACCGCAGGATCGCCGTTGGCTCGCTCACCACCGCTGGCTTCGGCGGTTCGCAGCCGATCGTCGATGCGGCTGGAGTCGAAGACAAGGCAGCCAGCCGTCGCGTTGAGTTCGTCGTCACCGTCCCATAACGATCACCCAGACAGGAACCGTCGTGCCATACACACTTGCCAAATTCTTCTTCTGGGGTCTCCTCATGGCGCTCGCTGGCGGTGTCATTGGATGGTTGTTGCGCAGTCTCACGTGCCGCGCAGAGGTCGCTCGCGCCAAGGCGATTACCGTTGACAACGACGAGCTCGATCGGCTCCGTGGTCGTCTCGCCAACCTCGAACCGGTGGTTGCCGAACGTGATCGCCTCCGTATGGAACTGGCTGATGTCCGTGGCTCAAGTGCAGGCGCACTCGGATTTGCAACGACAGCAAACACCTCAATCATTCTCGATGAGCTCGTCGTGGATGACGACGCACCGGAAGCAATGCCGGCATTGTTTGCCGATGTGATGAGCACAGAACTGCCAGCGTCGGGAGCCGTTGACGGACCAGCAACCGTGGCCCCTGAAGCCCGTTTCGAGCTTGACCCGGCTGAGGCATCTGCAGCGCTCGGTAAGAAGGTTCGACTTGACGACCTCACTGTGGTTGAAGGCATCGGGCCGAAGATCACCGAGTTGTGTAACGCCATCGGCATCACCACCTGGGCAGAGCTGGCTTCCGCCGAGGTTGAGACGTTGCAGTCGATGTTGACCGATGCCGGCTCGCGGTTTCAGATGCACAAGCCGGGTTCGTGGCCGGGCCAGGCCAGGCTGCTTGCCGCCGGGCAGTGGGCTGATTTCCAGCAGTTGACAGGGGACCTCGCCGACGGCACCTGAGTACGCGACCTGGCTGAGTTAGATTCAGTCCCATGAGCAAGCCCCTCGGCCCCTATACGCCCGTCGTTCGCGCCGGCGACTTCATCATCGTCTCAGGACAGGGCGGTCTCCTCGACGGCATCAAGGTCGACGGTGGCGTGGTCCCGGAGACCGCGCAGGCAATGAAGAACATTGAGTCGCTGCTCGCCACCATGGGCGCCACCATGGGCGACGTGGTCAAGACGACCTGCTTCCTCACTGATATGGAGGATTACGCCCGTTTCAACGCGGCCTATGTCGCAGCGTTCGGCAACCATCGGCCGTCACGGTCGTGTGTTGCGGTCGCTGAGTTACCTGCCGAGTTTGTCGTCGAAGTCGAAGCGTGGGCCTACAAGCCGGTCTGATTCCCTGTGTTGCTGTCGCCAGAGAGTTGCAGTGCCGTGAGCGGCGGCCAGTAGTCTGGACGAATGCTCGGAGGCATTGCCATCATCGTTTTCGTCGTTCTGCTGATTCCGGTGAGCGTCTTGATGACGGGTGCTGTTGCGTCGGCCGTGCTCGGAGAAGTGCTGCACCGCGATGGCAAGCGCCGCCACGAAGGCTCCGAACTCCTCGACATTCCTGACTGACCTGGCGTCAATGAAGGGCTGTCTATGACCAACGCTGTTGCTGATCTGGTCATCGCGAACGCGCGATGCGTCGCGACAATGGATGGCGTCCGCCGGGAGATCTCCGGCGGATGGGTTGCCATCACCGATGGCCTCATCTCTGGAGTAGGTGACGGGCCCGCTCCCGAAGCAGCCAAGGCCATTGATGCCACCGACTGCCTGGTTACCCCTGGGCTGATCAACACCCACCATCACCTGTATCAGAACCTGACGCGGGCGTTCCCGGCCATGACCGACAAACCTCTGTTCGGGTGGCTGCAGTCGCTGTATCCGCTGTGGCGCGCCATCGATACCGAGTCGGTCCACGTGTCGGCCTGGGTCGGCCTGGCCGAACTCGCACTATCGGGCTGCACGACCTCGTCCGATCACCTTTATCTCCACCCCCACGGGGCGGGCGACCTGCTGACTGCCGAGATCGAGGCCGCTCGAGACCTCGGCATCCGTTTCCACCCGACTCGCGGGTCGATGTCGCTGTCCGAGAAAGACGGCGGCCTTCCACCGGACGACGTGGTTGCTGACGACGACGAGATCCTTGCGGCGAGCGAAGCGGCGGTGCTTCGCCACCACGACCGCTCACACGGTGCTATGACGCGTGTGGCGTTGGCGCCTTGCTCACCGTTCTCGGTCACCGAAGATCTGATGGTCCGCTCAGCTGAGCTCGCCGAACGGCTCGACGTCCGCCTGCATACCCACTTCGCCGAGAATGCCGAAGACGATGAGTTCAGTCTCGCCACCTTTGGATGTCGACCAATGGAGTATCTCGAACGCACGGGCTGGTGTACCGACCGCACGTGGGTTGCGCATTGCGTGATGCCCAATCATGACGAGATCCAACGGCTCGGAGCAGCGGGCGTCGGTGCTGCGCATTGCCCGTCGAGCAACATGATCCTGTCGTCGGGGATCGCACCGATTGTCGACCTGCGCGCCGCCGGCGTCAAGGTCGGTCTCGGCGTCGATGGCTCGTCGTCAGCCGATTCAGGGTCGCTCTGGCTCGAAGCACGCCAGGCGATGCTGCTCGCCAAACTGCGTGATGGTGCTGATGCGGGCACGGCTCGGATGGCGCTCGAGGTTGCAACGCTCGGTGGCGCCGGTTGCCTCGGCCGCGAAGGCGAGATCGGCGTGCTTGAGGTGGGTGCTGTTGGCGATGTTGCGGTGTGGTCGTTGAATGGGCCGCAGTTCGCAGGCGCACTCGCTGACCCAATCGAGGCCTGGCTGCGTTGTGGGCCGACCGGCGCCCGCGACACGGTCGTGCACGGCGAGCCCATCGTTGCCGACGGCATGCTCGTGAGCGGTCGTCTCGAGGAGATGCTTGGCGCTCACGCTGTTCTGTCCCGGAAGATCCAGAAGCTGAACTAATTTTCCGTATTTCCTGTTTTCCTCGAATTGGAAGTGAACACGTGACGCGTATCTCGCTGGGGTGACAGACCGCAGCTGTCCGCAGTGGGCACAATGGGCTGAATGTCTCCCCGGTTGCTCTCCGCTTGGCTTGTCGCGGTTGTGCTTACTGTCGCTGGTTGCACCGAGTTAACGTCATCCGCCGGTAACGATGTGCCGGTGTCGACAATCGGGATCGGCTCAGAAGCGAATGGCGAGGTTGTTGTCAGCGCTGATGTACCGCCGACGACAAGCACCGTTATCGACACCGTCATCATGATCGGCGACTCAATCACCGTTGCGTCGACGCCTGCGCTGCAAGAAATGTACGAGCAGCTCGGTTTTGACGAGATCATCATCGAGTCGAAGCAAGGCAAGCGGACCGCGCAGAGCATCGGGAGCAACCCGAGCGGGGTCGACATCGCCGGCTTTATCGTCAACTCGCCTGACCGGAACGACGATCATTCGAACGAACTGTGGGTTGTTGCATTGGGGACTAACGACATCAATCAGTACAGCGACGCTGCAGAGCGCGCTACAGCCATCAACGAGATGTTGCAGACAGTCCCTGAAGAATCTCCACTGATCTGGGTCGACACCTACTTCGAGGATCAGTCCGAAGGAGCCGACGCGATCAACGGCTCAATCTTTGAGCGAGTGCTCGATCGCGGCAACAGCGCGATCGCTCGATGGAGTTCGGTGGCTGCCGACAACGGCAACCTTCGCAACGATGGAGTGCACCCACGAGCGCAGGGCAGCGCCGTCTTTGCCGACGTGATCTCAGCGACGATTATCGATTTCGTGCAACTGACTTAGCTCTCCCAGCGAGATTCGCCGAAGCGATAGCCGACCGACCGGACGGTTTGAATCAGGCCAGCGTGTTCCTCTCCGAGCTTGGCGCGGAGCCGACGAATGTGGACGTCGACCGTGCGAGCGCCGCCGTAGTACTCGTAGCCCCACACTCGACTGAGCAGGATTTCGCGGGTGAATACCTTGCCGGGGTTTTGCGCGAGGAACTTGAGGAGCTCGTACTCCATGTAGGTCATGTCAAGCGGCCTGCCCGCCATCGACGCTTGGTAGGTCTCCAGGTTCAGGCTGAGCGGGCCGTACTCAACGAGGTCGGCGCTGATGAGTTGCACCTCACCGGCAAGCAGATGTCGCAGACGGGCTTCGATCTCGGCCGGGTGAAACGGTGTGAGGCAGAAGTCGTCGAAGAGGTCGTCACGGTGTTCGAGTTCGGAGAGCTGTGCACCGCCGATCAGCACGAGCACTGGCAGTGAGGTCTCCGGCTGCTTGCGTAGCGTTCGCAGAAATGCCCACGCAGCTTCAGGATCGATGGTTGCGTCGACGATCGCTCCCGCCCATCCGCCATCGGGCTCGGACTCGCCGGCTGCGGTCGGTGTGTTGACCGCCTTCCAGCCGTAACCGCCGAGGTCGAGAGTGCGCGCCAGTTCCGGCGTCGCCGGGTTAGGGACGACGACAAGCATCGATTTGGCCGGCAGCGATTCGCTCACAGCGCCGACAGGTACCGATCTCGCTCAAAGGCGCTGACATGGGTCTTGTAGGCCCGCCACTCTTGACGTTTGTTCCGGAGGAACCACTCGAAGATGTGTTCGCCCAGTGCCTCTCGGACCAATGTTGAGTTCTCCATCGTTGCGAGTGCGGCTGCCAGCGATTCGGGGAGCTGTCCGATGCCGAGCTTGGCGAGCACGTCGTCACTGATTTCGAAGAGGTTCGCGTCGGCCTCGTCGGGGAGCTCGTAGCCCTCCTTGACGCCCTTCATGCCGGCCGCCAGCATCAGGCTGAAGGCGAGATAGGGGTTGCACGTTGGGTCGGGTGAGCGGTACTCAAGCCGTGTGGCGGTCGGATTGCCCTTCTTCGCGATCGGCACACGGATCAGGCCGCTCCGATTGTTGCGAGCCCAACTGACGTGGACCGGAGCTTCGAACCCAGGGACGAGTCGCTTGTAGCTGTTGACGGTCTGGTTGGTCACAGCGGTGATCTCTGGAGCGTGGCGCAGCAGACCGGCCATGAAGGCCTTGGCGGTCGGTGACAGGTTGTATGGGTCGTCGCCGTCGTAGAACGCGTTCTCGTCGTTTTGGAACAGTGAGAGGTGCACGTGCATGCCGGACCCCTGGATCCCTTCGAGTGGCTTGGGCATGAACGTGGCGTGCACGTTGCTTCTTGCAGCGACCTCGCGCACGGCATGACGGAAGGTCATCATGCTGTCGGCCATCGTGAGAGCGTCGGTGTGGCGCAGATCGATCTCTTGCTGACCAGGCGCGTCCTCGTGGAAGCTGTACTCCACAGGGATGCCCATTGCCTCGAGCGTGCGGATGGTTTTCTTGCGCAGCTCGCCGGTGATGTCGTTGGTGGTGAGGTCGAAGAAGCCGCCGTTGTCAATCGGCACGGGTGGGGCGCCAGGTGTGAGCGGTTCGAAATAGAAGAACTCGATGTCGGGTGCGACATAGAAAGTGAGGCCAGCTTCGTTCGCAGCCTTCATGTGGCGGCGCAGCACCTGACGAGGGTCGCCCGCGAACGGCGTGCCGTCGAGGTTGTAGATGTCACAGAAGATGCGTGCTTCGGGGACCTTGGGGTCTCCCCATGGCAGGACCTCGAACGTGTCGGGGTCGGGGATGGCGAGGACGTCGGCTTCTTGAACGCGGGAGAATCCGTCGATCGACGAGCCGTCGAAGGTCATGCCATCGCTGAGGGCATTGTCGAGTTCGGCAGGCGAGATAGCGAGGCTCTTTAAGGTGCCGAGGACGTCGGTGAACCAGAGTCGAACCAAGCGAACCCCGCGTTCCTCCACGGATCGCAATACGTATTCCCGCTGCTGTTCACTACTCATTCGGCCAAGTCTTTCAGATTGTTGTGAAAAATAGCGACGGGGTAGGGACCCAAAGCCCCCACCCCGTCAGCCTCGTTGCTGTTTAGGCATTCAAAATCGATGAGAACTGAGACGGCATCGGAACCTTCCGGACCATCTCAGCTCATTTTTTCATTGCGGAGCAGATGGTCTCTGTCATGAGGCGTGCGACTGTGTAGGGGTCGATGTTGCCGTTCGGGCGACGATCTTCGAGGTAGCCCTTGCCATCGATCGAGCACTGCCACGGGATACGGACGGATGCGCCGCGGTCGGACACGCCGTAGCTGAACTGGTCGTGGCGCTGAGTTTCGTGGGCTCCGGTGAGGCGTTCCTCGACGCCGGCGCCGTAGTTGGCGATGTGCAGCGCAGCTTTTTTGCCAAGGGCCACGCAGCCAGCTTCGATGTGTGCCATGCCGCCGTCTTCGCGCATCTCTTTGGTCGAGAAGTTCGTGTGCGCACCGGCACCGTTCCAGTCGCCCTTCACCGGCTTGGCGTTGATATCGATGATGACGCCGTACTCTTCGGCGATGCGGTGCAGCAGGTAGCGGCCGATCCACAGTTCGTCGGCCACTTCAAGGAGGCCGACTGGGCCAACCTGGAATTCCCACTGGCCGGGCATCACTTCGGCGTTGATACCCGAGAGCGTGACTCCGGCTTCGAGGCAGGCGTCCATGTGGTCTTCCGCGATATCGCGACCGGTGATGGCGATTTCGCCGACGCCGCAGTAGTAGGGGCCCTGCGGTGCGGGGAAACCGTTGTCGGGGAAGCCGAGCGGCGAGCCGTCGGGCTTGAGCATCGTGTACTCCTGCTCGATGCCGAACATCGGCTCGTACTTCTTGTACTTCTTGGCAGCACGTGCCGCTGCGGCACGGGTGTTAGTCGGGTGGGCTTTGCCGTCGACCAGCATCACTTCGCACATGACGAGGATGCTGTTGCCGCCACGAATCGGGTCCGGGAAAACGCGTGCGGGCTTGAGAACGCAGTCACTCTTGTCGCCGGTGGCCTGGTTGGTGGACGAGCCGTCGAAGCCCCACAGGGGCATGTCGGCGAGCTCGACTCCGTTGTCGTCGTCCATAATCTTCGTCTTTGAACGAAGCTGTGGGGTCGGCTCGGTGCCGTCGATCCAGATGTATTCAGCCTTAATAGCCACTGTGTGGTCCTCGAATTCTCTCGTTGGTGGGCGGGACAAGGTTAGGTCGCGACCCGTGAACGACGTGAATTGTGGCAGCAACGGCCCAGATTGGTATTGCGTCCCTGTGAACGGCGCGTGAATTGAGGTGGGTATTCGTCACCGGAAGCGGGTTCTGGCGAGCAGCCCGGCCGGGGTGGCTGCGCTACGGGACCGCGATTGTGCGTTCGGTGAGATTGGGGTCGGCTGCGATTTGCTCGGCGGTGAATGCGACGTCACGCCAGTTCTTCTCGCTGAACCGATGTATTTGTTGCTCGAACAGCGGCGACGTGCGGTCGCCGGTCTGACCGTAAGTGGTGATCGCCCATGCCTGCACGCTGTCACCTGAGTAGTCGACGGCGAGTATGAAGCTCGACCCAAAGTTGACTGGAGCGCCTTCGCCGCGGAGTGCACTGCCGGGTGCGACGGCATTGCCGCGGACCGGTGATGGCTCGGAGCTCGAGTTGTTGTTGCTCCATTGGACGACGTTGGTGACGCCATCGGTATTGGTGCCGCCATGCAGCGGGATACGGATGCCGGAACGCTCCGTGAATTGTGCTGCACCGAGTGATGCATCGACGGGGAAACCGGCTTTGGTCAGCGTCTGGACTGCCCGAGCGATCGCCTGGAGGACCGGGTCGCCGTTGCCGATCGAGGCAGGAGCGGCAGGGATTCCGGGGGTGACTGTGGGGCGGGCCGGATCGAATTCGTCGCTGAAGAGCACGCCGGTGGCGGTGCGATCGGCATTGGTGAAGCGAGTCATCACCTCGCGCCACAGAAGCGGGCCGGAGCTCTCAAGGTCGTAGCGGCCGTCCCAGTCCGACAGCACGTTGCAGGCAGCCGTGATGTCGACCAACCCGGCGGACAGTGCAACCTTGCCATCGTCCGCGCGGACTTCGACGACTTCGATCAGCGGGTTGGCGACACATCGGCCGACGGCGTTGGAGCGCAACAAGAGTGCGGTCTGGGCCCGATTGTCAAAGACTGCGTCGCGGAGTTCAAGTCCGGAGAAGTTACCGTCGTCTCCGGCGAGGCCAAGCCGGTTGTCTGATGCGAGTACGGCGGCGTTCTGGCGGGAACGCATCGACAGCGGAGTGTTCTGTTTTCCGTGGAGAATCGAGAAGTCGCCCGTGGTGGTGAATTCGTCGCTCGATACCCAGAAGCTGTCGTTGGCGTTGAAGACGTAGTCGTTCCGTTCGGCCATGGGCATCTCGCTGAACGGCACGAGCCCATCGTCGCGAGCGCCGGGAACGGTTTCCCAGGCGAGCCGGCTATCGGCTCCGTCGAGCAGAACGACACCGTTCTCGTACCCAATTTGAGTGATCGGATCGGTGAACAGTTTTTCGAGGAACAGCTGCTCGCCTTCGGCCGAAAGGTTCGGGGTGGCAGCGGTGTCGGCGTACCAGACTCGCCCGTCGGCGCCCGTGGCGACTGTGTTGAACAACGGGACCCCCTGGTGTTCTTCATAGACGGCTTGTAGTTCATCGAGGCTTTGTACACCGATCATGTCGTGGTAATGCTCAATGAACTCGTCGTTATTGATGTTTGCGTCGCGGAAGGTGAGGACCGCCGAGTCAGTCCAGCCGAGGCCGGGGAAGTCGATGACCGGTCCGTACTCGCTGCGCCACAGAGTGCGTGTCTCGTTGTCGACTGAGCCGTCGGCCCGCAAAATTGAGATGGTGTAGTCGACAGATGTCATGGGGCGGGAGTCGCCATCGACGAGGTACGACGTGGGCGACTCCGGGTCGAGCGCCAAGAGATAGGCCGTCAGCCGCTTGCCGGCCGAAACGGTATGGGTCCACGCGACCCCGTTGGTGAATCCGATTCCAATGCCAGGCAGCCCAAGGAGTTGAGCGCCGTAAATGTCGACCTCACCCGGAACGGTGAGGTGCGTTTCAGCAAATCGCAATTCGCCTTCCCAGGGGAAGTGCGGGTTGGCAACAAGTAGTCCGCCGGTACCGGACGCCGTGCGCTCTTTGCCGACGGCCCATCCGTTGCTGCCGAGGTCGATCGGCTCAAGCACCGAGAAATCTGGGGCGGGATCACCGGCATCATCGGCGGGCGTAGCCGGGGCGAATCCGAGGACTTCAGCGACCACGGGAGGCTGCGCCGACGGAATAAATTGGGCGAAACGGCCACTGCTGGCGAGCAGGGCGATCGACCGTGCGTACACGTAGACCTCGACCGGCTGGACTGGCCGAACCCAAGGAGCGCCGTTGCACCAGCCGGTGAGCCCGTCGTCGCCTCGCTCGGCGAGGTGGGCGTTCCAACCTTCGGCAAATGCCTCGAACTGTGTGACGAGGTCGATCGAGGCATCGTTGTAATCGGCCGTTGCGATGCTGGCGATATCGATGGCGCGCCAGGAAAAGTCGCTCTCGGTGTTCCGTCCGTTGTCGCCGGGGCCCAGGTTCTCCGACCGGATGCCGTACACCTTCAGGATCTGATCGACGAGCGTGCAGCCGTGGTCTTCGGCGCTGACGAAGCCTTGGCCGTACGACACGGATTCGAGGTTGTCGCCAATAATGTGCGGCACTCCGTCGGTTGTTCGGCGAATGGTCACCTTAAGTCGAGGGGGAACCAGCGTGGTGGTGGTTGTCGATGTGGTGGTGCTCGTGGTGCTCGTTGTGCTCGTGGTCGTCGTATCGCCCGATGTTGGCAGCGGAATCGAGTCGGGGCCCTCACCAGGGGTGCACGCGGCTGCGAACATCACTCCGACGATCGCCAAGGCCTTCCAACGCACTCTTGCAATAGTGCCAGAAGACCAGTCCGGATCTTCACTGAAGACCCTTGTTTGACGGAATTTCTTCACTGAGCCGGGCATCTTGAGCGACTATCCTCATGATCGTGACGGTTCTGCGTGTCGCCCTTGCCCAACTCAACCCAACGGTCGGTGATCTCGACGGCAACCTCGCGAAGTTGATCGAGGCCTACGGCCGAGCCGAACGGGACGGATGCGACATCGTCGCGTTCCCTGAACTGTCGGTCACCGGGTATCCGCCAGAAGACCTTGTGATGAAGCCGGGGTTCGTTGCGGACAACCGTGTCGCGCTCGATGCCTTTGCTGCTGCGACGGGCGAGTGCGTTGCAGTCGTCGGGTTCGTCGACCAAGATCGAGATCTCTATAACGCGGCGGCGGTGTGCGTTGGCGGCGAGATCGTTGGCATCTATCACAAGCGTTTGTTGCCCAACACCACCGTGTTCGATGAACAGCGCTACTTCACGGCTGGCTACGACTCCGACCCGCTTGAGCTGTTCGTGATCGGTGGCGTCAAGGTCGGCGTCTCGATCTGCGAAGACATCTGGAGTCCGTTTGGGCCGCTCGCCGAACAAGCAGCAGCAGGTGCCGAGGTCAACATCAACATCAACGGTTCGCCGTTCCGCGCCGAGAAAGACTTGGTGCGCGAACAGCTCGTGTCGACGCGTGCCGCCGACTCGCACTGTGCCGTCGTCTACGTCAATCAGGTCGGAGGTCAAGATGAGTTGGTCTTTGACGGCGGTTCGTTCGCTGTTGACCATAAGGGGGCGTTGCTTGCCAGGTCGCCACAGTTTGTCGAAGACATTACGGTCGTCGACGTTCCGGTCCCTCCGGTGTACCGCAAGCGCCTCCTCGACCCGCGAGGACGAGTCACGAACGCGCTGTTGCCGACTATTGAGGTTTCGCGTGAGCCGCGCCGTGCCGCAGCGCCAACAGAGCCGCTGCTCGCGCCGATCACCGAGCCGCTGAGTACCGACAAAGAGCTGTACGACGCCCTGGTGCTGGGTACACGTGACTACTGCCAGAAGAACGGCTTCAGCGACGTGGTCATCGGCCTGTCGGGGGGCATCGACTCCACGATCGTTGCCTGTATCGCGGCCGACGCTCTCGGCCCGGAACACGTCCATGGCGTGTCGATGCCATCGCGTTATTCGAGCGATCACTCGAAGGCCGATGCTGCAAAGCTCGCTGCAAACCTCGGGATTGAATACCGAACCATCTCCATCGAGCCGGCCTTCGCGGCCTACCAGGAGATGCTCAGTGAGGCCTTCGAGGGTCGTGAGGTCGGGTTGACTTACGAGAACATCCAGAGCCGGTGTCGCGGTCAGTTGCTTATGGCGCTTTCGAACGAGTTCGGCTGGATGGTGCTGACCACTGGCAACAAGAGCGAGATGGCGGTCGGCTATTTCACGATTTATGGCGACTCGGTTGGCGGCTACGCCATGATCAAGGACGTCCTCAAGCTGCGTGTGTACGAGCTGTGCCGCTACGTCAACGCTGCTGCTGGGCGCGAAGTTATCCCGGTCGATGTGATCACCAAGCCGCCGTCAGCTGAGCTTCGGCCGGACCAGCGTGACGATGATTCGTTGCCGTCGTACGAGGTGCTCGACCCGATCCTCGAGCTGTACGTCGAGCAGGACCGCACAGCCGGTGAGATCATTGAACTCGGCCACGACGAAGCCATGGTGCGACGCATCACTCGGCTTGTCGACATCGCCGAGTACAAGCGCCGCCAGTGCCCGCCCGGCGTCATCGTGAGCGCCAAAGCCTTCGGCCGCGACCGCCGGCTTCCCATCACCCACTCCTACCGCGGCTAGCCGGTCACACCGTGTCAGGCACAGTGTGACCGGACTGTCAGTCGGGGTGCATCGACTCGTGAATCTTGTCGGTTTCGGTTTGCTCGGTGATCTCGGCTTCAACCAGGTGGGGCTTGTCGATGTAGACCGCGCGACCAAATCGTTTCGCTGGTGACTGCCCAGCGCCGACCGATTGCGATGCACGCCCAGGCCCTCGCCTCGTCGTGTACCGCGATCCCGCGATCCCGCCATCCTGCGATCTCGCCATCCTGCCATCCCGCCATCCTGCGATCCCGCATCGTTGGGGCGCCACTAAAAGCATTGGGTAGCGCGAACTCTGCCGAGACAACGTTGCGATCGGTGTCGTGAAAGAATGGGATCTATCGCTCTCGGTTATTCGACTACTCACAGACGAAACAATTTGTCTCGTAGCCGAGGTCGTCGTTGCGTAGAGAGAGCATTGTCGCGACCGAGACAGCAGGTGCATGTGTGAACGATCCGATCCGGCCGGTGGAGTGCCGATCGGCGATGCTGGTCTGGTGATCACCTATGACGATGCCCTTCGCTCCCGGATCGAACTGAATCTTGCGGCGCATGATCGTCTCCAACTTCCGCTCGATGGTCGCCGTCACGCCGCCGTCGCCATCGTCGTTGTTGATTCCGAGCAGGGTTCGGACCGTGTCGATGCGCATCCCTCGACGCAGGACGGGATGTCGAAGATCCCGGTTGCTGATGACATTGCCCATCTCCTCGACGGTCGTATGGAAGGTGTGGCCGGTGGTGCAGCGTTCGTCCTCTGCCGCCGAGCAGTTCGACTGAATACCCATTCGGCGCAGTGGGCGCTCCCTGGCGGTCGGATCGACGCTGGCGAAACCGTGATCGAAGCGGCGCTACGCGAGACCGACGAGGAAGTTGGGGTGCGGCTGCCGGAGTCAGCGGTGCTCGGGCTGCTCGACGACTACGCGACTCGATCGGGCTATGTGATGACACCGGTCGTCGTGTGGGGTGGTGCCGATCTCGTGCTCGAGCCGAGCCCCGACGAGGTGCTCGCTGCATACCGCATTGGCTTGCACGAACTGTGCCGTGACGACTCACCGCGCTTCGTCGAAATCCCCGAGAGCGACCGACCTGTCGTGCAGGTTCCGCTGAGTGGCGACCTGATTCACGCGCCGACTGGCGCCGTGATCTTGCAGTTCCGCTGGGTCGGCCTCGAAGGCAAGATCGGCGCCGACTGCCGCGTCAGTGAGTTTGAGCAACCCGTTTTTGCTTGGGGCTGAGGATCAGGAGCCCGAGTGGCCAAAGCCGCCGCCGCGGTCCTGGCCGTCCAAGTTGTCGGTGACTTGCCATTCGACCTGTTCGACCTTCTGGATGACGAGCTGAGCGACGCGGTCGCCTTTGGCCAGTGAGTAGTCGGTGCTTGGGTCGGTGTTCAAGAGGATGACCTTGATCTCGCCGCGGTAGGCAGCGTCGATCAGGCCGGGGGCGTTGACGACGCTGATCCCATGCTTGAGCGCCATGCCACTACGCGGGAGAACAAAGCCGCCGTACCCGATCGGAATAGCGATGGAGATGCCAGTGGCGACAAGCGCACGGCCACCGCCCGCAGCAATTGTTGCGTCCTCAGCGGCGTACAGGTCGAGGCCGGCGTCGCCCTCGTGGGCGTACCTCGGCAGCGGCAGGTCAGGGTCGAGTTGAACGATCGGAATCGGCAGCGAGCTCACGGCACAACAGCGTAGAGCAGCTCACGTCGATGCGAGGCGTGCCCGCATGCAGACCTCTCCGCAACATGCATCGGGGACATCTGCGGGGAGGTCATCCGGTTCGACGAGTTTGTAGCCACGGCTGTGGTGGAGCGCCTGCGCCTCAATGTTCGAGCGGTGTACCCACAGGGTCGCGGTATCCGCACCAGATTTGGCTGCCCAGGCCTCAGCGTTGTGGAGGAGTTCTGCCGCAAGGCCCCGCCGTCGACTCTCGGGCGCCACCCACATGCCCCAGATCGCCGCGTCTGTGGGCTCAGGGAGGTTAACGCCGACGATGCCGACGGGTGAAGCAACCTGGTTCGGCCCTGCGCCAGGGGCGGCGCTCCCCCCGGTAGTAGCGGCGGTGTAGGCGGCGAGAACAGCACCAGGATGGCCTGCAAAGCTTGCAAGGTGTCCTCGCCATGCGGCATCGCTGAAAGCCAGTTCTCGTTCATAGGTGGAGTCGAATGCTGCAGGGTCGGTGTGTAGCGCGCACAGTCGGATCTCTCTGAACTGTCTGACATGCGTGGCGTTGGTCGGGTCGAGTTGCAGCACGTCCATGCCTGACGTTAGGCCGACAGCGCGGCCCGGGCAGGGAAGGTTTCGCGGCGCCTCGTAGGCTACGCAGCGTGACAACCCGACCGTTTTTCCTGGGAGGCGGCATATGACTGCGCCTTCCCGTCCACCGTCGGTGGACAAACTCGCCCGATCGCTGAAGGCCTCGGGTCTCCCACACCCAATCCTCGTCGACATCGCCCGAGACGCGATCAACGCCGGTGATTACGAATCGGCAGCCGCACGAGCGGAGCAGTTTCGGCGCACCTTGCTGACGCCGGTCGTCAACGCAACCGGCGTGCTCCTCCACACAAACCTCGGTCGGGCACCGCTCGCCCACCAGCAGGCAGCATCGGCGCAGACCGTCGAGTTCGACCTGTCGACCGGGCAGCGAGGATCGCGTCAGGCCGCCGTCGGTCAACTTTTTGCTCGACTGTGCGGCGCAGAAAAGGCAATGGTCGTCAACAACAACGCGGCGGCGGTACTGCTCGTCGTAGCGGCGCTCGCCGAAGGGCGTGATGTTCCAGTCAGCCGAGGCGAGAGCGTCGAGATCGGTGGATCGTTCCGCGTTCCCGAAGTGATCGAACAGTCCGGTTCCCGCCTCGTCGACGTCGGCACTACTAACCGCACGCGCGTCAGCGACTACGCAAAAGCAATCGCTCGCGCCGATGTCGACGCGGCGATGGTGCTCAAGGTCCACCCGAGCAACTACCGGGTGGAGGGTTTTGTCGAGGAGACCTCGATCGCCGACCTGGCGACGCTCGGCGTTCCCGTCGTTGCCGATATTGGCAGCGGCCTCGTTGACTCCACATGTCCGTGGCTGCCCGGTGCGCCGCCGGCCTGGCTGGCTGGCGAACCGGCCGCAGTGCAGGCCATTGCCGACGGAGCCGACTTGATCACGTTCAGCGGCGACAAGCTGCTCGGCGGTCCGCAGGCCGGGATCATCGCCGGTCGTGCCGACCTCGTCGAACAGTGCTTGCGTCATCCGCTTGCACGGGCGCTTCGACCCGGAGGCTTAGTGCTCGCGGCGCTGCAAACAACTGCGCTCACCTATCTCGACAAGCGTGCTGTGACCGACATCGCGTTCTGGAGGATGGTTGCAACCCCGATTGATGAGCTGCGGGCGCGGGCCGAGTCGATTGTCGATGCCGTCCGGTTGGTCCATCGAACCGCGCGGGTCGAGTCGACCGAAGCATTGCCCGGTGCAGGCTCTGCACCTGGCGTCACGATGCCGTCGGTCGGCGTGGTGATTGACGGTGACCTCCTCAAGCCGCTCCGACAGTTCGCCACGCCAGTCGTCGCGCGTTCGCGTGACGACCGGACGTCGCTTGATCTTCGCTCAATTGACCCGGTCGACGATCAGATAGTGATCAATGCGCTGCTGGCGGCGGGCGGATGACCGTCATCGCGACAGCTGGGCACGTCGATCACGGAAAATCGTCGTTGGTCCAATCGCTCACAGGTACCGACCCCGATCGCTTAGAAGAAGAGAAGCGGCGTGGGTTGACCATCGACCTCGGCTTCGCCCACACGGTGTTGCCCTCCGGAGCTGAACTGAGCTTCATCGACGTTCCGGGACACGTGAAATTCCTGCGCAACATGCTCGCCGGAGTCGGCGGCGTCACCGCATGCGTGTTCGTGGTGGCCGCAACAGAGGGGTGGAAGCCTCAGTCGGAGGAGCACCTCCGCATCCTTGAACTCCTCGGCATCGAGAACGGCATCATTGCTCTCACCAAAGTCGACCTTGTTGACAACGAATGGCTCGAACTTGCTGAGCTCGAAGTTGCAGAACACGTCGCCGGCACGTTCCTCGAAGACAGCCCGATGTTGCCGGTCTCGTCGATAACTGGAGTTGGCATGGACGAGGTGCGCGTGGCGCTCGATGAACTCATCGCCTGCAGCGCAGCAGTGGCCGATCGTAAGCGACCGCGCCTGTGGCTCGATCGCGTCTTCGCAGCCAAAGGCAGCGGCACGGTCGGCACCGGCACCTTGGTGGGTGGCACATTGCGGAACGACCAGTTGGTCAGCATCGAGCCGGGTGGTCATTCGGCGCGTGTCCGCACGATCCAAACTGCCGGGCAGACAGTTGACGAAGTCGGCGCGGGTAATCGCGTTGCCGTCAACCTCGCTGGCGTCGATCACAACGACCTGAAGCGCGGCGATGCAATGATCGAACCTGATCGCTGGCGGCTCACCAGCCGATTCGACGCTTCGCTGCGCGTGCTCGATGCGCTCAATCATGATGTGTCGCGTCGTGGTGCTTACGTTGCCTACATCGGTTCTGGTGAGTACGCCGTCAAGCTGCGCGTGCTCGGCGTCGAAGAGTTGTCGCCTGGAAGCACCGGCGCGGTCAGGCTGTTTCTCCCGGCAGCAGTTCCGCTCTTGCCTGGCGATCGTTTTGTCCTGCGTGAATCCGGTCGTGACGAGACAATCGGTGGGGGAGAAGTGCTCGATATCGATCCTGTTCTGCGTGCGTCTCGTGCCGCACCCGATCGCAGCATCGATCGATTGGTGCGCGAGCGCGGATGGTTGACGATCGACGAAATCGAGCAACTCACCGGTGAGGTCGTTGATCCGGTGATCGGTGAATGGGTCACGTCGCCCGAGTCGCTCGCCGAACTGGCCGCGATGATCATTGCCCGGGTCGAAGAGGCCGGCCCGGCAGGCGTCGACCTCGCAGCATTCGACGATCGGGAGCGGGCGATACTCTTAACCCTCGACAAGGTCGTTGTTACGGCCGGCCTTGTCCAGCCTGCTGATGCAATTGATCCGTACGAGGATCATCCGGTGCTGGCCGAGTTGCTCGGCGGCGGATTCATGCCGTCTTCGCTCGCCGACGTCGACCGCAACGATCTGCGCGAGCTGGTTCGGCGTGGCCACGTCATTCAGCGTGACGGGATCGGGTTCCACCGTGATGCGATTGAGGCAGCGGGTTACGTCGCTGCCGAACTTCTCGCCGAACATGTAGACGGCTTCACTGTGGCCCAGTTTCGCGACGCGACCGGAGCAAGCCGCAAGTTCGTGCTGCCACTCGTTGCTGAACTTGACGCTCGCGGGGTCACACGGCGTCGCGAAGACGTCCGTATTGGTGGCCCCCGGCTTCCTCCGGTGTAGCGGTCACACTGTGCCTGACACAGTGTGACCGGTTAGCTGGCGCGGAGATGCTTCCGTTCGAGATCGGTGAGGCCACCCCAGATGCCGTATCGCTCGCCGTTGTCAAGGGCCTGCTCGAGGCATGCTGTTTGTACCCCGCATGATGCACAGACCTGCTTCGCGCGCCTCTCGCGAGCCAACCTGATCGCTCGCCGCTCGGAGCTTAGTGGCGGGTAGAACGCGTTCCCCATTTCGCCTTGACAGGCGGCTTGGCTGCGCCAATCAACTGAATCTAGTTGCATTGGAACCAACTGCACGTCAACCACGGTAGGCGTTTGACATTGCGCTGGTCAAGTGACAATTCGTGAAAAATGGACTATTCAGGCACTTTGGGTGAAGTCAAACCGCTTTTGACGGTTGTTTCGTCGGTTGTTTCGTCGGTTGTTTCGTCGCTGTCGAGCGTGTCGGCGTCCTTGTCGCGCATTTCGCGATAGTCCTTTGCAGCGCCTTCGAGCGGCTCGACTTCGAGTGTAATCCCATCGATTTCAGCGACGCGGACTTGCTCGCCCGCCAACACAGGAGTCGCTCGATTAGTGCGGGCTCGCCAGCGGCTGGTGCCAATCTCGACGACGCCGTCAGGGTCGACATCGGTGATGACGGTGCCGATTTCGCCGATCATCCACTCACGACCGATGGTCGGCGTGGCGAATCGGGTGCGGACCATGTTCGGCATGCCGACGATGAATGTGAGGGTGATGCCGCCGAGGCCTGCAAGTAGGGCAATCCACGTTGGGCGCATGCTTGTGCCCGGCAGCGATTCGAACAAGAACGCTGTTCCGATGACGGTCAGCAGCAAGCCGACCCCCGTCCAAAACCTGGGTATCCCAACTTGAACATCGACGGAGAAGGCAAGCATTGCGACGCCGATGACGACGATTGCCCACGTTCGCGTTGGAAGCACTGAGAGTCCGCTGAAGGCGAGGAACGTGCAAACTGCGCCGACCACACCACCCACACCGACGCCGGCTGTGTAGAACTCAAACACGAGCAATGCGAGGCCAGTCAGGAGCAGCAGGTACGCGACTGGCGGGCTGGCCACCGTGTGGAAGAGCTGGTCAATCAGTGACAGCTTGGAGAAGCGCACCGTTGCCACGGTGTCGAAGCGCAGATTGCCGTCGTCGGTGACGACTTGCTCGGTAGTCAGCAAGATGTTGCCGGACTCTTCGTAGCCATTCATGGCCTGCAGCATCGAGGTGACCGTGGGGATGCCTTCGTCGTCGATGCGTTGCTTGAAGATGTCGAGGGCTCGGGCTTCGCTGAGGCCGACCGATCCGTTACGTAGGGTCTCTTCAGCGACACCGAAGTCGATGTCAGCCGAAGGAATTTTCAGCGGGACTCCGATGTAGCCGACGCGGGCTCCGGGCGCCATGCCCGTGACGTCGGCGACGGCGAGCATCTGGGCAGCGGGTCCGTAAAAGCGGGAACCGGTCGGACCAACCCACACGCCGATTGGTATGGGGGCGTTTGCGATGTCGTTCAGTAGCTTGGCGACGACATTGTCGTCGACGATTGTGCCATCGCTGTTGACCTGCAGGATCAGTGCCTGAGCACCGCCGTTTTGTGCCCGTTCGATGGCGTTGCTGATCTCGTCAATGAGGATGTCATCGACAAATCCGCTCACCTGCAGCACATCAACCGGGGCGATGTCAGCGCCACCTGGAGTTGTCACGGTGTCGACGCCGTTGCTCTCGTTGTCGGTCTGGGCGTTTGCCGCGCCGCCGAACATCGAGAGCCCGGCCGCCATTGTGAGCAAAGCGATCGCTAGTCTGCGCAAAGGTGCCTCCGGAACATGAGAGTCCGCTGCAGTCGTTGACCGCCACGAATGTTGTCATTGTGGCGGGCAAGGGGGGTGTCGGAAAGACAACAGTAACGGCTGTCATCGCTCGCGCGGCTAGTCGTGACGGACGACGTGTACTCGTGGTCGAACTTGACGGCAAGCCGACCCTCGACGATCTTCTTCGCAGCGCCGGTGATGACCCGTCTGGCGGCACTCTTGAAGTCGTTCAAATATCGGCCGCTGATGCACTCGACGAGTACCTCCGGGACCATGGTTTTCAGCGAATCGCCAAGCGATTGAACAAAACCGGTGTCATCGACATGATCGGTACTGCGGCGCCTGGAATCGACGATGTCGTCGTGCTTGGCAAGATCAAGCAGTACGAACAGAGCGGCGATTATGACGTGATTGTCGTTGACGGCCCGGCTGCCGGACATGCGATCACATTCCTCACGTCGGCGACTGGTCTGGCCAACGCCGTGCGCAGCGGCCCCGTGCGAACCCAGTCTGATGGGGTGATCGAACTACTCACAGATGTCGAGCGGTGCCAGGTCGTTTTGGTCACGCTCGCCGAGACGACCCCGGTCAACGAGGTCGTCGAAACGGCGTTCGCTCTCGAAGACGATGTCGGCGTTCAGCTCGGCCCGATCGTGGTGAATGCCGTCGACGACGGCGCGGCGCTTCCCGATGTCGCCGCTGAGGACGCAGCACTCGCCGAAATGACCGGTGACGACGTCGAGGTGATTCGTGCGGCGGCGGCGTTCCGACGCTCGCGACGTGCGATCGAGAACACCGAAATCAGGCGGCTGGCCAGCGAGATGCCGCTCGTGCAGTTGCATATCCCGGCTCGCCTTGTGGCGGGCCTTACGTCCGCTGACATCGATCTGATGGCCGACGCACTGACCGAATCAGAAGCTGCATCGGAGGCTGATCGTGGCTGATATCGGTGCGGTCATCAACAACTCTTGCGTCATCGTGTGCTGCGGCTCTGGTGGTGTCGGCAAGACCACCACTGCAGCTGTTCTGGGGCTCGAAGCAGCGCGGCTGGGTCGCCGTGCCGTGGTCGTCACGATCGACCCAGCAAGGCGCCTGGCCGATGCTCTCGGCCTCGTTGACGGCCTAGCTGCCGAGCCCCAGCGAATCGAACTCGACTCTCGGCCCGGTGAGGCGTCGAACGGCGAACTGTGGGCGATGATGCTCGACACGGCGGCAACGTTCGACGGGTTAGTCGCTCGGCATGCATCAGACCCTGACCAGATCGAGCGTATTCTGACCAATCCGCTCTACCGGAACATGGCCGGAGCGATGAGCGGCACGCAGGAGTACATGGCGGCCGAGACGCTGCACACACTGCACGGTGACGATCGGTTCGATCTGGTCATCGTTGATACGCCGCCGAGCCGGAACGCCCTCGACTTCCTCGAAGCCCCGGGCGTACTGGCTCGATTCCTCGATCATCGAGCATTCAAGCTGCTGATGCTGCCGACCAAGGGCGGGCTTCGAGTCCTCGGTGCGGCGGCGCAACCGATCTTGAAGGCCATCGGCCGGGTCGTTGGATCTGATGTCCTGGCCGATGCGGTGGCTTTCTTCCAGGCATTTGCAGGCATGGAGTCAGGGTTCCGTGATCGCGCCGATGAAGTGGTCGCGTTGATCAGAGCACCCGAGACCTCGTTCGTCATCGTTGCTTCCCCGCGTCACGACACGATCACCGAGGCTGTCTGGTTCGCCGAGCAGTTAGTCGACCAGCAGGTGGACGTCAGCGCAGCAATCATCAACCGCACACAGCCGGCCTTCGGCCAGGGCACCGCTGCCGATGCCCGAGCCGCGGCCAAAGCCGCCACTGGCGAACTCGCTGTGCTGTGGGGCAACGTTGCTGACCTGCGGACGCTGCGCGAGGCCGAGCACGAAGTTATTTCTCCGCTCGGTGATGCCGTCGGTCACGACCGGGTGACGCTGCTCCCGCTACTCGACAGCGATGTCCACGACCTCGATGGGCTGCACACGATTGCCGATCATCTCTTTGACCGGTGCTGAACCTCCTCGTGCCGCCAAACTGCCACGCCCCGGTCAGACCAAAGTGTGACAACACGGGTCGATGTGGGTTGACCGGATAACGTCTGGCCTCGTGAACATCCTCATTGCCACCGATGCCACCTGGGTTGTCGACGACATCACGGCGGCGCTTGGCGCCGACGGCGTCACCTTCACGGTGTGTCGCGAAGGCCGAGTTGTTGCCGATCAAATCGCCGAACGCCTGCCCGACTTGGCGATTCTCGATCTCCAAATTGGTTCGATGGGTGGCATGGCAGTCACCATGTCGCTGCGCCTGGACGAGTCGGCAGACACCTTGCCGCACGTACCGGTGCTGATGCTGCTTGATCGTAAGGCGGATCTTCACCTCGCTCGCCGTAGCGGCGCCGAGGGTTGGCTGATCAAGCCGCTAGATGCCCTCCGTCTGAAGCGTGCGGCGAAAGCCATCATGAACGGCGGCACGTATACAGAGGGGATCCCGGTTCCCGAGGCCCCGACTGCCGATCAGGTCGAAGCTCACGAATCGACCGAGGAAGAACCGGCAACCGCCGGATAACATCCTGACTCGCTACGGGGTGTAGCGCAGCTTGGTAGCGCGCCACGTTCGGGACGTGGAGGCCGGGAGTTCAAATCTCCCCACCCCGACCAATGAGTCGTTCTGTCTGTGGGCAGGGCGGCTCGTTTCGTTTTTCACGGCTCATCTGGGCTCGTTCGGTACCATTCGCGCATGGATCTGGTTGAGCTGCAGGACGTGATCGAGCGAACGTACGGAGATCGCGATCGGGAGCGCGGCGTGTCGGCAACAGTGGCCTGGTTGGCCGAAGAGGTTGGTGAACTGGCGCAAGCAGTCCGTAAGGGGACGCGCGATCAACAGGTTCACGAATTCGGTGACGTGGTCGCCTGGGTGGCGACGCTCGCCAATCAACAGGGAATCGACCTCACTGAGGCAGTTCAGCGGTTTGCTGACGGCTGCCCGAAGTGCAGTGCATTGCCCTGCATTTGCTGACACCCAGCCAGCTCAACAGCTGACCGGGTGTCAAAGGGTCAGAGGCCGTTCGGTGCGTCGACGACGATGGTCTTGGCGATCTTGTCGGTCAAGCGCTGACGCTCTGGGTTCGTGAAGATCCAGATGCTGCTGACGAGCCAGAAGACGCCGAATGTGAAGCTGTTGAGGAGACCGTCGATGACGACATTGCGGATGAACATTTTGCCCCAGGTTGCCGGGAGGCCGGTCTCGGTGTCGATGACGTACATCTTGAGGATCTGTTTGGCCGGGGTCTGGCCCTTGCCGTAGGCGATCGCTGCCCAGATGAGGTAGCCAATGCCCAGCGTCACCATGATCAGAACGCTGGTGAGGAGCGCGCCGCCGAAGCGTTTGCCGAGCGAGGACAACACGGTGCCTTCGGGTACGGCAACGGTTGCAGGGGCAACAGCAGCGGAGGACGCTGGGGGCGGGGGAGGAGCAGTATTGGTCATGTTGGTTTCTTTCTAGGTAAGCCTGATGAGGAACTGCATGACCATAGCCAAATCTTTGGTCTGCTGGTGGGCATTTGCCATGTCGTCGCCAGATTGCAATCAGGTGACATTCGTGACCACGATAGTGGTAGCGGGTGCGCTGGGTGATGCGAGCTGTGAACCAGCGGCGAGGTCAGCCGCGACGTAACGGTTCGATGGCCATCACGTAGTCGGCGAGGCGGGCGGCGATCTCGAACGTCGACTCGGGGCCGTCGGGGTCGGGCGCGTCCCAGACCTCTGAGATGCGGCGCCAGCGATCGGCGCCGAGGAACATGCCGGCAACGGCTGAGTCACCGAGTTCGGCGCGCCAAATCTTCTCGTGGCCGAGCAGCCTGTCGAGCACGACCTGGTTCTCGTCGTCTTTCGAGTACTCGGCGTGAAACCCGATCTCGAGCCCAATGTCACCCGATGTGTTGACGCGGACCAGTTGCGCTTCGTAATGCTCTTTCTTTGCGCCGTTGTACCAGACCTTGAGTCCGCGCCCGTGCGAAGTCGAGTGCAGCTCACCGTCAACGGCTGACGCCATTCCTTCAAACGCGTCAAACACCCACTCAAAGAACCCCTGGTTGATTCCGCCCGCTGTCAACCGGTTCTCAGGCATATGTTGCTATCGCGCCGACTGGATCAATTCCGCGATTTGGAGGGCGTTGAGGGCCGCTCCCTTGCGCAGGTTGTCGTTGCTGACGAACAGGGCAAGGCCTCTGCCGCCGGGGGCGCCCTCGTCGGCACGGATGCGGCCGACGAAGCTGGGGTCCGCGCCAGCTGCTTGCAGCGGATTCGGGATGTCGGTCACTTCGACGCCGGGAGCGTCAGCGAGCAGTTCGTAGGCCCGTTCGACCGAGATGGGGTCGGCGAACTCCAGGTTGAGCGACAGCGAATGCCCGGTGAACACCGGAACGCGCACGCACGTGCCGGACACGAGGAGATCGGCGATGTCGAGGATCTTGCGCGACTCATTGCGCAGTTTCTGCTCTTCGTCGGTTTCGAACCGGCCATCGTCGACGATTGAGCCGCAGAGCGGCACGGCGTTGAACGCTATGGTGCGAGCGAACTTTTCGGGTGCCGAGAAGGCGATCGCCGAACCGTCGTGGGTCAGCGCTGCGCCGCCGCCACCGGTTTCAGCAACCTGCTTCGCGAGCTCGTCGACGCCAGCGAGGCCGGAACCGGAAGTGGCCTGGTATGTGGCGGCGATCATACGTGTGAGGCTTGCCTCAGCGTGCAGCGGCTTGAGGACCGGCATGGCGGCCATCGTGGTGCAGTTGGGGTTAGCGATGATGCCCTTGGGTGGGTTGTGCGCCAAGTGACCGTTGACTTCGGCGACGATCAAGGGGACGTCGGGGTCCATGCGGAATGCCGACGAGTTGTCGATCACGATCGCGCCGGCCGCAGCAAACTTGTCTGCGTAGGCGCGCGAGGACGCGGCGCCTGCCGAGAAGAGCGCAATGTCGAGACCTGAGGGATCCGCGATTTCAGCGTCTTCGACGACAATCTCCGTGCCCTTCCACGGCAGTGTGGTGCCAGCAGACCGGGACGAGGCGAAATACCGCATCTCGGTGACCGGGAAGTTCCGCTCTTCGAGCAGGCGTCGCATAACGCTTCCGACTTGACCTGTTGCTCCAACCACTCCAACGCGCATGGGAAAAGCTTAACGGCCGCCTATCCGCTCGCCCCGCAGGGTTTTCTCAAAGCCTATTCGCGGATGAATCCCTGGCTGGCGGCGGTCGTGCATCTGCAAGACTTTGAGGCGCAGCGACAGAGCAAGGTGGAGAATCGTTCATGGTTCTGGCACAATCACCTGGATGGCTCGTCGACCCCAACTCGTTCCCTGGAAGGCCGCTGGCCTGGTCTCTGAACGGCAGGCGAGCGGTGACGACGTCGTGCGGAGTACCGGGTGGGTCTTCAACAACGAGAAGGGCCCCGACCTCACACTTCAAGAGTTTGTCGCCACCGGTGACGCTGAGGTGGGGTCGTACCTGACGGTTTTTGGCCTCCGTTCGCCCGACCTCGACAAGCAAAGCCTTGTTGAGATCGGCTGCGGCATCGGTCGGATGACCTGCGCGTTCACTCGTGAGTTCGGGCACGTCACAGCGTGCGACCTCGACGCGGGTTTCCTTGAACGGTGCTTCGAGACCGTTGGTCGCTTCGGCAAGGTCGATCGTTTGCGCACCAGCCACGTCACCGACGGCAAGACGCTCGACCTGCCGCCGAACTCGACCGACATCACCTTCAGCTACATCACGTTCCAGCACTGTGATCCTGACGATGCGCTCGAGCTCACTTCGGAAGCCGTTCGAATCACCAAGCCCGGTGGCAAGGTCGTGCTCAACTATCGAGCCCGCGGACGCGGCGATGCCGTGTTGATCCCGTTGAGCAAGGTGGTGCGCGGGTTGTTCAGCGTGCCGAAGCTTGGCGACTGGCTGTCACAGAAGCGCATCATTACGCGTATCGGCTGGCAGGCAAACCGGCTGAACCCTGACGAAATCATCGGCCCGCTGGCACCGCTGTTCAGTGGCGTCGAGGTCTGGCGCAACCCGAAGTCGCACTTTGCCGGGCGCGGAGCGGTTACGCAGAGCTTCATCGGGGTCAACCCACATCACTACTGGGTCATCGCCACCGTTCGTTAGCCGGTTTCGCGGCCGTTTTCGCGGCCGTTTTCGCGGCCGTTTTCGCGGATAGTGAGCACAATGGCTGGTTGGTGACTGGATGGGGGATACTTGCATCTTGTGATCAACATCTCTGAGGACCAGTTCTTCAACCTGCGCAAGTGGAATCTTGGCCTCACGCTGCTGCATGCCGCGCAGGCCGCGATCATCCTGGTGCTCGCCGGCGACTTCGCAATCACTTTCACCTCGGCCACTCCCGACGGGCCGCCGGGGACGCGGGCGCCGCTGGGCGAGGGCGTCTTCGATCTGCCGATTGGTCTTGCGGTCGCAGCGTTCCTCGGGCTCGCTGCGTTTGACCACCTGTTGACGGCGACGGTAGCCAAGCAGCCTTACGAGGCCGATTTGCGCCGCGGTATCAATCGGTTCCGTTGGGTTGAATATTCGATGAGCGCGACGCTCATGGTCGTCCTGATCGCCTCGTATTCGGGCGTCACCGAGGTAACGGCAGTCTTTGCCATCATCGGCGCGAACGTCTCGATGATCCTGTTTGGCTGGCTGCAAGAGAAGTTCAACCCGCCGAGCCGCACCGAGACGACGATGCTGCCGTTCTGGTTCGGAACGTTCGCCGGACTCGCCCCGTGGGCAGGCATTGCTTTCAATACGGTGCGCGCCGACGAGGTGCCGGGGTTCGTCTACGGAATCATCGCTGCGCAGTCGGTCTTCTTCTTCAGCTTCGGTCTCAACCAGTGGCTGCAGTACCGCAAGGTCGGCAAGTGGACCAGCTACGTCTTTGGTGAAAAGACCTACCTCGTTCTCAGCCTTGTGGCGAAGTCGGTGCTTGCCTGGCAGATCTTCGGTGGGTCACTCGCTCCGGCCGAATAGTTACGCATGGGGTCAGGCCCCTTTCGCAACTCTGCGACAGCGCGGCGCTTTCGGGAGTTGCGTCCACACCCGATCTACTCAATAGCGGCAGAGCCGACTGTTTTGAGCTTGCGGAGATCGCGGCTCCATGAGTGAAGTACGTGCTGCCCGCCCGGACGGTGGCTTCTGCCACGTGTGGGATCCCGACATTGGGAACAGGGAAATGCGGACATGCAGGTCTGAGGTGGTGTGCTGGGTCCGACGGCAGAGTTGCGAAAGGGGCCTGACCCCGTGCGTAACTATTTGCGTTCGGGGAGGGGTGCGCTGTAATCGGTGCCGGAGTCGAGACCGAATGCGGTGTGCAGGGCGATGGCTGCTCGCTCCATGTCGGCCGACGGGATGATGATCGACACGCGGATCGTCGACGTGGAGATCATCTCGATGTTGACGCCCTCGTCGGCGAGCACGCGGAACATCTTCGCCGCGACGCCCGGAGACGACTTCATGCCTGCGCCGACGAGTGAGACCTTGGCGATGTCGTCGTCGTGAGTGACCTTGGTGGCCCCGATCTGTTCGGCGACCTTCTGCACGATCGATTTGGCTTCTACCAAGTCGGCCATCGGCATCGTGAAGCTGATGTCAGTCGTGCCTTCGGTCGACGTGTTCTGCACGATCATGTCGACGTTGACGTTCGCTTCGGCGAGCGGCTCGAACAGTGCAGCAGATATGCCGGGCTGATCGGGCACGCCGAGCACGGTGACTTTGGCTTCGGTCATGTCGGTGACGACACCGGAAATGATGGGATCTTCCACTGAGGGCTCCTCGTTGCTGACCAGCGTTCCCTGCTCCCAAGTGAAAGCAGAGCGCACATGAAGTGGGACGTCGTGATTGCGTGCAAATTCAACCGATCGCATGGCAAGCACCTTGGAACCGGCACCGGCCATTTCGAGCATCTCGTCGAAGTGCACCTTGGCGAGCTTGCGAGCCTGCGGCACAATGCGCGGGTCGGCGGTGAATACCCCGGTGACGTCGGTGTAAATCTCACACGCGTCGGCTCCGAGTGCCTGAGCGAGTGCGGAAGCAGTGAGGTCGGACGCGCCTCGACCCATCGTGGTGATTTCCTTGTCGGTGCTGACGCCCTGGAAGCCGGCGATGACCGCAACCTTCCCCTCGGCAATCGCAGCACGAACGCGGTCGCCCTTGACTTCAACGATCTTGGCCTTGCGATGTGCGGTGTCGGTAATGATGCCGACTTGGCTGCCCGTGTAGCTGACGGCGTCGATGCCACGATCAGCGAGGGCCATCGAGAGTAGTGCTGCGGTTTGGCGCTCGCCCGTGGTGAGGAGCATGTCCATTTCGCGACCCGACTGGTTCTTGGAGACCGAGTTGGCAAGCGCGATCAGGTGGTCGGTTGCTTTGCCCATTGCCGAGACGACGACGACGACATCGTTGCCGCGGCGCTTCGTGAGCGCAACGTTTTCCGCGACCGCACGAATGCGATCAGGATCGGCAACCGACGTGCCGCCATATTTCTGAACGATCAATGCCACGAGTACTGCAGGTTACTGGGGGTCCGAAGCAACGCAGCCAGCGGGCGATTATGCCCCCTTGACCACGTGTTCGACGACGGTAAAGGACATGAGGTCTGCGCCCTGGGCGACCGGCTTGCGGGCATGCTCGCTGTCAGGCGTGGTGTTGCCGTCGGCCTGGCCGGTGGCGTGGCCCTTCGAGAAGTCCTGGCTGTCCATCCAGGCCTGGAAGTTCTCCTCGGAGGCCCAGCGGGTATACACGAAGTATCGACCTTCGCCGCTTTCCTGACCAGGGGTCGGGCGCAGTAGCTGGAAATCCTCGAAACCTTCGAATGCCTCGACCATCTTGGCCCGGCCGGCGAACCGGCCTTCGAGCTGCGGGCCCATGCCCTCGGGAATCGTGATGGCATTGATCTTGACGACGCTCATGGCCCCAGCATGCCCGATCAGGAGGAGATCGTGCCGTTTTCAGCGGGGATTCCGGCAAGATCGGCAAGTTGTAGAAGCGCGTCGTACACGTCGACGAAGCGAGTCGTCAGCGGAGACATGCCGAGCCGCAGGATGTCTGGATCGCGTTTGTCGACAATGACCCCGCGAGTCTCGAGGGCTCGGTGGATGCGAGCAGCGTCGGGATGGCGAATGGCCACGTGGCCGCCGCGCACCGCAGCGTTGCGCGGCGAAGCCACCGTCAGGCTCAAGGCGTCGGCGACCGCAATGCCGTACTGGGTGATCGCTTTCGCCTTCGTTGCGATTGCGCTGAGGCCTGCCTCGGCGGTTGTGGCGATGCCACACCGTGCAGCAGTGAGCCCGAGGATGCCGGGTGTCCCGTGAAGCAGCCGTCCGATGCCGGGCTTTGGGTCGAATGCGTTGTCCATTGCGAACTGGTCTGTTTGGCCGAACCAGCCCCAGATCGGCTGTGTCACGTCGTCGTGGAGGTGCGGGGCGACGTAGGTGAACCCGGGTGCGCCGGGGCCGCCGTTGAGGAACTTGTAGGTGCAGCCGACAGCTAGGTCAACACCGAGTGCTGGCAGATTGAGATCTAGCACTCCAACCGCATGCGACAGATCCCACACGGTGATCGCGCCGGCATCGTTGGCGCGTTTTGTCTCGGCGGCGACGTCGCAGATCTCGGCGCTGCGGTAATCGACCATCGACCGGATGACGACACCGACGCCGTCGAGGTCGGCGAGTCCGGAGCGCACTGCACCGTTGCGGAGCCGAGCTACACCTTCGGCTGCGTAGCGGTCGGTCGGGAACTCGTTCGGGGCGAAGGCGATGACCGGTGGCCTTGGCTGCACTCCGGTTGCGGGAAGGTCGAGTGCGACGTTCAGCAGTTGGAAAATGCCAACGGTTGTCGAGTCGTGCACTGCGACGGTTCCCTCAGCGGCACCAAGCAGGGGAGCCAACTCGTTGCCGACCGTTAGTGGTAGGTCGAGCCAGTCGTTCTCCCACCAACTCGTGATCAGGTCGCCCGCCCACTGTTCTTCGATGACTCGGCGCATCGCGTCGACCGTTGCGACGGGTGTCATCCCAAGCGAGTTGCCGTCGAGGTAGATGAGTGCAGGGTCACGGAGTACGAAACGGTCGCGCCACTCAGCGAGTGCGTCGGCAGCATCGAACTGCTTGGCGACGGAACGATCGAGAGGGCTGTCAGCCAGAGCGCGCTTAATCACGTGGTTGGTGGACGGGAGGTCGGGGGAGGCCATCAGGGTCAGCTTGCCAGCCTGATGAAGCTCGCGTGGCGAATATCGCCGTCGTTGGTGAACTCGGCGATTTCGATCGTTGCCCTGAGTCTGGGCGAAACCCATCGGGCGCCACGACGGTGCTTCGCCGACGGCAGCTCACTGAAGCGACACTCGTCGACGGTCAGCAAATCGAGTTCGCGGCGAAGAAAAACCAGAGTGGCCAGATCGAAGCTGGTGGCGATTCTGCCGGCGAAGACGAGTTCGCCATCTTCGTTGAGTTGGCAGACGAGGAGCGCCTCGACCATGTCGGTTCCGTTTATCGAGAGCACGTCGAAGATGCGCAACACCGCTTCGCGGTCGCTGCCCGCGCCGCTCCGTTGAACGAGCGCGAGGTTGGGTCGCCCGTTGTCATCAAAGACGAGCGTGCGATAGCCATCCCATTTCGCCGCGAATGCCCATCCGTCGCCAGCTGGAACATTGCCGAGCCCGGCCTTCATCGGCGCGACGGAAAAGGCAAGGCGCATCGTGTCAGTGTGATGAGAGATCGGTGTTACGGAAGGCGGCTGGAGAGCACGCCGGCGGCTTCGAGTTGGTCGAGCGCATCGCTGTCGAGGCCGAGCAGCTCGGCCAAGACCTCGCGGTTGTCTTCGCCCCGGTATTTCGGAATGCCGTTGACGCCGACGTCGGGTGCGCCGCTGAACTTCCACGGTGCGTTCGGGATGCGCACGGTGCCGCCGTTGCGATCGTCGACGTGCACGGTGGCCGACCGTTCGACAGCCCACTCGGTGTCGGCGAGCGCACCGGGTTGTCGAACCCGACCCGTTGCCAGGCCGTGTTCGCCGAAGTGCCGCTCGAAGCTCAGAGCATCAGGAACGGTGAGGGCGAATTCGAGGAGGAGTGCGCGCAGTTCGTCGTAGTGCTCGACGCGGGCCGCGACGGTTGCGAAGCGGGGGTCGTTGGCCAATTCAGGTTGCCCCATCGCGGCGATAAAGAGGTCAAAACTGCCGCGCTCGGCCGGATGGCCGCTGACGATGTACGACTCGCCCGAACCAATCTGCATGACAACGTAGTCGCCGGGACGGAAGCTTCGGATCACTTCGGGGCTCACCTCGTCGGTCCACAACGCGTCATGTAGATGTTCGTTGACGTACAACATTGTTTCAGCCATAGAGACGTCGATCGTTTGACCGACACCGGTCTGTTCGCGCTGGAACAGTGCGGCAAGGATGGCCGTGCACATTTCGATGCCTGTGTACACGTCGGCGTGGCTGTGCGGATCTTTGGCGTATGCGCCGCCGCGTGCGTTGCCCTGTGATGCGACGATGCCGCTCTCGGCTTCGACTACGGGTGCATACGCCCGACGGTGGACCCACGGGCCGGTCTGTCCATACCCGGAGATCGACGCGTAGATGAGCCGAGGGTTGCGGTCATGGACGATGTCGGTGCTGAGGCCGAGCCGATCCATGACGCCGGGCCGATAGTTCTCGATGAGCACGTCGGCGTGTTCGACCAAGTCGAGGAGTAGGGCCGACCCCGCTGCGCTGCCGAGGTCGATGCTCAAGTTGCGTTTGCCTGTGTTCTGCTGGACGAAGTAGCTCGACAGGCCGTTGCGGCGTGGGGAGGAAAACCGAGTGAGGTCACCGGCTGGCGGTTCGATCTTGACGATGTCGGCTCCGAGGTCGCACAGCATGCGCGTGCAGTGCGGACCGGACAGCACGCGTGTCAGGTCGAGCACCCTGATGCCGGACAGTGGTGAGCGAGACGACGTTGAGGGCACGGCCCCATCGTGGCCGATGGCGAACGACGAGAGCGAAGCCGCGCTGCGACGTGACGCTCCGCACACGCGACTGGCCACGGTGAGCGCTACCATTGTCGCTTGCTCCGGTCGAAATTCCGATCGGTGAGCGCTTTCGGATTGTGTCTTCTGTTCCGGCCAAGCGCTGTAACTCACAGATTTGACACAGAGAGAACCCCGATGACTATGACTCACGACGCGCCACGTGCGCTCGACGAAGCAACCCCGACCCCGTTCGATCAGCTTGGCTTGCCGAGCGCGATCGTCAAACTCCTGCAAGGTCAGGGCAAGTACGACGCATTCCCGATCCAGGCAGCAGTCATTCCCGACGCGATGTCCGGTCGTGACGTCGCTGGCCGTGCGCCGACCGGCTCCGGCAAGACCCTCGGCTTCGGCCTGCCGCTCGTGGCTGGCCTGCGCGATGCCAAGCCTCGCCGCCCCGTCGCCCTCGTCCTCGCTCCGACCCGCGAACTCGCCGAGCAAATCATGGCTGAACTCAGCCCGTTCTGTCAGGCCGCAGGCCACTGGGCCACGTCGATTTACGGCGGCGTCGGCTACGGCAACCAGCGCAAGGCACTCGATCGTGGCGCCGAACTCATCGTTGCCTGCCCCGGCCGCCTTGAAGACCTGATCCAGATGGGTGCCCTCAACTTGGGTGACGTCAGCACCGTCGTGATCGATGAAGCCGACCAGATGGCCGACATGGGCTTCCTGCCCGCCGTTCGTCGTATCGTCGGCCAGACCGCCGCTCGCCGCCAGGTGCTGTTGTTTTCGGCCACGCTCGACGGCCCCGTCGCCAAGCTCGTTGCCGACTTCCAGAACAACCCGGTACGTCACGAAGTGGGTCCGAAGGGCCCCGACATGAGCCTTGCTGATCACAAGTTCTGGCTGGTCCAGCGCGAGCAGCGCCAGCAGGTGTGCGCCGATGTGATCACCAAGATGGGTTCGACCATCGTGTTCACCCGCACCCGTCACGGCGCCGACCGCCTTGCGAAGCAGCTTGGCAAACTTGGCGTGCAGGCCGAACCAATCCACGGTGGACGCAGCCAGGGCCAGCGCGATCGGGCGCTCGCTGCCTTTAAGCAGGGCAAGGCCGCTGCGCTGATTGCTACCGATGTTGCCGCACGCGGTATCCACGTCAACGGTGTCAACTGCGTCATCCACTATGACCCGCCGGCCGAGAACTCCACGTACGTGCACCGTTCAGGCCGTACCGCTCGCGCTGGGGAGTCCGGCACCGTCGTTTCGCTGCTCGAAGGTGGTCAGAAGAAAGACGCCAGCAAGCTGCAGCGTGCGATCGGGCTCAACGAGCCTGTGACCGGTCCCGACGTCGATCTGCTGATCGACCCGCCGATCTCCATGCGCCGCGAAGAGGCCCCGGTGGCTCGCAAAGAGCAGCCGGACCCCAAGGTCGCGGCGAAGCGCGAACGCAAACGCGATGACCGCTTCGACACCGACCGCCCCGAAAAGGCCGATCTGCCGGCTCCCGATATGTCAATCGGCGATGGCACTGTCAAGTTCTTCAACGGCGGCCGCGGTTATGGCTTCATTGTTCCCGACACCGGTGGCAAGGATCTGTTCGTCCACTTCTCGAACATCGTCAAGGGTGCGAGCCGTCGTAACGACGGGAACCGCTCTGAAGGCGCTGACCGCGACTTCTTGACCCTCGACAACAACCAGCGCGTCTCGTTCGACGTGCGCGACGGCAAGAACGGCCCCGAAGCTTTCGACGTCGCCGTCGCCTGATCCAACTGGTCTGACTGACCCATATTTTCGTTGAGCAGGCAATACGATTTGCCTGTCAAACGTCCTTCTGCTGCGAATCGTCTCATGACCTCTCAATCATCACATCGAAACCCCAACCGTCGCGCGCCACAGCGAGCGGAAGCAACCAACCGCTTGCCGCTACTGATCGCGGTCGCGTTGGTTGCTGGGATCTTGGGTATTGGGTTGTTCGGGGGTCGGGGCGATTCGTCGCCGGCCTCGCAGGCAGTCGCGCCGTTCGAGCCTTTCGTGCCTTTCGTGCCATCGCCGGGCGACGGCCAAACGACGACCACCTACCCGGCGCCTGTCACCCAAGCGCCTGACGCGGCACCTGACCTGCCGGCCGTCGACCGCACGCTCCGTCAGGGGCTTGCCGGCGACGACGTCAAGATGTTGCAGGAACGGCTCGTGGGCCTGGGGTTCGACCCGGGTCCTACCGACGGTATCTATGGCACACTGACCACGCAGGCTGTCTGGGCGTTCGAAAAGCTCGTGCTTGGGACACCGCGCACTGCAGCGACCGGCGTGATCTCTCCCGAGTTCTGGGAAATCCTGCGCCGTGATGTCACGATTACGCCACGCCGTTCGACCAACGGTCAGGCCGATCACACCGAGGTGTACCTGCCCGAACAGGTGATGATCGTGTTCCACAAGGACAAGCCGGCGCTCATTTCACACATCTCGTCTGGCGAGTTGACGGCGGAAGGCAAGCCGAAGGAGTACTGCGAAACTGCCACGTACGACACCGATTCCCAGGGCCGTGAGCTCGAAGAGCCGGTGACCAAGCAGGTCTGTGCGCTTGCCAAGACGCCGGGTGGGGTCTTCAAGTACCGCCGCCAGGTTGAAGGTAAGCGCGTCAGCCCGCTTGGCGGCATGTGGAACCCGGTGTACTTCAACTATGGCATCGCCGTGCATGGTGCAGCGAACGTGCCGCTTGAACCTGCATCACACGGTTGCGTTCGCATGCCAATGCACATTTCTGACTACTTCCAGACCATGGTCAGCCTCGGCGACCGGATTCTGGTTTGGGACGGCATCAAGGAACCCGAGGAGCAGACCGAACGCGATTCGCTGCCGTCGTTCGACTACGCCGACCCGAATGCCACGACGACGACCAGCAGCACGACCACGACCACCACAACTGCTCCGGTCGCAACGCAAGCCCCGGCCACGACGGTCAAGCCGACCACGACCACGTCGACCACCTCGTCAACGACGACCACCACGACAACTCCTTAACGCCGTTGCCAGCGGTGCTCGCTCTACCGGCTGCCACACCCAGGTCAGACCACGGTGTGGCAATACAACGGTTGCGGCGGACTTACAGGGCCGGTGCGAGCTTGCGGAGGGCTGCTGCGGTGTACATCGAGATGCCGGTGTGCATTGCCGATTCTTCGAAGTACACGCGATTCGAATGGTTCGGTGCAGCCGTTGCGACGTTTTTGTCGTGCGGCGTGCCGCCGAGGAACGCCATTGCGCCGGGCAGCTCGTTGAACACGTAGCTGAAATCCTCGGCACCCATGACGGGGTTCGGGAGTCGCACGACGCTCTTCGGTCCGGCGACCTCACGTGCCAAGTCGAGTGTGAACTCGGCGAACTTGTCGTCGTTGGTCGTGACCGGATAGCCGTAGATGATTTCGACGTTGCCGTCGCATCCGTGGGCAGCGGCGACGTTCTCGGCAACCCGCTTGATTCCATCGTGCACAAGTGCCCGGGTTCGTTCGCTGACCGCGCGGATCGTGCCTTCGATATGTGCGGTCTCGGGGATCACGTTGTTGGTCGTGCCTGCGGTGATGCGACCGACCGTCACAACCGACGGGTCGAACACGTTGACCGAACGTGTGATCATGGTCTGCAATGCGGTGACGATCTCGCACGCGACTGGGATGGGGTCGACCGCGCGGTACGGCTCGCTTGCGTGGCCGCGCTTGCCGGTGATGATGATTTGCATCGTGTCGGCAGACGCCATAACGGGGCCGCCTCGCGTGCTGACCCAGCCAGATGGCAAGGCCGCTGACATGTGCAGAGCGAACGCCGATTCGACGGCCGACGCAGAACCGTCGGAGAGGGCACCAACCTCGAGGAGGCCTTCATCGAGCATGAATTGTGCGCCGTGGTGGCCCTCTTTGCCTGGCGGGAACATGAACAGCACACGCCCAGCGAATTGGTTGCGGCGGTCCGACAGGAGCTTCGCCGCTCCGACAAGCATGGCGGTGTGCGTGTCGTGGCCGCACGCATGCATTGCGCCGTCGATCCGGGACGCGAAGTCGAGCCCTGTGTTTTCGGGCATCTCGAGTGCATCCATGTCGCCGCGGAGCAACATGGTTGGCCCGGGCGAACTGCCTTCAAGGGTGGCAGCGATGCCGCTGGTCGACTCGTGGAGAGTGATGTCTCATCTTCCGGATTCTTTGGATCCGGCCCCACTGTCGGGATGAGCGGCACACCGGTCGGCTCGCAAGCACAGAAACGAGTATCCAATGACGATGTACGGAGCGAACCCCGAGCAACTGAGCAACCTCGGCACGAGCCTGACCCGCCAGATCGAGTCAATCAATCAGGTGATGGCCACGGTCGACGGCGTCATCAACGGCACAACTTGGCAAGGTCCTGCTCGTGATCGTTTCGTTGAGGACTGGAACACGTCATTCAAATCGGCGCTCGGGAAGCTGAATGATGCGTTCGGCATGGCCGGTAAAGACTGCACGGCTCGGGCTGATGAACTGCGTCGCGTGATGGGCGTCGGCTGACCGATCTGACCGATCTGACCGTCCTGTGGGTCAGTGGGCCTCCGGTCGAATAGTCTGGTTTGGGTGACGTTCGAGCGCGACCCTCTCGCAGGTGTTCATCCATTGGTGCTCGCAGCCAAACCACTCGTCGACGCGGTCGGTGCTGCGTTCATCAATGTCGACCACGCCGAGCCGAGTGATGTTCCGTTGGTTTGGGAAGGCGTGACCGTCGCCGCAGTACGGCTGCCGCCGCTGCACGGGGCGCTCGACCGGCTGATTGATTCCGTTGAAACCGAACTTGGTGACACGCTGCCGATGCTCTCGCGCGAAGGGAAACAGCGGGCGATCCGCATCCTCGACGAACGCGGCGCGTTCATTCTGCGGCGGGCTGTCGAAGATGTTGCCGACGCCATGGGCGTCAGTCGGATCACCGTCTATAACTATCTCAATGCGATCCACCGCTGACTCTTGCCAGACTCGGAGCACATGACCCGACTCGACGATTTTGACCTGATCGCGTTCGACGCGGACGACACGCTGTGGCAGAGCGAAGATTCGTTCAACCGAGCCGAGCTTGCGTTCTTCGAACTTGTCGGGCCTCATTGCCCGGTTGGCGTTGATGTGGAGGAGGCATTGCGGGCAGTCGAGCGTGCCGACCTGTCGGTTTCTGGTTACGGGGTCAAGGCGTTCACCATCTCGATGGTTCGTGCAGCAATCAGCGCATCGAATCGCACCGTGCCGGTCGAAGTCATCGAGCAACTGGTCGAGATCGGCCAGCACATGCTGACTGAGCCGGTCCGTGTGCTCGATCACGTGCCCGAGGTGTTGGCGACAATCGGTGCCGAGAAGCGCATCGTGATGATCACCAAGGGCGACCTGGTGCATCAGACCCGCAAGGTCACCACCTCAGGGCTCGAACATCACTTCTCTGACATCGAGATCCTGCTCGAAAAAGATTCGGCCACGTATGCCAAAATCTTCCGCCGCCTTGGTGTCGAGCCGGAGCGGGTGCTGATGATCGGCAACTCGGTGAAGAGCGATATTTTGCCCGTGCTGGCCCTCGGCGGGCACGCCGTCCACATTCCGTATCACATGACTTGGGAACTCGAACGCGTCGATGAGCATGACGAGGAGTTCGCCGAGCTCGCAAGCATGAGCGAACTGCCCGGCTGGCTGGGCCTCTAGAGCCGTCGGAGTTGGATGCGGTCGATCCGGTGGTCGGCGGCCTTGCGTAAGATCAGCGATGCTCGATCACGGGTCGGCGCGATGTTCTCAGCGAGGTTGCGCCCGTTGATCTCGCGCCAGATCCCTCGGGCTGTCGCAACAGCCTCTTCGTCGCTGAGTAATGCGTAGAACTTGAAGAAGCTGTCGGGGTCTTGGAAGACTGATTCGCGCAGCGCGAGGAACCGGTCGATGTACCATTTCTCGATGTCGGCTTCGTCAGCGTCGATGTAGATCGAGAAATCGAAGTAGTCCGACACGAACTCGCTGAACCCTTCCGCTGTCTGCAACACGTTCAGTCCTTCAAGGATCACGATGTCGGGTTGGCGTGTGACGACGCGCTCGTCGTCGACGATGTCATAGACGACGTGACTGTAGACCGGAGCTGTCACTTCAGCCCGGCCGCTCTTGATGTCGCGAAGCACACGGAGCAACTCCCGCGTGTCGTAGCTTTCTGGGAATCCCTTGCGATTCATGATGCCACGTTCTTTGAGGATGGCGTTCGGATGGAGGAAGCCGTCGGTGGTGATGAGGTCGACTTTGGGATGATCGGGCCACTGGGCCAGCAGCGCCTGCAGGATTCGTGCGAACGTACTCTTGCCCACCGCAACGCTGCCGGCGACGCCGATGATGTACGGCACCTTCGGGGCGGCGTTGCCAAGGAACGTTGACGAGACCTTGTACAGATCCTGGATCGTGGTCACGTACAAGTTGAGGAGCCGGCTGAGCGGGAGGTAAATCGTTGCGACCTCGTCAAGGTCGATCTGGTCGTTGATTCCCTGGAGCTGACTGAGCTCGCGTGCGCCAAGGGTGAGCGGTGTCGACGCACGTAGCTGCGCCCAGGTGTCGCGCTCGAAGCTGAGATAGCGATCAGCCTCCGATGGTTCGGCGTCAGTGACGCGAGCGGTCGGTTGAGTCACCGGTTCGATCACGAACGCGACCTTACGCATCTCTGGCCACGCGCTCACAGACGCGCAGCTGTGCTGGGCGCGTAGCCTGCGGGCGTGAGTGACCGGGCCGACCGCAAGCAGCGTGGCGCCTGGTACACGCCCGACGACCTCGTGGCGCGAGTTGTCGAGGCTGCAGTCACTCCTGAGTTCGTTGAGCGCTGCCTCTTGACGTCGAATGAGATTTACATCGTTGACCCAGCGTGCGGCGACGGACGGTTTTTGATCGCGGCTGCCGAGCGGATCGCGCAACTCGGCGGCAGGGCGCTGGCCATCGGGATCGACATCGACCGATCTGCCGTTGTGACCGCACAGGAGGCGCTTGCGGAGGCCAGCTCAGTTGCGGTGCATGAGGTAGTCCAGGGTGACGCTCTGGCATTGGATTGGTCGGTTCTTGGCCTTTCGCGTCACGGCCGCTTCGATTTGGTGATCGGCAACCCACCGTTCTTGTCGCAGATGGCAGCGACCACAACTCGTGGAGGTTCGAGCAGCAGAGGCGGAGGCCCGTACGCCGATGCTGCCGTCGAATTTGTGGCACTCGCTGCCGAGCTGGTGAGCGACTCCGGCCGAGTTGCATTCGTGCTGCCGCAGTCGGTGCTCTCGGCCCGCGACGCAGGAGCAACGCGCTCGGCTGTCGACGCTCATGCCGACATCGTGTGGTCGTGGTGGACCGGCGATCGCGAGTTCGATGCACACGTCCATACGTGCGCCCTGGTCTTTCAATTCGGCACACCGTCAACACGGCGGGGGGCGACGTGGGGGCACGTGGTCACGGACCGACAGGGCCTGCCCGCCGTTCCGCTGGCCTTCGAGCAGCAAGGCTCGGGCAGGCTCGGGGACCGTTGCTGGTTGAACGCCAACTTCCGCGACGAGTACTACGGCATGGTCCCTGCGGTCGGTGACCACGACACAGGCCCGCAACTAATCACCAGTGGGCTGATTGATCCGGGTCGATCGTGGTGGGGCCGCCGGCCAATCACCTTTGCCAAGCAGCGCTTTGCTGCCCCACGTCTCGATCTAGATGCGCTCGATCCGAAGATGCAGCGTTGGGCAAGTCGTCGACTCGTGCCGAAGGTGTTGATTGCGAACCAGACAAAGATCATTGAAGCCGTGGCTGATCCGGGCGGTGACGTCCTGCCGGGCGTCCCGGTCATCTCGGCGTATCCGACGGGTGACGATCTGGCTGCATCCGCCTGGGAGGTCGCTGCGCTGCTCACCTCGCCAGTGGCATCGGCATGGGCGTGGCATCGCAGCGCTGGCACGGGGCTATCGGCTGATGCGATCAGGCTCGGCCCCGTGTTGCTTGCTGACCTGCCGTGGCCAGCCGGGAGCCTCGATGCAGCAGTGCAAAAACTTCGCCTTGGAGAAGTCCGCAGCTGTGGACGCGAAGTGCATCGGGCGTTTGGGATCAACGACGAGGCGCTGGTCGCTTGGTGGGAGGTCGCACTCTCGAAGATCGAGGCACGCCAACCGCCCGACGTCACAGAGTCTCCGCGGCAGTAACTAACCGGCGGGCTGCGAAACTCGGAGCGATGACCATCGGGCAATTGACCTCGCAGCACCGAACCGGACGAGGCCGCCAAGGACGCGCCAGCGGTGTCCTGATCGTCGGGCTGGCCCTGTTCGCCGGAGCCTGCGGCGGAGGGAGTGATGCCGGACCAACCTTGAGTGTGGCTGGTGAGAGCGGCAAGCGAATTGCGCTGTCCAGCGGCTGTGCTGGCTGCCACGGAACCGATGGCAAAGGCGGCGTTGGCCCCACGTGGGTCGGGCTTGCCGGATCGGAGCGAGAACTCCAAGATGGCTCGACAGTGATCGCCGACGACGATTACCTCGTACGAGCGATCGCGGAACCCGGCGCCGACCTGCTTGCTGACTACCAGCTGCAGATGCCACAGAACCGGTTGACCGACGACGACATCGCCGACGTGATTGCCTACATCAAAGATCTCAGCCCGCGCGTAGGCGGCTGATCGATCAGCGCTTCCAGGGAGCCGTCGGGCTGGCAGTGCCAGGCCCACCGGTGAGCACTTGGGGACCCTCGTCAGTGACGAGGAGCGTGTGCTCGAATTGGGCGGTGCGCCTGCCGTCTGAGGTAACAGCTGTCCAGTCGTCGTCCCAGATTTTGTAGTTAATCGTGCCGAGCGTGATCATTGGTTCGATCGTGAAGGTCATGCCAGCACGCATGATCGTGCTCGACCGCGAGTCGTAGTAGTGCAACACCTGAATGTCGGTGTGGAACTGCTCGCCGATGCCGTGCCCGACGAATGCCCGGACGACGCCGTACTTGTATGGCTTCACGGTGTCTTCGATCGCTCGACCGATGTCGCTGAGTGGGCGGCCGACCTTGACGGCTTCGATGCCACGCCACATCGACTCTTCGGTGACGTTGACGAGCTGCTGGCTTTCGGGGTCGACATCGCCGACGAAGAAGGTGGCGTTGGTGTCGCCATGGACGCCATCGAGCCAGCCGGTGACGTCGATGTTGCAAATGTCGCCTTCTTGGAGTTCGCGCGAGTCGGGGATGCCGTGGCAGATCACTTCGTTGACTGATGTGCAGCAGGCCTTGGGATAGCCGTGGTAGTTGATTGTGCTGGGGTAGGCGCCGCCGTCGATGAATGCCTGGTGCACGGCGATATCGATTGTTTCGGTGGTGACGCCCGGCTTGACCATGTCGCCGGCCATCTTCAAGACCTCACCGGCGAGCTTGCCGGAGGCGCGCATCCGCTCGATGATTTCGGGAGATTTGACCCGGCCTTCGTCCCATGCTTCGTACTCGCCGGTGTCGGCATAGGGCGGGCGAGCGATGTTGGCGGGGACCTCGCGCATCGGCGTGATAAGGCCTTGCAGGATTCGACCTTCAGACTTCTTGTGACAGCGCTTGTATTTGCGGCCGCTGCCGCACCAGCACGACTCGTTGGCCTGCGGCAAGGTGGACGGAGCAGAACCGAGCGTCGACGTCATCCCAACAGGATAGGGCCGAGCGCGATGGTCTCCATTTGGAGAGAAGTGGATTAATGACGGCCGAACGGGTTGATCGAGCGGCTGGTGAAGGCGTTGAGAACGCGGATCACTTCGTGCGCACCCCAGCGTTGCCCACGCTGGGCCGTCGGGTCGAGTGCCTGCAAGACGCCGAGATCAACGAGCTGGCGAATTGCCCCACCGACGGACGAGGGGCTGGCCTCGAGTTTTTCGCTGAGCGACTTCACGTCGACAATCGGGTGGGCGAGCAGCGTGTCGATGATTGGGTGGATCACCGAGTCGACACGGACGCCGACAGCAACGGTGCGCCAGTTATTGACGATCTGTTCGACCTCGTCGAACAGCATGCTCGCGCTGCGCAGCGCAGCGAACGTGGCGTCGGCGCCGAGTTCGACGATCGGGACGAAGTCGCCGGATCGATATTCGGTGAGCGCCTCGATGTACCGGTGCTTCTGCGAGACGATGCCCGCCGAGATTGGCAGGGTCGCAGCTTTGGTCAGCCCATCGCGACGTAGCAGCGCGTGGATCAAGGCTCGTCCGACGCGACCGTTGCCATCGGGGAACGGGTGGATCGTTTCGAAGTGGGCGTGCATCAGCATTGCCTGGATGAACACCGGAATGTCCGTGCGGTTCATGAACTCGCAAAGGTCTTCGATGGCATCGGGGATGCGATCGGCCGCCGGAGGGACGAAAGTCGCACCGGGAGGACCGGCCGAGTAGCTGCCAATCCACACCGGGTCGGTGCGCCACTTCCCGGCGAGTACCGGATGGGTGTCTCTCAGGAGCGCCCGGTGGACATCGAGAATCGTGGCGGGACTGATGTCGTTGGACAGCTCGATGGCTGCTGCAGTCGCGTCGACGTTGCCGATCACGTCGGCGACCGAGCGGCCCATCTCATCACCGATCTCGGCCATCAGCAGGTCAGGAATCGATGCAGCGACGTTCTCGATGCGTGACGACGCCGATGCTTCGATCCGGACGAGGAGGCGTTCGAGCGGGGCCAGGGTGTCGCCGACGCGAACGTCAAACTGAGCAATCGCTGCTCGGACATCTTCAGAGATGAGCGCGCAGTCCGAAGGGACCAGCATGCTGACGTCGGCAATTGGATCAAGGATGGCGGACTGATAGCTGCGATCCCGAGACGATCGTCGGGCGTCACCGCCCTCTGAGATCAACCAGGTGAGCTTTTCGAATCGAACCGGCGGCCAAAGCATGAGCGCACGGTTGTGCGTTGTGAACTCGGCTGCCATTGCTCAGAGTATGACCGATGGGGAGCTGTTGGGAGTCAGCTCTGGACGTGAAGAATGCCAAGTGTGATCGCCGAGGTCAGCGCAGTGAGGCTCAGACCGTCGGTGATATCGCCTGCACGGATCGACTCGACGACGTCATGAACGGGTCGCCATTCGACCCTGCTCGCCTCAGTGAGGTCGGTTGGATCTCCGACGTGTTCGGCACCTGCGCAGTGGAAAATGTGGAACGTCTGGTCACTGAGCCCGTTGCTCGGGTGGAACACGATGATGGGCGTCGGGTCAGCCGTCGGCCGCCAGCCGGTCTCCTCGAGAGCTTCTCGTATGGCTCCGTTACTCGGCGTTTCGCCGGTGTCGACGCCGCCTGCCGGAATCTCCCAGCCCCAGGTGTCGGTGATGAAGCGATGGCGAAAAATCAGCAAGACCTCCTGCTGGTTGCGCAGGCCGCGCGTGATCACACATCCGGCGGCCGGCCCTGGGGCACGGATCACGTGATGCTCGAACGGCTCGGCACCGGGTGGTTCGACGGTCGTCAGTGCCAGGTTGACCCACGGCGATTCGTAAATCCGGCGCTCACTGTGGACGTGCCATTTCACCATTTTAGACCCTCAGACCCTCAGACCGGCCGGAGCGCTACCGCGAGCGCGTTGCATTGAGGTGGCCAGGCGCCCGGCGAACACAGCAATGGCGGTGACGCCGACGCCGACGATGACCCAGACCCACGGGAAGCCATCGTCACCGGCGATGATCTCGAGCTGCGGCGGCGCCGCTGCGGGGTCGTAGGTGAAGAGATACGCGGCTTCGATGCGGTCGTTGTCTTGGACGTCGGTGGTGATGTGCCGCACTGCGTACTGGCCAGGTACTGACAACGGGTCGTCGAGTGACACGATCACCCTCAGGTTGCTGTCCTGAGTGAACGTGCTGCCGATGGTCTCACCGTTCGGATCGATGACGGACCCGGCAGGGTCGGTCACCGTGCTGTTGTATCGCAACTGAATCGTGGTGATCTTGCCACCAACGACTGCCCCCGGCCCGGGGCTGGCTGCGCCGAGCCCGGAATGAGCGAATGCGACCGAGCCGAACAGCAAGATGACGGCCACTGCCAGAGCAGTAAACAGCCCAACTACCCCCCAGCTTTTTCGTGATTTGTTTGCGCACACACTGCGCAAGGAAGTCACGCAAACGGCAGCACTGGATGTCATGCAGCGGCCCCGTTAGTGACGGGGAGCGACCAAAGCAGCGACTCCAGTAGCAGTCGTTCGTTCGGGTTGCGATCCATCGCTTCTAACGCTCTGTGGACCTGGGCGACAGCGTCAGCGCATCCAGCGATGTCGAAACCACGGCTGCCTGGCGTCGTTGAGGCAAGCGCCTGATCTCGGTAGACCGATGCAAGTGTCGCCAGGCCGGAGCGGAGCTCGTCGGTGCGGTGTCGTCGGAGTTCGCGTTTGTGGCGATCTTCGAGCTGTTTCTTGCCGCTGCCCCGCTCGCCGTGTTCCTTAATACGGGCGTCGAGGTCGACGATCTCACTTTCGTGTTTCGCTGCGAGCGGTGCTGCCGCCGCGTCGATCAAGGCCAGCAGTTCTCCCGCGAGACGCATTGCCACAGCGCCAGTGCCATCGAGTTGCCCGGGAGCCCCGAGGAATGCCTTGCGACGTTGGGCGAGTGCCGGATCGGTGGCAAGCACGCGTGCGCGATCGAGGTTGCCGAGCGCAGCCTTGGATGCAACCATCGCTCCGGCCGGGTTGATGCCCTCGGTCAGGAGCCGGGCCGCGATGACGTCGGCACCGATCGTGCGGAAGTCGATGCGTGCACAGCGCGATGAAATCGTAATCAGATCGTGAGGTATGAAGTCGCAGAGGATGATGAACATCGTCGAATCCGGCGGCTCTTCGATCGTCTTCAGCATCATTGCCGCACCGTTGGGCGACAGAAGATGGAACTCGTCGAGAATCAGCACCTTACGGGCGCCTTCGGTGGGTGCGAGTGAGCTGACGCGCACGACCTCTTTGGCCTGATCGGCCGAGATAGACGCGCCGATGCGATGCACTTCGCGTACGTCGGGATGCTCGCCAGCGAGGATCAGCCGCGCATCGCGCTGCTCACGATCTTCGCCACTGGACATCAGGCTTGCTGCGAATGCGCGGGCAGCTTCGAGCTTGGTCGATCCGGCTGGCCCGACGAACAGGTAGGCGTGGACGGGCCCTCGCGCCGCTGCGGCGCGGAGGTGCTCGACGGCGGGCTTCTGCCCGACGACGTCGTCCCACACCGAACCCGGGTCGCCGAGTTCGGGCCTCCCGGAGGTGGGCGCGTTAGGAGTTGTCGGAGCAGCTGCAGCCTGCTCGTCGGCGAGCATCGCTGCTTCGAGCTGCTCCTCGGTCATGTCGTCGTCGCTCGGCTGCCCGGAGTCGAATTCGGTCACAGCACGCCTCGCTCGGTCAGGGCGGCGACGATCGAAGCTTCGACCTCGTCGATCGAACCACGACTGTCGACCGTGATCCACCTTTCGGTGTTACCGGACGCCATCGTGCGGAATCCTTCGATCACACGTTGGTGAAAGGCCTCGCCCGCCGCTTCGAACCGGTCGAGCTCACGCTCTTGGAGCCGCTCGGCAATGAGCTCATCGGGGGTGTCGAGGAAGATCACGGTCTCGGGCCAGCAAGCGTTAATCGCCCAGTCGTTGATGATGGTGAGCTCTTCGACGTCGAGCTCGCGGCCGTAGCCCTGGTACGCGAGCGTCGAGTACAGCGACCGGTCACTGACCACGTTGCGGCCGCCGTCAAGCGCGGGGCCAACGACTTCAGCAAGATGCTGAGCGCGATCGGCCGCTGTCATCAAGGCCTCGGCCCGCGGCGTCAAGTTCATCACCGAGTTGTCGTGCAGAATCGCGCGAAGCCTTGCCCCAACTGCGGTCCCACCCGTTTCGCGAGTGAGTACGGCGTCCATCCGGGTAGCAAGCAGGGCAGCTTGCGTGGACTTGCCGCAGGCTTCAGCACCTTCGAAGGCGATGTAGTGCGGTGACGTCACGAGGCTGGATGTTACCGAAGACGAATGAGCGTGCCAGTTTTGTCACGCCGAGGTTTGACCTCGTTGTGACAGACCTCGTTGTGACAGCCGGCGTGGCAGTCAGTCGTTGATGTCGGTGATGACTGGTTTGGCTGCAGCCTTCTTCTTGGTAGCTGCTTTCTTGGTAGCGGCTTTCTTTGTTGGCGCCTTCTTCTTGGCTGTAGCGGTCTTCTTTGTTGCAGCCTTCTTCTTGGCAGCAGCCTTCTTCTTCGTCGCCTTGGCCTTCTTGCCCGGGGTGCCGCCCTTGGCAATCATTGCTTCGCGACGGATTGCCAGCAGCTCGTAAGCCCGTTCGGGGCTGATCTCTTCGAGACGGTCACCCTTGCCGAGTGACGCGTTGGTTTCGCCGTCGGTGACGTACACGCCGAAGCGGCCGTCTTTGGCGGTGACGTTCTTCTCCGAAACCGGGTCGGTGCCGAACTCCTTGAGCGGGCCCTTGGCCGCGAGGTTGGCGCCGCCGCGCTTGTAGACCTTTGGCTCGGAATAGATCTTCAGGGCTTCGTCGAGTGTGATCGTGAGCAGCTGGTCTTCGGAATCGATGTTCCGATAGTCCTTTTCTTTCATCACGTACGGGCCGTATCGACCGTTATTTGAGAAGATCCCGATGCCATCAGCAGGGTCGTCGCCGAGATGGCGCGGGAGCCGCAGCAGCTTCTCGGCGTCGGCCATCGTGACGTCTTCGAATACCATGGTCGCGAAGAGCGACGACATCTTCGGCTTCTCCAGACCGGGCGGCGGGTTGTCGTGATCGCCCCACTGCACGTAGGGGCCGTAGCGCCCGTTCTTGGCGAAGACGGGGAGCCCGTCGAGCTCGCCGATCGGATCCTCCATCTTCGGGGCGTTGAGCAGCTCAAGGGCCTTCTCGACGGTGAGTTCGTCTGGTGGTAAATCGTCAGGAACCGACGCAGTGTCGTCGCCGCGCTTGACATACGGGCCATATTTGCCCGGTTTGGCAACGATTTCGATGCCGTCCGGGTCGTTGCCGAGTGGGAACGTGTTGATCTCGGCAGCGTCGATTTCGTCGAGGTTCTCTTCAACCAGACGCTTCAGGCCGAGTAGCGCATCGTCGCCGTCGCCGGCCTCGGCCGTGATGGGGGGAACGCTCGCGTCGCCCTGGTCGCCCCAGTAGAAGCGCTGGAGCCACTGGTCTTTCTGTCGAGTGCCAGCAGCAATCGCGTCAAGGTCGTGTTCGGTCGATGCCGTGAACTCGTAGTCGACGAGCGCTTCGAAGTGCTCTTCGAGCAATCGGATGACAGCGAATGCGGTCCAGGTCGGGACGAGTGCCTGACCCTTCTTCCACACGTAGCCGCGGTCCTGCACGGTTTGGATGATCGATGCCCAGGTGGACGGTCGGCCGATACGCAGCTCTTCGAGTCGCTTCACGAGCGACGCTTCGGTGAAACGTGATGGTGCTGAAGTTGTATGGCCGTTCGGGGCAATCGATGCAATCGGCACCATGTCGCCGGCGTTAAGCGGTGGCAGGAGTGCTTCTTTGTCGGCGGCGTCTTCGCCGGTCTCTTCGCTCGATGCAACGTAGACGGCGCGGTAGCCGGGGAACGTGATTGTCGTGCCGGAGGCTGCGAACTCGCATTCGACGAGCTCGCCGGAGGTGCGGTCAAGCGACTCGGCGATGAGACGGATCGAGACCGTGACACCAGCGGCGTCGGCCATCTGCGACGCCAACGTGCGCTGCCAGATCAGCCGGTACAGCGCAAGTTCCTGGCTGTTAAGTTCGGTCGAGACGCTGTTTGGCGAGCGATACGGAGTGGTTGGGCGGATGGCTTCGTGAGCATCCTGCCCCTGGGTCTTCTTCTTGTATTGCTTTGGTGCGGCGTTGAGGTACTTCGCTCCGTACTCACTCGTCACTGCGTCACGAGTCGCCGTCATTGCCTCTTCGGAGAGGATGACGTCGTCGGTACGCATGTACGTGATGAAGCCACGCTCGTACAGACCCTGGGCCACACGCATGACCTGGCTGGAAGAGAGACGGAGCTTGCGGCCGCCTTCTTGCTGCAGCGTCGAGGTCATGAATGGCGCCTTGGGTGACGAGCGATATGGCTTCTCTTCAACGGAGCGGACCGTGAACTGTTTGCCTTCGAGGCCCTCAGCAAGCCCGCGAGCGCGACCTTCTGTCAACTGGACTGGTGTGTTGCCGCTCTTTGGCGTGATCACTTCACCGTTGTCGTTGAAGTCTTTGCCGCTGGCCACCTTTGAACCGGCGACGCCGACGAGCTTGGAATCGAACGACGGATCGGTTGCGGTGATCGCGTCGATGTCCCAGTAGTCGGCGCTGACGAAGGCGATGCGTTCGCGTTCGCGTTCGACGACCAGGCGAACCGTGGGGCTTTGCACACGACCCGCGGACAGGCCGCGGTTCACGCGCCGCCACAGCACCGGCGAGACTTCGTAGCCGTACAGGCGGTCGAGTAGGCGACGGGTCTCAGCAGCGTCGACCATGCCGTAGTCGATGCCGCGTGGATTGTTCACCGCGTGGTCGACAGCGGCTTTGGTGATCTCGTGGAACACCATCCGTTTGACCGGGACCTTGGGCTTGAGGTATTCGAGCAGGTGCCACGAGATGGCTTCGCCCTCGCGGTCTTCATCGGTTGCGAGATAGAGCTCGGAAGCATCTTTCAGTGCAGACTTTAAGTCTTTGACCACAGTCTTGCCGCGCTCGGTCAACTCGTAGGTCGGCTTGAAACCATTGTTGACGTCGATGTTCAGCCCTTTAGAGGGCAAGTCTGAGACGTGGCCAACAGAGGCGCGCACGTCGTAGCCGCTGCCAAGAAACTTAGAGAGTGTTTTCGCCTTCGCAGGAGATTCGACGATGACGAGTGGCTTAGACATCAGGGTCTTTCGCTAGGGGATAGCTGCATAATTGTCGAGTGGAGTGTGCCGGAAATGAGACGGTTCTGCATCGTGGCTTGGTAACCCGGATCGCGGAACCCTCGGTTTGGCGGACCAGGGGAGGGTACGTTCTCAGGCAATGTCCTCCTCTGCTGACCGTATTGCACTGGGTTGGTCCGACGCGTTCGAGCAGGCGTGGGAATCGATTGGATCTCGCGGTGTTCCCGTCCGTGTGTCTCGGCTCGATAGGGGCTGGAGCACAGCAATCTCGACGATGGACCAGGCACGCGGGCTGATCGATCCGATGAGAATGCGCAATATCGGTGCTGAAGTTGCAGTCGGCGACTGGATTATCGTCTCCGATGACGGCGAGAGGGTAGAACACGTCCTCGAGCGAACCTCGGCGTTCACCCGCCGCGCCTCTTTCGATGGCATGCGTGCCGTTTCGCACACGCTCGCAGCGAACATCGATGTGGTGTTCCTCGTCCATGCACTCGGCTCGCCGCCGAGCCCTCGTCGTCTCGAACGTGAGCTTGTGTTGGCGTTCGACTCGGGGGCCGAACCAGTCGTCGTGCTGACCAAAACCGACCTGGTCGAGGACCCTGAACCGACTCGGCGCGAACTCGCCGAGGTCGCGCTCGGGGTGCCGGTACTGCTTGCGAGTGGCGTGACCGGCGACGGCATCGAAGCGCTCAGGGCGTATGCCCAGGGCAATCGAACACTGACGTTCCTCGGTGCGAGCGGCGTGGGTAAGTCAACGATCGTGAACGCTCTGGTTGGCAACCAGCGGCAAGCGACATTTGAGGTTCGGGAAGGCGATCAGCGTGGGCGACATACCACTGTTGCCGCCGAACTCGTCCCTCTCGATGACTCGACGACCGGTGGCTGGCTGATCGATACGCCTGGTGTTCGCGCACTGAGCCTCTGGTTGTCGGGCAACGGCATCGAGCGGGCGTTTGCCGACGTGTTCGACCTGATGGATGGGTGCCGTTTCCGCGATTGCAAGCACGATCAGGAGCCCGGATGCGCCGTTCAGGCCGCGATCGGCGGGGGGGACCTCGCCCCGGTGCGGCTCTATGCGCTTGAGAAACTGATCGCAGAAGAGGCTGAACTTGAAGAGGAACAGCGTGCACGTGAGAAGGTGGCCGACAGACGGCGCGGTGGCAAGAAACCACCGGAGAAGTCTGAGTTCCAGTAGGCGGGCCGGCCGCCGGAGGGTGACATGATTATCAGAAGACGACCGAAGGCAGATCGGCGCGACGGAATTGCCCCGAACGGTAAGCCGTTCGAATCTGTCTGGGATTTTCCACGGCCACCGTTGTTTCAGCATGTCGAGTGGCGTATCCGTGTTATCCACGCAGGCGTGACGATCGTCGATGCACCTCGGGTGGTGCGAGTTCTTGAGACCAGCCAACCTCCGGCGTACTACATTGCGCCGGAATTCGTGGACGACTCCCCGTTTGTTACATCTGCGACGCGGACGCTCTGTGAATGGAAGGGCTTGGCCACTTACGCATCGGTCGATCTTGCCGGTGTCGACACCGGCAATCCGGTCAACGCCCTCGATCCGGTCGCTGATGCAGCATGGACATATCGAACGCCGACACCGGCGTTCACCGAATTGGCGGACCACTGGGCTTTCTACGCGCAGCGGTTCGACGAGTGCTGGGTTGACGACGAACGTGTTGTCGGCAACGACGGTTCGTTCTACGGTGGCTGGATCACGAACAACGTGACCGGCCCGTTCAAGGGCGGACCGGGCACCCTGCACTGGTGATCTTGCTGGCGACGGCCGCTCTTTCGGTGCCGGCGGTCGGCGCACTCAGGGTAGGAGAACCCAGCCCTCGCTTTGGCGGGTCCACATTGTGGTCATGTTGACAGCGGCGATGGGAAGCGGGCCGTAGATGTGCGGGAAAAGCTCATCGACACCGGGTGCTGGCGGTTCCCAGAGGACCTCTGAGGTGAGGGCGGCGGCGACGGGGTCGATCGTTAAAAGCACCAGATGGGCGAGGTCGCCGTAGAAGCGATTGGCCGTGGCCTCGATTTGGACTGCTGTCGAGCAGTGGATAAATCCAACTGCATCGAGCGTTTGGCCGCGAGTCGACCAGCGGTACTCGCCGGTCTCGAAGGCGCCTTGCCAGTCTTCGGGAAGTGCGAGGTGGAAGATTGGAGCGTCGCGGGAGACAGCAGCGATTTCGGTCATGAGATGGTGTCTCGAACGGTGATTGACTGGTCGAGGCGGGTGCGCTCGAGGCGGGTGCGAAGTCGCTTGTTGGTGCACACGATCTCGAGGTCGCCATCAGCTTGTCGCGCCGCGGCTGCTGCGCCAAGCAGCATCCCGAGGCCGGCATCGTCGAGCGCGATGACGCCATCGAGGTCGGCCAGTACGAGGGTGCCGCTGTTGGCATGGACAGTGCGCAGTAGGGCGTCGCGGAAGGCGGCGATTGAACCGAGGTCGACGACGCCGTCGACAGCAACGGTTGGTACGCCGGCCACGATGCTCGTCGTCGCACGCAGATCCATGGAGGTCAAGCTAACGGCGTCGACCCGGGCATCACGCCCGATCGTGTTAGTCGGGCTCGGTCGCCATGGTTGCTGTTGCCTGGTGTGTGCTGGGGCCGAGGAAGCGGCCGATGATCGGGACATCGGTTGGATCGGTGTAGGTGACGGTGACCACCACATCATCTGGCGTTGTCTGCGTCGACACGTCGAGCGGCAACGCGACTGAGCGGCGTGCGGCGCGATTGGCGGCGCCGCTCGGGTCGGCTGAAACGACTGCAGCGCGTGCCCCTTCCCGAGCGGCAAGCTCGACGGCGAGTTCGTTGCGGATCGCAACACCGACCTGGACGAGTCCGAGCATCATGATCAGCACCACAGGCAGCGCCAGTGCGAACTCGACCGTGGCCTGGCCGGCATCATTACGTCCGCGCCTTGACATCAGACGTTGCTGATCACGGCATCGATCACTGCGTTGAACAGGCGACTTATGCGAGCCGCCCCGCCGCCGGCGGTGGCCCAGGCGACGACCAGGAGAGCAACCAAAGCAGCAGCGAGCAAGACAAGTGCGTATTCGGTGGTTGCCTGCCCGCGATCGCCTCTACAGCGCGACCGACGTTGCTCGGCCAGAGCGTCGAGCTGGTCGGTCAGCGTAAGAGATGCGGTAGTGATGGAGAGATAGCAGGTCAAGACGAGGTGTGGCATGGGTGCCTCCAAAGGAGTGTGCAGGAACGGCCGGTCACCAGGCGTTGTTGCCGAGTGACGAGAGGGCTGCCAGCACCGCAGGGGCGATGGCGAGCAAGACGAACGAGGGCAGGGTGCAAACGACCAGCGGAAACGACAGCTTGACCGGCAGAGCGCGAGCCGCTGCTTCGTCGAGGCGCCGTCGAGTTGCGCGGGTTTCCACCGAGAGTTGAGTGAGGACATCGGCCATCGGGAGCCCGTAACGGCTTGAGGCTGCAACGAGGTCAACGAACGCGAGAGCACTGGCGCCGAAGTGGGTGTTGAGCGCGGCGAGCGCGTCGGCGAATGCTTCGCCTCGCCGGGTGCGGTGGACGACTTCGGCGAATGCTGGTTGGGTAATCGGGGGCGCTGCGTTGACGAGGTGTTCGATGGCGAGTTGCGGGGTGAGGCCGGCGTGCACGAGGAAGACGAAGGCGTCGATGGCATCCGGGAGCGCGGCAATCTGGGCACTGGTGGCTGATCGAGCGGCGAGCAGCGCCCGCGTGCGCACTGCTGCAAAGCCAACAACCGTGAGGATCGCGGCGGGGATGGGACCGACGGCCGCGACCCCGACAACCCCCAGACACACCCGGCCGAGACGGTGCCGATGCGTGAGCCCGAGCCGAGGCGATGGCGTTGCGGGCGAAACTTCCTGCAGGGTTGGGGCTGGACCCCGCCTCGGGCCCGAGATCTGCTTGGCTCCTTCGGCCGCGACCAGTACACACAGGAGGGTCGCCACGGTCGGGAGGAGGATCAACATGTCATGCCCGGGTGGTGACAATGCAACGCACCCACCACCAGCCGACAAGGTTCAGAGCGAGACCGATCGACACGAGGGCGATGCCAGTTGGTTGGCTGAGCACAGCGCGAACATCGGAGTCGGTCGCGGCCAACAAGCCAAGCAAGGTGAGCGGGACGAACGTCAAAACGTGGGCACTGAGCCGCGCTTGGGAACTGTGCGCCGAACGCTCTTGCCCGTCGGCTACACGGAGCCGCAGCGCTCCAGCAAGTCGATCGAGCGATGCGGCGGCTGGTCCGCCGATGCTGCCCGAGGTCGTCAAGACCGCAGCGGCCAGTGCCAGGTGGGGTGACTGTCGCTGAGGTCGCGACGCGGGATCGGGACGGAGGCCGATCACCGCAGTGGAGACAATTGCTCCTCGCCCGAGGGCCTGTCGAACGGACTGGGATCGATGAGCGAGCGCCGGGTCGGCGGGTTCGATGCTCATCAGGGCGGAGCTCAAGGTGGTGCCGGCGCGGAGCGAACGGGCGAGCGCATCGCACCACTCTGCAACCGCACCAGGCGAGATGGTGGTGTGTGCCATTCGCCTCTCAACCCATCGTGCCTGACAAGTCGTTGCCAACGTGACGATCCCGTGCGGGCGGACACGGGTCGTTGGCAGGGGCGCGCGGCGTGGCGGATTGCATGCGCGCATCGCTACCGAGGCGAAGATCGCAGGACACAACAAGCCAGCCAACAGACCAGCCATGACAGCAACGAGAGTGGAGGCGCTGAAGACGACGCTCATCGCCGGCTCTGCAGCACGCCGACTTGCACGAGGCGTTCGCCAGTGCGAAGTTCAGCAATCGGAACGAGGCTCGGTTCGCCGTCGTGATTCGGCACGCCGACCTCGCAGATCGACACCAGGCGACGCTTGCCGTCGGAGCGTGATCGGCTGATGTGGACGACGACATCGAGCGACCGTGCGAGCTGCTGCCGAATCGCCGGCAGGGGCCAGGTGGGCGCCGCCTGCAAGATGAGCGATTCCAGCCGGAGGAGCGCGTCATGTGGCCCATTGGCGTGACACGTTGAGAACGAACCATCGTGGCCGGTGTTCATTGCTTGTACGAGGCCCAGCACTTCGGGCCCACGGATCTCGCCGACGACCAGTCGATCCGGTCGGAGTCGGAGTGCGGTACGCACCAGGTCGTTTAGGTCGATCGCAGGGGGTCCATCCGGCGCAGGCGGACGGGCTTCGAGCCGCACAACATGCTGTGCGCCGATGGGCAGTTCGGCAGTGTCCTCCAGGACGACGATGCGCTCGTGAGCCGGGAGAGCCGCAATCAATGCAGCGAGCAGCGAGGTCTTACCCGACGAGGTGGCGCCGCTCACAACGACGTTGCAACGCCGCTCGACGATCTGGATGAGGATCTTGACCCCGATTGGATCGGTGAATGCAGCAAGTTGACGAGCGGAGCGTGCAAATCGACGGATTGACAGGCTGGCCCCATCGACACCGACCGGGCCGATGACAGCGCACACCCGTGAGCCGTCAGCCAGGCGAGCGTCGACAATGGGCGTGGTCAGGTCGAGACGCCGGCCGATCGGCGCAAGGATCCGTTCGATGATATTTCCGAGCGGCTGGCTGCTGAGCGTGCCGACTCTCAGCAGTTCACCGCCCCGATCGATCCAGATGTGGTTGTCGGCGTTGACCAGCACTTCGTCGACGGTGACGTCACTGACCCATTCATCGAGTTCACCGAGGCCCGTGAGGCGAGCGATAGCTGCCTCCGCCAGGCGACGTTGCTCGTCGGTGGTTGCCAGTGGTGCGACGTGACGTGCTTCGACATGCGCGGCCTGAACGACGTCGCCTTCAACGTTGTTGATTCGCCGACAGATGTCGGCCACAGGGTCCGGCGTCGACGACGTGCTGGCAGTGGTTGCCGTTGCCGTTGCCGTTGCCGTCGCCGTCGCATTGAGCAGTTGGCCGCTCACGTGATCTCTCGGAGACTCTTGCGAATGATGAGTGGAGGCCGGCTCGCGAGGAGGCCTGAGTCAACGGCCCGGGCAATGCGTGGGTCCTCGGCGATCGTCGCAACGATCGGCGCACCGACGGATCGTTCAACGTCCTTTGGACGCAGCTGTCGACCGTGTCCGCTCACAAACAACACGCCCGTCGGGCGGATGGGGGATCGGGCCGCTCGCCGCAATGAGAGGTAGCACGCGCGACTGACGAGCCAGCGCTGCTCGACGCCACTCGCCAATGCAGTTGCAGGCGTGCCGGTCCCGCCGTCGATCCAGACCTCGCCGCCAGAGTGTGCCTCCCATTCGGCGAACCAGGTGAGGAGCACGGCCCATCGTTCTGGCAACGGCAACGGCATCGATGCCGTTGGCCCGTCAGTTCCCCCGAGCCGGCACGGCAGGAGGAAGGTGGTGTCATCGATGTCGATCAGTAGGTCGTCGAGTTGCGTCGGCGGCCCGTCGCCGAGCAGCCAGTCAACGACGCCGGGACGGTCGGGTTCGGGGAGCCCGAGCATCGTGTCGATCTCGCCGTCGAGGTCCACGAGCAGCGCGGGCCGCGTGGATTCGAGTGCGAGCGTTGACGTGACAACGGTGGTTCCCGAACCGCCTTTGACGGCCCAACAGAGCGTGACCATGTGTTCTCCCTGCCGACGTGGCGGTTGGGCTGAGTGACATGGAGGGAGTCGGTGGCAGCAGAGTATGGGCCCACACAGAGAGTCGCGCTCTCGCGGTGAACTCGGGACGAATCCGGGCGGGAAACGCTGCTTTCTGTCCCGAGTTTCTTGCGCCCGTGGTCAGCTGGACGCGAGCGGCACGAGTTCGCTGAGCACGTCCGATAAAGCATGGGAGGCGAACGGCTTGGAGGGAACGCGGTCAGCACGCCCAAGCGTCGTATGTTTTGCTCCTACGGCATAACACTTTCAATACTATGCGAGCGGGCGGTTGGCAGCAGGTCGCTCTGGGCTGGCCAGGGTGAACTTGGGACAATTTTGGGTGGAAAGCACTGCTGGGTGTTCCGAGTTCGCCGCGCGACAGCTAATGTCGAAGACGGAGATGTCCGGGTACCTGGTGGGCTCCGCCGCCTTCAAAGCGGTTGGGACGGGCGATCCCCGTCCGGCGGGTTCGATTCCCGTCCATCTCCGCCAATTGGTCCGGGGACGTCCGCTGGTGTGTTTCGGAAGTCTCAAGCTGTGCCCAATCCGGGCCGGTAGCCCGGCCACTTGGCGTCGGCCGTTTTACAGTGGGCCGCCTGCGGGGAAGTGGTCACGCTGCTCGGCGCCGCCGCAGCGTGAGTCCTGCTGGCGGACAGCGATGACTGCCTGAGCGTCATTGGTTCCTCAACTGACGCGATCGGGCTTTTGGAACTCTGTCAGATTCAGAACGACGAAGGTCCGTTCCTGGATTGCTTCCAGACCGGTGAAGTCATCGGGTACTCCAATCTCAACCTGTACTCGCCGTGGCCTCGGTTCAGTAAAGAGCGCACGGAAGCAGGTTTTGCGTCGATGTGCGGTGCCAATGCGTCTGCAGAATCGAGCGATTGGCCGTCTGAACATGTTTCTGCGAGGCGATGGCGGTTTGACCGATGCGATGTTGCTAGCGCCCAGGCGCTCGCCGACGTCGCCACGGTGGTGATTATTCAGGATCAGGCCGGCCGCGATGCAGCGATTCGCAAACGGCACCTTTCGCACGCCTTGACGAGTCGGATTGCAATCGAGCAAAAGGGACTATCGCCGAACGTTTCAGCGTCGAGATGGACGAAACGTTTGCGCGTCTGCGGCCCTACTTGCAGAATAGGAACGAGGCGCTGACGGGCTGTAGCCAGGCATTTGTTGCCGGCACTGCAAACATCAACGACCGCTCAAGTCCCCAACGTCGCCCACGCTGAGCCCTTAAAAGATGCGCGCACCCGATAGCGCGACCTGGGATACTCATCACTAAGTTCGACACATGGCTGCTCTCGAATCAACTGTTGATATGTACGACCTTCGGATGTCTGAAGGCGCGCGCCCGCTGTATGAGAAGGTCAAGGCCTTCATTGCGGAGGAAGTTCAGCCGATGTCGGAAGAGTTTTTCCGGCTCGGCGCGACGCGTGAGGATCGTTGGGGTTACGCCCCGGGTCAGCTCGAAATGCTGCAGGTTGTCAAAGACAAGGCCAAGGCCAACGGCTTGTGGAACTTCTTCCTTCCCGATGCTGAAACTGGTGAGGGTCTGTCGAACCTCGATTACGCGTACATCGCGATCGAGTTGGGCAAGAACCCGCTTGCTTCGGAGTCGATGAACTGCGCTGCGCCTGACACGGGCAACATGGAAGTGCTTGAGCGTGTTGGTACCGAAGCGCAGAAGGAGAAGTGGTTGAAGCCGCTTTTGGCTGGTGAGATTCGTTCGGCTTACGCGATGACTGAGCCTGATGTTGCGTCATCTGACGCGAAGAACATTGCGTGTGTGGCTGAGCGTGACGGCGACGAATGGTTGATCAACGGCGAGAAGTACTACATCTCTGGTGCCGGTGATCCGCGCTGCAAGATCATGATCACGATGGTGCAGACGAGCCCTGACGGTCCGCCGCATCAGCGTCAGTCGCAGATTCTTGTGCCGATTGATACGCCTGGCGTGAAGATCCTTGGCCCGATGCATGTGTTCGGTAAAGACGACGCGCCGCATGGCCACATGCACATCAAGTTCGAGAACGTTCGTGTGCCGTACGAGAACATTCTGCTGGGCGAAGGCCGCGGTTTCGAGATCAGCCAGGTGCGGTTGGGCCCGGGCCGTATCCACCATTGCATGCGTGCCATTGGTCAGGCCGAGAAGGCTCTTGAGATGATGGTGTCGCGTGGTCTAACCCGCGATGGTTTTGGTAAGCCGCTTGCCAAGCTTGGTGGGAACACCGAGATGATTGCGAAGGCTCGTATCGAGATCGAGTCGATGCGCCGCATGGTGCTCACTGCTGCTAACGCGATGGACAAGCTCGGTAACTCTGAAGCTCGTGTGTGGGTGTCGGCAGTGAAGGCAATGGTTCCAATTCGTGTCTGTGAGATCATTGACCAGGCCATCCAGATGCACGGTGGGACCGGTGTGTCGCAGTGGACGCCACTCGCTGACATGTACACCAGCCAGCGCACGCTGCGCCTTGCTGACGGCCCAGACGAAGTCCATTGGATGGTCGTGGGTCGTAAGGAAGTCAACGATGGCGAAGAGAAGGCTCGTGACTACAACCCGAAGGAGACGTTCCTTGCGAGCAATTCCGAAGTGAAAGAAGGCGCCTTCTCCGGTCCGGCCTGATCCTGACCTGATACCAGCTCGAACAACGGCCGGCGTTCTCCAATTCGAGGGCGCTGGCCGTTGCGCGTCTGGGCTGGATGTCAGAATGGGAGCGACGCCATTGGCCGAGGCCCGCCGCAGGTCATACCCATGGCGGCGAGAATTCGCTCATACTCGACCAAACGGTTCGGTTGGTCGACGTACAAACCCAACGGCTCGGGTTTGTCTTGAGGCACTCATGTGGTGAGACGGCTCCCGCCGGTCGATCGAAGCTCTTTTTCGATGGTTGACACGAGTGCAGCACCTTCTCCGGTGCCCGATGAATTGGGGTGCAGTCAATGAACAGGCGGTCGCCTTCAACCACGAACGTGTCGGTCGTATCGCTCCTGAGCGCATCGCGGCACTCTGGGGCCCGATCACGAGCGAAGTCGTCTCGAGCCAAAACTCCGGCGGTGAACATGTCTTGAGAACCCCGTCGCCACGCAGCTGTATACACACTGGTCATCGGCTCGAGGGCGTTAAGCGTGGCTCGGCGAGTTGCAAGCATTGCTACTTCTTTGGCAGAGCCTGGCCGATTCTTGAGTCCGCCCTGAAATCCAAAGAGCCCGGAATCGCCGTGAACGTGGTGCAACTGTCACGCCAAGGTCAGACCTCGGTGTGACACTGTTTAGACGGCGAGAAGGTCGCGTGCGCCGGTGTCGCTCGACGGGTGGCGCAGTTTGCTCATGGCGCGAGCTTCGATTTGGCGGATGCGCTCACGGGTGAGGTTGAAGTGTTCGCCAACCTCTTCGAGGGTCCGTGGCTCACCGCGGTCGAGGCCGAAGCGCAGCTTGAGGATCTCGCGCTCGCGTTCGTCGAGCGGGGCGAGCAGTCGGCTGATCTCGTCGGGCAGCAGCGCAGTGGCGGCGACCTCGAAGGGCGACTCGGCTGAGCGATCTTCGACGACGTCGCCGAGTTCGGCGTCGCCGTCTTCACGCAGTGGCTCGGACAGCGAGAGCGGCTCGGCAGCGAAGCGCAACGCCTCGGTGACCTTGTCCTCGGGCATTTCGACCTCTTTGGCCAGCTCGGAGAGCGTGGCAGGGCGCCCGAACTTGAGTTCGAGGCGTGAACGCGCCTTCTGCAACCGAGCCAGTGTGTCGCCGGCGTGGACCGGGAGGCGAATGGTGCGGCCCGTGTTGGCGATGCCGCGAGTAATGGCCTGACGGATCCACCACGTGGCGTAGGTGGAGAACTTGAAGCCCTTGCGCCAGTCGAACTTTTCGACAGCGTGCATAAGGCCGAGGTTGCCCTCTTGGATCAAGTCGAGCAGCGGCAGGCCAGACGCCTGGTACTTCTTGGCAATCGATACGACGAGTCGAAGGTTCGACTGGACGAACTGGCGCTCGGCCTCTTCGCCCTTGCGGGCCGTACGGCGCAGCTCGCGCTTCTTGGCAGCGGTCAGTTCTTTTCCACCGGCGTCCAGTTGCCCGATTGCTTCGTTCCCAGCTTCGATGGCCTTCGCGAGGCGGACTTCGTCATCCTTGGTGAGCAGTGTGTACTGCCCGATGTCAGTGAGGTAGAGACGGACGAGGTCTTCGTCATCCCGTTCGACGCGATCTTTGGCCACCGGCGGCTCCTACTATTCAGTCGTTGGTTCTTCGGTGTGCAAGACATCACGGTGGAAGTGTGGTATACCCGCCTATCCCCCGAGACGAACGTCACGATACCGAGGCAGATCCTTGCGTCAACCTAGAAATGCGCGTTTCGCGTGTCAATTCGTGAGTATCTCCACCAGCGATACGAAAGGCCCACCGATCGCAATGAGCGATGACATCGAAATTGAGCTGGTCGTCATCACGATGACTTTTGATGCAAACCAGCGTCAGGCCGACAACGAAGAGTTGCTTGCGATCCTGTCGAAGTACATCGTGCTGACACGCATGGCAGACGGTTGCCGCAACGTTGATCTGTGTTCGAGCATTACCACGCCCGGCCGGCACCTCGTGATCCAGAAGTGGGATTCTGGCCAGATGCAACGGCAGCACTTCGACTCCCCACTCATGGTCGAGATGGCCACGTCGTGCAGCGCCGTCTTGGCGTCGGCCCCCGAAATCGATATGTGGGAAGGCACCAGCGCACATGACCTGCGCTGAAGCGGTGCAGATAGTGGCGCCTGTACACTTCTCTCATGGCTAACCCAGTCTTTAACGACGACACCATGCGGCGCGATGCCGCCGGATGGGCGGCACCGGTGCGCGGCGGGCACACTGCTCCTCTCACTACCGGATCGCCGCTCAACGCTCCAACCAACGACGGCCCGACCACCCCGTGGTCCAAGGACGTCATGACCGTCAACGGCACGATCACCGCCGTTGCATCCCTGTTTGTTCTGCTCCTCATCTCCGCATCGTTTGGGTGGTCCGCAGCAGGTGGCACCACGCTCACGGGCGAAGCCACCTATTCGTTCCCGCCCATTGCAATGGTCGGCATCATTGCTGGCTTCGGCGCAGTGATTGCGTCGTCTTTCAAGCCGATGTGGGCGAAGTTCCTCGGCCCGGTCTACGCGCTCGGCTATGGCTTCGCTGTCGGAGCAATTTCCAAGGGCTACGAGACCTTTCAGAACGGCATCGTCCTGCAGGCGGTTGCCGCCACCGCTTCGGTTTTCTTTGTGATGCTCGTTTTGTACCGCACCCGGATCATCAAGGTCACCGAGAAGTTCCGCCGCAACGTCATTTTTGCCACGATGGGCATCATGGTGCTGTACGGCGTGTCGTTCTTGATGAGCCTGTTCGGTGGCGAAATTGCCTTCATCAATAGTCCGAGCCTGTTCGGCATTGGCTTCTCCGTCGTCGTCTGTGGCGTCGCTGCGATGATGCTCGCGCTCGACTTCGACCGCATCGAGAAGGGCGTCGAAGCTGGCATGCCCAAGGCATACGAGTGGGTTTCTGCGCTCGGCTTGCTCGTCACGATCGTGTGGCTGTACCTCGAGATCCTGCGACTGCTCTCCAAGCTCCAGCAGCGCTGAGAAGCACGCCGGACCTCGCTCACAACTCAATGCTCAACAGCAGCACCCGTCGTCTCGCCGAGGCGGCGGGTGCTGCCGCGCTCGGGGCTGTGTTCGCAGGTGCTATCGGCTCGGCCGTCGGTGTCGGCGTCCTTGCTGCTGTCGTCGGTGGGTTGAACGGAGCAATCTCGGGCTATCGCAAGATCTACGGTTGGAGCTGCTCCGACGGTTTTATCGCGTTCACCCTCGACTCCACGTGGGCCCTTCCAATGACCAGTGCGGGTCTCTTCGCGCATGCCGTCGGGTTCATCAAGCGGGATTCGGGCTACGTTGCCGGGCTGAGCGAGCGACGCAACCGGCACGTGTATCGCCGAGGCTTTATGCCACGGAAGGGCTTTGCCACCACGCTCGGCAACGTCATCGGCGGTGCCGGTGACGTGGAGCAGCCACGGCGAGCCAAGCTCATCACCGACCACGAAGACGTCCACGTGTGGCAGGCCCGCTGGTTCGGCCCGCTCTATCCGCTGCTCTACGTCGGTTGGATGGTGCTCGGGGGAGCGGTCGGTACAGCGCGCTGGATCGTTGATCGTCGACGCAAGGGTGACTCCCTGTTCGGAACCGTCGAATCGGCTGCGTACTACCTCAACCCGTTCGAATGGTGGGCGTACAGCCGCGATGGTTACTGGCCGCCGAAGGGCAAGGTCGTCGGCTTCGGCTGGCAGCGACCGTGCTGCCGGCCTCTCACCGAGGCAAAGCCGGGACGGCCGTCGGGTCACGTCCAGTTGGTGCAGTGAGGACGCGCCGTCAGATAACCGCCGCCTCGCCCCATTCACCCATCTACGCCCTCACCCATCTACGCCCTCACCCACATTCAGGTCAGCAGGGTGCGCGATCAGAGAAGTGCGTTGAGCTGCTGGATGAGCGCGGCATTGAACTCGGCAGGCTTTTCCTGCTGCGTCCAGTGGCCGGCGCCGGGGATGATCACGTGGCCTCGGTAGTCCGGCAGCATCACGGCCATCGACTCGACGTACTCCATGCGGTGGGCAATCACCATGTCCTTGTCGCCACCGATGAACGCCGTTGGCATTGGCGGTGCGGGGAGGTCTTTGGTGAGTGCCCAGTCGGCATCGAGGTTGCGATACCAACTGATTGGGCCGAAGAAGCCACTCGTCATGAACTGGTTGACGAACTCGTGGAAGTCGTCGGCGGGTAGCCACGCTGGAAGACCATCGGGAACCCCTGCAGCGCTGCCCCAGGTGTCGAGTAGCCCGGTCCCTGCCATCGGGGGGAGCTGGTCGGTCGGTCGGGGTGGCGCTGCGGTTTCGCCCGATCCGCTCCAGATCACCGTGCGGAGTGAACGCGCCACGTCGGCGTCGAGTTCGTTCTCGGCAAGCTCGGGGAGTTGGAAGTACAGCATGTAGAAAAACCGGTCGCCGTAGGTCGCCCGGAACATCTCGGTTGGCTGCATCGGCCACGGTGTGTAGGGCACGCTGACGTTGATCAGGCCACTGACGCGGTCCGGGTGGTAGCGGGCGAGGTCCCACACCACCAGCGCACCCCAGTCATGGCCAACGAAGGTCGCCTGCTCGGCATCGACGTCATCAAGGAGTGCAATGAGGTCACTCGACAGCCGGTCGCTCCGGTAGGCCGCGACATCGCGCGGTGCCGACGACGACCCGTAGCCGCGCTGGTCGGGGACGAGCACGCGATACCCCGCGTCGACCAGGGGCTCAATTTGATGCCTCCAGCTGTGCTTACTCTCTGGCCAGCCGTGACAGAGCACGATCACCGGATTGCCGGGCGTGCCCGTGTCGATCACATCAAGATCGACGCCGCCGAACTCATCTGACGTGTGGACCCGTCGCACCCGTGAAGAATCTATGTTCATGCCGTAAGGAAATCACGCGGCAGTGCCGGACGACGGACCGGAGGGTCAGCCACAGCTTTGAGCGCGGGACTGTCAGCTTGGGGTATCGGGTGGACGACGTCAGGTGCTCGGAATGAGGCCGGCCCATGCGAGATCGTCGGCAGCCCACAGCCGATCGAAGTCGGTGTCGACCGCGTCGCTGAAGCCGAACCGGTTGCGGTGGTTGTAGCGCCAGCGCTGCTCGTGGATCTCGCAGCCGGCACGAAGTAAGCGGCCGGCGCAGTAGGTGTCCCACGCGGCGTTTTCCTCGCGGGTCAGGTCGTTGTCGGCGGGAGCGTCGGCGAAGTCGTCGCGCATCCGGTCACGGGCTCGCAGCAGCATGCGGCCCACTGCCACCCTTGTTTGGACGGGGCCCAACGTGGTGAGCACCTTGGTGTTCTCGAGAGCGCCACTCTGGGCAGCGATTCGGATCACCGCATCAGACGACATCGCATCAGACGACACCGCATCGAGCTCGGAGACGATCTTGGCTAACGGTGTGGTCTCGTCGATCTGTAACTCGATCGGATTGGAGACGCCCAGTTGTTCTGCCAAGTTGGCGACCAGCGCAGCGATCTCGGCGGCGTCGTACTTGACCTGAACGAACTGCGCCGGGGCCACAGTCACCTTGCCCTTAACGAGCGTTCCGGACATCAGGCCGGAGCCGGGACGGCGGCGGCCTGCGCAGTGGCAATGGCAGCTTGGCGTTCGACGAGTGCCTCGTGATCGAGTTCGGAAATGGTGTCGACCTCGTCATCGGTGAAACCGGCGAGCTCTCGGAAGCGGCGGGCCAGGATGAAGCTGCTCTCGTCGTGGTCGCCGCGCGCTCCACCGAAGCTGAAGAGCTTGTCGACGACCTGCTGGAACTCGAGCGCCTTTTTGCGGCGGCCAGGATCGTTCTCTGTGACCTTGCGCAGCCAGTCGGAGCCCATCTTCACGTGGGTCACTTCGTCGGCGAGCATCCAGTCTTCGCAGAACTCGAGGAACGGGTCGCCGGCCAGGTCGCCGAACTCTTTCATCTGGGTGAAGACGTCGATGGCGAGGCCTTCGAGAGCCCGGTTGACGCCGGCGAGACGCAGTACAGGATCGTTGGAGCATGCGGCTTCGAACAGGACGGTGTTCTCTTGAAACTCGCCGAGTTCGGTACCCATCCAGTCGCCCAGCTTGGCGCTGATTTCGACATGGCGTGCCTCGTCCCAGGCTTGGCGCGCCATGTCGAGCTTGAGTTCGAACGGGATGGTGTCGCCGCTGCCGTCGCCAGCATCAAAGTCATGCGCGGTCCGTCCAGCACCTTCAAGGGCCTGAATTTCTCCGACCATGATGCCGTGCATCAGGCCTCGGGCCCGCTCAGATGCGTCCGGGCGATCGGGCGTGAGGCGATTGGACGCCGCACGCGATTTACTCGACTTGCGGCCGGTCGGCGTGGCTTCGACCGGGTTCCGCGTGTCGGCAAGCCGTTCAGCCATGTTCGTCTGTACGAACCGCTCGTCACGAGCGAGGTCTTCGACGGGAAAGAACTGACGCATGGGCGCCCCCATTTCTCTGGATTTCACTATTGAACGTGTGTTGGTGCTACTCGCAACACGATGGATTGTGACCGTGTCGAAAACCATAGCCGCGTACGCGTGAGAGCCTCGCGGAATTCAGTGGCTCGGGTGACGCCACGCACCTGATCACAGATTTGGCAATCTCGAGCTACTACCTCAGAAAATCAGCAGACAAACTCGCCGAAAATGCTGTAAGCGCTTCTGGCACACGGACGACAACAGATTGTGTCAATTAATTGTTATTTAGTAAAGGAACGGGTAGCTTCACAAAAGATCTGGCCAGCGGGCCACTTTTAGAATCAATTCTCAGAGCGGAGCATCATGAGTACTCGAGCGACACAATCCAACAGTTCATTAGCTGTAGGGCGTCCGCGGCGATGGTCCCCACGCGTGGCCGTCCTGTGCGCTGCGGCCCTGGCCAGCACATTTGGCCTCGTCGGCGCAGGGCCCGCCGCCGTGCAGGCTGCCGACCCGGTCGAAACGGTCCAGCTCGGTCTGGCATCGTCATTCGGTGCGATGACTCCGAATGCGGCGTTCACCAGCACCGGCGGCACTACGTTCCGTGGTGACACTGGCTCGACCACCTACGCATTCGCCGCCGCTGGCCAACACCAGGGGGACTCGTTCATCGCACCCGCATTTGCAGCCGCATATGCTGACCTTGAGGCTGCCTACTCGGACGCCGAAGGCCGTCCTGCGGGCACCACGATGGCCGGCAACATCAGCGGGTTGACGTTCGGACCGGGCGTACACACGAGCGTCGGAGCTGTCGGCACGACCGCGTCGACGGAGTTCACCATCGATGGCCAAGGCAACAGCGACGCCGTATTCATCTTCCAGGTCAAAGCCGCGATGGCCCTCGGCGCGAACACCAAAATGAACCTGATCAACGGAGCACAGGCCCAGAACGTCTTCTGGCAGGTCAACGGTGCCGGTGGCATCGGTGCCGGCAATACGTTCGTCGGAACATTGATGGCGAACGGCGCAGTCAGCTCCGGCGAAGCCAGCGTCATCAACGGTCGCCTGCTCACCAAAACTGGTGCAATCGCAATGGCCAACAACAACCTGTTCTCAGGTGCGCCAACCTTGTCGATCACCGGTGGTGCTGCGATCTACTCCACTGTCACACAACCGGCAATCACGGGCTTCACCAATGTCGGTGCCCCTGCAACAGTCACCGTCACCATTGACGGCGTCGCCCAGACGAATAAGCCGGCACCCGCAGCTGGTGGGGCATGGACCATGGCCCCCGATGCTCCGCTCAGCGACGGCGAACACACCGTTGTTGCCAGCGTGACCGATAGCGGCGGCAACGCTGGCTCCTTCACTCAAATCTTGACGGTCGATACAAAGGACCCGCTCGTAACGATTCAATCGGATACGACGAGCGACCAGTTGCCGACGATCACCGGCACAACCGACGTTGTCGGTCAGACCGTCAGCATCCACTTCTCCCAGGCCGAGCCGGCGGTTAAGTTCGTTCGCACTGCGCCGAGCCAATCTGACAAGACGTGGAACTTCACCCAGAGACTCCTCGAGGGCAACTGGACCATCGAGGCCCATGTCGTGGATTCCGCAGGCCGCACCGCTATCACAACACAGAGCCTGAGCGTTTCGAATGAGCCGGGCGGTGATGTGTTGACCGGTGGCCCGTTCACCGCGTATCCGCCGATCTCGGGTACTGACGCTGCGCCCGGCGCAACCGTCGTCGTGACCATCGGAGACGAAACACTGACGACGACTGTCGACGAAAATGGCAACTGGACCGTGACGCCAGTGACGCCGTTGGGCCCAGGTGTCTATGACGTACTGGTCACGATCACCGGTCTGGACGGCTCCGTCGTGGTGATCACCCGGACCGTTACTGTCGTTGCACTGCCTACTGGTGGCCCGACTGGCGACACGTTTGACACGACACCTGAAATCTCTGGTAGCGGCGCTGCGCCCGGCGCAACCGTCGTCGTGACCATCGGAGATGAAACATTGACGACGACGGTCGCCGAAGATGGCACCTGGGAAGTAACGCCAGTGACGCCTTTGAGTCCAGGTGTCTATGTTGCAACGATCACGATCACTGATGCCGATGGCAACAGTGTGACGACTGGCCAGATAATTACCGTCCTTGCGTCGTCTGCTAGCGGCGCCAATCTGGTTGGGCCGATCCGTGTGTTCGATACTCGCCCCGGTCAAAGTCCCGATGCGTTGCGTTCGGTGGCGAAAAAGCAGGTTTCGGGTGGTTACGAACTCGAAGTCCAGATGACTGAACTGGATAGTTTCACTCCGACTGATGGTGTTGGAGCGGTGTCGATGAACGTCGTTTCCACCGGGTCCGGCGCTGCGGGGTACATCACCACTTACGACTGTGGTATCCGGGAATTGGTTTCTAGTGTCAACTTCTCGGCGGGGGAGACTGTTGGTAACGCCGTCATTGCTCCTGTGTCGGCAGATGGCACGGTGTGCTTCTACTCCAGCACACCGACCGACATCGTGGTTGATCTGAACGGTTGGTTCGCTATTGGCGAAGCATTCACCGCTGTCGGGCCAAGGCGTGTTTTTGATACCCGTCCCGGTCAGAGCCCGAACTCGTCACGTGTCGTTGTGAAGAGGCAGGTCTCAGGTGGGTATGAACTTGAAGTCCAGATGACTGCGCTCGGCTCGTTCGTCCCGGCGAATGGCGTTGGCGCAGTGTCGCTGAACGTCACGTCGACGGGCTCGACATCTGCGGGGTACATCACCACCTACGACTGTGGTGCTCGTGAGCTTGTCTCCAGTGTCAACTTCCCGGCTGGCGGGACTGTTGGTAACGCCGTCATTGCCCCGCTGTCTTTGAGGGGCACGGTGTGTTTCTACTCCAGCGCACCGACCGACATCGTGGTCGACATCAACGGATGGTTCGCTGCTGGCGAAGCATTCAACACGGTCGGGCCCAAGCGTGTGTTTGATACTCGCCCGGGTCAGAGCCCTGAGTCGTTGCGGGTCGTTGCTAAGAAGCAGGTGTCGCGTGCCTACGAACTCGAGGTTCAGATGACTGAACTGGGCAGGTTCACTCCGGCAGACGGAATGAGCGCAGTGTCATTGAACGTCACGTCGGTTGGATCCGCAGCGGCGGGGTACATCACTGTTTACCCATGTGGCACCCGTGAGTTCGTTGCCAGCGTGAACTACCCGGCTGGCGGGATCGTTGGTAACGCCGTCATTGTTCCTGTGTCGGCAGATGGCACAGTGTGCTTCTACTCCAGCACAGCGACCGACATCGTGGTTGACATCAACGGCTGGTTCGTCGCCTAGGCCAACTGAACAGCTTCACGCCTCAACCGACATGTAGCGGCCTCGTAAACGAGGCCCTGCATGTCGGTTTTTGCGTTCTACAGACCGAAACGCCACGACGGCACGGCGGTGGCCTTGAGTGGTCCGACCGACCGCGCTCAGCGCCACCGATGCTGTCAGCCTGGTTCAGCGCCACCGATGCTGTCAGCCTGGTTCAGCGCCACCGATGCTGTCAGGGCCCGTAATCCCGCCGGCTTCCACCATGATTGCTTCGAGTTTGGCTTGGTGCGCAGCCGCTCGCTCGACGTGTTCGGGCCTCGTGATGAGCGACTGCAGCATCATTTCGCCATCGCGCCAGTCGTCGAACTCGTCTTGCAGAATGAAATTGATTGACCGGATCGTGGGTGCATCGGTG
>Ga0115001_10000025_pt1 | contig 83516 bp, 96 predicted proteins | sample ArcticOcean_MG_C_12_FD_89869 | JGI IMG/M metagenome (GOLD analysis project Ga0115001, IMG submission 89869) | Marine microbial communities from western Arctic Ocean - ArcticOcean_MG_CB8_130 | ecosystem: Environmental > Aquatic > Marine > Oceanic | place: Arctic Ocean: Canada Basin | collected... | reverse complement strand
GATATCATTCAATGGTTAATTCGTCAAGGGACACCATTAAAAACAACTGTCGCATCTTGGTTCAACCAACTCAACTACGAAAACAGAATGATTCTGTACCAGCAAGGTCTTCGAAATCGTGACATTGACCATGAAAGTTATCTTGCTTTTCTCACATGTGTAGACCATGACATTGGTGATAATCCAACTGGTGTTCATTTACTTCACATCCGTGGAATTCAAGAAAACATTGGTGAATTTGTTGGTGGTAGTAAAGAAACAAGATCGTTGTGGTATCACATTGTACAACAAGGACCGGGCGATGAGAGTGAGGATGATGAAGAAGAAGAAGAGGATGATGGTGCAGGACTGCTGCAAAATCTCTCGTAACTATTATTATTTACACCAGGGTCAAATTTCCCCGAGTATTTCAACCAGGAACAATGGAAATAGCTGGCACTTTATACTTTATAAATTATTTTAAAAAGGTCACTTTAAAAAAAAAAGTATTTATTATTGTCATTGTCATGATGTACTATGCATATGATGTACTATGCATATGATGTACTATGCATATGTGGTAATACATTACTACAATCACCCTAACAACCTCTCCACATGCTCACTGGTCGACATCAATTCCAGTACTCGTTACCTTGAACGACTCAATTCCTAACGATTCGAGAGGGAGAATATTATAATGAAAAAGAAATAGATGTAGATGTTCTAGCCGAATTTCTATTTCGGTATAATCAAAACAAGGGTCACCCACTGTGTAAGTAACGTAGTTGGTAGGATACCTCAAGGTCCGCGCCTGCATTATATAATATTGGCAATATACTTCATCTACCACCTGTCGGACGTGATGAACATCGATAATTAGCATTGCTTGTTTCAAATCATTCGGTATTAAATGCAAGCTTTGTGCCTCCAAGTACTTATTACGAAAGTCGCTATAGTAATCAGCTGGTTCACCACTACGAAATTTAAGTTCTCTTTCTTTTTGTTTTCTCTTGCCGGCCGATTTCCTCTTTTGGTCGGCACGGTGCTTAATATATAAGTCTTTGGCCGCTGATATAATAAATAACCGGTGCATGAGTGGTTGGATCCAGTCAAAGTTAATACAATTGTTGTTTTTTAATTTATGCATGGTAATGTCACGTCTATCGAACCCCGACAGAATACGCGCAATAGTTAGGGTATTAAGTTCATCACCAACCCCAGCGTTGGGGTCCTCCGTGAACAACGTAGTGCAAAGGGCATCAATTGCCAACGTGATAAACTCGAGCACATCCCATTTTTGTTTCGTTGTTAAATATGTATAGAGTAAGTTGGGAAAGTAAATGGTAGCAATTGCTACGGAGCGACAGTTGCCATAAGACATGACGTCTTGAATATTATCGTTATATGTGGGTTCGATGCTATCTGTGAGTTTTTGGCGTTTGGCGTCTGGCATAGACGTAGACATGTTTTAGTATAATGTTGTTGAGTATTATAATTAGTATATTCTTATTCGTTATCCCCCTTTGAGCCCTGATATTCATTGACCACAGGAATATTCATTGAGATAGATATGTAACAATTGTCGTTAATAAGTACTACACTCTCATACTGAAATCAAATATATACAAATTTACTTTACAAATTTACTTTTTATTATTATTGGACACGTTAATTAAGTTATGATTTTATTATTTTATAACGTCTTTTTTAAGGGCCCAATGCGTTCCAAAATAAACGCGTGTGTCTGTAACCTTTGTAATTGTTCTTCTTTTAGTTTTGTGCGTGTGTTTACCAGAGATAACTATAATACGGTCCCCGATCTTAAAATCGGGAGCATTGGGATTAAGTAAGGAGATATTTCGACAGGAGAACCAGAAATTTTTAGTTGACACTCACTCATAGTACAGCTAAGTACTTATTATAAATAAAATATTGATGGAAAATCCAGACCCTTGTTCAAAAAATATTGCTGTTTTACTATCTTTTCTCAATTTTTTAGTTTTTTAAATTAAATGAACCAAACACCAAAGCTATAAGTCCCACTATAGTTCTTTACTTTACCACCTTCCACAGCCACAGCCCTTTGTTCTCCACTTGGCTAATTTGACGGGTACCTTAGAACAATAGTCATCAACGAGTGAGTTTAATTAGCCAAGTAGCGAATCATACTAGAACATTCAACAAACAATATAATGACCGTTCTATAGTGGGACTTATAGCTTTGGTGTTTGGTTCATTTAATTTAAAAAACATAAAAAATTGAGAAAAGATAGTAAAACAGCAATATTTTTTGAACAAGGGTCAGGATCCAGCTTTGTTTCTCCTGTCGATATTTCTCCTTAGGATTAAGGGGTGTCACTAGACTAGGAGGTGTCTTTGGCGTACCGTTCCTTGGGAAATAGACAATATCACGCATCATAGAATATACATGCCATTTATTTACCCGACTAAAAGAAGCCGCAAACAATTCAATTCTTTTGCCGGCACCGCCCCCACCGCCCAAAAATTTACCTTTTGGGTCGCACTTTTGAACACTCTTAAGTCCTGCATGTGGGTGCCAATTATCTGCAAATAATATATGTTCGTCGTTATATGCGATTGCAGTTCTTGAATGTTCAAATGCATTGATTTCAACGGGTATCCCCGAATCTAACAGAGTTTCGATTAGGCGACCGTTTTCGTAGACCATCGGCGCTTTAAAGTATTCGTCTTCTCTTTTCTCTTTTGTATTTTTTGGCTCAGGCGGGAGGCTGAAGTGTTGCCTGGTTGCCGCCGGTTTCCAAATAGATTTATTGAAATAGTTTTCATCCACTCCGCAGATAGGAATGTATCGAAATGGACCAAATTTTAAACGGCTTCGTACATGTAGTTCATCCAACATCTGTCCAATGTCTTCCATGGTCTCGCGGCGCCCCCACATTTTTTTCCAGTTTCTCCGAACTTTAGAGATATCACGACCCGACAATTGTGCACAGTTTATAAATCCGACAAAGGAACAGGCGCCTTCCTCGCCCTGATCCACACATTTATAAGTGGCAATTGTGTTTGCCACTCTCGGAAATTCATTCGAAAACTGTTGTTTGTATTTTTCAACCTGTTTGACGGTCAATGTGATCCAACTGACGTCGTGAGAATCAACGGAGGCAGAGCGATAGCCCATGGCAGCCGCAGATTTAGAACGTGCGCGCGCATAGTTTGAAGCAGTGTCTTGCAAACCTAATCGCTGTTCGTGATAAGACATATAGGAATATAATTGGTATGTTAAATAGTGTTAAAAAATAGTATTCTTATTTATTTTTGATTGTTTTTGATTAGATGAATACGAGTGGTGATTTATTCCAAATTCCAAAAGACAAGCCAGTGAGAATATAATATGTAGCGATTATGTGATATAATTATACAAAATTTGAATAGTACTAAACACAAAATAACTATATAACTAAAATGTAATTATAAATGTATAGACAATTACTACCTTCTGAATTCAAACACTCATGGTTTGAAACGTTACAGACATATTCACAACAACTCAAACACGCCATTGAAACAATAAAAAATATATACAGAAGCACGGAACATACGCTCATGTCAGTAGATCTGTCAGACAAACAATGTTCAATTTGCTTTGAATTATTGCAGGGACAAAGTATTTCTTGTTGCTTTTGTGCTCACTACTTTCATACTCAATGCATTCATAAATGGTTGCAGAAACACGAAACCTGTCCATATTGTCGTTCCATTTGTAAAAAAATTAATGAAAACGAACAAATAAGGGAAGCACTGGACGTAATGGACGACAACGATTTATCTGCGTGGAATAAATGCGAACCCGCGTTGATCATCGAAGCCATCGGGATGTTAAAGTTATACGAAAGGACCACTGGAACAACATACAATTCGGCATTCGACAGTATTGTAGTACAAATGCGTCGACAAAATATACAAGGACCGCTTTTAATACACGAAATACTTCATAAAATAGACAACAATAAGGCGTTATTAGAAGCATTGATGTCTCCTTGGGGTCGTTGGTTAACAAAGGATATTCTAAATCTCGGCGATAACAACGGTGAAACTCCTCTGTATATCGCAGTGCAACAAGGTGATATCGAAGTTGTCAAAATACTACTGACAGACGACACTGAAATTTACAATAAAAATTTAAAAGAACCCATGGTCGTAGCATATGAAAATAATCACGAAATATTCATACTACTATATCGAATTTGGAGTTTAAGAATGGCACGTAAAGAAAAAGAAAAAGAATTTAATGATTTACAAGAGTGTTTTAGTAGATACATAATAGATATAAATCAATTGAACCAGTGAACCAGCGTTTTCAAAGCATAGATTCTAAAAAAAACGAATACGACACTATATATCACAAAAGAAAAATATTCTAAAAAACAAGAATTATACCATTATGATTTTTGATAATATATTTTTTTAACTCATAAAATCTCCATACGGCGAACCTTCTACTTTAACCTTTCCAACCCTACCCAAGCATTGCAATGGTTTATTTGCCGAATACGTCCACATTGCAACGACAAGCCACGGATCTTTTTTAGTATTATCTTGATATTCTCGCACTTGGATATATTGTATAGATTCTTGCCACACTTGCCACGTCACAGAATACACACGTCCATTTCGCACAATGTCGTCTGCATATGCAGCGGACCACGTCGAGCTCAATTTTACAGGGTTTACATCACAAACGAATGAGTCTCCGTCGATAACAACGGTTGCTCGTTTACTGTTCAAGTCAAAATGAACATTCATTGTTATTAGAATAGATAAAGATTAAATACTTGTATTTAATCGTCTTTTTATCGTGTCAAATGAATAATTTTACTGCAGAAGAAATAACAGCCATCAAACGCATTTTCAAACAATTCGATTCTGACAACGATGGATTTATTAACCGGCGTGAACTCGGGTCATTGTGAACTCGGGTCATTGTGAACTCGGGTCATTGTCGATTGCTCTGAACGACCCATTGACGCCTGCTGAATTGGCCGATTTTTTCAATAGCATTGATACCGACAATTCTGGGAAAATAACATGGAACGAATTCATTATATATTGGGGGAACAACTAGCCAAAAGGCCCTCCAATTTAATTTGATTGCGTTCTTGTTTCACAACAATTTTATCATATTGTTTTCCCAACTGTTTCAACTTGTCGATTTCACATTGATTGCGTAATATTGTTCGAATAATGCGTTTAATTGTCTTGTCTTCTTGCACAGTTTCAGCCCAATCAACATCTTCCTGTATATCCACAACATCGCCACCCTTTGTAACAAGCTCGAACAACAAATCAGAATACCTACGAAGTTTTGCTGCAAGAAGAGGGTTTTCCCCAGACCGTTCCAATTTTTCGATGTGAATTTGTAAACCCCAATGTTTTACGTCCGTATAATTCAGCTCAGCGCGAAGCGATTCGACTTGTTTTGCCAATACGTCTGTCGCATGTATTTCAGTCGCAAGGGTTTGCTTTAAATTTTTGAGCAAAGATGGTCGCTTCGTCTCGGTTTGTACAACTTGGCGCAATTCTAATACACGTTTATGGAGTTGGTTGTAGTGTGCTTTTTCTATATCTTTTTCTAATCCACGCTGAATATACTCGACGTGATCGCGAAGTCCATTCGTTAGACTTTTGTTTTTCTGTTTTTTTTGTTTGAAAAATGATTTGCAATTTTCCAGGCGCGTGCCGATATGCTCGGTGTTACACGTAGGTATGTTTTGTAGTTCTACACGTTCCCTTTCAGCCACTTCGCGCCGTATATCTACCATATTTTGTTGGAAGAGTTCATCCACGAATTGTTTACGAAACATTTTTAGAATAAATTAGGTGTGTGTTTATACAGTTTAAATTTAAAATAGATTTCAAAATGCAAATACATTCTATAGAAATATATTTAGACAAAACAGACATTATAAATACACACTATAAACAATTGATTTTTTTTTAAATATGGAAAGACCTGTTTTCAAGACTTTCGCATCAGCCGAAGGTTTTATAGAAATACTTAAATCGTCTTTTCTTGCACTCATGCTCGCATTAAGAGCGAACGCCATAGAACCTTCACAAAAAGCAATTGAAATGACGGTCCGGTTAAAAAATAACAGAGAAGTTTCATGCTGCGAATTAAAGAGTGAATATAGAAGAATGGCTTTAGAATTACATCCCGACAAAGGCGGTACAGATGAAGATATGGCACATTTGAATAATGCGCGTGATGCAAGAGAGGATTGTTCCCAGCAAAAAATGCGTGGATGTTCTCGGACGTCTTCATCATCTTCCTCCTCCTCCACCAAATCTTCCAAAGGCAAATCTTCCAAAGGCAAATCTTCCAAAGGCAAGTCCTCTAAGAACAATTCTTCATCATCTTCCAAAGGCAAATCTTCCAAAGGTAAATCTTCCAAAGGCAAATCTTCCAAAGGCAAATCGTCTAAGAATAAGTCAAAAAAAACACAGGAAAAGTCATTTGATAGTGGACGTCTTTTCGCGGGTGGTGTAGTTGCAGGTGGTGTAGTTGGACTAGTTGTAAATGCAATGGATGGTCGTAAAAGTCCTAAACCGCACGTCCGTACACCTACAAGTCCGAGACATCGATAGCTAATTATTTGCATGTCTATTTATTGCGTATATTAACATTCTTTCGAATACTTTGTCTAAATTTTTTATGTGTGGATGTTCGTCCACCAAGTCGCCTATCATTTCACCAAAATCTTCTGGATCTTTCATCACGTCTTCAAGTTCGTATTCTTTTACAATGACTTTAATTTCATCTGCGTTGTCAATATCTTTGTAATAATCCATGTTTCACAAAATTGAATGTCCATTTATACTGACTTTTATATTAGCTCGTAATTCAAAGAAATCTTTTTTGACAGAAATACGGTATAAAAAGATTCGTATATCATAACAATGTTTTGCTTATGTTTATTATTATCATTTGTGTTTTTTACAACTGGTGTTGATGTACAGAATTTCGAACCTACTCATTATGGTGACATATCGCATGCTAAAGCTACTGATGATTCTTTGGAAGGCACTACACGTGTTATCCACAATGAACTTGTTACAAATTTTATTCATGATTTTCACATCATACAGAAATCGTTAACTTATGCTTCAGATTACGATGGAATTGTACGGGAAGGAATTGTATTTTGTGGTGCGGGTCTTCCTCAATCCATGGATGATGTCGACCCTTATGTAGGACTTTTAGAATATTTTAGTGATAAAACTCCTATACTCGGTGACCCTTGGGATGGACTTGGAGGAGAACAAGCCTTGTTAGTGAACGAATCTAAGGTTTGTGGTTTCTCAAATTGTAAACATGATTCCTTTGTTGGCTATATTGCAAACAGTATTCGTAAAATGGGATGGCATGTTAATCATGGTGATATTTGTGAAGCAGCTGCTGATATTCCATGGGATGAATATCCCATTGAAACGTGTCAATTAAATGGATTCAATGGATTTCAAAAAAAATGTCTTTCTGAAGATTACAATTGTACTATTAGCAAAAATTTATATCCAGAATGCCTTGAATATTTTAACAAAACGAAGACTGAGTGCTTGAATAATGAAAGCTGTAAAAACTGTGTTTACTGGTGGTCTGAAGGTGAGCTGTCTATGCGTGGGCCGAGAAAACGTAGCTATGAATATGTAGGAGAAGATGAGATAGTTCCAGGGGTGACTACTACGTCAAGTGGTAATAATGTAAAACTGTCTGATTTATGGGATGATGATGTTGACGTCGAACTATTTGATATCGAGATCCGATGTTTAAATTCTAATTGTTCGATATACGGTGGTCATGAGAGAGAACGAGATGTGTTACCCTGGGAACCTGGGGATTTTCGTAATAAAGCTTTGAACATAAACACTGAAGGAGCAGCTGGTGTGATTTATGAAAAACAAAGTGGACTTATAAATAACAAAAATTATTGGATGTATCAAGATCCAGCGAATGCTTCAAATGTTATGTACATTAAATGGTACCCTGGTAAAAACGAAGTACCCCTGGATTTGTTAGCCTACAACTACGATGAAAAACTGCAACTTTTCAATTTAGACGCAAATAGTTGGGTTTTTGACAACAATTTAAACGATGCTGATGATTGGGTTGCATTTGTTCGATTTCCAGATACTGGTTCAGAAACACCTGCCACTTATAATAACAAGCCTTACTTAGACAATATGGACAGAGAAAATGACATAACCTCCGGAATATTTGATACTTGGACAAGTATAAGACAACGTTGCAGCGATTTTCATTTAAAGACGTGTCATAATATGAGGGAATGTGAATGGAACGGTTTCGCATGTAAGCCTAGTATAATTTGGATCGCGTCGAATTTGGATTCACCAACAAATCGACTTAGGTCTTCTGGTGACGGATTTTCCGCAGATGTCAGTGCACATTATAAATTATCAAATGGAACTGAAATACCGACCTATCCTGCCAACGAAATTCGAAGAGAAACCTCGTATCAAGAAAAGCTCGGTCAATATATAACTGATAGGATTTTCGTGACTGGTGTACAAGCTGCAAACGGCTCAGAAATTTACAACAGACGAAACCCAAACAATTGTAAATCTTTACGTCAATATGTTGCAGCACTTAACGGAAATGCGCAAATAAATGCGTTTAGAGACGAAGGAATAGTGGAAGCTGAAAATGTATGGTTAGAATTGATTAGACATAGTACGGCCGAACTCCGAACTAAATCTGCGTTATTACTGGATTTTTACGATTTGAGTACAAAGATGTTTCCATTAATTGAGTTTGAGGATGTTTTAGACGAATGTCCAATTGGTAATGTAAAATGGTCCATCGACTATAATGGAACAGAAAATGCACCATTGTGTACAATGGCAAAATATGGAACAGAAAAAACATTATGGGAAAAAGACGAACATAATCAAGAATTATTGCGTTCAGATTGCTTTTGTCGTTCCGGTGGTGACCTTGGAAAACACGATGAAATTTATTTAATATATAACGACACCAATATAGAGGCGTTTTGTGACGATATGGAAACAAACTTACCCCTGGACTTGCGGGCTTACTGTGGAATGGGTAACACTGAAACTGAGTATTGGAGAAAAATAATTGAAGAATTACAACCGGACGAAGACAAAATCAAAACTTATGGTGCAAATGCTATCGCCAAACGAATCGACATATACGATAAACTAAAACAAACGATGAAATTAACTGAATCAAATTACAATCCTTCGTGTGGTCGGCTTGTATCTACAGATAAAACATTTCCGACATCAAATAAAGCTGCGAACTGCTTGCCGTTTAAAAAATTGCACAGTGTTATGTATAGATTGGAATATAGCAATTCCGTACCCGGTTCTCCGGATCATTTGGACAAAAAAGGTGAAGACACAAATGAAATATATATGTTAGCTTTTGAAGAAGCAATAGAACATACAGATTCCTCTTACGAACAATATCTTTTACGTGTTGTCGGTCGTGCCAATAATTTTAAAATTTTGAATGGTCACTTCTTGGCATTTGACTCACGCAGTGGCACTGGAGATGACGCACAACCCATGGACTTTGACAGTTTACACATAGATCCGTCTTGGCATGGTGAGCAGGCGTATAATTTGGCCATCGCAAAAAATTTAAAAAATAAACCTCCTATAACAAACAAAATGATATGGGCAGCAATCAAAGACGAATTCACAAGCAGGAGTAAAGAAAAAATTGTTTGGAAAATAGCAAAAAAAATAGCTGGAAATTTTATGCGGGTTACGACTACACGTGAAGACGACCCAAGTGTCGATTCAGGGGGGGACATCGGAGCAGAAGGCAAAGCCACTGAAAACGCAACATCAATGAATAATTAGAACCACCTATATAATAATAGTAACATTATTTTAAATAATACATTGTTAAATAATTTAATTATCAAAACATTGACGACACACGGCCACGTATTTACTTTCTACTGAAATCGTTTCCTTCTCGTTCGATATGCGTTTTGTGAACGAAGCAAGTTTATTTGGATGGGCACACTTTTGACACAAAGCTCGTGTAAAGGTCACGTCGTCTGCTATAGGAATGAGGTCTAAGATTTCGCCAAATTTTTGTCGCTGATAATCACCTGTGAGGCCGGCGACAATAACATGCTTGTTATGTTGCAGCATGATGGATACTGCTGGCAGTAAATTTGTAAAAAACTGAGCTTCGTCGATGGCAATTGTGTCATAGGGTTTTGTATTTAACAATATGATGTCGTCTGTTTTGACTGCATTCATTTTTTTTCCATCGTGCGTTTGAATAAAGTCACCGTCGACACGTGTATCTTTCGTATGGTTTACTATTAAGCAGTTCATTCCAATTGATTTAAATCTGTTTATGCGACGTATGAGTTCAGTAGATTTACCAGAATACATGGATCCTATTATAATTTCAAGCGCCATTTTGTTGACCCAATATGTCTTTTATACATTAAATGGATGAATGGTTCGCCAGAGGAGGATGTGGAGTTTATGGAGGTGATGGCTTCCCTACGGTCAGAGCCTGGATTATTGAGAAATGTTGTTTCTGCGGTTGTTGATTTTTTTACATTTAAAGAACAACAGCAATTACACACATATGTGCTGTAGACTAAATAAATGGATTAATGGTTATTCGTTTCGGTACTTTATTTTCCCAACTGAAGAGAGATGTTGTACAATTGACAACGTACATTTTGTACCGACAGTGTGTTCGAGCGACATGTACGTCAAACGCTTTTGTTTTGGGTCCACATAAGTATACCCCCACTTCGACGGGCAATCCTCTGTACGACCATACTGGAACTACTGATGCGTTGTTTCCTACATGCAGGGCGAATTCTTCTTCTACTAAGGGTATTCTCGGCAATACGACATCTTCTCTGGTTGTTAGTGTACGCATTCTTCTGGGATTGGTGAGCCAACGTCGTCCTGTGTCTGCGTTAGGCCATTTTTCGTCGGAAAAACATTGAATAACTTTTGCTTGTATGTTCTGTAGAAAGGTGGGGACGTCGTCGACTTGGATCATTTCAACTCTGGGTACTTTGATATGAATGTTTTTGGTTACGTTCCATTTTGCATCGATCATGTTTTGAAATATTTGACCTCTGTCTCTGGCATATTGGTCCAATCTACCAATGCACGTGTAATGTTTTGGTTGGTGTTCGATGAGTTTTAACCAATCATTGATTCCCCATGTATGTGCCCATGGTATACAAACACGTTGGTTATTGATGGAAGTCTCCTCAAGTTTGCTATCTTGGTTTCTTGTTTTTATTGTTTGATTATTCATAATTACAATATTGTCGGTTTCGATATAACATTGAATTCGGTAATAATCCTCTTCAGATTTGACGACAATAATACTATCCACTGCGAAAGTAGGGGATCCCAAATGTACATCACAATTGTCCTTGCGAATAGCTTTCCGAATTGTTTTTGCCATATCAATTTCTTCTTGCGTAGTCCATAATTCTTGGTATTTCTGGAGATTATGAATGTGTTTACCAGGTGACTTCAAACTAGCCGTGTTGTATTTCGTGGCAATTTGCCAGTCCATGCGTGCATTAAATCCTGTCAAATCCTTTAACGGTGCGTCTCCCCAGGAAGACAGTGCTCTATTGACAGCTTCGAGTGCTTTTTCTTTGCTGTGGTGTAATTCTACCCTGGAAACTTCTGAATACCGATTGTACAATTGTTCGGGGTCATTTGTAATAATTTGAAATGTTTGCTGAATGTCCATGTGCATAATTCTCCATTGGCGATACAACAATGCAATGGTCCATGTTGCTTGGTCTCTGTAGGCAATATCTGCTTTGACGTTGTACTCTTCACGTGTAATGGAATATTTGAATGCTTTTGTGATGACTTTGGGTTTTTTTTTTCCTTTGAGCATGGTGATATTATTAATTTTCAAAATGTCACCATTTGGTTTGAATACAAGGTCGTATGAAATATTTCTGTGGTGACATGGTAGCCATCCGTTGGCATGTTTTGTGGTCCGACCATCTGTTAGAATAAATTTACCTGCTGGTAATTTTCCAGGATGATTTTCCCATAAACATAATACTTGGAGGATGGACCATGACATATTTCTTTTTGGTATAATATTGGATCTTAATTATAAATAAACATATTCGGAAAATAATTTTTTTTTTCTGTTTATTTAAAATACATTGATGATTTGGAAAATAATTTAATTTATTTTTTTTCTATTTTATTTCTTTTATAAACGCTTTGATGCGACCTTTTTTTTGTTTTTTTCTTCTTTCTACTGACAATGGTCTTGACTCTGTTTTCGACGTGGGCGTTATTATGGTTAATTTAGGTGTTAATGAACGCAATTTAATTCTGATAACATCGCTCATTTGTTTTGGAAAGGATGAATATATACTACTTGACTGCAACTTGTTTGCGTATGATCATAGCAAATTTATTCTTTTGTCCGTTGTAATTTGTATCGACGACCCAGCAATTTGTTTCCTTGTGTGGTGCAGAAAGTTGCTGCACCACCCCTTTCCATGAATCTGCTACTGGTTCGTCGTTGATATGGGTGACGATGGAGCCTGCGTGTACGCTTTCGGTTGCGTAGGCAGGCGACTCTGGAGACACGCCTTCTACTACAACTTTGAATTGATACTGATTTGTTGGCGCCATGTAATCCAACAATTTGAACATTCCCACGTGTTGTAAGCGCAATGGCGCGAAAATAATGCCTTGGATTTGCGCTTTTTGTTTGGCTTCGAATTTGCCCTCGTCGCAGTAGCCATACGTTTGGCGAATTTCTGGCAATTCTTGATAAGTCGGTTCGCGGTGGGTCATGTGAATTTCCACTTTTCCGACACCCTGACGCAGTGCGTGCAAAGTGATGGTCCCATCAATGTCGGTGTCATTGCATAAATCAGTGAGAGACATGGGCAAATCTCGATGTTCTGAGTACCAAGTGCCTGCGGGAGTAAATTCGGCGACGGTGTTGTCATTTTCGAATTTGTAAATTAAATCACCAGAACGTCCACCTGCTTGTTGATATAATGATTTTGGTTCTACGTCTGTGACCATAACTCCGCCTTTTGCAGCCCATTTCCCATCTTTCCCAACGGGGCATTTGTAATGTACAAGCAGATCGGACGTGTAGATGGGATGTGAGCTGATGCCCACTCTTGGCGAGTGCACGTGTGTGGCGGACGGTGGTAATATGCGAATGACGGCGGGCGCTGTTTCAGGTGTTTTCGTGGAAACCAACTCTTCACGAACATCGCCCCAACGTCTGCTGTTTTTCCAGTCCATGAGACCATCCCAGTCGTTGACAAAGGACAAAACTTTGGAGAGCAATTCTGGACCACCGCGGTGTGTGTGCCGTGTACCAGGTTCGACAACATGTCTCCACATCCAAGATTGAAACGAGCGTGGTTCCCCATTGATGGTACCGCCAATTTCTTTACTTTCCCATTGATACTCGAGGTCGGAAAAGTTTGCGTGAAACGATTGTTGTTCGCTGGTGGTTAAATGATCGGCGATTGCGTGTGCAACAGGTTGGGCCGCCATGACTTGTTTCATAGTCATGTTTTTCAACATTTTCTGGACCGCTTTTTCACGCATATAGCGCAATTGGAGTGGCTTCATCAGAGTTGGCAATACTCGCTTCACAGTATTCGCATGTATGAACCCGTTTTCTCCATCCACGTTTGACCCAGTCAGTTTGAATGTATTAACCCCCATAACTTTATATTTGGTGGGGACAAAGTAATGAAGACCCGGAACCGCTTTGTGTTCCTTTTCTTGAAACGTCGCGAGCAGTGGTCCACCCGAATTGCCACCATTGATGAGTGCTCCCGACAGTCCGCGGATTTCGTTGTTGAGATGCACACATCCCTGATATTTCCCGGTCGTGAATTGTTGGTCAATGAGACCTAACGGATGACCGACTGCATGCACTTCGTATCCTGTTCGCAATGTGTCTGAATCGCCAAATCCCAACGAAGGAATGTGATTTAATTCGTAGCGGTCGCGCAAAACGCGTTTCAACCACTGGACAGTTTGTGGTTCCACTTTTAAAAGCGCGAGGTCTCGGTCATGGTTGACAGAGACGACAGTCACGGGCAACGCAATATGCTCGATGTAGGTTGTCATAATCTTGACAACAGGTGAGTTGGTCACTACATGTGCATTTGTTAGCAAAAGTCCTTCTTCTTTGACGAGTTTACCGTCCACAGACAGGAAAAACCCTGTTCCAATGGCTTTGGCACCACCGCCGTGAGCAGCAATAATACGTACAACTTCTGGTAAATAACCCATTTTTTATTATGTACAATTGTATGTTCTTATATACCTACATTTTTTATTAGAAACAACAAGTTTGACGAGTAGTGGGTGGTGGTTTCGGTTGGTTGAATTTTATAATGTCAACGATAGTGTCTAAAGTTTGTTGTTCAGTCGGACAGTTTACACGAAGAAAATTTTCATATCCTTCCAACGAACAACAGTTTTGCAGATCTTCTTTTAATCCTATAAGTATGTGTAAATCGGGTTGATTTTCATTTTTCTCAGTGAGCTTTCGCCAGTAGTGAACTCTTTCCAATGTTTCTGGCGTAGAAACGTCGTACATGTAAACAATAGCATCCACAGAGTTTGCAAACATAGTGGAAATACGTTCAAATCTTTGTGTGCCCGACGTATCCCAACAATGTAGTTTGTTATCGTTGGACATGTAAACCATACTATTAACTCCAATAGTGGGTGCTGTATGACTGTTGTCATACATGGCTTTTTTTAAGAATGTAGTCTTCCCAATTCCAGAATCACCTAGAAATACACAACGCATTTTATTATTTTTTTCACAACCCTATATACTTGTTAACCAACGCATCAAAATAATATCATCACGTACTATCCATAGTAACAGACTAATGTACACAATATGATACCAAAATAAATGTGGACGTGTATAAGTCCACCATATGTGCCAAGACCAAGACCAAGCACACGTAATCGCATAAATGACACCCGCAGTGTACCGTAACCATTCATATTGACCTCGGATGTTCAACAAACGAACACCTAAATGTAGATTCACAATGTATGCGGAAGCGGACGCGTAGGTGTACACTAACATGGACTGGCCAATTTCAGAATGTTGAAAATCGATTGACAACGACACCAGTACTAAAAATGTACTCACGCAATGGTGTATTTTTGTCGTTGACGGTAGTTTCGGAACACATAAAAGTCCCACTAAATCGTTCGAGCCGTACATCACTGCAAAATAATGTATTAACTCCGTTTTCCAGTGATTTTCTGTCAAAATGGGAATGACTACCGTTACAGTAGCACACACGACCATACAGGCCAGATAGACAGACTTGACGATATTTTTCTGGACATATAGTCTGCGATGTTCCATTAAATTATCATAGTAAACATTTTGTTGGTGTAGTAAGTGGTCAACAACATAATAACAAGTTCGTACGAAACTGCACGAAAACAGACCTAAAAGTAGAGCATTGTAGTTATACATATTATTATTTAATTAAAAGATTCTTTAATAGTATATAAATTTAATTTGAATTATTCTTTTTTAAGTTCTTCTGCGCCGGCCGTCATACGAAAGAAACCTCCTGCTAATGCACCTCCAAGCAATGGACCGAACAAGTACAGCGAAAAATCGTCAGTGACACCGTGTACAGCGGGCAATGCGATACCAATGGCTGGATTGAAAGCGCCTCCTGAAATCGACCCAGCCGCCAACGCAGCAACGGTGACAGTCAATCCAATGGCCAACCCGTAAAACGAATTAGTGGCATGTTTCTTGACAGTCGCGACGTTCAAGACAACAATGGCCAGAGCAAATGTGTACGTGGCTTCTAATAAGAAAGCAGTACCGAACTCGGCACCCGAGGATTTACCAGGATATCCCGACGCCTCTGGAGGAACAAGGGCGGCAAGAACCTCTTTTTGCTGAGCCGCGCCGACAAATGCACCGACAAATTGTGCGGCGACATATGCCATTGCCGACATATAGTCGATTCTTCCACGAATAAACACGGCAAGAGTGACGGCTGGATTGAGGTGTGCACCACTAATGTGGCCAAATGCGTAGATCATAACTGCAAGACTTAGCCCGATAGCGAGCGGTGCGAAATCACCCGCTCTAGCGATGCTTAATGCGACCGTGGATGCTAAGAAGTACGTACCGACAGCTTCGACGGTACATTTCTTGGCCGTGTCCATTAATGATGATTTTGTTGTGAATTTTGCGAAATCCTCTTTGATGTCTTCGGATGCTTCGAAATCGAACATGAGTTTACTTTTTTCAGTAGTGTTCATAATAATATAAAATGTTTGCTAATATATAGTGTCAAATTACAACTACATGCAACAACATTTTTTTTTAAGTGGACATACTAAACTTACTTTGATGTCCAAGTTTCTTTTCGTTTCTCAACTTTTTTTGCTCTTCGTTAACAGCGGAGGTCGCAATTCTGTAACACTGTTTTATTGGCTTTGGTTCATCCTCCTGTTTTTTGTTATTAATTCGTCTCCACGCGCTTGTGCAACCGTATTTAAAAATGAACCCACTTGTTCCTATTGGTGGAGCTACTAAACTCCAGCTCGCCATACTCATTAATGATGTAAATAAAAATGCAGTGTTTGCGGTATTATTCAATACGAGAGACATGTTTTCTTCCTGAACGTCACAATCTTTCGCATTATTATTCCATTTGCACAATACGTTTGAGACATTTGCAACGGCCATACCGCCGTAGCACATACTTGGAACGTCCGTGGCTGATGCAAAGGGCGCAGTACTTGACATATTTATGGTAAATTTTTCAATGATAGTATCAACAAATCCTTTTATTTTTTGCAACAATGGCCATTTGTCGTTATCCCATTTTTCAACAGCATATGTTTCAATATCAAAAGAGCGTGCGGAGACGTTGTTATTTCCGATGGCTCCCAAAAGATAATTAACAAAATCTTTGACGGCGTACGCTGTAAAGCCCAATAATTTAAAAACAAAATGTAACGCGCCAGACAATAATTTTCCAAACGCATTTAACCAACGGCGCCATGCTGGCGTTTCGGTACCATGTTCGCTCGCTGGACGTACTTGACACCACGTTGCATATACAAGGGCAGCAATACCAATCAATAACCACGCCCACCATGTTACAATAAACGCTGCTGTAGATGCTAGCGTAGCTGGAAGACCACCCGCAAAAGCATAAATATTCATTGCTAGTGTGATAACACCAAACATACATCCCACGGTATCTGTGATTTTCCTTATGAGTCTATAAAACCAAAATTGTTCGAGGTATGAAAGTAGCGATGTTATTTTCCCAGCGAAAAAATCATACACAGACCCAAACATTGAAAACATGGACATTCCTTCTTTGTACGATTTTTGATCTTCAAATTCTTTGACTAATTCAAGGTCAATTTTGCCGTGCCTAAATTCACAATGAAATTTTTGCCATTGTGTAAAATAATTCAAAGCGTTGTAAAGTTCTTTGGGTGAAAAAAATTCCGTCGCCTGTCCCTTTGATTGGGGGAAAGCAGGGTTTTTAATCACACCACTGAACATACTTTCGTCCTTTTCAATGGCCGTTATTAACTGGGAAAATTCTAATTCTGTAAATGCAATACCGTCCTCAGACGTCCATTTATTGTACGTTTTGCCCAACTCTTTGTCTTCAAACGCTTCCCACGAGAATTTTTTGCTTCCATGTACTTTTATTTTGCTTACGATTTCAAATAATATATAATCGCGCAATGCAACGCAATCGAAGCAAAAGTGTTTGCTTTCACCCCTCTGTTGGTTCAGATAAGGTATTGTAAAAAATCGCATTGACGATACGGAAGGATCCTTCCACATTTTTTCAGATTCCGTGTTGTGTCCCAATACAAACAACGGTTCACAACACGAACCTTTACTTTCAAAGTCTGTCGCTTTTTTTTTCTGGTAATAATCAATATTAATGTTAACCCAATTGCAATTATCCCCAATTTTTCTAGGATCTGGTTTATTGGTTTTAAACAACGACGAAACATATCGTATCATAGATTTACCATACTTTTTTTCAAATTTTTTTAGTTCTTTTTCAGCTCTCTTCGCAACTTCCAATTCTCTTATTCCTTCCACGTCGTTTTGTACCACATCATCTTTCGTTATGGATGTTTTTATTTTATATTCCAAAGCTTTTGCTTCAATATCCACGTAGGATACAGATTTGTCAGTCTCGTACCATTTCCTCAGTTTTTCAAATTCTTCCGTTTGACGTGTCGTATTCCCAAGCATTTCAATGATTTCGTTTTGTTTCTTTTCGTTCCATTCTCGAACAGTTTCGTCTATAAGTTCGAATACCTTTTTGCAAAATGGATCTTTGTTGACTTGTTCTATAAATGCTTTATATTTGCCGCTAAAAGCTTTTTCGCCTTCTTCCAACGCAAGAACACGGTTAGTATATTTTAAACGCGCCTCAATCCGTGATAAATACACCTTTGTGTTTTTTACTTTCTTTTGGAGCCTCGTAACATTTTTGTCCTCAGACCATAATGCAGTAATCCCCCACCCACTTGCATCACCCAATTCCTTTTCTTTTTTCTTCAACTCATTTTTCGTTTTTTCGACGTCTTTTTTGAGCCTTTTTTTATCGTCTCGTTCTTTCTTTCCCTCTGCAGGAATAACCAATTGTTCCAAAATGGTCTGGCGCTCATAACTCGGCATCATAGCCCATAATTCACGCGCATGCTGTTGGGAAAGTTTGGTTTGATCACATGCTAAATAGTTATCGATAATATGTTGTACAACTGACATTTATAATTTAATATTTATAGTTATACATATATTTATAGTAAATAATTATTAAACCCATTCTACAGCCGTCTTCCAACGGTCTTTTGTTGTACCTTCCGTATCAAACATCTCACGCCTAATTCTAAAATACACTTCAATTTGTGAATTATTTGGCCACTCTTTCAGACTAAATACCTTGTTTTTAGTTACTGGATGTATTCCAGCCCATAAATTGACGTCTTCGTCTCTCATAAGTGAACATACAGGTATCCATACCATCTTCGCGGTTCGCTTGGGTCGACGACATTTATTATGACCATTAAATGCTACAAACTCTCCATGACGAAACCCTGTGTTTCTACACTTTACCTCATGGTCTTTGAGTCTCGTAATTGTTCCAAAACGCTTCCCGCACGTTTTACACGTTCTGCCAAATCCTTTTGTGGCTTTTTTTGGGCGTTTGATAGATGTAGAACTTCTGTTTGACCCGAATATTTTTTTTACCATTTTGAATAAAACTAGTATTTAAGAGATTAGAATAGAATAGAATAGAAAATAAATGACCGACCAAGAAAACAAAACATCCGAAACGGCGACTTTTGTCCAACACACCAAAAGCAAACGGCAACACTTGATCGGCGAAATTAAAAAATTGAAACAGGAGGCAGAAAAAGCACTTGAGAGTTACCGACAACAAATTATAAACCGTACAGACATTATTCTTCGCCACGCTGAAGAATATTCGTCCAGCGAAGATGAAGAAGAGGATGACGAATATAGCACAGTTAACCGTGTGATGCGTGATAAAAAGAAAATGTCCGCCGTTGTCGAGATGTTGTACGAATTGGAAGTGCCTTTACACCCGTACTGTGATGGGTGCAATCGCGAACACGGTGGGCCACACCCTGGACAACGCCAACATATGGGAATAAACGGGTGTCTGAATCACGTATAATAGTATTTAAGATAAGTAATATTTTGCAAAATGAAAATATATTTGTTTTTTTTAATTCCTGTGATCTGGATTTTGTATGTGTGGTTGCAACGCTCCCCCCAAAAAATAATAACAAAAATTGTTCGTGGCAAGATGGTGTATAAACAACATTTCATGTCTTTGGAAGAATCATTAGTGGGTTTGAAGCCAGATGAAAATGTAATATTCTTCTCAATTGCGAATAGCAACGTAGCACCGATGACATTAAATTGGGCAACCCATTTGAAAAAAACGGGTTCGAAATTTGTCATTGCTGCGTTGGACGCAGAACTTCTGAATACTCTACGAAACCATGACATACCCACATATCCATCCTTTTACAAACTAGAACGCGGCACAGGTCATTCCAGTGATAATTGGAAAAATTTTTGTCGCATGATGATTTTACAATTGAAACAGATTCTGGAACTTGGTTATGATGTCGTACTATCCGACATAGACGTTGTTTGGCTTAGAAACGCAGAATCTTATTTTCGATGTAGAGAAAATATCGACGGGTGTGACAATATAAAAAGCGCAAACGTGATGATCTCGAGCGACAATTTAAGCCCAACGAGAGATGAGAAGGAAGGCGCAACGTATGCTCGTGGTGGAATTTTCAATACAGGCATGATGTTTATAAGACATAGCAAAGAAGGTTTTGATTTTTTAAACGACTGGTATCAACATATGGGAGAGAAGCAGGGGCGTTACGCAGGACTTACTTCGCACCAACAAGTAATAAATACAATGGCGCGAAAACCGAATTCGTGGCCAGGTATAGAATCTATCGGAGGGCGTGTGTTGATATCCGGCTCTGTTTTAAGTACTGGAAATCGTTTTAAACTGGGGATATTGCCATTAAAGTATTTTACAAATGGCCATGGATATTTTGTGTCAATGGCCAAACGTCGTCAACAGATAAATCCCTATGCCGTTCACGCAACGTATACATTCGACGGACATAGTGGAAAAGCGAAGCAATATAGGTTTGAAGAAGCAGGACTATGGGACAACGTAACAACCACTGGAAAATATGTTACTTTCAGGGTACCATTGGAAGGATACAGTGACCAACCAAATATTCGGGAACACATAAGTATATTTCAAACCAATTTGAATTTATTGAGAAAAGCAATTGGTGTTTCCATAATTACGAATCGAATATTAGCAATCCCCCCATTGCCTTGTTATTGTGATAAAACGTGGAGTGGACATGACAACATCTTTAACTTTCAATGTCATTATCCTGGTAGTGCAGAAGAAAAATTTCTTCCCAGTGTATGTCCATTAGATCATTTTATTTCTCCTACAAAACTGCGCGAGTCTGGGTTGCCTTTTGTCCCACTTGCACAAATACCCGGTCGTCCTACATTGATTCAGACTTTAGAAGATGTTGACGACAAAATTATTTTAATTGAAGATCTACATAATATTCAATTGAAATTTACCAACGATGAAAGGAATACGTTTGAAAAATATATGAAGGGGGTTATTCCTGAAACATGGTGCTCAGAATGTCATCCACAAGGTTGTAAAAATTTAATTGATGAGGAAACCTTACAAATCGGACAGGTAATGCCGACACGACAAATCTACGATAAATTTTGTTTCGATTTGAAAGTGTCACAAAAAATGCAACGTTTGGACGTGTCACAAAAATTGCAACGTTTTACAGGAGATGTGTCAGTGCATAAAAATATAGTTGAACTTGTAAAAAAACGATCTACACAGAAGAAACAAATTGTTATGACAACATTCGACCACAAAAATATATTTTTGGCGTTGCATCATATTTTGAATATAGACTCTTTTGGCGTCGGTTGGGTTGTATTAACATACGACGAACAGACATGTCTTACTTTCGAATCAAAATGGAAAACTATACATAAAGATTCAGAGATAATTCCTGAAATCGGATGTGTTTGGAACAGTGAATTTAAGGGGGTAATACAAAACAAAATCAATACAATACAAAACCAATTATATGACAGATTGACTATTCATGGACACTTAATATGGATGGCACGGTGGGATCTTATGGGAAAAATGGCTTTAAGAGGAATAGAAGTAATAAGCTCTGATTCTGACGTTGTGTTTACATTGAATCCATTTAATTTTTTGTCCAAAGGTGCATTGAGTAAATATGCAGTTGTGATTGCGGATGAAGATCACGAAACGGGCCAAGCACAATGTGGATTTTCGTTTATAAATGGGAAAAAAATATCTCCGAACGGACCCAGTATTAAACTTATTACAGACGTGCCTTTAACATTGCGCCGAGTAATCGATTCGGCAATCGAACGTGATAATTATTTATTTCGAAAACTAACCAGAAACGGGAATGGGGTCACGATATTTTTTGATCAACATTTAATAAAAGATTCCATTTCCACGTTTTCTTCTGGACACAGATCGCACATTTCTTTTTTTGCAGATGGTATCAACAATTACGGAGACAATTATTTCATTTTTAACGAGTTTCAAAAAACAATACACGAAAAAGAATTGATGTCAGAAGAAAACGGATATTCAAATATGGACAGATTCGGAATATACAAAGGCTCGAAACATCATGTCTTATGGAGTCGTTTACGCCATGACCAAGGCAGTTTGGAAAATTACAAAAAGTTAATTTCGTCGTTAAAAAAAATAAATAATACGAAATCACACGAATACTTACAAAGAATAACATGTGATGCCTCTGAAGAAAATATAGACAGAGGACCTTTCTTTGAGAACGGATATAAACCATTGTTACCTATTCGCCAAAACAGTCTAGCCGACGCATACATAAATGAACTACAAGACTCTATTCACAAATCACCGTTGCAGATACATGATAACGAAGAATTATTTGCATTTGCGCCACAATGGTTCATTCAAACTTGGAGAGTCGCAATTCAAGGCACTTTTTTAGACAAATCTAATCCAAGAGCTGTGGCTTTGCACGCTACGAATGCTTGGGATAAAGTGGGGACTTTAAAAACATTGGGGTTGTGGGACCAACGGGTTGACATTATTTTAGATAAAAAATCTGCGCGGCAGCAATTGGCACTTTCAAAACGTGTGAAAACAGTTTCTTATTTACCACGGGAAGAGAAACTTCGATTCTCAAGTAGATTTGATTTCGTAAAATCGGGCTGTTATGGTTTGGCGATGATAGCAAGTTTTAGCAAGCGCGAAATAGTTACGCCACGTCCACCTTGCAATTCAGAATGGATTCGTACCATCGATTGGGAAAAAAAATATAAATATAATTCGTGCACACATCCATATTGTCATGAATGGAAAATTGTTGCGACCTTAAACGGTGACAAATATAGTTGTGATGTCCAAGGTATGTGTGGATGCAAACATTTAACGAACTCACCATTGGGGTTTACACCGACAGATTTCGACACATACCTTAGAAAATTCCCAGATACTGCCCCTCATCGTGCTAAAAGTGACATTTTACATATTCCAATGAATGCTTTTAAAAACAAAACTACAGGCATTTATACGATTACAGAAAACGACATGAATGAGATGATAAGAAATGCGGACGAAAATGCAGACGTATGGTACGTTGAAGAGCCTATTACACCCGACAAGACGAACAAAGAACTATATAGACGTGCGACAGAATATTGTAGTAAATAAAGTTTAGTAAACAAAGTTTAGTTTATTCCAGTGATAACAAGTTTAAAAAAAAAGTAATAACATTATATACACCTTTGCAGGATACCAAGCACGTGCACCGTTGTTGGTGTCGGCGATAAAAGATGATTTTTTTCCACTACCCCCGGACGGAGTGCACACCACGGGTGTAACGTCATACCTTGTCTTAAAATATGCGCCGCACGTGATAGAGACGATTCCGCCATGATAAATATATCTGCATGAATGAAATCACTTAATGCTTGTATCGCTGATATAGAATGATTATACACCTTTATGGGTCCCATAGAGGTGAAAGGTAAATGTCCATCCGAGTGCACAATCAAGGTCACATTGTCGTGCTTGACACGTTTTAGGACACACGTCAACCATGCATTTTGTGCGTTCACATGATTTCGAAAACTACTGTCACCTTGACGAATGTGAACAACGACGTGCGAGGACGACGACGAATGTGCATATGTGGGAGGTGGTAAAAATGCATTATGATCCACAAATGCGTTTCTCAGAAAATAAAAAGAGTGCGTGTAATTATGTGTGTCTCTCCACGCATTATCAAGAGAATATACTCGGTTTTTTAAATCGGAAGGTATTTTCCAAGTTTCATGCACATGTTGTCGTTTGTGAATGTAGAGTGGTGGTTCTTCAAAATGTTTCGAAAACATATGTAATGCTTTGTGCATGTAAGCACAAAGATGTTGTTCTTCTTCTTTTCCAACATGCTCGTACGTACATGTTTTTGACCAAGAATAAATGTAATTGAACCGACGCGACACGACATGATCCAATATACTCAATGTGCCTTCGAGTTGATGTCCAAAACCATCTTGACCAAATTGTATGACATTGGGAATAGATTTAGAATAAGAGAGAGGGATGATATAACTCAACAGAACAAGACGAAACATACGATGGTATGTGACGTGTAATATATAGGTAAAATCTGCAAAAAATATAGTAGTAAATAAAATTTAGTAAATAACAAATAGTATTGTTTGCTCATATGTATATATTATTTCTCACGATTTATAAATGAATAAAAAAATATGTTTCGTCGCGCCACTTTTTTGCAACGTAAATCTACTATTTTAAACTGTCACATTAAACCTCTAAGTCATGGAATAAATCCTCCATTTACGGAAAAAGACTTGCGACAAAAAATGAAAATTTGCGGTGTTCCAAATCTCCAGACTTGCCTAGTGACACTCCAAGAAAAAGGTGTAAAAGTAGGTGACCACGTTTACGAAACAAAAGGATACTTTCGCAAAACTGGACGCTATGGTATTGACGACGAATGGAACACGTTGCCCGTGTGTGGTGCCAGGAACATAAGCTATAAAATCTTTCGTCACGTAAATAAAAACATCGGGTACCAAATTCTGACCAAGCGAGAACTCCAAAAATGCACAAAAGAACAAATTCGTATTTACAAAATCATCACTAAATGGAAAAGATACGTCAAAAAACGCGGTGCAAAAATGTCGTTTAAATTAACCGTAAAACAACAAACTCTGTTGGAAGAAGTACACGTTTTACACTTGAAACACGCAAAGCAACACGAAAGATTGTTTAAAAAGATTTCTAAAGCATAAACACTTTATTTACGGTGTAGTAACTGGAAGATAAATCTTTTTCGGTTTCTACATCGTTGGCCAACTCGTCCAAGTACCAGTCGATAACCTCTTCCATGTGTTTTTCTTTTTTTAAATTTCGAATACGTTTTTTAAAAATATGACCACATTTTTTACAGGTCTTGGTATTATTACCTCCGACACATACTTTACACAGAGGACATTTCTTTGTAGATTTGTTTCTAGGCGTATATCGTTTTAGATAAAAGTGGTGGCTACAATCATGACATTTCTTCTGACTGTTGGAACTGGCGCGGTGGCCATGTGGGCATTGTTTGCAAAGTTTTGGCATTTTTTGTTTTTAAATTCAAAAAATTAAAATTGTTTTTCTTATTTTTGCTGTATTCGTATCCAGTGATAAAATAATCAGAAAAAAACGCAACAAAAACGTAACAAAAATGATCATATGTTTTTTTATCCTTTTTTATAACCATTGCCATGACCTAGAACAAAATGCATTTATTGCTACAGAAATATCATCATCACCTGTACAATAACGCAAACATATTATTTTCAATTTACTCCAAAACACGGATTTATTCGTTGGTAGGGTTCTTTCTAACAAATTTAATTCTGCATTTACTTCATAATTTGATGTAAATCGTTTTAATATAGAGATTATATCCATGCTAGAATGAACTTGATTTGCATACCATTCTCCAATAGACTTTGGACGTTCGTCCCAAGACTTTTTATAGTGGGAATTGCGCATATACAAGTTGTGGATCATCAAGGGTGTGTCTTCGTTCAACATGCCATCATAACCGCTCGCATAGCATTTGGGACAAGCTGTATTTTTTGTACAATTTGTACAATTCTTAATTAACACAAAATTCCATTTGCATATGTTACACGTACCGTATTTATCTAAATTACCACCCTTATGTGTTATTAAATCTTCTATAGAGTACGTTCCAATGCCTACCGAGCCCGGTGCGTTAGCGGTTTCGTGCCAACAATATGGACATGCGTCGTGTTCAGACAAATGAGACATTTTATTTAGAATAGCAAATAAATCTATTCTAAATGTTGCGGAAAATTTAGGAAAATTTTACTGTATAACATTTTTTTTATCGTCATAATAAATCAGTATTCCAATTATTCCAAATATCACAAATAAAGTTCCAAATGATATTGTAATTTCTTCTATAGGAGTCATTTATATTATCTCCCAACTGTTTATATATCGTATTGTGAAAAACAAGTATTTATTTACTTGACACAAACTATATGAAAATAGGTCAATTGGTGTATGTAGTCAAAGATGGAAAAGCAATTTGTGCTATCATTACAAACAGAAAAAGAATAAAACGTACTAACCCAAATATCCGGACACTTTTTACGTATTTTTCTAATACAATTTCGTGCAAATTGCCTTTAGAATATGAAGTTACATACAACGATAATACACGCGAGACCGTGCAGCGCGAGCAACTTGAAACATATTAAACTGAAATAGAAAACATGTAATGAACATATAATAAACATGTAATGAACATATAATGAACATATAATGAACATATAATGAACATATAATGAACATATTAAACAACTATAAAAGTATTTCATTTTTTATAAATGACCAAAGCCCCTAAAAAAGATTACGCGTATCGTTCTACCTGGAAGCACAAGTTTTCGCGCGCACGCAACCTCGCACAGCGCGGCGGCCTCACCAAGAAAGAAATGCTCCAAAGATACGGGCGTTTTCCCAAAAAGAAGGAGTGGTGGGGCGAAGACAAAAGTTATAAAACATGGAAAGAGAAATGGATCGCTGCCAATCCTAAATAAGTTAAAAAAATAGTAATTAATGTAATGTGCCCATCGCCACGATTGTTTTAATTATATGTATATATACTCTGTGACCTGACTTTATTCAATTAAAAATTACTTCGTGTGGTTTTTACGTTTGCAACCTCTGAATTGACAGGGAGAGATTGGATTATGGCCAATTCTTTTTTTAAGCGTGTTGACATTGATAATACTATCTTTAATATATAGTTTGTTTTGGATCAAAGGTTAATTCATCACCCGGTAACATATCAATTTGTGCAATAATATCTCTCCCATGAAGTCTACAAGTAGGTGATTCTGAAGTATGCATGAAACTTCCAAATACGTCTACAACGTGTGTTGTAGGTCCTACTTGTACGGTTGAACCGTTCTTAATAGTGGAATCGTTGTTCAATTTGAATACTGTTGAACTTTTTATAAGATTTCTGCGCGTAAATAGCGCCATCGTATTTTTATTTACGCACCACTTGACAATAGGCAAAATACTCATTTGTATGTATGTTCGTGTTTAAATAGGTTCATTTCCCTAATGCGTTTAACATTTTCATATCCCACGTAAACGTTGTTCTATTGATCATGGCTTCATGGTGGTCCGCCCAAACTGCTGCCGCAAAACCATAATGTTTGATGGCCGCCGCATGTTGTGCATACCAATCGTATCTTCCTTTTTCCTGTTCTTTCGTACAACCAAACTCTCCATAGAAAATAGGCACGTTTTTAGCCTTCGACCAGACTGATATATGATGCATCCAGTTATTTAGAGTTGAAATATACATTCTTCCTCTTTGGCGGCTTCCTCTAATTTTTCAGTAATATACAAGTTCTTTACTTCCTGTTCAAAAAATGTCTTGAAACTCGTTCTATTTAAAAAATATTCTCTATTTAAAATGTCAAAGACAAGAAAAGGCAAGACCAAAAGTGAAGCATGGAAAAAACTTGTAAAAGACCACAAGCGTGGTCCTAAAAGGGTCCGAATGAAAAGAGAAATCAAAGAAGACAACGAAGAAGACTTTCAAACCATATTAACACAACGTATCCAACTGATTGTCAACAAAGGACGAAAACGAAAATATATTATTATAAAAATATCCGAAATTGCACTTCAAAAATTAAGATTGAAAAAAATACGCAAACTATTGCCCAAACAAACTAAACAACACAATTTATACCCGACGTTTAACGCGCTGGACCACAATGCAATGGTAACTGGGGAAATAAAGTCAATACCTTTGCGTATTGACACATATTGCGGACCATATGTATGTGAGGTATTGGTATACGGCGGTAGGATTAAAAACCCAAAGACAACCATACATATTATAAACACGCCTGAAGAAGAAGAAGAAATAACGAAAACAGACGAGTACGTAAAAAGTTTATTTACAAGGAAATCTCACAAACAAGATGTTGAAGTAGAATATATGTAAAATTATTAATTTTTAGCACGAAGAATATCAAAAGCACCAAATATCTCTGTGTCAAATGCTTCTGTTTTGCGATTTTTTCTACGATTTATTTCAAGTTCTGACCATACAAAAAATTGATTTTTCTAGTTCTTTCCTGGCATTTCCGTCGGGTCCAGGGTCAGGGTACTATGCTCGATATGTAATGACAATCAAGAATAATGCTTGAACATTCGAAATATATTGTAAAGTCAATTTTTTGTTTATCGGATCGTTAATTTAGTAGAAAATTTTCTGTCAAAAGCTTAATCGTTAAAGCTTAAAGCTCAACGTGTTGATCACTCCCTCCAACACCCTCACTCCACCGCCATCGCTTTGGTATCTGTAACGCGCTGTAAATAATATCCGCCCATAACTTGGGCGCACCCTCATTTTCAAATAACTTTTCCTTCAACGCCTTTTTGATACGATGTCTCGTCTGTTGCTTTTCCTTGTCCGATGCGTTGGCCGCCTTCACGGCGATTTTGACGTAGTCCTCCACCGATTGCGCAATAAATCCTTGAATCTCCATCACTCGATAATATGCCTGGGTCCACCGTTGTCCAATCGTCTTCCCAGGCAACGTAATCACGGGCGCACCGACTTCAAAAGCTTCGCGAGTCGTTGTGTCTCCTCCAAAGAAGACGCTGTCCAGCACTACATCGGACAGTTTGTACATGGCCATCAATTGGTAATGTTGCATTCGAGGAATAAACACCACACGGTGGAGATCAACCTTTCCTTGTTTCACCAGGCGCTCGATGACCAACGCGTGCAGGCTTGCCAAAAGCGTTGGTTCGGTAAGACGCATAAGAATGATCACTGCATTTGGATCTTTTCTTTGAATCAAACCCAAAATCTTGTCAAACGTGATGTGATACTTGAAGGCAGCTTGCGGACAAAAGTACCAAGTCACATCTTTTTTAGACAACTTTGCCTGCTCTACACTCGGAATAAACTCGAGATTTGTTCGGTCGTATTGCGAAAACGGGACGGGTATCGAGTGTACGATTGAATTCTCACCTAACGTTCTCGGCGCGTAAAACTCCCACGCTTGGTTCTTACTCTCCACCAACAATAATTCCTCGGTGTAATGACTCTGCGCTTGTTCTCTATCTGGAACCTCGGCCATGTCCCACGAAATAAAGTAATCCATGATGGATTGTGGTATACCCGAGGTGACTGGATGCCCATGAGTGATCATTTGTACCGGTGCAAGTTTTGCCATTGCCAGATCGTGCATTTCACTCGTCATGAAAGCATCGAGATATAATAGAACATCAAACCGTCGACGTTCAATCAACGCCAAATTGTCTTGGAGAATTTGGCGTTGATTGACCATCTTTCTCAAGTAAATGTTTCTTCCTTGCCTCAACGACAGTTGTCGGTCGGCCTCCTCGATCGGGTCTCGAGGGTAATACACCATGTCAACTTCGTACCGCTCGTCACGTTGTAATCCGCGGACAATGTGTCCAAAATTACCCCAAATCGATGACTGACTCGAAAAGAAGGAGGAGACGACACCGATTCGGATCTTACGCTTCATCAGTGCTTGCGTCACGGCCTTCGCATCGTCACTCGAGACGTAGGTATCATGTTCTTCAAACACCAAATCTTTTGCCTTGTACAACAAATGCGGAAACGCCTTTATCTTCAACTGTACGTACCTCGAGTATTGTTCTCTGTAATCCACTCCATCGTAGTACGCAATTGAAAACACGTTGGACAAACCAGCCCCAGGGTTGTGGCAATATATGTCGTCTCTACGAAGCAAGGAGTCAATCCGAGTGTTGTAGTTGGAAATCCGTTGGTGTTCTTCTTCTAACGTCATCGGGAAATGTGGTACAACAGTAGCATAGTACAAGTCCCAACAATCATCTTCACCGTGTTTTGTCGTGTTTAAACCGGCGGTGAAACTTAATTCCGAGCGAGTGGCGTACTGTCGAGTGTTTCGCCAGAAGCCGCTTTTCATTGCTGCGTTGTAGTAGCTCGCGGAATCTCGCAACAGCGGTGGCAATAGTGTCTCCGGATGATCAATGAGGAACTCCAACCTTTCTACGCCTCTGTATGCAAGTGAGAGATCCTTTTTTGCATCACCAAGCATGAGCTCGAGGTTGCCCAACGCTGAGAGCGTGTACGAGTTCATGTCATTCCATTCTATGGATTGAAGATACTTTTTGTGTGCCGTCTGTTGATCACCTCTGGATTCCGCAACTCTACCGATGATAAAAAGAGCGTCCGAGTACTCGTCATCCGATTCAAAATTTGTTCGTTCAACCACACGATTCCCATTGAAATCATCGTGCGTCTCACCGAGCATGCGGAGCCAGTCATCTGCACGTCCTACGAACCCACTCGAGCCCCAACCAAAGATCTTTGAAGCGTACACTTGTTGCACTCTCCGTAAATGTCTCGATTGCTGATCCCAATAGGTTGCAATCACCATCGTCAAAGCCTTCTCAAATGCCACAGCGTGTGACGCTTTATCTTGTGTGTACGCGTAGACAAAACCAAACGAACCGACAGTTTCGGGCAACGCAGCCAAAGACGAGGTCACAACCGTGACGCCCGCACTCAAGGCTTCGATAGCGGAGATACACGACGTTTCCATCCACGTTGATGGGTAGGCATAAATTTGCGCCAATCTCAGAGCTTGGCGTATTTCATCATTCGGTACCGCTCCATGGTACTTGCACCCTGGATGTTGCCTGCACTGTTCAAACAATGGCTCGTACGGCACGTCTCGCTGGGGCCAGCCGTAAATTGAAAAGGAAGAGTACACGTCCAAAAATACTTTTCCCTTGAAAGCGAGGTAGATCCTTGAGAAGACGTCCATTAATATGTCTAAACCACGATGAGGGGTGGTATGATAGATCAACCTTAGTTTGCCATCGGGTGAGAGTTCTTGACGCGATTTTCCGAACGGTTCGATTGCGTTCTTCAACACGATGGCTTTGTTTGTGAATATTTTGCCGAAATACGACTCGTACGCATTTTTTTGCCATTCACTGACAAAGACAAACTTTGCAATTCTGTTACGAAACTTTTTTTCCGCAAGAGGGGCGCTCGCTGGATCTTGCGGTAAATCGTGCATCCATACTATGTTCGGCTTTGTTTTGCTCAAGGATGCGCTTGTTAAACGAGACTTTACGATGTGGAATCGTTTGAGAAGCACGTCTGGGAGACGAAGCGTCAATGCTTCGGCCATCAGTTCTGTACCGCCTTGTGCGCCGATCGTGTATCCGTCACTTAAATCCTCTTCAACAACATTGTACTTTGCAGTCGTTACATGTACAAGTATTGATGTAACAATACTAATGAAGATAAACAACAAAAATTTCATATGATATTTACTATGACATTTATATAGTTAATTTTTTGTGTGAGGATATGGATGTTCTAAACGTTTACCGTTTCTATTTCCGCTCCTTTTTCCTTCATGTCAGATATGAATTTGTTGCCGTCATTTTCGAATGCAACAACAGGTGACATACAGTTTTCCAACAGAACTAATTTTTCTGCTGGAAACTCGTGTCCCACCAAATCGCGAATACTGTAATTCACACAATGAGATTTCGCCTGACCACACACATATATTTTATCGTATGCGTATAACTTATTATACAGTTCTTGATTGAATTGGGTTCTTTCATCCCCATCGATTGTCATTTCGGCTTCGAAAACACTATAATTTTCAGTTTCGTGTGATTCTCCTTTTGTGATTTTTTCGACAATACGTTGCTTATTGTTAAGTTGCTTATTGATAACATCCACAATGTCGTGACCCCATGTTTTTCTTACGCAATGTTTTGGCCAAATAATTAGAGGCGGTCTTTTTTTTTTCGCCAACACTTGACAATATTCGATACAATGATTTTTCCAATTATCTTCGGAATGTCTCTGGCGTTGAACGTTCTCAAGTGGTTCGACGATTTTGTTTTTAAATGAACTGTTTGGTAATACACAGTTGGCAACGAATTTATTGTCTACGTAAGTGATGACCGTAAATGGAGGAGGGTGTTCTTTGTCTCCAACAACTTTCCACGAGTCGGCAAGGAAGATATGATGTCTGTTGTCGTGTGTATCCATTGTAACAAACGCTGGCATGTTGGGACGCTCTTCCAAAAAATTAGCGATTCGTTGAGCATCGGCATCGGCATTGGGAACAGCGAGTGAGCCACCTTTATGAAAATCTTTTTGTGGGTCAATGATAAGAATACACTCAGTTTGAAGTTCGTCGGTCTTAGGAACTATGGTGATATGAGGAATATCACCTTCGCTTGATTCAAATATTTTAAAGTATTGACGGTACATTTACATATTTAGGAATGGTTTTAAATACTGATAAAATTTAAAACGTTGTTGTACGTAATGGTTTATTAAAGAATTTCGTTTTTTATTTTGTCGAAAATAGTTTGAGTTTTTTGCTGGGCACTTACTGCAGCACGCTTCCTCGTTCTTTTGTGTCCATTGGTAATATCATTTATATTTTATTATTTTTTTGCCTTTAGAAATTCTGCACTATAACCTCTGCATCCGTGCCGTTGGGAAACGACTCCCATTTGGCCGACGTTAAGCTTAAATCCAGAGTAGTTGCATTCTCGCCCTCAAGCAATAGATGCACACCGGTAGTCATAACATACATAACAACGCCCATACTCCACAAATCACATTCTTTTCCGTATGGTTTGAGATTAGCTGCCGCTGGTGCCATGTACCCCTCTACCTCTGGTGCCATGTACCCGTATGTACCCGCTTGAATCAAGTTGCAAAGCATGCCAACCAGGGAAATACGAAGATAGTAGAAAATATTGCAAAGATTGTGCCGTCGGAAAATATGCTCACACCACAGGTCAATCTAGTTGCAAAGCTTGTCCCGTCGGACAAATTGCTCATAGTTAATTTTTTGTGTGAGGATATGGATGTGAACGCGGACAAATATTTGTCTTTAAACTCAGGTCATTAGCACATAGTACATTGTTTTCCTAATGCGAAAAAAGATTATAAATAGTTTGTTTCAACAAGTACATAAATGTTCAAATTACTGCTCACAATATTGAGTGCGAACGCGGTGAATATTTGTCCGCGTTCACATCCATATCCTTATCATCACGGGACACACTGTTGTAAAAATAAAGTGATAACATCATCCTCATGTCCAGGTGCAACTCAACACGTCGAATGTCCACTTAGAAGTTGTTCATTCGGAGGTTGTCCTCACGACTATATGTATCATTACAATAATGGAAAACAATGTTGTAAAATACAATCTGTCAATTCGATTTGTCCTTTGGACACAACTCAATATACGTTATGTGCAGAACAAGTATGTGAACAATACTGCACAAGAAAACATGAAAAGTTACACGAGAATGTCTGTCAATGTGCACAAAATTATGCGTATGATGAATATGATACATGTAAATTAAAAGATTGTAAAGGCACACCAGGTGGAAACGCAACAGTCGATAAATGCAATGTCTGCGGTGGCAACAACAATTGCCACCAAAAATTAAAAACAACGCATAATACTCCGATAATAATCAAAACGACAACCTCACAACTCAACCAGGCAGAACTGAATAATTTAGAAAATGATGTGTTACTACACAGAAATTGGATATACGCAGTTACAATAGTTGTGTTTATATTGATGATTATCATGTGTTGCAAATCAACTAAAAAAGTAATAATTATGTCAAAAAAAGCCAAAAGGTCATCCATTCAAAAAGTAGAAAACAAACTTACATTTTAGATGCTAGTGACAAATCCCAACTAAGTTACACATATGATAGTACTGTTAAATGGTACAGTCTAAAAGTGTACATGTCTTATGAACAGAAGCAACAATTTAAGGAGCGTATTTTCCGCCACATATTGGAACTGGATGCCGAAAGTCTGAAGGACCTATTGAAAGAACCCATTCCCTACGACAACTTGAACGATGTCCGCTATAGCGCCCCTGTTGCCCCCGTCTCGATCATATATGACAAAGAGACAGAGGTGGGACTTTTGAATGGTGATGTCCCACTTGATATAGGTAATAGTGATATGATGGGGAGATATGACGAGGAATGGCAAGGCTTATGGCCCACTGCACATGGGTGTGGGAGTGTCCGTTACCCACACCTTCTCATACATTACGACGGATTAAACCCATTTAAAATGTTGATGCGTCTGTGGAATGTATGTCACCGTCCACCTGCCTGTGGTGAAATTGGTTATTTGCCCAATGGGCGTCAAATATTTGATATCGATTCTACCAACAGTTATAGTCACATAGTACATAAAACAGAAAGCGAAGGATTTCTCTATGCTGAAGGTTGGACAACGTACATGGAAGACATTCTTCCAATGATGAACGTACTTTATGTACACATGGACACTAACAGTCTTGGAGATGAACGTAAGTTTGATGATGGAGATATTAAATGGGGAGATGTTTTTTACGAACGTACAACTCCGTTATGTAATCAACCTTCGGTAGATGAAAACTTTAAATATAAAAAAAATTTCCCAGACGGATGTTCTTTGTTAAAATGGGCATCCACTTATGCAAACATAGCTGTCATTAAACACATTCTGAAGTTCCGACCACTGACAATGGATGAAATACAATGTTCTATAGAATATAATCGTTACTATGCAAAAGAGGACGACATGCATCCAGTTGCCAGATGCGAACAAAATGGAGCGGATTTTGTATCGTTTGATTTTTCAAAGTCGGTGGCGCATCACATTCTACAAAAGTGCACAAAAGAACTGGTCAATACGTTTTGCAGTAAAGGTTTCGCAATATGGAACACTCTTTTTTACGCAGAAGATATCGTCCATCGCCCAACTGATTATAAACCATGGATAGATACATTATTGGAAATGGGCGCCGACCCCAATATTCGCCGATTGAAAACGTATATCAATGAGCGTTGGAGCGACGAGTTCAAACAAAAAAGAGAAGCGTCTGTACCAAAAAATGCATATGAACAAGCATTGGAGTGTGAAAACGACGAGTACGAAGCCGTGTGGCTCGGAAAACACCTGTGGAAGCGCAGACTTGTCGAGCTCGATCCCAAGCGGTGGCCAACTGTCGATGATTTTGACGATATTTCGGTGGAGGAGTTGAAGGCAATGTACGAGGGTCATCCACTGGTGGTCGTTTTGGAACAAGATGAACCACCTGCAAAAAAACGTAAAATATAAATCCCAACTCCGACATATTTCATATATATTATGTCGACAATGACTAGAATAAAATATTGATTTTTACGCTTTTACAATTATCTCCTTCCGTGAAGTTGCGCTGATTTACCCTTTTTAGTGTGTGTTGCCCGTGCAGGGACAGGTTCACTTTTTGTCTTCAAGAATAATGAACAGAAAACTCAGGCCAATGGCACATGTTACATTGCATTTCTATGGCGCATTTCGCACATAAGTCGTACATACACACTTTGCAGCTCATTACATGATTTCCGCATGTAAAATTTGAACATACAGAGCAATAAAACATATTACTAGTAACATGAATTTGTGAACAAATGGAACAAGTTTTCACATTCGGTTGGTTTAACACAATTTCTTTCCATATCAGCGGCGCTATGTGTCTATCTGACATCGTTTTGGCAAAAGAACCTGCCATACGCCAATTTTGTTGTTCACAAGGTTTTAGAAATGGTAGTATTAAACTTAAAAGCGGTTTGGTGTCAGACAACCACGTATTCATTTTTATTGTTTTTTTTGAATAGAGTTTTAGGTCCAACATTATTTCTACACGTCATAGACTCAACAAAGTGATTGTCCCATGGATCATTCCCAACAAAGTCGCAAAAAACAAAATGCTTTGATCTTGTTGTGTCACCATAAATTTCAAATTTTTGTGTTTAAAAGGTTGCTGGCATAATTCACATCTTTTTTTGTCGGAGACATTGATCCATTGTTGCACACAATGGAGATGGACATATTTGTGTGTTCCGTTACACCCACACACTGAAACCAAATTTTTATCTTCATAACAAATTCTACATGTCATTTATAAGCATAGTTCAACCTTATTATGTTTTAAATGTGACAACGTTTTTACAATCATTTCATGGTACAAATTCTTGTGGTGGTGGTAAAACCAATCACCAAATTGTCCCAATGCAGATATTTCTTGACAAATATTGTCACATTTAGCCAGTGGGCGGTCACACCAATAATAATCACCACCGAATTCAACTTTGGACAGTAACATATGGTCGTGGTCCGTGTTAACACATAATACGGGCCACGACGATTTTTCGAGATCCCAGTACCATGTGCCTATCATTTGTTGTGTACAACGATATACTTATAATGCAAAATATAAATCCGAAAGTGTACAATGAAATATCTATTAAAGTGCAAACACATTTGATTAAATGTCTGACAAAATATATGCCTTATTCGCGTGTTGCTCTTTATTAGGAGTGTTTTTGTCCTACGTCATTCCCATTTTTGGTGGGATAATCGGAACGTGCATCATTTGTTTTTCTAATGGTACAATACTATCGATTGTATTGAAAAAAAGATGTTCTAAACAAAACAGTCATGCTGCGGTACCTACAGTAGAGTTAAACGAATTAATTTAAATCTGTAATTACTTCTACATTTGTTTCTGCTTGGTTAAACTTTCCATATGTTTCTATATACTCTTTTTCTGAAAATTCCAGCTGTTTTACCATAGCATTTTTTTGTGTTTCCAAATCATCACGCAAAGTCTTCAATTGGTCCAGCGTTTTCATGATTTGTTCGCGGTGTTTTGACAGAGGTTGTATGGAATCAAGTTCGCAATTAGAAGCTTTGTTCAGCATTTTAAGGGCCGAACTTGTTCCAAATTTTTCAAAATATTGACATGCTGTTTCATGTTCATTTGTTAACGATTCCAATTCCTTTGCATCAATATCACGCTTACCTCGGGCTGACTGCCACTTCTCTTCTAATTCTGCAGCATTGTCAATGGCGGCCATGCGTGCCTGTTCATGTTCTTCAGTTGCTTGCTGCATCATTTTTTCGAGGGTTGCTTTCATGGAATCCAATTTATCACCACATCGTTGTTTTTTTGCGTTCGGGCTACTGAGATCATCCGATGTGCGTTTTAGCATTTTTTGGTTTGATTACGTTATGTAATCGAAAGTTATCATATGTGCTAAAAAATCAAATTGATTTGAAAAAAAATATTGTTATTTTATAATTGTTATGAGTTCATCTTTATCTACGAGTTCATTTTGATTTGTAACTCCCTTTGTAATTTTTGACAATAATCTATAGATAAACTGAGGTCATTCAACAATAAATATTCTTCACCAGACATATGGTCATAATTTTGTTGTAATGGATTAACTAAAACAATGCGAGTGATTAGTGTCTGTGCAGCAGGTTGCGTTTGTCTAAATGGTATATGTGCAACAGGTTGTGCTTGACCGAATGGTATATGTGCAACAGGTTGTGCTTGGTCGAATGGTATAGGTTGTGCTTGGCCAAATGGTATAGGTTGTGCTTGGCCAAATGGTATTTGTTGGCCAAATGGTATACATGTAGGTTGCGTTTGTCCAAATGGTATAGGTTGCGTTTGTCCAAATGGTATAGGTTGCGTTTGTCCAAATGGTTTTTGTTGGCCAAATGTTAGTGTCTGTGCAGCAGGTTGCGTTTGTCCAAATGGTATAGGGTGTGCAGCAGGGTTTTGTTGTTTGAATGGGAGTGGTTTTTGCTGGCGTTGTTGTAATGCAGATAATCTAATTGCGTTTGGTTGTGAGATTGTTTGTAAAGAGGAATTAAAGAGACCAAAAGTATGTGGTGTAGTTACCACATTAGGTGTACAACCTGTTGACCAAGTTTGAGTTGTGTGTGGCTGGTCAAATGCATTTCTTTGTCTGACAAACGGATCCTGATGACCAAATGTACCAAACATATTTGTTTTATTTATTTTTTAAATAGAAATCAAATCGAAATCAAATCGAAATCAAATCGAATTGAAATCAAATCGAAAAATGAAATCAAATCGAAATTGAAATGGAATTGAAAAATGAAATCAAATCGAAATCAAATCGAAATCAAATCGAAATCAAATCGAAATCAAATCGAAATTGAAATGGAATGAAAAATGAAATCAAATCGAAATTGAAATCAAATCGAAATTAAAATGAAACGGAATTGAAACGGAATTGAAAAATGAAATCAAAGAAAAATGAAATCGAATTGAAATCAAATCGAAATTGAAATGGAATTGAAATCAAATCTGAATTTTAATTGGAATCAAATCTGAATTTTTAATTGGCGCTGCGCGCCGCTGACCCCACTTCTATTGCGGCAATTGGAGAAGGAGAGATGTTTATTTATAGCGTCAAAAATATTAGATGATTAGTTATTCGACATTATACGGTTCGAATGGAAATCGTTAGCAAAAGTCCTTGTCCAGAACATAGAAAGTCACAAATATACAACATAAAATTACTTTTTTATACAATATAATATTATAGTAAAAAATGAATCAGGCCGACTTAGACAATCATGCAAACCAACTAAATCCCGACCACGAAGAATATTGGCATTGTAGAGAACAACCTGAACATTGCCCTGGCAGTAGTGACGAAGACCCCGAACATGATAGTGACGAAGAATATGAAACAGAGGCCGGTACAAAATATTATCATAATTCTGAAACGGATGAAATGAATCAGGCCGACTTAGACAATCATGCAAACCAACTAAATCCCGACCACGAAGAATATTGGCATTGTAGAGAACAACCTTTTAGCACGGAAGAAAAGTTAGCCAAAGCAAATCGTACGGCAATGCAAGCACTAAAAAGGCCAAAATATCATATCATTGACCACAAAACGATTCGCTGGGGTGTCGAATACGATGAAAATACTCGTTGTGGTTATCCGAGCCATGGATGGCCCAAAGACAAACCATTTGTTTTACCCATGGACATCGACGTATGGGAAACTTGCGATGCAGTTGAAATTAGTTTTCCAGAAGAATGGTTAGAAGGTCCCGCAATAAAAATCCAAAGATGGTGGAAGCATGTTAAACGATATCGCGAAAAGAATGCCTGTATCGACAACATGAACAAAGCCTTGCAAACGTTCAACGAAATTAGACGCATATTGAACCCATTCCATGCCCATGATTTCTCTAAGACCTACAGAGGCATAGCGCTCTCACAACTCAAAGAGAAGTTCGTGCACGAAATCATAAGTCCTGAAACAGCTTATTTTCGTTGTTATACGTTGCAACGACACTATCCATCAAATGATGAATGTCGATATGAATATGGAGTTTGGCTACTGAACGCATGGAAATTACCACGTGTTTACTGTTGTCACCATGGTAGACCAAAGCCTCTGTTTTGGAGACAAGACGAGCTGATCGAAGGCCGTGAACCTTACAAAGAACGATATGCAACGTGGTGCTCATACGCCATGATATACAGAGAAAAGTACGGTTACAATTGGTACAAACAGTTTCAGACTCCAAAACTCAACATTATGCGGAATTCCCCTATACGCATGATTTTAAAAGGTTACAATTGGTACAAATATAACGGGTGTACCGTATCCAGCTGCGGTTGCAATAGCGCCATATGGGCCATATAAAGCATCCCATTTGCTGTGAATGACAGTTATTCAAATGTTTTAGTTTGATCATGAGTAAGAACATTAAATTATCAATTGGGTTTATATTGTCAGTTTTTTCTAACTCGCGCATATCGCTGATCACCTCTAAAATGAAAGAGTCCTGTTTTTCTGATTGTTCCATTATGTGATGACTTTATTGGTTAGGGTTTGTAATCGATTTGGACAACTTCCAGAATTTTGTATTGTGTCATTTTTACTTTAAAACGCATGACACCTGTATTAGGCCTGTGTTTTAAAGTAAAATAAATTTGATAGAGATTTGGACTACGTTCTGTGGCAGTTGATAAATTATAAGTTAATTTTCGCTTTGTATCTTTGGGGTAATTGCAATGTCGTACCCAGTTTCCAAAATGAAACCAGTCATTTTCATATTTTGTTGCACCACCGTTCACGAGATATGGTATACTTAACGAACAAACGTTGGTCCAGGAACCGTCGTATTTGAATAAAGGAGAATCGTTATCGTTAGTCTGTGAATTACGGTGTCTGAATATAGGAGTCCAAAAAATAGCCTGAATATGAGAATAATATAATATGTTATGTCTGAAATGGCATTTTGTTTGGTGTTGAAAAAATGTCCAATCTGCGCGAATAAGTGCGTCAATTGCGTTTGGATCGTTGAAGAGTTTGTCGGACAACTCTTTCCATCCAAATAACTCAGACATATTGTTGGCTTCTGTACATATAAATTTGTGTGTATATCTATCTAATATGTTTAAAAAGGAAATGATGTGAAACCAATAGTCTTGAAACATGTTGTTCTCTTTTTTAGTCGGTATTTATAATTCAATCTGTTATTATAATTCAATTTCTTTGTTATTAGAGTATTTAATTAGCAATAGAATAACTGAATGCGCCACGGTATTTTGAATGACTCTTACGACACGCAATTTCTAGCATTGATTTATGCTGAACCGTTGTCTACATTGATTGACGAATTGCAAAGTGAAACACAAAATTATTTTATGAAAAATACAAAAATCTACAGAACAATTTCTAAAGCAACAATGATAGCATTTTCCGCAAAAGTTTCCTCTCAATTGGACGGTCTTTTAAACCAAAAAACTGCGGATGAATGTCGTGTAGCGTACAATATTATGAACGAGTGTTTTTCAAACATCCATGAACTTCAGAGTATTTATGAACATTTGAAACAATATTTTAAAGGGTCGAGAAACCCAATGGCATTATAAAACCAAGTAATAATAAATAGCAAGTATATAAATACAATTGATGTAAAAAAAATGGATACTGATCTTGTGTTTGTCGATGGTATTGTTACTAAATCTTCTTCTGATTCTCTAATGCAATGGAGCAAGTTTCTTTTCGCATTTCAATTGGTTTTTTTTCTTTATCGCGTTTTTTATTTGAATGTTCCGCACTATTGGATGTCAAATGCCTTCATGTTCGTTCTGTGTGGCATGTACATACCATTGTGTGGTTATGAGGGTGCTAAGAAAACAAAACACCGACTTTTAAAAACATTTTCGACGGTCCAAACCTTTTTTAGTATTATGGCCATTTTCAATATAATTGCTTTTGCAACAAATTTAACATTACTGGAAGATGCATGTGAACAATGTATGGGAGAGTTTCAATATTCAGATGAGTGTGAACTTGCATATTCTAATGAATTAAATATAACAATTGGAGTGGAAGATTGTGACAATATACCCAGTATTACGCAAATTGCTGTGTATTCGTTCTTTATGTCGTGCATTGCAATATCTGGATGTTGGACAGCATTACTTGCACGTAGGGTTGTTACAGAAAAACACGTTGAAGCAGTGCTTGTTGATCATGTCCCTGACATTGAACAGGTCGTCCAGGTGGTGCACATTATTCAAGAAGAACGTCCAGAAAGTGTCGTTGAATCGATAGTTGGTGAAGAGTCAATAGTTGAGGAAGGGGGTTCGCTTGAATCAATAGTTGAAGGTCGTCTTCATTCGATAGTCGAGGAAGAGGATGAAGAGGTAGATGAAAAAGACTATCCTGTATATTAAATTCCCATATTTTTAAATAAATCTTGTAACGAATGTGTTTCTATAGTTGAACGTATTTCTGGCCATGATTGTTCTAAATATGTCCACCATTTAGCTTCACCTTGTTCATATTGTAAGTAAAACCATAAGAAGTCAAAAATTTGCAGTTCCCAATCGGCGACTGTTTTTGTTCGTTGCCATGTGACAACGATGTGGTCGTTAATGTCGGGTTTTATTAATCGGACACAGTGCATAAATTCTTCAGGTGTTTTAGGTGAATGGACTTTAATTTTTGACCAACATTGTGCTAATGACATGCTGTTTATTTTTTATTGTTTGAAATATAGAAATAATCATAAGTAGTACTTATTTTCGAAATCTACGTTTTCTGACAGAATATTCTTCCAGGCATTGGTCCCAAACACTTGTATTACAATCTGGAAATAATGGTTTGATGAACATTAACTCTGTATAGCGCAAGTGCCATAGACAAAAATTAGAAAGACGTTGTTCTCCCGATGTTCGAATCAGTAGGTCTGGACAGGTCGCAAATGATGGTACGACGGACGCTATCTTGTAACTCAAGTTTTCCGCACATTGTTGGACATCTTCTTCAAAACCATAAGAGACGTAAATGTATACAATTAGTTTGTTGTTATCTCCTGTGATTGTTTTTAACGTGTGCATTTTTTCACGCAGTACCGAATTTAACCTTTGTTTGTCTGTGGATACAAAATAGAACGCAATGTCGGTTTGTTCTTTTGTTAGCCACTCGTCTATGACTATTTCGAGTTGGTGCATGATCTGATTTATTTCCGACTGTGGTCTATTCCAATTTTGGGAAGACCATGCAAAAATAGATAGTTCTCTAATTCCTTTGTCAATTGACCATTGAATTGTTTCTTGTAACACTTGTGTACTTTTTTCATAACCTTTTTCGTTTTTTTCAGCCCATCTGCGATTTCCATCTGGGATAATTGCCAAATGTTTTGGAATCTGTGTTTGTGAATTTGTAAAACATGCAAGCATTTTCAATCAAATATATAGTTTAAGTACTTTAGTGTCAACCAATTTATGATTTATGAAGTATAAATTACGAATATATTATTTTGTCATGCCTCAAATCCCTAAATGTGGTTGGTTTCACACATGCGAAGATTGCGATATTATTACATCGCGTTTAATGACTGTAAAACATAAAAAAAAACAGAGAACAATTTCAGTCTGTCAAAAATGCCGATTAAAATTTATTTATTATCTATTTGAAGATTTTCACACTGTTGTTATTAATAGTGAGTCGGCGGGTGAAATGTCGTTGATTGTTTATTAGTATAAATTGCACATAGTTGTACATATTATGATTTACTTAATTGCAGCCATATCGGACGACGGAATAATCGGTGTCGATAATAAACTTCCTTGGGAAATTCCATATGACCTCAGATGGTTCAAAATGCACACAAGTAATGGTTCTGTCATTATGGGACGTAAAACATGGGAAAGTTTACCGAAAAAACCTTTGGAAAATCGCATGAACATCATTTTAACGCACGGTATATTGCCTATTAGTAGTGGTAATGAATATTGGACTAATTCATTACTAGACGCTTTTGCGACGGCGTGTTTGTATAAACATACGTATATAATAGGCGGTAGTGATATATTCCACGCGGCATTGTTGTCTGGTTTAGTACATGGACTTCTAATTACTCGCGTACATGTAAATATTAACCACGGGAAATCACTAATATTGCCGAAACAAAAAAAACTTGTATATCGATCACAAAAACAGACTGAAAATAAAATTTGTTATCATTTCGAAATATATAAACTTAAAACTTAATTTCTCTTTTAATAAGCATATTTGTTTCTTCTGCATTCTGTGTTTCCACTGCAATTTCATCCGTTATCTCTTTTTTGATTGGAATCCGCCAATAAACGAGTAAAAACATGGACCAAAAGAATAAGTATTCTAATATGTAAAAATAGGAGCAATTTCCACATTTCGAGGTGTCGCAATTGAAGTCAGAATATATGCGCCAAGTCGCGAAAAAAAATCCAAAGAATGTAGTTATCCACCAATGTATTTTCCATGTCAATGAGTGTCTGGGAAAACATTCGTACATGATGGCGACCGACGATATAGCAATCAAAGCGTTGTGTGCATTTGTTTGAAACATCGAGACGAGAAATGCGCTGAAAAACCCCACAAATCCTATTACCATTATGCGAGAATTTAATGAGAATGATCCTGCGACTGCAATAAGACTAAAGGCGAGTAAAAATCCTCTCCAAGGGTCAGTGGTTAGTGCTCGCGATAATAATATTGGTGTTCTATCACCGCACGTTATTTCAGAGACATCCCATAACGCCATGATGCTAAGTACTACAAGTGATACCCAAGCGTACAACCACAATTTACGAAATAACATTTATTAAATTATGTACATTAACTTATATACTATTCTTTTTTTACATAGGTGATTGTTTGTGTATCTTTCCATGCGTGTTTATTTACATATTTGGCGAAGAACTCATTTTCGTGTAATGGATATCTATTAGGAGATAATTCTTCTTTTGACCCCATCCATTCTCTGATTGATATTGACCAGATATCCAATTGTCCTGTGTCGTTATTATTGAATGCCCTTGCAACTCTGGTATGGTTATTATACAAATATATTGATTTCGTATCGGTATATTCGACGTGTTTTCCTAAACTAAAGGAATATATTTCATGTTTGAATCTGCTTAGTGCAATGTCTAATTCCAACCCTGGCCACGTTTGTAATGGAGTACTGACCCATTCGTCTGTTGACAATACCCGCCTGTATATGTACCAAGTAGTGTCCAAATAATTTCCCATTCGTAAATATATTCGTTGTCTTAAATACTACCCATAAGTGGAATATAAAAAGGCATATGTATTTATAAATAAGATGGATGAGTCAGAGCAATGTCGGTACATACAATACAAAATTCCTAAAACGAACGAGGAATTAGTTGCATTTGGTCAATACTATTTACTTTTGCGTTGGGAACTTGATAAAATGAAGGAGATCCTCCAGGAAAAGCGGGTGGAATTTGAGAACAAGTGTGACCATGATTGGGTCAAAGATTGGGATAACAGAGATGAACGTTCCAGATGGAAATGTACAAAATGTACGAAATTTCGTTAATTATTTGTAATTTTTCTTTTTGTCAGTGTCATGACATTCTTGCAAGCCTCTACTTATAACACAAATAACACGCATTGCCAATGCAATGACCACACTTAAACGTAAAACGTACCATTTATCACACCTGTACATATAATAATTTTTAGCAGTATATGAGTTCATTTTTAACGAATATGACATACGAATGGACTTTTGACGGCAAAGTATGGAAAGGGTTAGGGTTATCACTGGAGGGCACGTGTCAAAGTCAAAGTCAAAGTGAGCATCATTGGTAACAGAGATGCAATATAACATTTTTCTTCTGTAAATCTTTGTATATCTTCCTCTGAAGGTCGACATGGTTCTTCGTCAAATTCAATAATATATCTGCATCTATTTTTTTTTGCTCATTTCTGTTAAATTTTTGTCGAGTTCAACTTTTAATAACGTTGCATCATTTTTCCATGTTCATGGCAACGTACTTTTGTTGTCGATGATTTTGAAGAAACGTTGTTTGACTTTAACGCGTTGACCCGTTTTAAACATTTGTATTTTGACCCGTTTTAAACATTTGTATTATTATATGGACTTATATATCGTAACGACGTAATGACAAAATATGTTCATGTGAAAAAAATACTATATATTTGTCGTGAAAGATGTAGATGCAACAAGTATGTGTGTGGGCTCCGTCAAATATTGGTCCGTCAGAAGTAACTGTAAAAATTAATGAGTGGATGCGATGTCATCCAACGAAACCGCCTTATGAAAGGTTTATTCAAGATCATATTTCATCTGAATGGCCAGTGCTGTGGCACTTAAAATCCCCCTTTTACGTTTCTATCGACCGTAAAGAAAGAAAGGTTGTGGAAGAAGAAAATAAGGAAAATATGCCAGAGGCAGAAATTTGTCCTATATGTCATAATAGTCTTGGTGTTGCTACTGACACATTGGTATGTAGGCATTCTTTCCATACTACGTGTTTACACCAATGGTTGCGAAGATCGTCGACATGTCCAATGTGTCGACATGTTGTTTAGTTGTACATAAAATATTGAAAATATCCCTATATATATCTGTATAATTTTATTATGAATGCCCTATTTCGTTGGTAATGTATTACCCTCTTCTTCTGATCCTGGTGAGAATGACCCCACTTTTGATTTTACAAATGACGAATCTCGTCAAATGAATTTGCGCGATGTACCCATCCGTATTGAGCATGAGGAAGGTTTGGCGGTCGGTACTGTCCAACGCGATTGGACAGATTCGGATGGAAAAAAATGGATTTTAGGAAAAGTTAATTCAGACACTCTCGAAAGTCGTTATGCGTCACATGCGATACAACCAAGCTCTTCAGGCCATACTTTGTATAAAGGATTGTCATTACAACACGTACATACCTCTTTTAGTAACGGTTCAACGGCAAAACGTCCAATTGAGGTTTCGTTATGTGTTGAGCCTCGTCGACCTGGATGTGATATAACATGTGTTGATCGATCAAAAAAAAAGGAGTATATAACACACTTAGCATCTCGTCAAAATATGTCTGAATCTCTTGTTGAATCCACCCCAGAAACTACCACTGAAACTGTTACTGAATCAGCACCAGAAACCATGCAAGTTTCTGAGGAAAATGTCGGTAACCGTGAGGAACTCATGAAACTCGTCATCGACCAAGAATCTGAACTATCTGGTACTAAGACGGCACTTGAAAAAGCACATGCTGAATTACAAAAACTTCAATCTGCCTGGTCAGAACGTGAAAACAACGAGAAACTCCAAACTAAAAGCAAAGCTGAAGCTTTGTCCAAAGCTCTCGTCGACTCTTGGACAGCTTCGTTGCCTGCTGATATGATGACGGATGATAACAAGAAAGCCATCTACGCCTTGGCCCAAAATTTCCCTGCGGAATCTGTCAAGATGATGGAGATTGCCCACAAAGCTTCCAAGAAATATAAGCAGGACCTTGATTCGTTGGCCGCTCAACAACAACAAAAACAAAAACGTCAACTCGAAAGTCGTGTCCATGACATTGTCACCAAAAAACGCCGTATTGTACCAGACACGAGATCCGTCGTTCATGCTGCTTCCGTCAAAAAATTCAATCCGTTTAGCTTTGACGCTAACAAGACAAACTCAAGTGCAATGAACGGTGTTCGTAATAAAAACCCAGAACTTTTCAAAGCATTGTCAGGATTTTCATCGGGAAATTTGAGAGATAGAATGGGACAAATAGCTAATATTAACGGTAATTAAATTAAACTTTATTTGGATTTAAAATCGATCGTATTTACGTGTATATTTTTAATGTAACCATATGTGGGGAATCCATGCTATACAATTTGGTGTCTTATCACCTGAACTCATGCGTAAGATTTCTGTACGCGAAGTTGTAACGGACGAGTTGTATGAAAATGGCAACCCTAAGGAAGGAGGATTGCGTGACCCGGCATTTGGAATTTCTACTCGCCGTGGTTCTTGTCCGACTTGTACTCAAACTTGGTCTAAATGTCCAGGCCATTTTGGTCACTACGAATTACCTTGTCCATTGTATCATATTGGATGGATGCACGAAGTTCTACAATGGTTGCGCAAAACGTGCCCTCATTGCGGGTACGTCCATTCAAAAGTGTTAAAGAAAAAATGCAACGAGTGTAAACAAATTCCTAACAGATATTTCAAAAAAAATGCAACCACTATCTGCATTGAAAACAAAGATGGAATACGCGACTTATACGCACATGAAGCACTCACCATTTTACAAAAAATTCAGAACAACAATCCTAAATTTCACCCTTCCTGCCTCATATTAAGAGTATTGCCCATACCACCCAATTGTGTCCGCCCAAGTCCAACATTGGATGGTGAAGAAGTACGTGGAGAAGACGATATCACAAGGAGATTATTATATGTTTTGAGAATCGCAAACAGTTATAAAAAATCCAAAGGCGAAAACTCAGTTGTTTTGAATCATGCCAGAACACGCGTCCAGGATGCAGTACACATGTATATTGACCAAACTCGCATGAGAACTAACGTGAAAAATACACAAAAATCAATTTCCGAACGTCTGCGTGGAAAAACAGGAAGGATCCGCGGTACACTTATGGGAAAAAGATGTAATTTCACATCCAGGACTGTAATCACGGGTGATGCAATGATGGACATGCGGGATGTCGGTATTCCAAAGCAAGTGGCAGAAATTCTCACCGTCGTCGAACATGTAAATCGTTTTAATTACGAAAAATTATGTTCTATGATACGCACACAAGACAAACGAATTAAATACGTCATTCAAAAAGATGGTTCACGCTTAGATTTGAAAGCAATGCGTGGACAAGTCGACTTACAAGTAGGATTTTCTGTCGAAAGGCAATTAAGAGACGGAGACCTTGTCCTCTTCAATCGCCAACCATCTCTACATCGCATGTCCATCATGTGTCACCGGGCAAAAATTATGCCTGTTGGAAAGACATTCCGACTAAATTTGAGCTGTACAACGCCCTACAACGCTGATTTCGATGGTGACGAGATGAATTTACACGCATTACAAACACACGAATCCAGAGCAGACGCACAAGAATTAATGGCTGTAGCAAAAAACATTATAACGCCGCAATCTAACAAACCCGTCATGGGCATTGTGCAAGATACTTTGCTATCCTCCTGGATGATGACACAAGAAGGTATCTGGTTAGACAAAGCAGAAATGTGCAACATTATAATGTGGATAGAAGGAGCGGAATTGCCTCCGCCGACTGTAGACAACAAATGGACGGGACGCCAATGCTTTTCACTGCTTTTCCCCAAAGATTTCATATGGAAAGATTGGATCGTCCGCGGAAAATTGTTAAAGGGACCCCTAGGAAAAAAGGCATTAGGACGCTCACACGGTTCAATCATTCACCGTCTACATAATGATTACGGAGCCGACCGCACCTGTCAATTTATTAACGAATGCCAAAGAATTAATCATCTCTGGTTTTCCGGCCAAGGTTTCTCCATTGGAATTGGTGACATGCGCATTTCACCAGAAACAGCACAAAAGGTAAAAAATGCATGTGTCAATGTCGACAAAGAGGTAGAGTTATTACGGCAAAAACATGGTGATGAAGCCGAAGTGAAAATAAACCGCATGCTCAACCAAACACGCGATTCCATGGGATTAATCGCAAAAAAAGCAATGACGCCACAAAATTGCTTAGGAAGAATGGTACAATCAGGATCAAAAGGATCCATGGTAAATGTTTTACAAATTCAGGCATGTGTGGGGCAGCAAAATTGCTCAGGTCAACGCATGAAAGCGACTCTTGGCGGTAGAACGTTACCCATGTTTAAAAAAGACGACGACTCGGTTCGTTCTAGAGGATTTGTCAAACATTCCTACATTGACGGACTCACCCCCGACGAATATTGGCACCACACGGTGGGTGGAAGAGAGGGACTCATAGATACAGCCGTGAAAACCAGCACATGTGGTTACATTCAACGACGATTGGTTAAATCAATGGAATCCATTCATGTTTCAAACGACACAACCGTGCGCGATTCGCAACAACGGGTGATGCAATTTCTCTACGGTGAAGATGGATTAGACGGTATGTGTCATGAAATGATGACCTGTCCGTTTGACGATATGGCAACACCCCCTTACGACTCATCATGGCCAGAATTAGCCCAAGCATGGCAAAAATGGCAAACATTTCAAAAATTAGGAGATAAATGGGCCATCGTCGTTCCATGTGCGAGGATTCTGAGAAACTACCAAGACGGTGGGACAACCGACGCCGACACTACAAGGAAAATCATAACACCATTGTTAGAAGCCGTCAAGTCCAACTCAATGGTACACTCCTACGTAATTGCAACTATGGTTCACCACGCGTGTTCACCCCCCGTACTGCAAACAGTCACAGATATTTTAATAAAAAAATGGTTCAAGTCCATCGTCGCACCTGGTGAAATGGTAGGCACAATCGCAGCACAGTCGGTGGGCGAGCCTACCATGCAAATGACATTAAACACGTTCCACCAAGCGGGCAACAGTGCAAAAAATGTCACTCTAGGGATGCCCAGATTCGAAGAACTCATTAACGCATCTTCCAAAATTAAAACGCCCGTTCTAACGATTTTTTCAAATGAAAGCACTCTTTTAAGACCAGAAAGCGCATGGAAATTGAAAACAGAAATTCAAAAAACAACTTTAAAAGACATCCTCGAAAGACATGATTTCGAATTGGACGAACAAGTACTCGAAGCATACTTGTTAATGCCAGATAATAAACGATGGAATCTCGCAAAAAAACCCCAAAAAATATTAAGATGCATTATTGACAGGAAAAAAATGATTCAAAGAGGACTAAATATATACAACATCGTAAACAAAATACGCACACTCAGTATATCCCGCCAATTCACATTGGTATATTCTGACAACGTTACAGGTAACATCACCCTAATGGCACGGCCAAAAAAAGACGCAACATTCTTTACACATGTCAAAACACTACTAGACACAACCATTAAAGGTTCACCGAAAATTCCAAACGTTCACATCAGAACCAAAAATTCAAACTTCATTATAGACACCGAAGGCATAGACTTATATCACATACATTCGATCGCATCCATCGTCAAAGAAAAAATACAATGTAACGATATATTTGCTATACGAGAAACATACGGTATAGAGGCTGCAAGAGCTCAATTATTGAAAGAAATCTATTCAATCATGTCGTTTGACGGTGGTTACGTCAATATCAGACACATGATGACGATGGTTGATTGGATGACATGGTGTGGTGGAATTAACGGCTTAAATAGACACGGCGTTAAGAAAATGATGGACGGTGCCACACCCTTAAAACGTGCAACTTTCGAACAACCCGTAGAAATATTACACAAAGCAGCAGTAAACAATCTTTACGATGAATTAAACGGTGTTTCAGAACAATTACTTGTCGGAAAACAACCTAGATGTGGTTCATACTTTAATGGCGTTGTCACTGAAAAAGCATACCAACAACAATGGGATGCAGATGACTGGACACCAGATGACACAATGGAAGAAGAAGAAGATTTATTCGGTGATTGGACAGGCATGTCACAACCCGCAGAATCCCAATGGGAAACCCATACAACGTACGCGAATGAAATACAGAAACCCCCACCACCACAGCCACTACAACCATCATTGCAACAGCAAAAGTCAGCATGGCAACAACAGCAACAGCCAGCATGGCAACAACAGCAACAGCCAGCATGGCAACAACAGCAACAGCCAGCATGGCAACAAGAGCAACAGCCAGCATGGCAACAACAGCAACAGCCAGAACAGCAACAGCCAGCATGGCAACAACAGCAACAGCCAGCATGGCAACAACAGCAACAGCCAGCATGGCAACAAGAGCAAAAGCCAGCATGGCAACAAGAGCAACAACAACCTCGAGTTCATTCAACCTCTCAAAACCGAACTGAACCCGCATATTCTCCAGCGTCACCCGCATATTCTCCAGCGTCACCCGCATATTCTCCAGCGTCACCCGCATATTCTCCAGCGTCACCCGCATATTCTCCGACGTCACCCGCATATTCTCCGACGTCACCCGCATATTCTCCGACGTCACCCGCATATTCAAGTAACAGTATAAGCGAATATGAATCGAGTACGGATGAAAGCCAAACAAAACGTCAGAAAATAATATAAATACATCACTTAAAATAGATATAATGTCAAATAAAACTACTATGTGTGATAATAATTCTTTAACATGGTGTGGGCGTATAACATTATTATTTACTTTTTGCTCTGTTTTGTGTACAATGATGTTTCAGATTTGGACGTATTATTTTTCTCTTGTAACGCAAATGGATACGCTTGTGATAGAATCTCCCCAAGTTGGTGGTATTCTTGATTATTGTGATGGTAAAGTTGTCCAATCGTGGAATTTTGAGGATTGTGTCAAACATACAAATGTGCTTTCTTGTAAGACGTATTCGCATGTGAATAATATATATTTGGATGTGAGCGGTGTTGGTAATGTTTCGTTTACGAATGAGAGTCTAATTGTTGAACCTTTGGATGCGTGTGTGAAAATATTATATTGGATTTTACCATGGTAAAATATAAGAATATTTAATGTTTTGATTTATATTTATAAATATGGATCACGAGGTGATTGGTTTCGAACTTTTTGTCCTTTTAATGTTGATCCTTCTTGTCGATGTTGATCCTTCTTGTCGTTAATTGTTTTCTTTTTTTCTTTAAGAAAATATTATATTGGATTCTACCATGGTAATGAATGAGAATATTTAATGTTTTGGTTTATATTTATAAATATGGATCACGAGGTGATTGGTCTCGAACTTGTTGTCCTTTTAATGTTGATCCTTGTTGTTATAATTTGGGAGAATGATGTTCGTGTGAACTGGATTCCTAGTTCTGTTATTGCTGTTATTATAGGTATGGTCATTTCGACAGCGTGGCATAGTTCAAACGATGTTCCGTTCGTTTTTGCACCTGAATTATTTCTGTATTTATTGTTGCCTATTATTTTGCTGAATTCTTCGTTTAAGTTTAATATAAAATCTTTACGTAAGACGTGGATGTCTTCTTTGGCGTTTTCGTTTCCTGGTACTATTTTTAGTATTTGTATGATAGCTTGGGGGATTCGTGTGGTTGTCCCTGAAATGCAGTGGATGGATGCTTTATCTATGGCATCGATATTAGCTCCGACGGATACAGTCGCGACAATTATGTTATCGAAATCTTTGGATGATACTTTTATTGCTGAGGTGTTGGAAAATGAAGCGGTTATGAATGATGCTATTGCAGTTGTTTTTGTGCGATTGTTTTCTACGATGTCTGTTCAACACCAAGTATTGAATCGTTGGATACCTATGCGTGCGGTAGGTACTTCTATACTATTTATGTGTTTGTCTGCTATTTTTGGTGCATTGAGTGCATTTACTATGCGTGAAACGAAAATTAAGAATATTTCTGTTCATTTTATAGTGGCTTTGATGGTGTATGCAATTTGTGAATATGTGGGTATATCTGGTATTGTTGGTTTGTTTGTGTATGGTTCCTTGGTGAACCCTTCTGATGAAGTGAAGGTATCTATCACGAATATTTCTGTGATCGTGGAGGCTTATGTCTATTTGACATTGGGTTTGGCGTTGCATACGTATGATATGTCTAAGATTGGATTGTCGTTTTTAATTTTGATTTTGTGTATTACGAGTCGTGTTATTGTGGTGTTTGGGGTGGGTGTATGTTTACGTTTTTTTGGGCGTAAACAGTGGACGGTTCGTACATTGTTATTTTTTTCAATGTGTGGAATCCGTGGTGCAATTTCTTTTGCGATGTGTATCGGGTTACGTTCTGGTTGGAGTTCATTTGTTCAATCTACATCTTTTGTGGTTATAATATTTACAATTATAACGATGGGTACACTTCAAAAGTGTATGCAAAAAGTTTTGTTAAAAAACGACTTAATTGGAATAAATAGTATATAATAGGTGTATAAATAAAAAATGTATCAATCTTTCGAATTATTACTACAGAGTATATGGTTTTCTCTTGATGATATTTTTATTTGTATTGGTGCGTTTATTGTGGCGCGTGTGTTTGCTGGTGCGATTTTTTGGTGTTTGCATTCCTACTTTAATGTAGATGCGTATGAATCTGAATTGACACAGTTTGCATTTTTGGGTACTATTGTTGTCTTTTTAATTTCTCATTTGTTTGGCGAGGCGGCTGTGACATCTATTCTGGGTGGATTTTCTATCGGCATTGGATATGCTTTGCAACCTTATATTATGTCTTTTTTGTCTGGTTCTACATTGCGTGCAACAAATATTCTTACTAAAGGTAAGGTAATCGTATTGAACGACCAAAAGTTCACGGTTGAACATTTGGGACTCTTGTATATATGTGTAAAGCAGGACGATACAATGACATATATTCCGAATGCGTATTTCCAAAGTGTACCTTTAACTATTGAAGACAAATCATAAGCTTGTGCGAAATTCTTTGAACGCAGTTCCGTTCATAACGTATTGGACAGAAGTTTGTAATTCTTTTTGCCATTCTGGTAACTTGTTTAATTGTGTGATGACCCATATGATAAACCAAATATATGTAGTAGTTATTAATTTACATGTCCATAAACATATCACGCGACCGTTGTTAAAGGCGACATGTGTTAACATAAAAATAAAAATAAATGCCAGTGTCATTGCAATGTTATAAAACATCATTGTCTTGTTGAGATACTTGTGCGTAAATACGATCCTGATGAAATCCAATCAATGAATCTGTTGCAACTATTATTAGTAATAATGCTTCGAAAACTAGAATGTATTCTCCCCATATTTTTGTCGTGATTATTTTTGTTTTATTTAAAAGACTGCCGATTAAAAGTATTATCGATAATGTGAAGCACATTGCGATTCTCCACCAATGTCTACATCTTCTGTTACCTGATGGTTGTACCTTACAAATATAAAACAAATAAATGATGTTGATCAGACTGATTATAATACAATTGACAATGTAAACAATGATGGCTGTGTCTGATGAGCTTTGGAATGCGCTGGTAATGGCAATGATGGTGGTGACAGACCAAATATACCAATGTAGTCCTTGTTCTGTTATTTTTTCAGCATGACTTGCGACACACCAAAATAATGAGGCCACAGCTGAAAAGATGGTGATGTATATGTTGATGAATACATCGTCAATTATATCCAATGTGTATAAGATGATTCCAATACAAATAACGACGACCCATGACGAAAACCATATGATCGTTTTTGTGTGATGCACAACATTTGCATGTATAAGAAGTGCGCTACAGCATATTACGGCAAAGCAGAGTGTTATGAGTGGTATAACTGTGATTTTGTTTGAAAATTTTTTATATGTGAGAAATGTATACGTAAATAATAATGACCAGAAGCACATGATCCAGGCGAATGAACGACACGAAAACATTTTAAAAAATGTATGCTTTTTATATAGACATTATTTACAAATACATATTTGGCGGTGGTGCTTTTTTTTTGAATACTTGTGCGTGTTCTATGTATGTTTTCATACCATCTTCTAAATCCATTATTTTCAGATTATGTTCAATTTTATTTGGAAATTGCCTTACAATGGAAGACTGTTTACTATGGAAGATGAGCTGGTGTGTGGAACCACCGCCATGTGTAAGTTTTTCAAAATTACGACCAAAAAACTCTTTGAGATGTTTGCGTTCGTTTTTTGACACTTTCCAGTCTGTTTCTTTCAACTGTTTATAAAATATATGTTCAATCATGACAGAGGCGGGGGTTTTAAATCTATATACATACCCAAACCGTCTTTCTAATCCAGCGTTGTGTGTAAACAGTTGTTTCATATCGTTTACATATCCAGCCATGATGAAAACAACTTGTTTTTCTGTATTGGACATTGCTTCAACAATTTCGGTCAACACTTCTTGTCCATACATGTCGTCGCCGTCTTTGGACGATACTAACGAATATGCTTCGTCAATAAAGATAACGCCTCCTTTGGCGGATTCGATAAGTTTTTTGGCTTTGGCGACAGAATGTCCTTGGTATTTTCCCACCCAATCCGAACGTCTTGTAATTTTAAAGCGACGTTTGTCAATAATGCCGAGTGCGTCCCACACGTTGACCAAAAGCGTCGCGAAAGTCGTTTTACCAGTACCTGGTTTACCTAATAACAAGGTGTGTACAAAATGGCCTTGCAACACGTTCATTCGTTCTTTGCATTTCGCTACAAAAGGTGGGTCTTCTTCTGGTTCTTCTTCTGAATCGGAATCGTCTTGTTGTTGAAGGGAATGTGTCAAAAGAGCAATCAATGCCATTTTTGCATCTCCTTCGCCTGGTACATATTCTTCATCGTCATTGTCATCTTCTGAAATTTCTGAAATTTCTGAGATTGTACGTGGGCGTTTATTGTTTCGTAAAGATTTTGGTTTTCTTTTTCGTTTCGACCGACGAAGCGGTTTTTTAAATTCGTATTGTGAAATGAAGAATAGTACCATTTTTGCCACAGTTTCTTTAATGTCATCATGCCCGACGAATTCAGACAATGCTTTTAAAGATGGAAGTAATTTGGGAAAATTTTCATTGTATTTTTTGACATAGGAATTAAGCTTGGATAATTGGAGAGACATTAATGACATACTTTTGTTCTATTTTATATTTCATAAATAATAAGAAACATATGTGATAATTATGGATTTTTTTTTATGTATAAAATGTATTTTTTTCATTATTACTTCGTCTCTCTAAAATTGGAGTATCCTTAGTATGTAGATGTCCTTTCAAAAATCAGCATCCATAGAAAAACTTGTGTCTTCGATACTGTTTCCCACAGATGCCATCGTATATTCTGCTACGCGAGCTTCAAAAAAATTTGTTTTACTATCTATTGAGATCATATCCATAAACGCCAAAGGTTGCGATGCATTCCATGGCAATTCGTGGTCTCCTTTCAACATCGTAAGTAAACGTTCTGCACAATATCTCACATATTCAATCACATGTTCTGTCGCCAATCCCGTCAAATTTTCTGGTAACGCTTTTCGTATAAAATTTTCCTCAATCGCAACTGCTTCTTTTAAAATATGAACAATACGTTCAGTACTAGGACCGTGGCCTTTTGCTGTCGACATGTTTAACATTTCAATACCAAACATTGCATGCAACGATTCGTCGCGTTGTATGAGTTCATTAGAAAACGTAAGTCCTTTACACTTGTTTTTCGTTCGTAACCAATATAACGACGCAAATGATGCTGCAAATAAAACACCTTCAAAAATACAAAAAGCCCATAACCTTTCTTCAAATGGTTGTGATTTGTCCATGTACTTTTCTGCAAATTTCCCTTTTGCTTGGATAGTTGGTTCTTGTTCGAGTGCATTAAATAATTGTTTGCGGCGTTCTTTTGGTGCAAATATTTCGAGTGCAGTTGCGTATGTTTCTGAATGTATGGTTTCGATGTAGGCTTGTAATGTGTAGAAAGTCCGACATTCAGCGATGGTAACTTCCGACATGAATTGGTCCATGAGGTTGTCGATGACGAGCATATCGGAGGAAGCAAAAAAGGCGATGATGTGTAACAAAAAGTTTTGTGCTGTAGAATCAAGAGTTTCCCAGTCTTTTTTATCGTTGTCCCATTGTATTTCTTCTGTTGTCCATAACACAGACTGTTGTTTTTTGAATAAATCATATAAATTTTCATGAACAATGGGTTTTAACACATAACGTTTTTGTTTTGGATCAGTAAAGAACGACATATTTACATATTCAAAATCCTCTATATATAGCTAAAAACTATTCTTTAAATGGCGGATTGTAACCCTGATGTATGGGTTTCCGGATTATGGTTTATTGTCGCTGGAGTATCGTGTGTTGTATCTGGGCTGGGATCGTTTTTAGCTATTGGACCTGTCCTTCGTAATACTTGAGAGCGCCAATGTTTCATGTAATGACGTTTACATAATTGTTTTGAAAAAGAAGGTCGGTCACACTTAATGCATGTTCGATGTATAAAATGGTAAAAACACTTACCATTCATGTAAACATTTTGTTTGCATTTATGACACTTTTTTAAGGGTGGAATAATTCCTTTTCTGTAATGATAAGAACAAACTTGTTTACAAAAAACATGTCTTCTGCACGTTTCTACGTTACATTCGACATTTGCAGCACGATAGTGTGTTCTACATAGAGTGAGTGCAAAAAGAGGATTATTACAAGATTGCCATGTACAGTGATATCGCGAACTGCGTAGTTCTTTCCAATGTTCATAGCACAATTTTTTTCGATATAGGGGTAAATTACAACGCGAACACATAATATTAAAAAGTATAATTTAATTTAAATAGGATATTTTATTTACTCTCAGTGGTTTCGGATGAAGATGGGAACTGGTAGTTCATTTGTAATTCTACACACACTTTGTACATACCTGTTTCACCATCTGGATGAGTATCAACATAGTGTGAAGTTGGTTTGGAAGTAAATTTAGCACGAACATCATTCAAATCAGTGAAGGGCATACGGGCCAAGACATGTGACTGGAGATCGTTAATAACACGGTCAAAAACATGAGCAGGAACTTGGACATATTTTCCATTGAAACGGGCCTCACCGTCAACGTTGATACCGAGCTGCTCCCAGTTTTGACGGATGACGTTAAGAACGACGTGGTCTTGTGAAACGAGGTAGTACTGTTCACCTGGGAAGGCGACAACACCATCGTAGAGATTTTCGGTGGAACAATTTCCGTACTGTTCGATGTAACGGTCTGAGGCAATCTCGTTTGGTTCGTAGACATTCAATTCTGAACGTGATTTCTCGTAAGGCATGACAGCCAAGAGGTTACGGTAACCTTGGTCGTCACTGGCGGTAGCTTCAGTGCCGAAGTCGGTTTTTTGCGGGGTGTGCAACCAACCTTCGTTGTTTTTGATAGCGGGTTCCTTTTCGGAGGCGTTGAACAAGTTAAGGGCAAACGTAACAGGTTCAGAACAATCAGAGTAAATGGATTTGACATTGATAGACGTCAAAATTCCCTTACCAACATCAACTTCGTCTTGGGCAGCGGCAAATACATGGGATGCATTTGCTAACTGAACAATAACACCATGCTCCATTTGTTTGGCAGTAGCATTCGCCTCAAAAACAACTCTTGTAGTAAAAGTTTCCTTTGGGGAATCGCCAGTGATAGGTGCAGGGACGCCAGTTTTTAACGGAGTTTGCGGAGCGGTTGTTTCAGTTGTAGATTTTAAATCAAGTGCAGGTCGTTGAATTTTGGACATTTTATTACTAAAAAAAAACGTCCCTTATATAAGTAACAAAAGTTAAATGATGCAGTACTCACATAAGATACTCTTTTTATTTTCCAGAGATAGCCTTATATATTAAACCACGATGTTTTACACACTACACAAAGCTATAGAAAAATGCACTTCGGACAATTGCATTATTGCGGAAGACATTTCCGCAAGCGGTCAAAAACAGTTTTACGTTGGTTCTCTACAAACATTAAAAAACAAATACGCCACCAAAAAAGAACACCATTGGTATGAATGTCTATTAGAAAACAGACCATCTCGATTGTTTTTAGACATTGAATCAGATACACCTGTTTCTATCGACGCAATCGTCACGTTCTTTGCAAACGCGATACAAATCAAGTATAAAAAAACATGCAAGTTTGAAATTATAGACTCATCGTCACCAAACAAAATATCCTATCATGTCATTGTCCCAGAACTCATATTCAAAAATGTGTATCACGTAGGGGCATTTGTCAGACGAACCGTATTAGCCATGCAAGACAATCCGATTGCAAACGCCATAGATACCGCTGTATATACAAAAAATAGAATGTTTCGTCTCGTTGGTTCAAGGAAATTCAATTCTCAACGCGTTTTAAAACATACCAAACCATGGTGGGAACTATTAGTACAGACACAAACCCAAACTCCGTTAGAATGTCTTGAAATTAATAACTCTGAACCAAAATCGACGTCCATTCACCCGAAAAACTTATTTCAAATGTTAGAAAATGGTAGATGGGCCATCGCCAGACAACAAACAGGTTCTTGTGTAAAAATGAGCTGCAATCCACTCAATCCAATATTGGATTGGCTTGATTCGAAAGAAAACGCAATGACAATACGGGGTAAGCTTAAAATGATATCGAGTGGGTTTTATTGTGTACCAGCTAAATCAAAAAAATGTGGGATCGCTGGACGAACACATAAAGGGAATGCTATTTGGTACATGTTAGATGTAACGCGACGACAAATTATTCAACGGTGTCTTGATTCAGATTGTGGACATAAAAAACATTTGATAGAACACCCCACGCATATTTGGGACAGATGGACGGCATCATGGATGATGACCGAACCCACACCAAACAACCAAAATACCCTATATAATATGTCCTACTGACTAAATAAAATGTCTTTCCCTGTTACAAAATCTTCCATTATTAAATTTGATAATGATACAACCGCAGCTTTAGAGTGTGTTCTAACCACACTCAATAAACAGTCGCAACACGTGAAATCTGTCTCTGTTCTCGCTAATTTTTCCGTTGACCACGAAACGACTATTGCAAGAAACGTGCCTGTCGTTGTACAAGGTCTCGTCGTACAAACCACCAAAGAATACAAGTTATCAGAAGAGGATAAATCATGGTTTCACCCTTGTGTCACCAAAGGTCGTTCCGTATATTCTATCCAAAAATCAGTTGCAAAATCATCCTTGCAAGAATTGGACCTCGAGACCATCGGAAATTCTGTAGGAGAATTCTCCATTTCTCGTCCAGACGAATTTGGATGTGAGCAAATCGACCACCGTCTCGTTGTTGATGTATCTGCCGAAAAAACATTTAAAAGTGCTTACAATAAATGGTTGCATGAAGGCATCACTGCTGGCGAAATCGATACCGAAATGAAACACATGAAGTTTGGTAATACATACTCAGTCGCATCACATGTCGAAGAATTAAGAAACGACATCGCACAACAAGTCTCCACAGACGCAAAACTTATTCATTCAGATATGTCGCACGGTATCCTTTCAGATCTTTCCAGCGTCTACTTTGTCAATGCTGCGGTTAAAACAACACCGTCCATTCTTGTGAAATCGTCAAGTCTTGGAGGATATCGCATGTACAACACACACGACAGTAAACAAAAGTTCTATCCATCCAATTTGGGGAAATCTGCCACGTTTTACTCTTGGGATGAACTTTCGCCACAAAATTGTGCCAAGATCACTGACACATGCATGTGGAAAGGTTCACTCTCTGCAAATGCACAAGTCATGAGACCGTTGTCCATCAAATCGCCGAAACAAATGGAACAAGAATATAATATTTCACTGAACGATACATTAAAGATGACACACTGTGCTTTTTCACCATCGGATTCATTTATTGATAATATCGACCCAGCAGACGTACTTCGTATTACACCAACCTCTGCGCAAAATCGTACAGCATCCGATTCGATGAGTGCACCATTTAACATGGAACACCCAGTCTTACACAAACTCATGAATAATATTCAAGATATCCAAGCTAAATTTCCTAATTTCAAGTTATTCAATCCAAAAGTAGTCTCAGGAGGACGCATCACATTGCCCAGAGAAGTATACAAAAACGTAATTTAATACAAGAACGTAATTTAAAATGTTTAATTTTTATCTATTAGGTCTAGTCCAATCTATATTTTCATGAGTAACACATCTTAAAGCCTTCAAAACCATTGTTTGTTGCTGATGCAAACGTAAATAACTATCGTTGAAACCAGGTTTTTCAGATAACACATTCGACAAACACATACGAATGGCCACCAAACGCGCAAACAACGTTTTATACTGGCCATTTTCCACCAACATTTTCAATGGTGTGCGAGTGTTTAAGATTTGCTGTGCCTCCTTAATATGACCATACACAAAAGGTGCTAAATAAATCACACCAGAAATTTCAGGTTCCTGCATCCAATGCTTAGTGTCTTTTTGCACTACGACAGCCACAATATTGTCAATATTACCAGTGTCGCCTGAACCAGTAGAAGAAACCAACTTACCTAATTTGCGGTTTGAAAAAGCAGAGACCAACATTAAAAATTTATATCCAGGATCTTTACGAATCTCAGATTCCAACGCAAGTCCCTTTTGAAACCCATCAACCATATCTGGGGGAGCACCCATCGCCATCATGCGACCAGATTGCGCATTCTTTTTTTCGTCATCCGACTTTTCAGTATCAAGGACACGAACTGTTGTCTCATTTTCTTCAAGACCCTCACTATGTTCAAAAACTTCGTCCTCAGAATCATTCGAGGAATATGAGGATTTGTCAAATGTAACTTCATGTTCATCCCAATCGTCCATATTTTTATATCATCACGACTCTTTATACTACTAATCGACATGTTGAGCATTTTGCAAATTTTGCATCAGAGGTAAGCGCATCTTTGTATACAATATATCTCGTTGGTGTTCCACATACTTGAAATAAAACATCATTGAAAAAATCAAAATCATCATCACAAACCAATGAAGATTACCATACAACCAATCACCAACCCCATCGCAACGTCCGTGACCACAAGGATACCAATCATTAATTATATCATAGAATGCTGCCTCCATAGGACTTTCGTTCACTATGTGTTCAGCACTCTCGCACAAATTAAATGTACCTAATTGCGAACGAGTCACTGCATCCACACACACATCAGAATTCAAATAAACCCGCGCCTCATCATGCTTACGCCTTTTTTCTACACGATACTTATTAAAATTGCGGATCTGCAAGACACAACATATCCCCACAAATACAGTAAAAACCCATCGGACATACATATACAATAATACCAGAGATTATTTATAGTAGGTAGCTTTTCTAAAAGTGGATTCAACCTTTTTTAAATATTGATTTTTAGGACATACGTATTTCAATTTGTCAAACCAATGCACAACTTCTCTATTCCGACCGTGTATCGTCCCGTCGTCATTCACCGTGGATAAAAACGTACCACCGCACACACCTTGTGCATTTTGGGTCCCATTTTTTCCACAACCCAATTTGAGGGCATTGTTTTGTCCGACCGTATATTCAGACGGAATAACTACGCCAATAGACACAATTACTGCTCCAAACCCCTTGTTCCATTTAATATACGTCAACCCCGACCTTGTATTATTACCCATCATATAATCTACATAACTCCACACACCGAACCATTCGCCGCGCCAACGTTCTGGAAACCACCCACTATAATTTTATCAATAACACTCATATCTGTTCTGTTGCATGAAATAATATGGAACACTTAACGTCAACGCCATCAGCTTTGAAAAGTTGTACAGCATCCATGAAGGCCGTAAATTGCGAATCGAGTCTGAAATAATCAACGGTTGGAAACTAATTCCGGTAATTCGCGCCATACAAAGAGTCAAAGAGTTGTTTCACCAAGTCTTGATCGTAATTCCTTGTGAGCGCGTCGGGCATTTTACCAGTTATTTCTTCTACTTGGTAATAAGGTCGTCCGAGCCATTTCAAATAAAACATTTAGAATAAAACATTTAGAATAGTGATATTCTATTCTAAAAAATGAGTTCAACAGATATCAAAATACTCAAACACTTTACCAACACGTACCAACTGGAAGAAGAAGACACGTACCCGTCTTCCTATTGGGATGAAAACATGTACAAGGTCTCCGACGAACAATTGCCGCACGCATTACGTCTATATTGTGCGTGGAATACGTACCGCGATAGAAAAATAGGCAACTGGATATTTTTTGCCCCAAATCATATTTTCCGATTACCCGCCGAAAAATCGTTTCTAATTGCTCAAAACAAGAAGAAGTGGTTGATTTACATGACAGAGTCCGGTGAATTGCATCTTACTTGTCCTGAGAAACCTACAATCGTATACAAAAGTATTTTAGATATAAATGAAAAATTGAAATAATTGTTTTTTAAGTTTCTTCTCTTTTTTCGAGTTTATGAGTATCTGGTTTGACTGGAGAATCAAAACAGCATACTTTTGTATCTGGTGAGTTATAATTGGCTCCTGGCTTGTCACATACGGGATTGTCAATTGTTCCAAATAACCATTCATTAGTGGAACAATCGCTTACTTTAATACAATTCCCAGGATTCGCATCCCTAGATTCGCATCCTGGTCCATCCCCAAATGCTGTTGCTGTGCCGAATACAGCTGTTGCAATAAGAATAGAACGGAACATTTTACTCTATTCTTATATATATTTATACTACCGTTTGATAAGTTAAAATACTAACCTATATATAATACATCTATGATCCAAAATGTACAAAACATTTGCACCCTCTGAATTTAATTTTCTTTCTCCGAACGGTTATTTGACACAATTCAATAAACTCTATGATGCAATATGTGAGTACAACTACGAAGATGAAAATCCTAATTTCACGGCACGAAAGATATTGGGTGGATACGACCTCTTTAAACAACAAAATTCCGATTCACTTCGATTCATTTGGGAAAAGAAATTAAACAGTTGGAGAAGAACTCAGACTAAAGGATGGAACGCAGTTGTACAACATAAAAATAATGAAGACAAGTATGGTCGCAGTCACCTGAAAAAACTGAAAAAAATTGTTACGTTCCTTAAACGAGTCGCAGAAGATGACCCAAGCTTAAAAAACAAATGGAAAGTTATCTCATTCGCCACAGCATACGAATCTTTGAGTATGATTAACAAAGCCATGTTGAACAAGAAATCTAAATATGAAATGCTGGTTTTTGTAAAAGACTATTACGGTGAACAAGATGGCGTAAAAAAATGCGCAAAAAAAGACTATTGTGAGAAGCGCGAGTATTTAGAATCTACGTTTGATGCATACAGAAAAGCAAAACACAGTACACGCGAGTACAAATACGTTAAAGAAGATTTTAGATTTAAACTGAAAGAAAAATGATAATTTAAATATCTAAAGAATCTAAAAAGAACCTATGCCAATCATTCCTATTGCATTATTTTGGTGATTTGCTAAATATTGTAATACATATGTGTAACTTATTTTGGACAACTGGTTGCAAAAATTTTAAAATAGAAGTAAACCTTTAATTTCTTCTTCAAGTTCGCTTGGTAAATGTTTGGTGTTCCAAATAAGTCTTTGATACCAACGATCAAAGAGTTGGATACATTTGTGGGTAAACATACATTGGGGACAGACTGAACGATGGTACCTGCTCTGACGATGGTACCTGCTCCTTTCTTGGGCATATGCCCATGCATCTCTGTTTGAATGTGAACGCTCTGCGGGAGATGCTCCACCTCCAATTAATAATTGCACCATGTCCCATTGTTGAGTACGAATTGCAAGTATGAGAGGTGTCCACCCATCTTGAGGTTCATGTCTGTTGGGATTCCCCCCAGCCTGCAACAGTGTCCTCACACTGGCGATATCATGACGACTGACAGCATAATATATGGCATTGGTCTGTGTCACAACTGACATTTCTCGTTTAATAGTGTAGAGTAAATAGTATTAAAATCTAAATACTCTACACTTCTGGAAGAACCGGAACGAATGGTTCACTATTTTTTCTTATTGATTGAATACAACAACATGTTGATAAGAATAGCGTTAACGAATAATCGCAAATTAAATGTACATAATCGATTTGGTAAGACAGTTTCAATAACGTTGACGCGCAATAATAAATGATTAACCAGGCCACCACGTATGTAATAGAATCTCTTTTATTATCGTACAAGGGAAACCATAAAAGAATTTGAATAATATTAAACAAAAAGCTGTAAAAAAGTGTTTTTTCGGTAGCTTGCGTGGGACCCCAATATTCGATTAATGACAAAATAATATGAGCATGGACGAGCGCGTTAATAATTCCCAATGTATAAATACCGACATTGGGGGTAGCGGTTACTTTGGGATGGTATTCAGTCTGACAAAGTTCACATTCTGTTTTTCCACTGATTTCTATCCATTTTTTGACACATTTGATATGTACTTGGCCTTGAGTACCTTTACAATCGCACACAGACGTGGTCTGACCCTCTTCTAGACAAATCCTACAATTCATTTATAAAAATAATAGTTCTTTTATACTTTTATACTTTATTTAATGCCTTTTATTACATTTGTGCATGTCCTATATCTATGGCCCCTTTTAAGACATACTGTACATGTTGTTTTTGCCTTGTGTAACAGTTTATGCCTTGTAGTTTTGTATGTTTTGCATCCACATTGTTGTCGGTGTGCTGGACATGTACGCTGCCTGTGTCCAACATGTCCACACCAACCGCATCGTCTTCTTTTCTGAACGACAATTGGTAGCTGTACAGTTGTTCGTCGATTTGGTGGTCGTATTAAAATCCTACGAATAGTAGAAACTATATTCACTGGCCTTTTAGGACTTCTTTTTATTTTTTTGACTATACGACTTCCTTCCACAAATCCTATTCTTGCAAGATCTTCTTTACAAAATTGGTGTCCACATGGCAGAGCAATCATAAGGGGTTTTTTTTCCAGACAAATTGGACATTCGTTTTCGGAATTGAATAGACGTAAACCACAAGAATTGGGGTGTATTTTTTTACATATTGGGCACGGTGGCATTCTCCTATTATTATATGTCACATGTAAATACTCTCAAAATTAAGTTGTACATATTCTTAGTTTTTATTTAGTTTTTCTTCTAAAATTGAGATGCGCTGTTCTTGTTGTTGTATCGTTTCTAATAGTGTTTGGAATATCGGCGTACAACGTTTTGCCAATTCGGTAATAATGTCTTGTTTGGATACTTGCACTAATTCTGTTTTCCATTGTTCAATCGTGTTTAAATGAGTTTGTATTTTTTCCATTTTTTTTTGTGTTTAGTTTATGTTGTGATTAAGATTTTGATTATGTTGTGATTAAGATGAATATGATATAAAAGGACAAATATAATTAACAAAAAAAATGGAACGTTATATAGAAATGGGATTCAGTGAAGCCGATGCCCAAGAGGCTTTTGAGCGTTTTGGTGATGATTTACACCGCGGTTGTCACTGGTTAATGGTACGTTCCACTATGGGACATGTACCCAAAAAATTAAAGGTCCGTAATAAAGAAAATACATATATTGGTTCTACTGTACGCTTTAATGGCGTCACTTGGACTATTGATACGGTTGACTCTGTCCATGCACTCGTTCGCATGGTACGTGAAGACGGGTTACCCTCGATATGGGAGCACATGTCGGATCAACGTATTGAATGGGTTACTGTCCGCCATGAAAAGCAGAATAATGTGGTTCCACGTATTGCTTGGTTGCGCAAAATCGGCGAAATAACGGTGTCTTCTGATTTTAAAAAGTCTATGAAAAAACCTCTGACGTTGCATAATGCATTGTCGAATTATATTCGTTTTGGCAGGCCTGGTGAACACCGTTCTGAAGAATGGGAAAAGTGGCGATTTATCACAACCTTAACTCGAAATCACACGCATTGTCCATCTCGACGTCGTCCGCGCGAGTCTTATAGTTCTGACATTCATGATTTTCGTGTCGAGTATATGTCTTATTTCCATGCTTTATGCGATATTCACTCGATTTCGATAGATACATTCAGCAATTGTCTATACAACGAATCTGTTGACGATGTTGTTTCAAAATTTCCGAACTGTATTCGAGATTCTTTGAGAAAAAAGATCATAATTTGGAAGAATCCACAGGATTTTTTAAAAGAAGAAATGATAAAATGGAACAAAGATTGTTTACCCTTGATTATTTTCGAGTGTACGAAGAGTGCTGACCACACGACGTTTGATGTTAAGATACACGATATGACGTTTGTAAACCCGCGCGAACAAACTGCGGGTAAAAATTCCAATTTACAAAGACTATTTTTTCATTTATATGAGGAATCGTGTCCAAAAAACATTCCAGGGCCAATGGACAAAAGTTTTTTCAATAGTATTTTACGAGCTTCAAAGAAGAAATGTGTTCCAGTGGAACCTTCTGAATCTTTCAGAGGTGAATTATTCCCATTCCAAAAGAAATGTTTGAATTGGTTAATTGAACGCGAAACAACTTCTCAACCGTTGTCGGCATGGGGGTGGACAAAACGCGAGTTAGACGACGGCTTCATATTTTATACATCGGTATTCGGTTATTTATCTCTGACACCTCCTAATATGTCATTTCGCGGTGGCTTATTGGCCCAGGACGTAGGTTTGGGTAAGACTGTGGAAATGTTGGCATTAATTACAACCCATAAGGCGGATGGTCCCACGTTGGTTGTTGTTCCGACGACAATGTTGAACATTTGGGTGAGTGAAGCTGCAAAGTATACACCATCTCTTAAAGTTGTAAAATTCCATGGAAATCGTCGTACTAAAGATATGAACGAACTTCGTCATGCGGATATTGTGGTCACAACGTATCGTGTTGTTGTAAACGAAACACAACAACATGTACCGTCGATTGGTGCAGTACGATGGGGTCGTATAATTCTGGATGAGTCACACGAAATGCGCGCTATTCATTCTGCGACAAGTCGAGCTGTGTGTCGACTGTTTTCACCATATCGATGGTGTGTTTCAGCGACTCCGTGGCCCAAAGGACTGAAAAACATTTTGTCATCACTCTCGTTTTTTGGTGTGGCACCATTCAAAGATGCCAACGAACCATTATCAATGAGAAGCCATTCGCTCATGTCACCAGCGTTGATGTGTTCAATACTGAGTCATTCTACTTGGTGGCAACAAAAACGACACGTTAGAATGCAGTTACCTACCGTTACAATCAAAGACGTGTATTTAAAGTACGGATATACGAATACGTACAATCAATTGTTAAGTTCAATACGTAAACGTATTGAACTGGACAGGGGACTGCCTAATAATCGTACAAGATTATTACACTACACACGATGGTTACGCCAAGCAGCGGTTCATCCCATGTTAAATCGAATGAGTTGTTACGGACTTCCTACCGATCAGGCAAAAATACAAACGGAAACAAATTCAATGGAAACTTTCATACAGACACTGGGTTCAACAAAATACGACGAGTCACTTCGAGATTTAATTTATTCTTGGTCACAAGGCAATGAAAAATGTTCAATATGTATGGACGCGATGGACCGTCCCACACTGACACCCTGTAACCACATGTTTTGCTTCGAATGCATACAATCTTCGTATCAACACGACCAGAGGCGGAAATGTCCTCTTTGTCGCGAACCAGCTGGAAACAGTATTTTGAAAGAAATAACTATTGAAGAATCTGACGAATGTCATCAAATGAATACGATATGGTGTACACAAGATATCAATGGTCAAATAGTGGAAATGGAAAAATCAGTACACGAACAAATAATGAATTCAGGTAAAGAATATGGTATAAAAATTGAACACATCATGAATATGATACAAACACAAGATGAGAAATTTATAGTATTTACACAGTTTCATGGAACATTGGTTAAATTATGCACAGCTCTGACTGAACATGGAATAGCGTACGCATCTATCGAGGGTCGTATGTCACCACTTCAGCGCGAAAAAGCAATCAATAAATTTCAGTCAGAAAAGAAGGTGCGAGTTTTCGTAATGACAACGAAAACAGCTTCTGTTGGAATTACACTGACTGCAGGTTCACATGTGGTCTTTGTAGAACCTCTTGATAATATACATGTACGGAAACAAGCAATTGGACGGGCTTGGCGAATTGGTCAAAAAAATCCAGTGACTGTCACAACATTGTATGCTCAGAATACGATCGACTGTGCTAAGGATCTATTGACTCACGTCGGTTTTTGTGGTACACATGTATAAATTCATTTCTTTCTTTCATTAATAGTTGTATTGTTTCCCGATCGTTCGATTGCATTGCGTTGCGGATCGAATCTTCAAAATCTTGCATATCATAAAAAAAAGATAATTCCGAAATTTCTTCGGGCTTCGCAATTTCCAAGACAAATTTACGATAAATACTTTTGGCTTGACCCGTTTCGTCCAACCATTTCCCAGAACTTTCGGTTATTGCTTGTCGAGTAAACGGATCTCTCGGTGGACAACGTCCCAATTCGCCTAAATGCAACCCATCCAATAATTTCTTCCTGGTTTGTTCCGAATAGGACTGACTGCCTATCAACCAAGGGTTTGCCACGAAAGCATGTGTTATACAATCAAAAAGAACAGAGGGGAACTCGCCAAAATCACTCAAACTGAACAACTTTTCAATAAACATAAATCTCTTATCTTTGAACAAACCATACGCATACTTTTGAAATTTTTGCCGAATTGTTTTTTTATCTAAAAAGCAAAGCAAAGTTCCATTTTCGTCCCATTTCTTAAATAAGCGCCATTTCACAATCGACGGATAAAAACGAAGCACTTCTTCCGCCGACAAGTAATCGCGCTTGATCAACATCTTTTGAACAGCTTTGCGTGCTTTTTTCTCCGTAAAATCCGTTTTATAACCCCATAAATATAATTCTACGATAGTTTTCTGGTCAAAAACAGTTTTAAACGACCCATGGCGTAAATCACATATCCAACTTCCTGTCTTGACATATTCACCATTTGTTTCTTCAAACAAACCATCGCGTTCTCCATTGTTCCATTCGCCCGTATAAGTTATATCATTCTCGGTCAATACACCGCTTCCGTTAAATTCGTCTTTAGCCCAAAATCCTACATATTTAGAACCATCGTTGAAATCTATTGTTCCATGGCCTGTTTTTAAACCATTGGACCACCCACCTGTGTATATTGAACCATTTAAATAAATTTGTTTTCCTTTATTATGACGTTTTCCACGCTTCCACTGTCCATTGTATAACCCCGTGTATATAGACATCAATCTACCGGTCCCATGTTTACAATCATTTGCCCAGTCGCCGATATATGTTTCATCTTGTGTTGTATATATGCCCTTACCATGTCGATGACTAGAACGCCACTGCCCTATGTACGTATTATTATTAGTGTCTGTAAAATTACCGGTACCATGTTTTAAATTATAATAAAACTCGCCTTCGTATTTTCCTAAAGTGGAGACGTAGACACCATATTCATGTTTTAATCCACGAGACCAATTTCCTTTGTAATAATGGTTTGGATTCACAAACAAATAACCATTGCCGTTATATTTACCGTGGCGAAATACACCAGTATAGGTGAAATCTAAAGTTGTCAATTCTCCGTGGCCATGGTATTTATCATTTAGCCAACTTCCTTTGTATGTATACCCACCGCGTTTATATTGTATACCATACCCATTACGTTTTCCATTTAACCATTCGCCTTTATAATTATTATGTTTGTCAACGTATAGTGTGCCTTTTCCAGACGGAGTTCCGTTATAAGTTGAACCTGTGTAAACGCCATCAAAATAAACGGTTTGTTCTTTTTTACACGCTTTTTTTTTATGTCCTTTCATAGCATGCTTACAATTTTTACAACGTGGTCTTTTCATTTATAAAAAATATGTTTATTTGTTTGGTTATTATATATTCCCTGTGGGTTAAGTTTTACTTTTATTCGTTGACGCGCTGACGTTTTGGTTTGCGAACTTTAAGTGATTCTTTTGTCTTTGCATAATCGCGTTTATACGCCTCAACAACCGCCGGATTTTCAATTATTTCTTCCAACGTTTTCAAAGAAACAGCAGGTACAGTCGTTTTTTCTTCTCGTTCAAATGTAACACCACCAAGATCAGTTGACATAACATTATTTTCACGCATATACTGGTAAATTTTTGCGTGACGCGCCTTTTGTTCTTTGTTATGACTTTTTAATTGGGCTTTGATAGCGTCACCTTCGGGTATCGCGTCGAAATATTCTTGTTTAATGTGGTTAAATTCTTCGTCAGTCATTGTTGGCATTTCTGGATCCATTTTTCTTGACTTTATTTTATATTATATTTGAAAAAAATAATAATCTCAAAATATGTGTATTTATTTGTCGTTCTAGTTCGATATATGTCAGTTCGTGATGGACGTTCTAGGCGACAACTTTATTCCACCAGTGCCACGTTTCTCCATTTAAACCGCCAAAAAACACTACCACCGATACAAACAAACTTTGAAACGATATCATTAATATCAATCGCTGGGATCGTTTTAGGGATGGTTATTGTTGTAACAGGAATTTCATATAATAATCATTGGATCATATACACGGGGTTTGGAGAAATGAGTCTTATTATTATATGGTTTATTTATTTATTTAGTTGTCAAAGTTAAACAACCCATGCTCACCAGCATAATTAGCCATCGCAAAAGTAAGGTTGTGTGTATTCGCTTTTCCCATAATCGGATTTGCCCAATTGTAAAATCTCTCACAGACTTCTTGCGCTTGGACATCTGGAGCATCCACAAAGGAGAGAAATTTCGCAACAATTTGTGCAGGCGTATAAATCCCATGATCGCCAAATTTCGAAATAGAAGCGGGTCCCATACCAGGGATTTCATTCATTTTAAAATCCAACAATGAACGATTGACGAATTCAACAACAGTATCAGCACGAAGAGAACTTTTAGATGGTTCGTAATTATAAGAAGACATTTTTTTTATTATATATCTCTTATGCTATTTAAATACACATATATTCTCTAACTTAGTGGATTTACAAAATATGTTCTCGAGACCAGTGTTTATATCCGTTAACCTTTATACAAAACATTAATATTATGCCAATAATGGCAAAACAAAACACTACTCCAATTGAGTGAGTTTTAACCTTTTGTTCATTCACACTATGTGAATGTTTTAAAGTTCGTTTCATTTCGTCGTGCTTTTCATGTACTAATACTCTATTTTGTGTTAATTTATGTACTGCAGTTTCCATGAATTTTTCCAACACACGTAATCGATCTTTAAGAACATGAAATTCTTTTTCAAGTTGTGTAATGTCCTGGTCACTTTTCGGTGGATTTTTTGTCACACTATGCACTAAATGGTGCATACCTGTGTCCGTTATAGCGTGCAATTTCAATCTAAAATTCTCAAAAACGCCGTCTACTTCGAATTTCATACAAGACGTATAGACGGAATTTTTGGCCGTATGAATAGAAACAAATGTCTTGCGCAATTCAAACAAAGAATGTATTTTGATTCGAAGCCAAATTTTTTTAGACGTAAATAGACCAAAACATTGGTGGTTCGTCGCGTCGGTTTCTATTCTGTCATTATGGACACGAAGAGTAAACGCAGGCTCATCTTTATTTATGACTGTAATTCCAAAAATAGAATCATGCGACTTTTTAAAAATACGCTTGCTATATTTTTTTTGGAATTGTATAAATACAAATTCATTATAAGTCTGCTGCAATTTACATACATACTCACGTTCTTGCTGTTCTGGAGACGTAAGTGTGACAACATCGTTGTCTATAGATACTTGTGGGTCACACGAAAATGGCGGCCATTCAGAACGACACATATGTACCAACAGAAATAACAGTAACAACATATCTTTTTTAAATATAACGATGGTTTAATAATCAAAAAAGAACACGAATCCAATTTTAACAAATTGTACATTCACTATTATTATTTTTGACAGTTTTTAAATTTAAAGTTTGTAATTTGTCACCCACTTTGGCATGAACCGCAAAGTCAATTGTATTTGTATTCGGACTAATTGTATTGATCTTAGCATTCAATACTTTTGTTTCGCGTGACGAAAGACTACCCGTGTTCTCACCTTCAGTAAACAATTGACAAAACTCGGGAGCACTCCTTTTAATCATAATAGATTTTACATTATGTGTTACACTACCGTCTTCATTCTGGATAACTACGTTGTCGCCATGTACGACATCCCACCTGTCGTGTGTTTTAATCGCAGACATTCATTTTATATTTTCCTACTTATATAGTGTTTGGTCGCTTTTCTCGACGGTGTTCAATAAGATATTCTGACATACGCTGTCTCGCAAATGCAAATCCAAATAAATACCGAAAACATCTTGCTAAAGACGAATTGCTCTGAAAATCGTGATAACCATTGTCCGACACGCGACAATTTTGACGCATAGAATTTTCTACAGTTAAATAATAAGAAATTGAAGTGTTACACCAAATACATCTCATTTATAAAATAGTTATTTACTTAAATAGATATATTTAAAATTTTACGTCTCATACGTTTTGGTTTCGGATGCAAATAACGGTAATACGAACTGTGGTGTTTCTTCGTACGCTTGCCACTTTCCGTCCACACGTATTCGTCGAAATTCGTAGGACCACCGCGGAACATACGGATGTTAAAACCGAGTTTACGCGTTTCAAGACATTTGTTAAACTCGCGCTGCGTTGGCGGTGGTCCCTTGATCTCAATAAATTCGTTGTTTGCACGAATCCAAAAATCAGGCGTATATTCAGTCTTATCCGAAAGTTTCATCGTCGCTGGTTCAAACGATGCAACAACACCGTTTTTTTTGAAAGTTTCAGCCCACGTGCCTTCCAAATTCGAACGCCTTCCATTCAATTCATCCGAATTACATTTGGCCAAATCGCCATCGTCGACATATTCCAAGTTAAACACACCTTTACCACCAACGCATTTATAACGTCCCCAATAATACGTATCCGCACCACAACCAAACGACAACACATGAAAAGGTTCTTTGGACGTATACACCAACTTATTTTCACGACGCGTGCGTGGATTAATCGAAATAATTGCCGTCTTATCATTTACTTCATTATGCCAAGTACGATTGTTTGTATTGGCCTTAATTGCGTGGACTTTACCGTTACGAATATCAATGCAACTCTTCGTATGATGAAAATAACCCTTTTTTTTATGTGGAATTAACGCTGGTCTTGAAGTCATTTCTGTTTTCTTTTTCTTTTTATTTGCACATTGCAATTTTAACTTATGTGCTAAAAATTTATTTTTTCAGTAAACTTTGACACTGCCTTCTTTTGAATAGACTTTGTGTCATAAGGCCATTGATCCGTAAATGACCATTGATTCGTTAATGAAAATAACAACAAACTAATCCAAAACATCATCTGCGCTTCTCTGTCGGTGTCATTGTCGAATTTTATGAATAATTTGTTCGAAAACATTTCCGCACCACTGACATACAAACTCTCCGTAGCGACCATCAGAACTAATATTGATGAAGAAAATACTGCTACATTGGAAATACTACCGACAAGTTTCACAAATTTGAATTTTTTGTAATGACACACCACAGAAACAATAAAAAAAACAGTCATAAATATTAACAAATCAAATTCAAATGACGCGTTGAATCCCATCTTACTTTTAATTACATCGTGTTCTCCCATTGGATTAGGAAAATTCCAAGCGAGTAACAAACCAATAAGAATTAAAACACCCACAACAGAATCAAGTACAATTTGACGGATCATTTATTCATTTGTATCATAGTTTATACTTCATTTCCTACATATTCAGAAACTCTATGAAATAAAAATGTCGGTGATACTCTTGTTTGGACATAAAATATATCCCCGAAACTATTAAAACGGTGGTGCCATTCAACTCTCTTGAAACAAACAAGTCGACGCCGCGTTTCAGCACGCAATTTTGAATACAACAACACTTTTATTTGTTTTCCTTCATTAATGCCTCTCAAAATATCTGGGTAATCGTTGAAAAAGAGCCGCAAGTCTGTCTTGGTGATTCCACGCGTCGATGGCGTCATCGCACGGCTATACCAACTGTGATACAACATCCAAACTGCGGCCCTACGTACACACGCAAGTTTATAATTGATTTCACAGGAACACATTGTGACTATTTAATGCAAGTTTAAATAGGAAAATGTGGGGATTTTCTATTCTATTTTTTTTGGCAGCATCCTTGTTGGCAATTTCAGTTATATTATGTAGGCACATATGGATACGAATACCAATCACAATTGTTTTTGTTTTAATACCAACCCTAACATGGTACTTATATTCTCCTGTTCACAGGGGACCCCCATCCATTATGAAATCAATAGACCGTGCATCCATCAACAATCATAATATCAGGAATTGGGCAGATACCGTACATTGTACTCCACAACACATATTAAAACCCACCTCGACACAACTAGTAGCAAACGCCGTCAACAACGCAAACCATATACGCGTCGTTGGCGGTGGACACTCTTGGTCACCACTAATATGTTCAGAAGATACAGTCATATCACTTGAAAATATTTGTAACGAACCACTATGGCATAATGACTCAACAGTTACCTTCGACGCAGGTTGCTTTATTCAAAATGCCCAACAAATACTCTTGGAAAAAAACAAACAATTGCATGGTTATGGAGCTATACAACACCAAACTATGGCAGGCGGGTTTATGACCGCTTTACACGGTGCACAATTTAATAATTTTGCTTCAAATGTAGTCGAACTGGACGCTATATTGGCCAACGGTACCGACATACATATTAAAGATGACATTGACACTTGGAGAGGGTCAATGGGATTGTTGGGAATAGTCCATAAAATGAGAATTCGCGTGTATCCCAGCAAGACGATACTTGTCACAGAACGTTCTGTCACTCTTGAAGAAGCAGTCGAAGCTATGTATAACGATACACTTGAAGCAATGGATGTTAAAACAATATGGGGTTCGACAGAAGATGTATATCATCTGCGCATGTTTTCAAATCCAATTGAAGAACCCATTACATTGAAACATGACATGCGTATAGAGGCGTTTCTTCATGATAATGTGTTTATGCCAGCTTTATTGACAGGTTCACACATATTAAGACATTTACCAATTGCAAAGTTATATTATCCCGAATTTTACCAACACAGGGAATCAATCATGGATGCATGGTACACCTATCCAGAATTTGGATTTAAAAACGCAGCCTACAGCATATCATTGCCAAAGTGTTTAGAAACCATTCGCAAAATACGCGAGGTTGCCAAACCTTATTTAGTAACAGTAGAATTTCGAAAATTACTGTATGCACCCGGGTTACTAACATGGGTGACAGAACCATCGTGTGTTGTAGACGTTTCGTTCGTAGATGCTCAAATTTTACACTTTGACCAGAAAATGCACGCATTTCACACGGAAATCGAGAATATTATTGAACAAGTAGGAGGATCCGCTCATTGGGGAAAGTTTTACGCGTCAAATTATTCAAAACTAAACATTCACGGACTTGATGAATTCAGAAATATACGGTTAGAATACGATCCAAGCGGAAAATTTTTAAACCCACTTACTTCCGAAATTATACTAGGAAAGAAAATGTCCACACGATATCCACCGTCTGCCATAGAATCAAGAGCAGAAATATGGCGTTTCACTCTGTACATTTCATTCACATCGATCATATTTTTATCATGTTGGCCAACATCAAATAAAAGACAAAAAAGAGTATTTAGAAAAGAAACATATGTAAAGTAAACGACAACAGTATTTAGAAAGGAACTAAACCAGATTTTAAAAAAAAACATAATGCAAAATCAAACTTGTACCACCCGATAATTTACAAGATTACAAAGGCGGTCGTGACCTTGACCTTGGAAAAAAGAACCGGCTTTATTTATTTTGTTTTATGTTTTTTTCGTCGACAAGAAAATACAGCGCGTAGCGACCACCGTTAGTCACCGGTGTCACTCCATGGGCCACCGTGTTGTCGTGGACAATACACATCCCAACTTCTCTGCGTGGCGTGCATTTCCGCTGGTCGTCCTGGTAAAACAACTCACCTCCCTCAAAGTCCTTGTTCAAAGCAAGTTGCAGTACCTTCGCATGGTGGTCGAGGTGCACATTGATTCCGTCGTTCGGTTGTTCTGGGTCGCATGTCCACCGTCTCGCCTTTATTGCGTACTCTGAAAAGGCTGAAAACCCGTGAAACTCGAGCAATTTCTGCACACCCGACCACTCCCCTGGCGTCATGTGTTGCTTGGCCTCTCTTTCGGTCCAATTTTGTTTGGTGTCACCGCGCACAGACCCAGGGATTTTCTCGTCGATGGCGTCTCGGAGACTTTGGCACGATTGGACCGACACGATACCGACGTGGGTTGCAAATTTAACGGGCTTGCGCTCCTTGAACGGCTGTACAATGTCCAATAGGGAACGCTCCTTGAACGGCTGTACTTCACCAATGTCAGTTATACGGTTTCCCTTTAGCAAAATTTTGACAAGGCTTGCTTCGACTGTGTGTTCTGATAGGGTAAAACCTTTCTCCTCAACCCATCTGCTGTACATACTCATCAATCTTTGGGCTGCAACCAAGCGGGAATCATGTAATTCCTCAACCAACAGAATAATTTGTTCCATTGTGTTTAATTTCATTTGTGCTCTCTTCATACCGTCTTCCTCCAAATCTTGAAATGGGGCATCGAAGCCATCCGTCTGAACGGGGTTGGCCACCACTAACTTTACTAACTTTAATAATGTGTCATTCTTCATACGGTCTTCCTCCAAATATTGAAATCGATGGAAGCCGGGGTTAGTCGCCTCCGACATACTTGCTTTCAACTTTTTCACGCTGTGCGTTTTAAACGTTGATTTTCCTCTTACAGACATCTTGTCAGACCGTACACCCCCTTAAGTAGTGTTTTTACGCCAAAATATTGGCCGAACTTACCAGTAACATTTTCCAAAAAGAAGAGGACATTCAGAACATTATTATTATTTAAAAAAAAAACACATAATTAGCGATTAATGAAATTTTGATATAAAAGGAAAGGTAATTGATGAGTATGTTTCTTGTCACTCGTGATCTGACCCAAGCATGTCAAACAATTCCGACGACAACAGGTGACGATGTATTCTTACAAGATTTTCTGTATATTGTAGAAAAATTGGACCAATACAAAAAAATGCTTGCCAAACAGAGAGAAAAGGTGATTAAACAATCGAAAGATATGGAACCCGAAGACGCAGGGATATTCTTATGCAAAATTCAGAAGATTGAACAGAACAAAACAGAATCAATAGAATTCACCAGACGGCACGAAAGAAAGCCCGAGGACGTATTATTACACGAATTTCGGAAGATTGCAGGAAAATTGGACCAATACAAAAAAATGCTTGCCAAAAAGAGAGAATATGTGATTAAGCAATCGAAAGATATGAAACCCGAAAACACACTGCTATTCTTACACAAAATTCTGAAGATTGGACAGAACAAAAGTTCTGCGGAATCAATAAAATTCACTAGACGCGTACGGCACGAAATAAACACTAATAAAAGAATGCTTGCCAAGCTGCGGAATCAATAAAATTCACCAGACGCCTGAATTAGAACATTGTAATACTGTAGACAACACAGTCAATGTTTTGAAGCAAAATGTACCAATATTCATTGTTTTGCAATCTAATGTTCATGGTAAATTGAATTTAATTAAGTTTAAAGTCAATGTTTTTGTTACATGCCAACACTCGCTCAAAAATTAATTTCAAACCGAACCAATCCTTGCGCCATCTCTACGACAGTATGAAAGAGAACGAAACGTACGCACCGTACTTTTTGGACGATGGATGGTACAAAATGGAACGATACCACAAGTTTTCGGACATTCCAAAAAACATTAACGAGATACATTGGCAAACAGAACCAGACTCCTTTTCATCATGGGGAAAAGATAAATTAATCACCATCATAGTTGACGGACACTCGTTAAGATTGTACGTGCGCAATTTAGACACGACTCTACAACGTTTATATAATAAAACGCGTCAATCGGCCATTACTAACGAAAAGTCAGGGCAGGGCGAATTATACGACCAAGATACAGGACAAAAGTTGGAACTGAATCAATTGTTGCTCAACGTTTGCACACGTAAATTTGAAATAAAATCAATTATACCTTCACCGTAATTAATTTTTTTATTTTTTTAGTTTTTTTAGTTTTTTTTATTTTATTTTTTTTTTATTTTTTTTGGATGTAACCATTTTGAGGGAGGGTTCGAAGGTTAGGTAGTTATATCTGTAATCTTTAATCTTTAAGCTTTAAGCTAAAAAACTCTCACCTGTGGTAAAGTGTAATTCTTCCACAGGCGATAGTTTCAGACGCTTGCGTTCGCGACGTTCGCGGTCTTTCTTGGAGCGTGTGTCTTGTTTCAGTGCGGATTTGCCACAATATTGACATGTTCTACAAGCGCAATGTATTTTCGCACCACAGTGTGGACATTTTTTGAACGGACTGTGTTTACGTTTTTTGGAATCGTTGTCAGATTCTACCTCAGAATCTTCGGGCGTTGACCAAGGCGTTTGTGCATTGACCTCACTAGACTTCGATTTCTTTGTCTTGGTTACGATGGACGAGTCACTCTGAGATTCGTCTGACAAAATGGTCACGTGTTTATTGTGTTCAATTCCAGAATCACTATCGGAGTCTAGTGAGGATTGCAATGGCAATGGCACGTCGGCTTCGGTCACTTCTTCTGTCGTCGATGACGATGAGCTTTTTTTTGGCTCTTTTTTTGGCTTTTTCTTGTTACTTTCAATTTCAATGACATCTTCTGGTTGTATATTTTTGTCATTTTTGACCTTTTTCTTCTTTTTTTTCGCAGATTTTTTTGAAAGGATCTTAGGTTGAAGTTTTTTTTTAATTTCTTTACGCAAATTATCAATTTGATTTTGCAAATGTGTGAAAGATTTCAAATGACACCCTACAGCCTCCAAAGTTGGTCCAAATGTTAGCTGAGCAATTTTGAATGCAGTTTTTGTGTTTTCCAAGCACTCTGTGAGGCTAGATGGTTGTGAACTTGATGTCGACGACATGTTTTTGATTTTTTGGTCAATGTTTGGTGTTTGTTATTTTCTTGTATTTTTCATTGACCAAGGAAGTAAGAACATTTTGTACAAACGGTAGGAGTATTCCTTGATACCTCGGGGTTTTCATCTGGATGGTGATTTCTCTGTCAGGAATAGTCCAGGAAAAAACACCAGGAATAGTCAAGGATGCCAAAACAACCGCCCCATACACCAACGAAGTACATATCAAACAAGAACGGGGTGAATAAAGCAGCTCTGACAGTAAAAGTTGCTCGTAAAACACACAATCGAAGAACTATGTCGAAAAACATAGTTCTATTGAAAGGATGGAGTATTTTTACAAAACAGCGTAAGAAAGGAAAGTCAAAAGGAAATGAAGATCAATATTATGCATCGCCAACAGGCAAGATATTCAGAAGCAAACCGACTATGAACGTCCACATTCAGATGGAAATGTCAGTAGACCAATTATGTTCCAACGTCCCACTGCCGTATCATCAAAAATGGACAAGAGTTGGTCGTGGACGATGGAAGAAAGAAGGTCCATTGTTTCAATGTTACGGTCCGTATTGACAACGCAAATTTCGCCAACACATTAAACTTATTTAGAAAATATATGTTTTTTAAATTTCATTCGTATATAAGCTACATATTTTTCATTACATGTCGAGCGCCCGGCCTCTCAAAAGATCCCGCTCTTTTTCACCATTAACACAGGAGAACAAATGGGAAAAAATTCTCCAAAAGTGGACCAAATTAACATCCATAACCGACCTGTTTACAAAAGATGGAAAAAAATGTATTCATTTTGATGTCCAGTTGCAATACAATACAGAGACTGTCACCGTACGACAAGTTTATTCAGATGGCATCAATTCCGAAATGTACATGATTGATTTTTGGTCGAACGGTACACCAATACAACAAAACGTCATATTAAAACTCAGCACAGACGAGACCATGACAACTGAAATTGAAGCAGAACTACAAATGTGGTCCTTCTTAAAAGGCGGAAACGCGCCAAAAGTACACGCATATAATCACAAAGCAATTATATCCGAATTATGTACAAGTAACATCAAAGAAAAAACTCTTCCAAAAGGGTTTGTAGAACCTCCAAAATCAGTAGGGAAATTAGATAGGGTTAAGAAACGATGGATAGGTACATACAATATTGCTCTCGGACCCTCTTCACTTCGCGTACTAGATATTGCGCACAATATCTACAACGAAAGCGGATTATATAACACAGATCCTAATTTAGGTAATTATATGATTATTCACGGAAGAGATATACAAATAGACTACGCGAACGAACGTTTTGCTTCAGAAATACACTTCGAAAAATGGTTTGCAAAATTACCAATTGAATTACAAAATGAAAAATTACGCGACCTTTTGATTGAGAAAAATCCACCATCCTATCCACCTGGTTTTTATTGGTGGAAAAAATTTGTCAATGGTGTCAGTGCAGACGTAGAAATACAACATGGTTGGGAAAGATATCAATGGAAATCCTATTTAAAAGCACTCGAAAATAAACGGAAAACTTTCATCGGACATCTTAAGACGCAATATTCAGAAATTATGAAATCACAGCCACCTCCACTACCTCCGCAGGCCAAACCAACATTTCTATTCTAACAATTTAAATCGTTAGAATAGAAATGGACGACCGACCCACATTTTATTACCACAATCAATCCGTTCGTGCTGCAGGGATTTTACTATGGACACACCATAAAGGACGTATAATGCGTCTATTTCGTAAAATAAACGGGAAATTCGAAGATATAGGTGGTAAATCGGACGCTAAAGATAGAGACGAGCTCGACATTGCCATTCGAGAGGCATGTGAAGAAACACACGGCAAACTATTTTCGGAACATGACACACCTGAAGAATGCGCCAGACGCCTTTATCACCACATCGTAAACTGTCCAGATACACAGTACAACCCAAAATCCAAGTATGTCCTCTTCCGAGTGTACGTAGACCCAACTATATTGAATCTAAACATGAAAAGATTTGGTTTGTCAGAGAAAACGGAGTGGGGAACATTGCATCATTACTATCAATGGCGATGGAATGTACCATACAAATTACATACACGTATTCGAGGACTAAAATTATGATTTTTTTTTATAACTTTTTTCCATTCATTTAAATACTAAATATGTCTATTTTTTTTTTCACCATAATTCCTATTTACGTACCATTCGTGTGTTCGAAAATGTTCTTCGACACCAATGATGACGGATGTATGCCTGCACTCAGTTGGAGACAACGTTGGTACGGTTTCGCATTTTGCTTCTGTTTTGGTAGTATAACCTCGTTATTTTCAAGTCTTGCTCTGGTTAAACGAGACATACCGTCATTCGCATTTTTATACACCTTTGGTAATCTCATTTCCATTTGTTCCACTGGTTTTGTATGGGGACCAAAAAAACAATGCAAAAAAATGTTTCATAAATCACGCGCCATTGCTACTACTATGTACTTATTATGTATTGCAACAACCATCGTTTTCGCAGTAGTCGATCTAAAAATCAAAACACCGGTCAAAGTGGGTATTTGTATATGTCTAATCATGTTGCAAATTATTGCGTCGTTTTGGTATTGTCTAAGCTATATTCCATATGCTCGTCAGATAGTAAAAAATTGTTTCACCTGTTTTTAAATTCGATTTGCTTTTTCAATTTGATTTCAATTTGATTTGCCTTTTCAATTCGATTTGCCTTTTCAATTTGATTTGCTTTTTTCAATTCGATTTGCTTTTTCAATTCCATTTGCTTTTTCAATTTGATTTCAATTCGATTTTGCTTTTTTCAATTTGATTTGCTTTTTTCAATTCGATTTGCTTTTTTCAATTCGATTTGCTTTTTTCAATTTGATTTCAATTTGATTTGCTTTTTCAATTTGATTTCAATTTGATTTCAATTTGATTTGCTTTTTTCAATTTGATTTGCTTTTTCCAATTCGATTTGCTTTTTCAATTTCAAATCAATTCGATTTGCTTTTTTCAATTTGATTTCAATTTGATTTGCTTTTTCAATTTGATTTCAATTTGATTTGCTTTTTCAATTTGATTTCAATTTGATTTGCTTT